>JACCDT011974542.1_pt1 | contig 11681 bp, 11 predicted proteins | sample 7446291 | NCBI WGS metagenome assembly JACCDT01 (sample SAMN15323446, study PRJNA562643) | freshwater metagenome | isolation source: river surface water | place: USA:Blue River Watershed | collected 2017-08-17 | reverse complement strand
TCTTTGCCCTTGCGAGCGCAGGTGCATATTCGGGAACATGGCACGAACTTTTTGGAGAATTTGGTGTTATATATAACGAAGGTCCTGCAATTAAATTCTCGCCAACTTTTCACGCACTCTCAGCGTTAGGTGCGCATCACGCGCATGAAATTACAATCGCAACATCTCTAGATAGTTCATGGGTAGCTTTCGAAGACCGCGAATCACGAAAGATGGTTGTGGCTTCACAACGGCCGTGGACAGTTGAAATTACGCCAAAGGTTTTGGCCGGGTATAAATCAATTCAAAGCCTGCACGCCGATGAATGCGAGAAGGCCAGCCAGATCATGGATTGGTGGTCATATGCTGAGATAAACCCACTTCTCGGCGATATTCCGCTATCAATCGCCCCCTTCGAAATCCTTCTCCTGCGTGGCTAATCCCGCTTTATAACGCCCGTTTCTGCCTCTCGTAACGGTTCGGTAACGATCGAATTTTCGCCCAAAAACCCTTTTATTGCTGGGGGTGGCTATGTACTATCGGTATCGCTTGACCCCACCTATAGGAGGAAATACATATGGCAAAGCTTTTCTCACGCCGCACTGCAGCAGTCGTTGCTGTAGCCGCAGCGTCAATGCTTGTGCTTTCTGCATGTTCAAATAGCGACAGCGGAAGCGGAGACACTGTAAAGGTCTCACTAATTACTAAAGATCAGTCAAACCCATTCTTCGTTGCGATGATCAAGGGTGCAACTGAGAAGGCAGAAACACTTGGCGTAGAACTAACTGTTTCATCTGGTAAGGATGAGTCAGACTACGCAGGTCAGATTTCAGCGATTGAAAACGCAATCTCTGCAAAGCACGCTGGTATCTTGATCGTTCCAGTATCAACAGAAGTTAACGCAGCAATCACAAAGGCACGCGAAGCAGGCCTTTACGTAATTGCTCTTGACACAGCACCAGATCCTGCTGACATCGTAGATATCACTTTCGCTACAGATAACCGCGAAGCTGGTCTTCTAATCGGTCAGTGGACAGCTGCAAAGCTTGCTGGCAAGAAGGCAACAATTGCACTTCTCGACATCTTCGATGACCGCATTGTGTCTGTTGACTACATGCGCGATAACGGATTCCTTGCAGGTATGGGAATTGACGTTAAGGATCCAAACAAGATGGGTGACGAAGACAAGAAGGGCAAGTACTCAGGCGGCGACTACGAGATCGTTGGAAACGTAGCAACAGGCGCTAACGAAGAAGGCGGCCGTACAGGTCTTGAGAAGCTTCTTGCTAAGAACAAGAACATCAACGTTGTTTACACAATCAACGAGCCAACAGCAATCGGTGCATGTGCTGCAGCAGCTGCTGCTGGTATCAAGCTCGATGTAATGGTTTCTGTTGACGGTGGCGGCGCTGGTATCAACGCTGTTAAGTCAGGTTGCATCAACGCAACTTCACAGCAGTACCCATTGTTGATGGCTGACCTTGGCGTTCAAGCAATTCATGACCTAGTGAAGAATGGTGTAAAGCCAACTCCTTCAGAAGGTCTTGACTTCTTCAACACCGGCGTTAAGTTGATTACTGATGACCCACAAGAGGGAATCCCATCAGAGACAACTGAATACGGTCTAGCAAACGCTTGGGGTTAATCCCATCTCTTTAGTTAATAACTAAAGAAGAGTGTTTAAAGAGGGCGGCTGCTTCGGCAGTCGCCCTCTTTAACTCAATCTTTATCTACATAAATTTCTTGAACAAGTTATAGTTCAAATAAATATTCGAAGGGACCAAAAGTGAGTCAAGATACGGCTACTTACGATGCATCGGCTGAGTTTCAAGACCGAGCAACGTTAAGTCAGAAAACGCAAGCGCTCCTACATAAGTATCCGTGGCTTAGCTCCACGATGGTGCTCGTAGTCGCATCAATTACCTTTAGTTTTTTCAATGAAAACTTCTTAACACCATCTAACTTCTCACTCATCCTGCAGCAGGTAGCGATCGTAGGCGCCGTTGCAACTGGTCAAACTCTAATTATTCTTACTGCTGGTATCGACCTTTCATGTGGTGCGATCGCAATCTTTTCTTCGATGGCTATGGCAAAACTTGTTCAAGGAACACCTGCGCTTGAAGGCGATGGCATATCAATCTGGATCGCATTCCCTGCAGGCCTATTAGTTGGAATGTTCGCCGGTGCAATCAACGGCTTCCTCGTTACAAAAGTTAAGTTGCCACCATTTATTGTTACCTTAGGTACTTACAACATCTTCCTTGCGCTAACACTCACTTACACAAAGGGAACTGTTCCTGCAAATGAAATGCATCCGTTCCTTCTTACTCTTGGACACTATGTAAACCTCGGACCATTCCGAGTAACAACTGGTGTGCTCTTTATGATCGCCATGTACATAGTCTTGGCATTTGCTCTGCGCTACACCGCATGGGGCCGCCACGTATATGCAGTCGGCGATGACATCGATGCAGCGCGTTTGGCTGGTATCTCAGTTAACCGAGTACTCATGAGCGTTTACGTAGTCGCTGGTCTAACTTTCGCACTCGCTGCTTGGATTGTTATCGGTCGCGTAACTGTGGCTAGCCCAAATACTGGCGGTGATCTAAACCTCGATGCGATCACTGCGGTGGTAATCGGTGGTACTTCTCTATTCGGTGGTCGCGGCACAATCTTTGGCTCACTAATAGGAGCGATCATCGTGGGTGTTTCCCGTAACGGTCTAACCCTGGCTGGCGTGGATCTCTACTACCAGCTCATGGCAATCGGAATTCTTATCATCTTCGCTGTCTCTGTTGACCAATGGATCAGAAAGGCACGCAAATGAGTAAATCTCCTATCCTTCAAGCTGTTGGAGTAACCAAGGCTTATGGTCGCGTTATCGCACTTGATGGCGCAGATCTCGAACTCTTTCCTGGCGAAGTTCTCGCAGTAGTTGGCGATAACGGTGCTGGTAAATCAACAATGATCAAATGTCTTTCAGGTGCTGAAATTCCTGATCAAGGTCAAATCATTCTTGATGGCCAAGAGATGTCATTTAAGCGCCCGCAAGATGGACGCCATGCCGGAATCGAAACTGTGTATCAGACACTTGCTGTTGCACCAGCTTTAGATATCGCATCAAACCTCTTCCTAGGTCGCGAAATGCGTAAGCCAGGACCACTCGGTTCTGTTTTCCGCATGATCGATGGTTCAGGAATGCGTAAGGCTGCCAAGGATCACATTGCAGCACTTGGTATCGGAACTATCCAAAACATTTCACAGGCAGTTGAAACACTTTCAGGTGGTCAGCGTCAGGCTGTTGCAGTTGCTCGCGCGGCTGCATTCGGTCAGAAGGTGATCATCCTCGATGAGCCAACAGCTGCTTTGGGTGTTCGCGAATCACGTCAGGTGCTCAAGTTGATCGAGTCACTGCGCGAACGCGGTATGCCAGTTATCTTGATTTCACACAACATGCCTCAGGTCTTTGAAGTCGCAGACCGCATCCAGGTTCAACGTCTCGGAAAGCGCGCTGCAGTTGTTACTCCAAAGTCCCACACCATGAACGATGTTGTTGCGATCATGACTGGTGCGATGACGGTCGATAAGAAAGACCAAGCGCTTTCTCCAGTACGTTAATCGCTAGTAAAGATTGAAAACAATGGCCACTCCGGTTCGTATTGAATCGGATGTGGTCATTGTTGGTTCTGGGATAGGTGGCGCAACTGCCGCATATGCGCTGGCGCAAAAGGGCGTTAAAACGCTGGTTTTAGAGCGTGGAGAGCGAATGCCGCGCGAACCTGAAAATTGGTCTCCATCTGAAATCTTTATGAAGACCCGCTACAAGCCAAATGAAAAATGGGTTGATGAAAAGGGAAAGGAATTTGTCCCTGGGGTTCATTACTTCGTTGGCGGCAACAGCAAGGTTTATGGCGCTTCACTGCCACGTTTTAGCCGCTACGACTTCGGCGTAATCAAACATCAAGAAGGTATTTCGCCTGCTTGGCCATTTACTTACGATGATCTAGAGCCTTTCTACTACAAAGCTGAGGTGTTGTATCGCGTCCACGGTGATGCGCAGAATATTTATGGCAATAACCGCACTACGCCCTTTCCATATCCGGCGATGAAACATGAGCCATACGTTGAAGAACTCGGCAAACGCTTAACTAAGGCAGGCGTACATCCACATTCAAATTCAATGGGAATTGATCTAGGTCCTGGCGGAAAATGTATTCGTTGTAAAACTTGCGATGGCTTTGTTTGTAAGTTAGATGCCAAGAGCGATGCTGAAGTAAATGCACTCAATCCAGCGATTGCAACAGGTCATGTAACTTTGATGACCTCGGTTCATGTAACACGAATTGTTCTATCCGCTGATGGGAAATCAGTTAGCCACCTCGAAGCAACTAGAGGCGATGAAGCCCTTGAGATTTATGGGAAGAAATTTGTAATCGCAGCCGGTTCTGTAAATACCGCAGCGCTGCTGCTTCGTTCTGGCGTTGCTAACTCGTCAGATCAAGTTGGCCGTAACTTTATGATGCACAACAACAGCCACATTGCTGCCGTGGATATGCGGCGCAAGAACGATGTCACTTTCCAGAAAACACTTTCCTTCACTGATTGGTATCTCGATGGCGGTAAGGGTTACCCGCTTGGCGCCGTGCAGTTAATCGGCAAGGTGCAAGGCATCATGATGAAATCTTTTGCTAAGCGAGTTCCACTTCCAATACTTAACTTAGTTTCTGATCACAGCGTGGAGTTTGTGGTCATGTCTGAGGATCTGCCACACCCAGATAACCGCGTAACTATTGATAAAAACGGGGCAATTAAGATCGTTCGTAAATCAGTTGGAATGAAGACCCACTTTGAACTACTGCGCCGGGCCAAGAAAGTTCTGCGCAAAGCTGGCTACCAAGCGATCTTCAGACAGCCCTTTGATATTTCAATGAACTCGCATCAATGCGGAACAACCGTTGCCGGCAATGATCCGCGCACCAGCGTTGTCGATGGTTATTGCCGCAGCCATGACCACCACAATCTTTATTTGATTGATGGTGGTTTCTTCCCATCATCGGCTGCCATGAACCCGGCGCTGACAATTGCCGCACAGGCGCTACGCGTTGTTGAACAATCTGATTTAGCTAAAGTTTAAGCAAGGCCCAAAACGCGCAATAGCTCGTCGTTAAGATCTTTAGCATCGACATCCACACCGGTCCAATACTTAATTCCAATTACCGCTTGGTTCACGACCATTCCGAGCCCTTGCAAGGTTGTTGCTCCACGCTTAGCTGCTTCATCTAAGAAGTAAGTCTGCGGTGGATTAACGATCACATCTGCCGCCAACATTCCTGGGCGAATCGAATCGAAATCAATATCCTGCTTACCTTCAGTATTAACCATACCCATTGAGGTTGAGTTGATTACAACTTCAGCATCGGCCGGGATTGAGTAAGTCTTATTCCATTCTACGAATTCAGCAGATGCGGAAGTTTTATCGTTGAGCAACGCAGTTAACTCTTCACCGCGAGCGCGCGAGCGGTTTACAACATAGAACTTAGTGGCTCCAGCGAGCGCGAGTTCAACTGCAATTGCGCGCGCTGCTCCACCTGCACCTAGTAAAACAATGGTCTTACCGGTTGCGGGAGTAATCTCCAGAAATGATTTTAAAAATCCTTTGCCATCGGTGTTTTCCCCGATTAACTTTCCGTCGCGGTTGACTGCACAGTTAACGGCCCCGATTAGTGAAGCCGACTCCCCTAAGCCATCTAAATATTTAATTACCTCGACCTTATGGGGAATTGAGCAGTTAAAGCCCTTCCAATTCATCGCTCTGGCACCTTGTACGGCCGCTTCTAGTTGATCTGGGTTAACTTCACAATTGACGTAGCGATAGTGCAGGTTATTGGCCTTATACGAGGCCTCAACCATGGCAACTGTTGGGTTTGAGTCCGAACCTTGTGAAAAACTTCCAGTTAATTCGTGTCTGAAAGATCCGCCGATATCCATGGTCATGTTCAGACCTTACCGTGCAAGTTATGATCAGCCAATGACTACTTCATTCTTGCAACGCATCGCATCGGCGCCAATCTCTTGGGGAATTTGTGAAGTTCCGGGTTGGGGCGCGATGTTACCCACTAAGCGAGTGCTATCAGAGATGACCAGTCTTGGATTGCCTGCAACCGAGCTAGGCGCACCTGGTTTCTTCTCTGATGATTCTGCTGAGCTCAAAGATCAATTAGCAGAATTCAAGATGTCGATGATCGGTGGATTCACTCCGGTCGTATTACACGATAAGTCACAAGAAAAAGCCACACGCGAAATGGCGATCAACACCAGCAAGAAGTTTCAAGAAATTGGTGCAACCCACTTTGTTTCATGTCCTGTGCAGACTTGGGATTGGGCCAACCCTGAAGAGCTGAGCAAAGATGAAGTTACGCAATTCTTTAAAATGCTCGCTGAAGTTGATCAGATCTGTAAAGATCACGGCCTTGTACAAGTTGTTCATCCACACTTGCAGACAGTTGTTGAAACTAAAAAAGATATTGATATGGTGGTCGATAACTCTGAGGTTATGTGGTGTCTAGATACAGGACATATGACAATCGGTGGACAAGACACAGTTGAATTTGCAAAGAAGTACGCCAGCCGCGTTGGCCATGTGCACTTAAAAGATGTGAATATGAAATCAGTTCCACCAGTTCTCTCGCGCCAGCAGAGCATCATGGAAGGTGTGCAGAAAGGCTTGTTCACACCGCTTGGACAAGGCGATGTTCCAATCCTTGAAACTATTATCGCTTTGGAAAGTGCTGGATATCAGGGTTGGTATGTCATCGAACAAGATGTTGCAATAACCGGTGAAATGCCTGGACTAGGTGAAGGGCCAATCACCGGAATGAAGCAATCTGTTGATTATCTTCACAAAGTAGTTGCGCCAGAGTTAGCCAAAATCGGAAAGTAAACCTTGCACTTAGTTAATCCGATCGTTCTGCCCGATGATTTATCTGTTGGTCATTACGCTGCCGAAATCATATTTACCGAGTTAGTAAAGGCTAAATCTGATGGTCGAACTTTTGTTCTAGGTTGTCCCGGAGGGCGCACCCCTCGCAGTACCTACAACGCCCTTGCCACGATGATTACGGCCGCCAAACAAGATATTTCACATCTCATCATCGCAATGATGGATGAATATCTGCAAGAAAACGGAGATGGAACCTTTTCAAATCACAGCGAGGAGAAACACTTCAGCTGCGCACGTTTCGCAAAGTTAGAGATCTTTAATGTGTTAAACGCCGGTGCACCAGATGGCGGAAAAATTCCAGCCGAAAATGTGCGCTTTCCGGATGCTGCAGATCCTGAAGGATATGAAAATTTCTTGAGAGAAGTCGGAGTTGATGTCTTTCTGATGGCTAGTGGCGCATCTGATGGCCATGTTGCATTTAATCCTCCAGGAACCGATAAGAGCGCCCGCACGCGAATCGTAAGAATTGCGGATGCAACCCGTGAAGATAACTTAGGAACATTCCCTGAATTCAAAGATATAAGTGAAGTACCCAAGCATGGTGTGAGCGTGGGCCCAGCCACAATGATTGATTTCTCTAAAATTGTGATTATGGAGTTAATTGGTACTCATAAAAATAAAGCTTTCCAGCGAATATCTAACGCAACAGAGTATGAAAGCGATTGGCCAGCAACAGTTGTGCGTGAATGTAAGGACTATTACATTCTTGCAGATAAGGCTGCTGCCAAGCCTTAACGAGCTGCAATCGCAGCGCCAATTACAGCGGCGTTACTTCCTGCAGTAGAGTTAACAATTTCAGGCGCTTTTCTTCTTTTAGTCACGCTCTTAAAATAGCTATCCAAAACTAATTTGCGATACAGATCGCTACCCAGCCACAAGCCACCACCGATTACAATCTTTGCGGGATCTAGAAAATCCACCATTGCTGCTAAAGATTTGCCGAGCACGCGTGCTGCAGAATCAATAATCTCTTTTGCGCTTGGGTCTTTTTCGTATTGGGCAAAAGCTACTTCTGCGCTCAATACGACCTCGCCCGTGGACTTTTGATATCGACGCGCAATACCTAAACCTGAAGAAAATTGCTCAAGGATTGGGCTCTCCTGCGAGTTATCTATCTGGGTAATTCCAAAACCGATCGCCTCACCCGTTGCACCAGCCCATGGCGTTCCATTTATAACCAGAGCATGGGATATCCCCGAACTAACTGTTACAAAAAGAAAATCTTTTAATTGGCATGCATACGCTTCGGCTAGCGCCATGGCGCGCACATCAGATTCGATTACCCAATCAAAGCCAGTAAGTGCGGCGAAATCCTCTTTGGGCTGAAGAGACCAAGCAATCTGATCTTTACTATTTAAATATTGCTCTGGAGTTACGTACTCAGCAAAGCATGCTCCACCTTTATCAACTTTGAGGCTCTTTTCTTTTGCTACCTGTAGCAGCGAATTAATCAAAGTTTTAGTAATTGCCAAATCTGGATCAGCATCTCCATAAAGTTCTGATCTGGAAGGCGCTATCTCGTGGTACAGGATTTCCAGCGAGTCACTAATTAGCGCCCCCGCAATTTTGGAAGCCCCAACATCAATTGCCAAGGTAGCCCTAGTTGCCTTCATAATCAATAAGAATAGTCCCTATCCTCAAGAAAGGCTTTTGAGTAGACTTCCCGCAGGTTAATACATTTAGTGGTTAGGGAGTTTTCTGTGTCTGATATTCGCGTTGGAATCATTGGTGTTGGAATCATGGGCGCAGGACATGCCCGTTACCTAACTGATTCTGTAGACGGTGCAGTGGTCACCGCATTTTTTGATCTCGATAACGCGCGCATGGACGCTCTAGCAACTGAACTTTCCGCAAAGTCTGGTGTTTCAATTAATAAGCATTCCTCTGTTGCTGACTTGGTTAGCGATCCAACCGTTGATGCAGTAATCATTTGCTCACCGGATGGTTTGCATCCAGAGCATTTAGAGCTTTGTGTAAAGGCGGGAAAGCCAACGCTCTGCGAAAAACCACTCGCTCCGCGCTTAGAAGATGCCAAGAAGATTGCAGAAATTGTAAAAGCATCAGGTGTCCCTGTTGCACTCGGTTTTATGCGCCGCTTTGATCCAGGCTATGTGCAGATGAAGAAAGAGATCCAATCTGGAAAATATGGTGAAGTTATTCAGATTCGCGCAGTCAGTCGCAACGTTTCATCGCCAGGCGCTACTACAGCCGGCATGATTTCAAACTCTGCGGTTCACGAGTTTGATATTGCCCGCTGGTTATTGGAAGAAGAATTCACAACTGTTTCAGTGGCTTATGCAAAGAAGACATCACATGCCAAGCCAGATATCCAAGATGCGATCAGCATCCTGGCCCATACCGAATCTGGCGTGCTTATGACTGTAGATAACTGTGCAAACAGCACCTACGGTTATGACGTACGCGTTGAGGTCCTGATGCAGAATGGTTCACTCGCGCTCAACAATTTAGGTGATTTAACAATCAGCTTTGACTTCGACTTGCCTGCGCGCAAGTCAGGTCGCTTACACGATAACTGGATCGGTCGCTTTACCGATGCCTACATCGGTGAATTGCGTGCATGGGTTGCCTCAATTAAAGATGGCGTCGTTAACCCAAACCTTGCAACTGTTGATGATGGCATCGCAGCGAGTATCGCTTGCGAAAAGGGAATTGCTTCCCTATAAAACTGATTGGTTTATGACTGCTGTTGCATAGACCAGAGCGTCCAAATATGTGTGCGCACTGTTCGTGGCTGACGCATGATTTGCACAATCTGGAAAGCAACATCGTCGGCACGTAAGAAACTCGCAAGCTTTGGCTCGCCCGCTGTACGTCCGGCTTCAATCGCAAACTGTGTATCTGTTCCTGCTGGGCAAACCAACGCTACGCGCACACCCTTTTCACGGAGTTCGCGATCTAGGCCGCCTGCAAAACCAACTTGAGCATGCTTTGTTCCAGCATAGATTGATTCATCTCCGCCGCCACGGAAACCTGCAACGGATGAAACCATGATGATGTCGCCCGCTTTCTTGGCCAACATTGTTGGAAGTGTTGCGCGAACAATGTGCACGCTACCTTCGTAGTTTGTGCGCATCATGCGATTTACTTCATCATCGCTGTAATCAAGTACAGATCCGTACATACCGATACCAGCATTTGGCACTACGCAATCAATTGTTCCGAAGGCATCAATCGCCTTCTTGGCAACTGCGCGAGCAACATCTGGAATAGAAGAATCGCCTGCTAAGTAAGCGGCGTTATCAGCACCAAGTGAAGACACCATTTCTTGCAGCTTTGCTTCATTGCGCGCGTTGAGGACTACCTTGCAACCTAATTCAACGAGTTGCTTTGCGGCGGCGGCACCAATTCCGGTCGTTGCGCCAGTAATTACTACTACAGAACCTTTGATATCTCTTAGTTGATAAGTCATACGGGAATACTAAGTCAGGCACCGCTTAATTTCTAGAGGGCATCCATTACGGTAATTGTCTCGCCGAAGACATAATTCGGGCCGACTGCTTGCCAAGCCTTACTGTTCTCGTTGACCATGTGGGCATCCCAATATGGGCGATCGCTCCAGATCTCCCAAACGTTTACAACATCTGGCTTCTGGGTGTCGCGATAGATCTCGATAAATTCGCAACCAGCTTCAGTGCGAATCACGGCGATATGGCTCTTGAGTTTGGCGACGAACTCATCAAACTGACCCGGCTTTACATTGATCTCAACGAATAAAAATACTTTGCTCATAAGCAGACCTTACCTAATACAAATAACTTATTCACAGAAACCACTCTGGCTGTTACTCTCATATTTATGACTTACGACGTAAACAAGATCCGCTCTCATTTTCCCTCTTTAAATACTGGCCTCGCCTTCTTTGATGGTCCAGGAGGCAGCCAAGTTCCAGATGTCGTAGGCGCCGCAATTGCTGATGCGATCACCAAACCGATTTCCAATCGCAATACAAATACCGAATCAGAAAAGAACGCTGAAGAGATTGTTCTTGGCTTTCGCAAAGCTGTCGCTGATTTAATTGATGTCGATCCAGGTGGGGTTGTTTATGGTCGCTCTTGGACACAGATAACTTATGACTTCTCTCGCACTCTCGCTAAAACATGGAAAGCCGGCGATGAAATTGTTGTATCGCGCTTAGATCACGACTCCAATATTCGTCCGTGGATTCAGGCTGCCGAGGCAGTTGGTGCAACTGTGCGTTGGGCCGAATTCGATGTGGCGACTTCCGAACTAACTGTCGCGGCAGTTGAAGCGGTTTTATCTAACAAAACTAAACTTGTGGCAATCACAGGAGCCGGAAATACCATCGGTACTCGACCTGATCTAAAGGCAATTGGTTCCGCTGTTCATAAAGTCGGGGCGCTCTTCTTTGTGGATGGTGTTCACCTAACTCCACATGCCGCAATCAGCGTAAAAGAGATCGGCGCTGATTTCTTTGGATTCTCTTTCTATAAGTTAATGGGGCCGCATTGCGCGACAATTGCCGCATCCCCTGAACTCCTCAAGACTCTTGATAATGACAAACTTCTTCCTTCGACAACAAATGTTCCAGAAAGATTCGAATTTGGAACTCTGCCTTACGAAATAATGGCTGGAGCAACTGCTGCTGTTGATTTCATTGCAGAAATGGCGCCAGGTGCAGGAAAAACCAGACGTGAAAAGATTGTTAACTCCATGAACGCTC
>JACCDT010968908.1_pt1 | contig 11681 bp, 22 predicted proteins | sample 7446291 | NCBI WGS metagenome assembly JACCDT01 (sample SAMN15323446, study PRJNA562643) | freshwater metagenome | isolation source: river surface water | place: USA:Blue River Watershed | collected 2017-08-17 | reverse complement strand
GCTGTCGCTGCTGCAATCAGCCCGGGATGCGGTGGAGAAGGCCGAGGGGGTGCATGCGTACACCGAGCCGGCGGCTGCACTCCTGAGCCAAGCCGACCAGACCGACACGCCGGCCTTCAAGCGCTGGCTTGGCGCGAGCAAGGTGGTGGACGCCGAGGGTAAGCCGCTGCGGGTGTACCACGGCACCAAGGCCGAGTTCACTGAGTTCAAGCGGACCAAGAGCGGGGAATTCGGCCCGGCCATCTACCTTACCGACAACCCGCGCGAGGCGGGCGAGTATGGCGACGGCAAGGGCTGGGGCGGCCCGAGCGGCACGGCGGTGATGCCGCTCTATGTCTCCATCCAGAATCCCTACACCAAGGGCGTCGATGCCTTCTGGAAGGAGTTTGGTGGCGCAGACAGCGACGCGGCGGCCCTGGACCGTGCGCAAGCCGCCGGCTATGACGGCATCATCGCCAAGCGGGCCGACCGCTACTACGACAACGCGGCGCGTGAGTTCGTTGATCGGGGCGAGACACTGACCCACTTCATCGCCTTCCGCCCCGAGCAGATCAAGAGCGCCTTGGGCAACAGCGGAGCCTTCGACCCCAGCGACCCGAGCATCCTCCTGAGCCAGATCCAGCAAGGCAACATCCCCGGCACCAGCGGCACCGAGCAAGAGGCGATCACCAAGGGCTACAAGGCCCGCGTGAACCGCGCCCTCAAGCGCGTGGATGGCGTGATCAACGGCCTGGGCGAACTGCCCGACACCGAGCAGTACCTGGGCCAGCGCTACCGCGCACTCGGCAAAATCGCAGCGGTGGACAAGATCGCTGGCGACATCCGCGCCGCCTTCCGCAAGGCGAGCCAGGCGGACAAGAAGGAGATTTACGCCTACTTGACCACGGCCGGCGCGAACACCGACGCCATCGCCGATCCCGAAACCAAGACCATGGCCGCCAAGGTGAAGCGCTACATCGGCACCGTGGGCGACCAGCTCGTGGCGCGCGGCCTGATCAGCGAAGAGTCGCGCGAAGCCTACAGGGACGCCTACCTGCCGCGCCTGTACCTCGCCCACCTCCTGAGCGATGGCGACTGGCGCGCGATCGGCGCCGGCAAGAAGGTGTCCGACATGGGCTACCTGAAGGCCCGCAAGGACATCCCGCAGGAGATCCGTGACGTGATCCTTGGCGAAGTGAAAGACCCGGCATTCCTGGCCGCCACGGCGATCGCCAAGCCCATGCGCGACATGGCGCTGCTGGACTGGCTGGCACAGATCAGCGAGAACCAGCAATGGGTGCTGGCCAACTCCATGACCGAATGGCAGGGCAAGCGCGTGTCGGTCTTCTGGCTCAAGGCCGAGGCCGACGCGCTGCGCACTCGCGCCCGGCACTACCCCGAGGCGGCGAACCGCACTGCGGCCAACGCTGTGGCAGAGCGGATGGATGCTGCTGCGGTCGAAGCCATGGACGGCGCCGACTTCAACCACAAGGACTACAAGCAGATCCCGAACCAGCCCAAGTACGGCCGGCTGCGCGGCATCTATGTCCGGGCGGAAATCTACAACGACCTGATGGGCGCGCAGGAGTTCCTGCCGTCCGATCCGGGGTGGGCGATGCACCTGCTGGGCTATGGCGGGCTGGGCACCAAGGCCACGCAACTGTGGAAGATGAGCAAGGTCGCGCTCAACATCCCAGGCCAGGTGCGCAACGCGATCTCCAACGGCGTGATGCTGCAACTGTCCGGCGTGCCGTTCCACAAGCTGCCGATCCTGATGGGCCGGGCGATCAGCCAGATCCGGCACGGTGGCCGCCACTGGCTCGTGGCCAAGAAGTACGGCGTGACGGAATCGACCTTCCAGGCGCAGGAGATGTTCCGCGCCAGGCGCGATCTGCTGGACTTGGAGCGCGACCTGAAGGGATTGACCCCGCTGGTGGCGCTGAAGACCGTGGGTGCCGTGATTGCCGACGCCGCTGGGGACGCCTACCAGTTCACCGAAGCTCTGTTCAAGACCGTGAAGATCATGGACGCCATGGAGCGGGAGGGAATGGACGAAGAGGCCGCGGCGATCGAGGCGCAGAAGTGGCTGTTCGACTACTCGCTGGTCGACAAGAACGTGCGCTACCTGCGCAACGCCCCGGTGGGCATGCCGTTCCTGACCTACACCACCAAGGTGCTGCCGCGACTGGCCGAGGTGGCGCTGCTGCATCCGCAGCGCTTCCTGCCCTGGGTGGCGCTGATGTACGGCATGCAAGCCTGGGCGCAAGCCATGTTCGGCGGCGATGACGACGAGTGGGACGAGCTCAAGAAGGCCCTGCCGAAGTGGATGCAGGAGAAGGGGCACGTCGCATTCCTGCCCTGGCGCGACGACGCCGGCCGACTGCAAGCGGTGGACATGAGCTACTTCTTCCCCTGGAGCCAGTGGGTCGAGTTCGCCAGCAGCATTGGCCACGGCGATCTGAAAGGCGCCGGCAAGGCCATGGGTCTGTTCGGCGGCCCGGTTACCAGCGTCATCTCCGCCTGGACCACTGGCCAGGACAGTTTCACCGGCCGGCAAATCATCAACGAGGGCGACCCGACCAGCTACCAAGCCGCCAGCCTGCTGGCCTACGCCTGGGACTTGGCCATGCCACCCATGATGACCAGCAACGGCGTGGTGAGCCCGCTCTGGCTGCTGGACCCGCAGTACGGGGGCAAGCTGGCTCAAGCCTCAACCGGCGCGACCAACCGCATGGGCGACCAGAAAGCCACCTACGGCCAGGCCGCCGCACGCATCGCCGGCTTCAACGCCTACGGCATCGACCCCGAGGTGACGCGCACCAGCAACCTGATCGGCATGAAGGCGGACATCGCCAAGGCCCGCGCCGCGCTGCGCTCGAAGCTGGGCAACCAGGGCCTGACGCCGGCCCAGCAGCGCAAGCTGATCGAGGACTACACCGCCGAGATGGCCAAGCGTGCCAAGGAGATGCAGAAGTACGCCGAGGAATCCACGGTGCCCGACTTCGCTAGGCGCGAGAAGGTCACGGAGTAGAGCCAAGCTGCGACGGCGGGCAGGCTGTGGAGCTCCCGCTGTCGCTCACATGCACGAGACACTTCTGTGTCTCGATGCCCAGTTCATCGTGCATTTCGATGATGTAGACCCGGCCGTCCCCGTTCGGGAGAACGATGGGGGCCATCAGCCCCGGGCCGGTCTGCCGCGGGCGCGGCTCGCGTACCGGCTCCGGGTGGCACCCGGCCAGGGCGAGCGCGGCCCAAAAAGACCAAAGGGCAACCTCGATCGTGGTTGCCCTTTGGCGTTTCAGCGGCCCTGCCACAGCCTCCCCGTTTGGCAGGATCACGGGTGACCCGTGACTGGAACAAGGGTTTGCCGCCTTGCGCATGCCGGATTGTGCCACAAAATGAGGCAGTGTCACATCCCGATGCCAAGGCGCGACAGAAACCGGCGGCGCACGCTGGCGGCGGCCTCGTCCTGCGCCGATTGGCCGGCGGCCTGGATGTCCTTGAAGCAAGTCCCGCACACGTCGACCACCGAGCCCCAGCGGTAGGCTGGCGCCAGAGTCTGAAACCCCATGTTCTCAAACTCGCTGCCGACGATGCCCTTCTTGTGGCAGGCAGTCGCGCCGCAGCGGTCGCATGTGAGGGTCTTCACGGAAGATCCACCTCTTCCCCCAGCTTGCCCAGCACGTAGGCCCGCATGGCGGCGATCAGCGGGGTGTGGCCGCGCGAATTGTCATCGAAGATGCCTCGCTCAAAGTATGAGTCGAATGTCGCTTGGTGCTGCCGTTCTTCAACCCAGGCCACCCACATGGACGGTTCGCCAATTCCGTGCTCGTATGGGGCGATGGCGATGCCCTCGCGCTCGATGATCGGCCCGCCCGTGGCCCAGGACGTGGAAGGCTGGTAGCTGAACCACTCCCATGCCATGGAACTGGTGACGAACCCGTAGTCGGCTTCCTCCCAGCGGGAGCAGTACGTGCGACCGTCGATTTGGCGTAGTTGGAACTTCCGCCCATCGGCCAAACAAACCGCCGCATCCAGCAGGCCGCCGGTCAGTTCGCTTACCTTGTGCTTCATGGCGCGATCCTACTCGGGCGCCTGCGCCGGGCCGTGCTGGAGTTGCCACAGGTTCTCGCGCAACTGGTAGCCCATCAGCGGCCACACTTGGCGCACCGCGTCCTGGCGCGCGACCTTGCGGCCGATCTCGGCATCGAAGTTCTCCGGGCTGGCGCATGCGCTGGTGCCGGTGACGGTGAACCCGTTGCGCAGCACAAGCACGCAGAAGGTGAGTAGGCCCAGCGGGCGCTCTACCGCGGTCGGCCCCATGACGTGCGCCAACACTTCCTTTGCCTCAGGTGCGCTGAGAAGGTTCGTGCCGGTGCGGCCAGGCTGACCCGGCGTGCCATCTGGGTGCGCGCTGGCCGGCACTGGGCACGCAAGGAAGCGGTTGACAGCCACGTCAAGCGGGCGGGCTCCGATCACGCCGTCAGCGGCAGTGAAGTAGTGCTCGCTGTCGATGCTCGCCTCAATGTCAACCGGCGTGATCCGCGGCGCGGTCTTGCCCTTGGCCTGGATCTCGGCCTCGATCTGTTGGTCAGTGGTCATACAGTCTCTCCTTCGGTTTGGCGCTGCTGCGCCTGTTGAATCCTCAAGTCCCTGGGAAGGGACTCAAGCCAAGTTGCCACCCACCGCCGGCCGCCGGGCCTGACGCGGATCATGGTTGCCCGACCTTCCAGCCAAGCAAGGCCGGTCGGCGTGAGCGTCCATACGGCATCTGTCTTGCGCCCGCTGGATGCCACGACACCCAGCAGCGCCGCTGCGACCAGTTGCGCCGACACCAGCAAAGACTCGAACTCCATCACCCCGCCCATGCGCTTGCGGATCTGCGCATTGGTGCCGCTGCCGCCGATGTCGTGCAGCGCGCGGACGATGAGGCGCCAGGTGCTCACGTCGGCGCCGCCTCCAGCGCCGCAACGCCTGCGTCGGTGATCCTGAAGTAGCACCACGGGTAAGCCGCCGGCACCTCGGCGATGAACCCGGCCTTCTTCAGCGCGTTCACACTGCGCTCCAGGGCCGGGTACTCACTGCGGTCGAAGCACGATAGGCGCGGATCTCGCCCAATCGCCTTGAGGACCAGCAATTCGTCGCCCATTTGCTTGCGCGGGAGGTCCGCTGCGCCGCCGCTGAACGAGTCAAGGAAGATGCCGCTCACTCGATCTCCCCATCCCGCACCGCCCGCGCGCAATGCAGCATCAACTGCCACACCTCGTACATCAGGATGCCGGTCTGCCGGACGGACAGCAGCAGCCCACCGACTAGCGACGGCAGGCCAAGGCCAAGCACCGCCATGAGGATCAGCGGGAGCGTGAAGATGTAGAGGATGTGCCGCATCACGCGCACCCCGCCACATGCTCGCGCACCTCGCGCGCCAGCCACCAACGGTTCTTCTGGCTCGTGGCCACCACGGGCTTGGGGAAGCCCTGGCGCTTGGTGAGCCGGTTGGTGACCGTCTTGCGAGACAGGCCGGTGAACCGGGCGATCTGCTCGGTGTTCCACTTCTCGTCGTCGGTCATGGCTTCGTCTCCTGCCGCTTCAGCGCGGCCTTCATGTCGTGCTCGATCTTGTCCAGCAGCCGGTCGAGCTCCGCGGCCAGCCAGCGCGCCGCCTGCCAGTGCTCGCCGGCCAGCCGGTCCAGGCTCACCTTGCCGGCCCCGTCGCAGACGTGGCAGACCTTCGCGCTCGTCACCTGGGCGCCTGGGAAGATCAGAGACATACGCCGACCATCGCAGGCCGGGCACACGCCCCGCAGCCACCAGCGCATCGTGACGTTCACCACATTCATGGTCGTCTTGCGATCCGAGTGCGGCAGCGCCGCCTTGCGCCCCATCTGCGCCGACCGCACCCACCTGTAGGCGTACTCGACCGCCACATCCATCCGGCTGTAGTCGCCCGTCACCAGCATGCGGTTGATCATCAGCGCCTGCCGCCCCACCTCGTCGTGGTGCGCGGCATAGCCGGCGGCCAGCAGCATGTCGGCATCGCACCGGCCCTCGCGCAACGTGAGATCCGATGTCTGCGTGGCAGCGGCGTACCGCTCCAGCACCGAGGGGGGCAGATCGTCGATGGTCATGCGGTCAGTTCAGCTTGTTGGGGTCGGTGACCCCTTCGGCGCTGCGGAATGGTTCGGTCGGTTCGCGCGGTGGGCACATATCCAGCACGGCCCTGGCCATCTCCATAGTCGCCCTGGCGCTCTCGCGCCAAACCTGCGCCATCTCGCGCTTGTAGACGCGCTGGATCAGTTCGCCGGGCTTGCGGATGATCCTCATGACGCACCCCAGCGGCCACCGCCAACGCGCTGCCCGAACGGCGCCGTGGTCAGCAGCCCATCGGACGACTTGGGAGGCGGCGCCGCCGGCTTCGGGTCGGGCTTCATCGCCTGGCGCATGGCTTCGCTGGCCACGCGGGCGCGGTCGGAGTCCATCACCGGGTCGTTCTCGGTGCAGCCGGTGAGCTGGGCGGCGTGCTCGCGCAGGGTGGCGGCGTTCTCGGGCTCGGTGGGAACGGCCCAAAGGTCCACGGCGGCGATTGCATCCGCGCTGGCGGCGTCGATGCTCACCCACCCGATGCCGTGCGTCATCGCTTGGAGCGTGGCCGCCTCGATATTCTCGCGCAAGTGTTGCAGGCCGCAGAGCTTGTCGATCTGCTGCTGGGTGAGGGTCATGATGGCCTCGCACTCGCGCTGGCGATTGCCTTGCGGCTGGATAGGCGGGAAGAGGAACGGCGGCAGCATCTCGTACCGCAACTTGGCGCGTGCATTGCGCTCAATCTGCTCGCGGATGGCGGGGTGGAAATCGTTCAGGTTCACGTCCATCACTCTGGTACTCCTTCGGTTGGTGCCGCGGCTGCGGCGGGTGCCTTCAACTTGTCCAGTTCCGCCTTCTGCTGCTGCACCGCCTGGTACAGCCCGGCCGCCGTCTCGTGCGCCTTGCGCAACTCGTTGGCGAGGTAGGCGATGGTCTGCAGGGCTTCGGGGTCGGTGGTCATGCGAGCTCCATCGTGTCGATGCCATTGCCGCAGAACACATCCAGTGCGCAGGCGACTTCAACTGCTTCCCTGGCTGACTTGCCAAGGTGCATTGCGGCCAGGGCAAAGTCCCGCCCGTGACCCATGGCGTATCGCTGGCACTCGATTCGCTGCGGGAATGGGGTCTTGCCGTAGGACAAGACGGATCCGTTCGGCGTGATCACGAGTGCGCATGTGTCGTTGTCCTTCTGGCCGGGTGGGTACGCGGAGTCATCGCGCGGCGAATCCAGCCACGCCAGGAGAGCCATCGCGCCATCACCATCGCCACTGAACCCAACGATGGCCCCGCCCTTGAGTCGGTGGATCTTGGTGACTGTGTAGCCATAGCCAGCCGAACAGGACATCTTGTCGGCCGCCAGGGTCTTGCCATCCCATGCGATACAGGTCATGCCATCTCCAGTTGCTTCGGCTTGTGCGCCAGCGTGGCCTGCCCGCTCCACTCGCGGCCCAGGCTCGTCGGGCTCCACTGAACGTCTCGCCCATCGCCGAACGCATGTGCCAGGTCGATCACTGCCGTCATCTCGGCAATCGTCATCTGGCTCGTGCTCTTGCCGCGGCCGATGGCCACGAACCCGGTGCCGTCCATGTTGGGCACCAAGTCCTGGCCTTCGAGGTGGGCTGTGAGGTACTCCTTCCAACCCTCGGGCGTGAGCCGGCGCTTGGCGTCCCAAAAGACCTGTTCAGACAGATCGGTCAGGCAGGACCACATCAGGTTGTTCTGCTTCAGCGTGCGCGTCTCGGCGCGGATCTCGATGTAGAGCCGGTGCCCGGCCATGAGCCAGGGCTTGATGATCTGCCACACGCGGGCCAGCTCGGCGTGCGCCTGCTGGGCGTTGTAGAGGGTCAGCTTGATGCGCTCGAAGCTCATGCCGGCGAAACCTCCACGATCACCTCGTACTTGCCGCGCTTCCCCGTCTGCTGCGCGTACTCCCACTTGATGCGCGGGTCAGCGTCATCGACGCCAGACAGCTTGGCGATCTCGTCGCGCACGCTCTTGAAGCAGGACGGCAGGTTGTCGTCGTCGCATGTGGCTGGCGAAACGCGCGTGAACTTGACGACACACGGCAGCGGAACACCGCGCGGCATCATCCAGCCCACCACGGCGCGGTGCTTCTTCGCCCGCTTCGCAGTGACGGCCCAGTGCTCGCGCATGTTGGTGAGGCTCACGGTGCGGATGGGGAGGGTGACTTTCATGCCCGCCCCCTGAACCCGTGGCACCGCTGCGGCAGGCTGGCCAGGTACTTGCCGATCACGGGCGTCAGCAGCCCGGCAGCGCGGTGGTTGCCGCACTGGCCCGGCCGGTAGTGCCGGCAGGAGGTGCATGTCACGCGGTCGTCCATCAAGGCCTCCATGTGAAGACACTCACGCCGCCAGCCGGCGGCCGGCGCTGGTGGATGTGCTGCCCGTCGCGGATCAGGTAGGCCGTGCATTTGTCGACACCGACAGCCTTTGCCGCCTTCGAGCACGAGGCGCCATCCATCAGCAGGATCTCGACCTTGCGGACCACATCAATGCTGACGGCCTGCTTGCGGCGGTTCGACCACAGCACCGCCTCACGCGCCGGGGAATTGAACGAGCCGCGGCGGCCGGCAGTCTTGTTGATCTGGCTGCGCGTGCCGACCTTGCGGTGATCCGGGTTGATGCACGTCGGGTTGTGGCATGTCACCTTGCGCATGAGCGCATAGCCGACCGGGATCGTGCGGCCGGTGAACAGCCATGCCGCCTTGTAGGCCGGCATCACCATGCGCGACTCGTTGCCGAACACGCCCGCCGGCAGGCCGATCACCGGCACGCCTGCGCCGGTCTTGGCGCCGGCCCACATCCAGCACGCATCGGCGTCATCCTCATCGATCACGCATCCGCCCTTCAGTCGCTCCAGGCTTGTGAATCCGTCGCGCCTCATGCTTTCTCCATCAATCGTTGAATCGTCAGGTTCAGCGCACCCAGTTCGGTGAGGCGCTTGACCAACCACATGCGCTTTTCGCCGTGGATCCCGTTGTGCTTGCCCTGGTGGCAGTCTTTGCACAGAGGCACAGCCGTGAACCACTGGCCCTGCTCGATCTCGTGGGCATCGCTCGGGCCGGCCTGGTCGCAGACCACGCACCCCATGCGCTTGATGCGGTCGACGTGCTCGCGCTCGGCGACGGTCATGGCCTTCTTGTTCTTGGACCACATGGCTACTCCCCCTTCGCCTTCTTGCGCGCTTCGATGTCCGCCTTCACGCGGTCAAGCGCTTCCTTGGCGGAATCGGGCGCCGGGGCGCGCGGCGGCAACTTGGTCTTGCGGGCCAATTTCTCGGCCGTGCGGCGGCGGATGTCGATGACACTCATGAGGCAGCTCCGAATCTCGCACTCAGGGCGTACTCACGACACAGACGGTCGATCAGTTCAACGGCTGGGCTGGTGTCTATGGCCTCGCCAGATTCATCGCCACAGTCTTCCTGCTGAAGGCGCATGCACTGCCCGCCAGTGAGCCGGTACACGCGCCAGCCCTTCGCCTCAATGGCGCGCTGCCTCGCTGCGTCTTTGGCCTTGTCGGCATGGAAGGCTCGCCCATCACACTCGACCGCGATCCGCGCCACCGGATGCCCGAAGTCGACGAAGTAATCGCCAACCGGGTGTTGCGGGTACAGCACCGCGCCAGCCTCGCGGATGACGGACCAGATCGCCAACTCAATCGGCGTCATGTGCTCGATCCATCCGGCCTCGTTCGGGTCGAAGGCCCAGCGACAACGCGGAAGGCTCTTGATCTTCGGCCATGCCTCGACGTACAGACGCTTGATTGCCGCCCAGCGCGCACCCTGCGTTTCGGCGGCCCGCACTTGCCACAGCAACTCGGACGTTGCCGCCAGTTCGGCGATGTCGTCATCAGCGGTCATGCGGCCCTCGTTGGTTTGGCGTCAGCCCCGCCGATCCGTCCGACAGATCGCATGAGGGAGTCGCTGGCATGGGTGATCTGAGTTTTCGGCGCTGACACCCCAAGGCGCAGCACATCGGCCGCCACCGCTGGGTTGCCGATCAGAACCGGCGGCGCAACCGGCTGGCCGCTGGTGGCGTTGATCAACTCGTACTCGCCTCGCAGGTAGGCCGGGAACGTCACGTCGGTGCGGCCGGCATAGGCCTTGTACGAGTCGCAGAAGCGGCGCTGCAGGAACGGCAGTTCGTCCATCTCGCAGCGGCACAGCGCGACCCACCCGCCGATGTCTTCGATTGCGGCGTGAACCAGGCCATCGTCGAAGCCGACCGAGGTGTAGGCGCCAACGCGCTGGGCGGCGTCCATCACCTTGCCCCAGGCCAGGAGGCTGCGGTCGGTGTTGGTGCCTTGGAGCTGGCGCACGATGTCCGCCGGCTTGGGCATGAACCGGCCGTGCTCGGCGTCCATGAGGTGCGCCGACAGGGCCTTGGTGACTTGCTCGACCTCAAAGCGCTCGCAGGCTTGCCACCACACCTTGCCGGCGAAGGAGGAAAGCTCCTTGCCGTAGAAGTCGTGGACCCCGCCCAGCACCTCAAGGAACTTGGCCTTGTCACTCGGCCGCATGTGCGTCCTCCGCGATGAGTTTCGCCACCGTGGCGGCGTTGCGCGCTTCGAGCGCGGATTGCTTGCCGGCCGGCGGCTTCGGGGGGAGCACCTTGGCGAGCCATTCGAGCGGCTGCACCGGCTTGGCTTTGATGCAGTCGCGCAGCCCCTGAATCAGGGCTTCGTCACCGTGGACCTTGCGAAGACCGCCGAGGAACGACCTGGCGGCCTTGTCCGTGCTGCCGGCGCTGACCAGCAGCGGCACGCCGTAGCTGAAGATGATGATTTCGGGGTCCGTTTCCTTCGCCCGCTTGACTGCCGCGACGCCAGCGGCGTCAGAACCGCTAGGTTCTGTTGTATTTACTATGGTTCCGGTTCCGGTTCCGGTGTCGTTCTTACCCTGTTGCTCACCCGTTGGTAACGTGTTACCGCCGCGTTGCTCACGCTGTTTCGCCTTGAAGTTAGCTACACGCTCCGCTGTTTTCCTGCGGTACTCAAGCATTTCCAACACGCGCTCGGTCAGTGTTGGGTGGTAGAGCCGCCCGTCATCGGCGAGCCACCAACCACGCATCAGCACGTCACGCATCAGCGCCCAGGCCTTTGGGCTCACCTTGCACTTCGCGCGCACGGTGGATTCGTCGCCGGGTAGCGAGCCGCACGGCTCCTGCTTCCATGCGACGTACCACATCATCAGCAGCGAGTGCTGGGCCATCGGGATCTCGGCCGCTATGTCCCACGTATCGGACTGGTCGATCTGCTCGTAGTTGAGCTCGAACCGCCAGCCCTTGGCGCGGGTGTCTGCCGGGTACGGTGCTTCAGGCATTCGCCAGCGCCCCCACCCCACGCCGATACATCGGCTTGAAACTCCCATGACTCGATGCGGCTCTCGCCATCTCGCCCGGCACCATCTCGATCAGCCCCTTGCGCAAGGCCTTCTGCGTGACAGGGCCGAACGCTCGAAGGTCATGGGGCTTGTCGATGTCGATGCCCTCCCTGAGTTCCTCGATCGTGAACGCGCCGGCCTGGCCAGCGGCAAAGCGCCGGATGGCGTCATAGGCGCGCTCGCTCCACCCGGGGGCGGTGCGGTCGGCCTTGTCGACGCAGGC
>JACCDT010499184.1_pt1 | contig 11689 bp, 10 predicted proteins | sample 7446291 | NCBI WGS metagenome assembly JACCDT01 (sample SAMN15323446, study PRJNA562643) | freshwater metagenome | isolation source: river surface water | place: USA:Blue River Watershed | collected 2017-08-17 | reverse complement strand
GATCACCGTATGTACCTGCTTCAAAGAACAGTGGCTTTCCATCTTTCCAGAGTGATTGGTGAACGTGCATACCTGAGCCGTTGTCTCCGAAGAGTGGCTTTGGCATAAATGTTGCGGTCTTTCCACCTTGCCATGCAGTGTTACGAATGACGTACTTGAATTTCATTACATCATCTCCGGCATGCAAAATGTCTGAGAAGCGGTAGTTGATCTCCATCTGGCCAGCTGTTCCCACCTCATGGTGTGAACGCTCCACAAGAAGGCCTACCTTGCCTAGCTGCATCACCATTTCATCACGAAGATCCGCGTACTGATCTGTTGGTGAAACTGGGAAGTAACCACCTTTAACGCGTGTGCGGTAACCGCGGTTAGGTGTTCCATCAGCGTCGTACTCAACGCCTGTGTTCCAAGCACCTTCATATGATTCAATCTCGTGAACAGCTGTATTTATTCCAGTCTTGAATCGGACACTATCAAAAACGTAGAACTCTGCCTCTGGAGCAAAGAATGCAGTGTCTGCAAAGCCAAGAGAGCGCATGTAGTCAACCGCCTTGGCAACAACTCCGCGAGGATCGCGACTGTATGGAGTGTTATCAACTGGATTGTGGACTGAGAAAATAATGATGAGGGTTTTTTCTTTGCGATATGGATCAATATATGCAGACTCTGGAACTGGTAACAATTTCATATCTGATTCATCGATAGATTGGAATCCACGAATGGATGAACCATCAAACATTAGGCCGTCGGTAAATACAGCCTCATCAAATGATTCAACAGGAACGTTGAAGTGATGCTGAATACCTGGCAAATCTGTAAAGCGAACATCAACTAGCTTGACATCCTCTTTCTTAATGTAAGCAAAAATTTCTGCTGCGTTCTTAAACATGCTTCTCCCAATTTCACATGTGATGCGCAGACCCCTCATCATTGAGTTTCTGGCGCTTTTACGTAGTTGAACCCTAGGTCCACATGGTGAAAATGGCATAACCCGCTTGTTAAATTCATGTTACGTCTGAGCGGTTTGAGCGTTAGGCTTGTCACATGAGCGCCCAATTCACTCGTGTATCGCTGGGTCGTCGGATGTCGGCGTTAATGGTTGATTGGCTGGCCTGTTACTTCATTGTTGCCGCCTCAGCTGGTGGGCTCGGCAAAATGGCCCCCAACCGATCCTGGACCGTTTTAGCGCTCTTCTTTGCCGAGGTTGCGATCCTGTCAGCCTTACAAGGTGCATCGCTGGGGCACCGAATATTTGGAATCAAGATCATTCGCTTTGCCGACGGGGGAGCGATCACTCCAGTTCAAGCCCTGATCAGATCGGCGTTATTAGTTACCGTGATTTTTGCAATTACCTTTGATGAAAATGGTAGAGGAATGCATGAGCGCTTCAGTGGAAGCGTTTTAACGAGGGCTTAGCTTTAACCTTTTTCGCGTTAGCGGATTTTTGGAGCGCGGGTTGGCATTGGTCCCTTTGGAATTGGCATAGACATTCCGCCAACAGCCTTCAGACGTGCACGAACCTCACGCATTTGATGCGGTGTTAACTTCTTTGGAAGTCTTCGCATTTGCTTTTGAAGTTTACGAATTGGTACTCGACCATCTTCGCTACCGACGAGAATCTCAGTAATGGGAACTCCAGGGGCAAAACGTTCTGCTTTCTTACGTTCATCAGCAAGCATTTGGCGAACAGCGTTAGAACCTTCGCCAGTTAAAACAATTCCGGCACGTCCAACACTGCGGTGAACCATGTCCTGGTTTCTAGCAACCGCTACAGCGGGAGTAGTTGTCCAGCCTTTACGAATCGCCATCAAAACACTTGCGCCTGCACCAATCTGGCCTTCAATTGATGTGTAGGCAGCGGTTCCAGCCTGACGCGTAAAGAACAAAAGAGTAATAAGAAGAGCCAATGGAAAGAAGATAAATCCAAAGTAATAAGGATGGCCAAGGGCTGCACCGATTCCGATTCCGATCGCCCATGAAACAGCAAAGATTCCAATCAGCGCGATAGTGATCCAAGGCTTTACTTGCTTGGTTACCTTGTAAGCATCGCGGAAGGTTTGGAATCGAGGGGTCTTTATCTTCTTTTCTTTAGCTTTTCTCTTAAACATGGCTTTAGTTTAGTGGCGCAGGAGCGGTTCCACCAAGACGAACTGGTGCCCAACGCTGGCCCACATGACTATCAGGGTATTTTTCCTGAACTTCATGAAGCATTGAGGTCATCACCTGTCGTAAATGAAGTTCTGCCGCCTCAACATCTACATCCTTTGAATAGTTAATAGCTTCGCCAAAACGTACTGTGACCGGAGTTTTGCCTCGCTTGAAGTTTGGCTTCACCCCTTTTGTATACACACGCTGACCACCCCACACAATGGTGGGAATTATTGGAACGCCGGCTCCGGCAGCAAGTCGCACAGCTCCAGATTTCAATCCCTTAATTTCAAAGCTGGTAGAGATAGTTCCTTCTGGAAAGATCCCAATAATTTCGCCGGCCTTAAGAGCACGAAGTGCTGCAACAAATGATGCCGAACCATTACTGCGATCAACATTAATGTGGTGCATTCCGCGCATAAGTGGTCCAGCGATCTTGTTGTCAAAGATCTCTTTCTTAGCCATAAAGCGGACATATCGTTTGACCGGAAGTGCTCCTGTTCCGGCTATCGCAAAATCCAAATAACTCACATGATTGATAGCGAGAATCGCTCCACCTTTACGTGGAATATTTTCCTGACCCTGGAAATCAAATTGAAATCCCAGGTACTTCCAGAAGCCCTTGACCAGAGTGATTACAGGAGGATAAACAAGATCAGCCACGTGCAGATTTCTTTTCCATGGCTTGCTTATACAAGCGGCCGGCACGATAAGAAGAACGAACTAGAGGTCCACTCATTACTCCGAGAAAACCAACTTGTTCTGCTTCTTGGGCTAGCTCCACAAACTCTTCGGGCTTTACCCAACGCTCTACCGGGTGGTGCTTATTTGTCGGGCGCAGGTATTGAGTAATAGTGATTAGGTCGCAACCAGCATTATGTAAATCAACTAAAGCTTGAGAAATCTCTTCGCGGGTTTCACCTAGACCTAAAATCAAATTGGACTTTGTAATCAAACCAAAATCCTGAGCCATACCGATTACCTTGAGTGATTTTTCATAGGTAAATGCTGGGCGAATCTGCTTGAAAATGCGGGGAACGGTTTCAAGGTTGTGTGCGAAAACCTCAGGACGGGTTTCAAAGATTGGATTCAGAAGCTCTGGCTTGGCATTGAAATCAGGTGCCAGCATTTCAACTCCGGTACCAGGGTTGAGTTCATGAACAATGCGAATCGTCTCGGCGTATAACCAAGAGCCTTCATCCTCAAGATCATCACGAGTAACACCAGTGATGGTTGCATAGCGAAGACCCATAGATTTAACGGATTCAGCAACTTTGCGTGGCTCTTCACGATCGATGGGAAGTGGTTTTCCAGTATCAATGTTGCAGAAATCGCAACGTCTCGTACAGCGATCGCCTCCGATTAAGAAGGTCGCCTCTTTATCTTCCCAACATTCAAAGATATTTGGACAGGCGGCTTCTTGGCAGACTGTGTGCAGACCTTCGCTCTTCACCAAGGATCTCAATCGAGTGTATTCAGGTCCCATGTTGGCGCGCGTCTTGATCCACTCTGGCTTGCGCTCAATTGGAGTCAATGCGTTACGTGCTTCAATACGCAGGAGCTTGCGTCCTTCTGGTGCCATCGTCATGCGCTCACTCTTTTCAATGATTCGAATATGTGTCGTTCAACCAATGGAGCAACTTCATCAATCGTAATCAAACGCTGTAATTCGATCTCCAAAGATGTAACATCGGCATCTGAAATGCCACAAGGAATTATGCTCTTAAAGGCCGATAAGTCGGGATTAACGTTGAGTGCAAAACCATGCATCGTTACACCCTTTGCAACACGAATTCCGATAGCTGCGATCTTACGGTCACCTTGCTTATCTCGAACCCACACACCAGAGCGACCTTCGATACGCTGTGTGGCTAAGCCCAAATCAGAACACACCGCAATAAGTCCAGCTTCGATCTCTCGAACAAATCCAACCAGCTCTGTTGGTTTCAATAACTTCACAATCGGATAACCCACTAGTTGACCAGGTCCATGCCAGGTAATTCGACCACCGCGATCCACATCAATAACTGGGGTTCCATCAGTTGGTCTCTCGGAATCATCTGTTCTACGGCCAGCGGTGAACACCGATGGATGTTCTAGCAGCAACAATGTATTAGGACGTTTTCCATCTACTACATCTTGATGGATTGCTCGCTGAGACTCCCAAGCCTTTTGGTACTCGACTAACCCATGGCGGGAGAGAGCGATCGCCGAGTCTGAAGGAGTTTCCAATAGGGGCACACCCATAGCCTAAAGGTAGGATCGCCACCTAACCAATTGAGGGCCGTGAGGCCATTTGAAGGCTGAAAGGTCCACCTACGTGTCCAGCACATTGAGCAAAAAGAGTCGTCGTCCACTTGCATACGCCTTGCTAGTAATTTTCCTATGGATCGGAGCCAGCGGTGTTTTTGGCCCACTTTTCGGAAAACTCTCAACGGTTCAAGAGAATGACAACTCAGCATTTTTGCCAGATAGCGCCGAATCAACGCAGGCGGCAAAGATTATTGCGAAATTTAACGCTGATGCCAATCAAAATCTTCCAACTTTGGTTCTGTACCTGGGTGAAGTAAATCCAGAAAAAATCGCTGCACTCAATGAACACCTTGCGCAGTTGGGCCCGAAGAAGATTATCGGCACAGATGTTCCTATCTCAAAGTATCTGACTCCAGGCGAGCAGATTTACGCATTCCCATCTCAAGATGGCAAAGCATTGTTAGTAAACCTTCCCTTTAAATCTGATATTGCAACAGATCTGCTGCCAAACAATAAGCCGGCTCTTCCTGAAGTAATTGAAACACTTCGCGAAGACTCAGCGGAGTTTGCCAAGAGTGTTGGACTGACATCCAATGTGACTGGAATCGGCGCACTACTGGGAGACCTATTTGGAGCATTTGAAGGAATTGACTCTTCACTTCTTCTCACAACTCTTGGTGTTGTTTCAATCATTTTGATCATCGTGTATCGCTCACCATTCCTTTGGATTTTGCCTTTATTTGCAGCGGTGATTGCGCTGTCGACCGCAGGTGGACTGGTCTATCTGCTGACAAAAAATGATTTCATCGATCTAAATGGTCAGTCACAAGGAATTTTGTCCGTACTGGTTTTAGGTGCGGCAACGGATTACGCCTTGCTGCTAATTTCTCGTTATCGTGAAGAGCTCCATCACCACGATCATCCAGCGCAAGCGATGAAAGCTGCCTACAAAGGCGTATTTGAACCAATTCTGGCATCAGGTGCCACAGTGATTGCAGCGCTTTTGGTTTTGCTATTGAGCGATCTATCTGGAAACCGTGGTTTGGGACCAGTTGGTGCAATCGGTATCGCGGCTGCTATGGTGACAATTCTTACCTTGCTTCCTGCATTACTCGTTGCCTTTGGGCGTTGGATTTTCTGGCCGCGCATTCCTCGCAATGATGATGTCAATGCACAGTTGACAGGTACTTGGGCAAAGATCGGAACCGCGGTAGAAAAGCGTCCTCGTAAGTTATGGATCGTCACCGCGGGAGCACTTGCGATTCTTGCCGGTTTTTCAACCACATTAAATGCAAAGGGTTTATCTACAGCTGATGCATTTACACAACGACCTGATTCAGTTGTTGGTCTTGAACTACTTGGGGAGCACTTCCCGGGTGGTTCTGGTCAACCAACAGAGGTTGTTGTCCGCAAGGAGTTAATTGATCCAGTCTCTGCAGCGCTTATGGGTGTTGAAGGGGTTTCATCAGTTGAGCCAACTCGAGTATCCCAAGTAATACCGGGTCAACCATTGCCTGCGATTAAAGAGGTTGATGGTGCAGTGATTTTGAATGCAACCCTTGCACTCAATCCTGATTCAGTTGAAGCTCGCGATGTAATTCCAGATATTAGAAAAGCTGTTCATGCGATCGATCCAGGCATTCTGGTTGGTGGCAGCACCGCAGTTGCCTTTGATACAGATGTCTCTGCTAATCGAGATAACAGAACGATTATCCCAATTGTTCTGGTGCTCATTACCCTCATCCTTGGTCTGCTTCTTCGAAGCATTCTGTCGGCGGCGTTATTGCTTGGCACGGTTGTTCTTTCATTCTTTGCAACGCTAGGTGCATGTCAACTGGTTTTTGAAAATATCTTTGGGTTTAAAGGAGCTGATACCTCCTTCCCATTGTTTGCTTTCATCTTCCTGGTTGCACTTGGTATTGATTACAACATCTTCTTGATGACTCGTGTCCGTGAGGAAAGTGCCAAGATTGGCACACGTGCTGGCGTTATCAAGGGCCTAACTGTTACCGGTGGTGTGATCACTTCAGCCGGAATCGTTCTTGCTGCAACCTTTGCTGTTCTAGGTGTGCTTCCTTTGGTGTTCTTGGCTGAATTAGGTTTTGCCGTCGCTTTTGGTGTCTTGTTAGATACCTTGATCGTTCGAACAATTTTGGTACCTGCGCTTGTCCATGACATTGGTGGAAAAGTTTGGTGGCCTTCAAAGTTGCAGAACTCATAACTATGAGTTTGCGGGTTGGTATTGCAGGGTACGGATTAGCTGGTCGTTACTTTCATGCACCTTTGCTTAAAGGGTGCGGCTATGAAGTAGCAGCGGTTCTTACCTCAGATGCAACCCGCGCCGCACACGCGCTAGAGGATTTTCCACAAACGGTAGTTGTTTCAACGATGCAAGAGTTGCTTTCTCAACGGTTAGATCTTGTCGTTGTGGCATCTGCAAATATTGTTCACGCAGAACAAGCTATCGCAGCACTTGAAGCAGGTATTCCAACTGTCGTAGATAAACCTATGGGCAGAGATTTCAATGAAACAAAGAGAATCATTGATGTTGCCACACAATCTGGAGTTCCAGTTTCAACCTTCTTTAATCGTCGATGGGATAGCGACGCTCTGACTATCAAGAAGGTTCTTGCAAGTGGCGTCCTAGGTGAGATTCACCGTATGGATTCCAGATTTGAACGTTTCCGTCCAGAAGTAAACACCCAATCCTGGCGTGAGAATATGAGCGCACACGATGGTGGGGGACAGTTACTAGATCTTCAACCTCACTTAATCTCGACCGCACTCGATTGGTTTGGCAATGCCCATCTTGTTACTGCAACTGTTCGATCCATTCGTGGCGCGGCAGATGATGATGCGGTCCTTGTTTTGCGACATGACAACGGAGTGAGCTCTTACTTGTCAGCTAGCGCCGTTGTTGGAGCACCTGGTCCTCGAATTCGAATTTTGGGAAGTAAAGGCGCCTTAGTTATTAATGAGTTGGATCCACAAGAGGCGCTACTTCGTGCAGGAAAATTCCCTGAAGGTGGATCTTGGTCTGAGCCAACTACCTCGGTTGCGCACATTCATCGAGGTGATCAGGTTGAGGAAATCGTTGGTGAACCCGGAAACTACGCACTGTTCTACTCAGCGGTTGCTTCTGCAATAACCAATGGCACCGCTTGGCCGATCTCTAATGATGATGCCTTACTTGTTGCGCAGATAATTGATCAAGCTCGAAAGATCGGTACAGATGTCTAGTAGTTCAGAGGTTTTGATCGTTGGAGCAGGTTTAGCGGGTTTGAATGCCGCAATCACTCTACAAAACGCGGGCGTTGATGTTCAGATAGTGGAGGCAAGCGATAGAGCAGGTGGTCGTGTTACCTCAGATGTGATTGATGGCTTCATTTGCGATCGTGGCTTTCAGCTGATTAATTCTCGTTACCCAGCACTACAAGAGTTAGATGTCATTAAAGAAATCGATTTCATTGCCGCACCCCGCGTAATCGAAGTAGCTCTTGGTAGTAACCGCCATGCATTGGGTGATCCGCGTGTAGCACCATGGACCGCACTTGATCGCGCAACAGGAACGATCCCCGAAAAACTAGCCTTACTTCGCTTCCTTGCGAGCAAACCGCCATCACATTTTTCAGTAGAAGACTCCCTTAAATCTTTGGGAACTACCTACGATCGAGTCCTGCGTCCTTTCTTGCACGGAGTTTTTCTTACCGATCCAAAAAATGTTGATGCACCCTATGGTCAATCAATAATTAAGAGCTTTGTTACCGGTTCGCCGGGGCTGCCTCGAAAAGGTGTCGCGGCGTTATCAAATGCGTTAGCAGCTCAGGTAAAAAACATCTCCTATCGAACTCAGGTGGATACAGTTGAAAACGGAACAGTTCACACCTCTGCTGGAACTTTCACAGCTAAGAAAGTGGTTATTGCAACGGATGCAACAACTGCGACGCAAATTCTTGGTTTGCCCGAGGTTCCACGGATAGCTGGATGCATCACCTGGTATCACGCAGTTGACAGTAATCCTTCAGGCACTGGACGTTTAGTTGTTGATGGCCAGAATCGTGGACCAATCATCAACACCATCGTTGTTTCTGATATCTCGACTGACTATGCACCTGCTGGTTCTCATTTACTGTCGACAACAACAGAGTTAGGTGCAACAGAATCTGATGTGCGACGCCATTTATCGATTATCTGGGGGACCAGCACACATGATTGGCAGTTGATTGCAAAGTACGAAATTCCGGCAGCCTTACCTATTCAAAGCATCGGACGTGCATTAACTCAGTCGGTAAAGATCTCAGATGATTTATTTGTTATAGGTGATCACAGAGCGGTTCCTTCGCAGCAAGGAGCTTTGTTTTCAGGTCGTCTAGCGGCGGAGTTAATCCTCAATTAATTGAGCTAAGGCCTCAGAGATATGAGGGTAATCCCACGTAAATCCCGCCTCTTGCAACACATGTGGAATCACACGCTTTGATCCAAGAACTTCAGAAGAAAATCCACCCAAGGCGATCTTTAGCGCAATTGCAGGCGCCGGAAATAACGCTGGACGGTGCATAGCGCGGGCAAGTGCTGCAGTGAACTCTTGATTAGTAACTGGGTTTGGCGCGGTCAGATTCACTGGACCTGAGATTGGATTTTCTAAAGCAAAGACAATCGCTCGGATTTGATCATGCAAAGTAATCCAAGACCACCATTGCTTTCCATTTCCTAATTTTCCACCAAGGCCTAATCGGAAAAGGGGCAACATCTTTCCAAGAGCGCCACCAGTTGGATCTAAAACTAAACCTGTACGAATCTTTACAGTTCGAACATCTCCTGCAAGATCGGCAGCACCTTCCCACTCGCGACAAACCGCTGCAAGAAAATCATCGCCAGCGCGATCTGTTTCGACAACTGCGCGGTTTCCACTTTCTCCATACCAACCGATTGCAGAGGCTGAGATAAAAACTTGCGGCTTTAACTCTGCAACAGCGTTGGCAATCGCGGTTGTTCCCAGTAATCGAGAATTAAGAATCTCGCTCTTGTACTTCTTGTTCCATCGTTTATCGCCGACACCAACGCCAGCTAAGTGAATAATTGCATCAACACCACGTAAAGGTTCTAGATCAACATAACCTGTTTGTGGATCCCACTGCACCTCATCGGCACCGACTGGGGTGCGACGTACTAAGCGCTGAACAGTGTGGCCTTCTGCCTTTAAATGGCCAACCAGTGCTGTTCCAATCAAACCGGATGCGCCAGTGATTGCGATGCGTTGTGGAACTGACATGAACTGTTAGAGACCTAGATCCGATTCAAAAGCGCCACCTTCTAGGCGCTCCTTCAAGGTGACTAGGAATCGTGCAGCATCTGCTCCATCGACAACACGGTGGTCATAAGACAGACCAAGGTAAACCATTGAACGGATAGCAATTGTTTCGCCACCATCTTCACCACGGACAACCATTGGACGCTTAACAACTGCGCCAAGACCAAGGATTGCAACCTGAGGTTGGTTGATGATTGGAGTATCAAACAGCGCTCCACGGCTTCCGGTGTTTGTCAGTGTGAATGTTCCGCCACCAAGTTCATCTGGAGTTACCTTGTTGTCGCGGGTGCGAGCTGCAAGATCTGAAATCTTTCGTGCGATTCCACCCATGTTCAAATCTCCAGCGTTAGCGATAACAGGTACGAGCAAACCGCGCTCAGTATCTACTGCAACGCCAAGGTGTTCTGCGCCGTGATAAGTAATTTGATCACCTTCAACTGATGAGTTCAGTACAGGGTGTTGCTTTAACGCTTCACAGACCGCGACAGCAAAGAATGGAAGGAATGAAAGCTTTACACCTTCACGTGCTTCAAAACTTGCCTTTGCGCGGTCACGCAGACGTGCAATCTTTGTTACATCAACTTCAACAACCGTTGTTAACTGCGCGCTAACCTGAAGTGATTCAACCATTCGTGCTGCAATAACTTTGCGAAGTCGTGACATGGTCACTGTTGTTCCACGTAGTGGCGAAACTGCGACTACTGGAGGCTTAGCTGCAGTTGGAGTTGATGCCGCGGCAACTGACGCTACAGGTGCGACCGGACGAGCAAGCGCTTCAACATCTTCGCGACGAATTCTTCCGCCAATGCCCGTTCCCTTAACCTGCGCGAGGTTTACCCCAAGCTCTGATGCAAGTTTGCGAACTAGGGGAGTGACATACGCATCGGAAGGTTGTGACACAGGCGCCGCTGGTGCAACAGGTGCAGGTGGTGGCGTCACTGGTGCTGAAACAACCGGTGCAGCAACTACTGGTGCAGGTGGTGGCGTTGGTGCAGACACGGCAACGGGTGTCGCTGGCTGGACTGGTACCTGTGCCACCGGAGTGGAAATCACTGCTCCGGACACACCGATTAATCCAAGACGAGCACCGACTGGAACAGTTGTATCGACAGCAACATCAATTGCAAGGAGAGTTCCAGCAACTGGTGAAGGAATTTCAGTATCAACCTTGTCAGTAGAAACTTCTAGCAGTGCTTCATCAACTGCAACTGCATCTCCAACATTTTTAAGCCAACGTGTAACAGTTCCCTCAGAAACACTTTCGCCAAGTGCTGGCATCGTAATAACTGTTCCTGCACCTGTTGGTGCTGAAGCAGCAGGCGCAGCTGGTGCCGCAGGTGCTGGAGGAGGAGTGACAGGTGCAGCAGCAACCGGTGCTGGTGTTTCAACTACTGGAGCAGCTGCTGCAGCAGCAGGTGCTGGCGCAGATGCAGCAGCACCGTCGGCGATGATTGCTAGCTCTGCTCCAACTGGAACGGTTTGATCAATCTGAACAACAATTTTTTGCAAAGTTCCTGAAACTGGTGAAGGGATCTCTGTATCAACCTTGTCAGTTGAAACCTCTAGAAGTGGTTCATCAACATTTACATGATCGCCCTCGGCCTTTAACCAACGAGTGACTGTGCCTTCGCTAACGCTTTCGCCAAGTGCTGGCATCGTTACTGAGAATGTCATCTTTTTCTCTCCTTGGTTATCCGTGTGCGTGAAGCGGTTTGCCTGCAAGTGCCATATGAGCTTCGCCCATTGCCTCTGACAGTGTTGGGTGTGCGTGGATCAATGGTGCGACATCACTTGCGCGAGCCTCCCAGTTGTAAATTAATTCTGCTTCGGCAAGAAGTTCACCAACACGCGCACCAACCATATGGACACCAAGAACTGGGCCATCCTTTTGGGCAACAAGCTTGATCGAACCAGCGGTGTTGAGAATTTGCGCCTTACCATTTCCGGCCAAGTCGTATGAAAGCTCTACAACATCAT
>JACCDT011570459.1_pt1 | contig 11690 bp, 10 predicted proteins | sample 7446291 | NCBI WGS metagenome assembly JACCDT01 (sample SAMN15323446, study PRJNA562643) | freshwater metagenome | isolation source: river surface water | place: USA:Blue River Watershed | collected 2017-08-17 | reverse complement strand
CCAATACTGTACTCGTATGATATACTCCTGTCATATCATACAATGATACAGATACCGTACCAGGATCTTGACCTACTGTTGAATATACAATAGATAAATATGCAATACTCAGTGATGATGGTTGAAAAAAGATAATTACATTTGAATTTGTTGGAAGAGCTATACCAGCTGATCCACTATTTGATGTAAAAGTAAACGTAGAAAAGTTTATAAAGTTTGTACCAGGTATCACTCCAATAGGACCAGTTGGACCAGTTGGACCTTCACTTCCTGCTGCTCCTCCTACTTGATTAAATGTTCTTATATCCTCTATACTTCTTATAATTGACTTAATTGGATTATTATATGATGTTTTTAATTCATAAATTACTTTTCCTAATGGACGAAATTCTACAATTGGAAATCCTGTTAAATTCAAATCAGACCATACTGCATTTTGAGCCGCCTCATAATTTCCATATTCTTGTTGACCCATTATTGATATGACTGGCGTATTTACCATATTTGTAGCAGCAATCCAATAAATTACATATTTACCATTCGATGAATCAGGTGTTGTCCAAGTTCCTCCTGATAATAAATTATATTTTGGATAAGATCCTCCTGGTACACCTGATGTATATTTTACTGGATATTCTGTTTCTGGATCTTTTTTCCATTCTGTTGCTCCTGTTGGTCCTGTTGGTCCTATATATACAACTGGTATTTGACCTCCTGTTGCCCCTTGTGAAATAATTTGATTCCATACGGGACTACTTGGTATATCTACTTGTAAATCTTCATCAAAAAATGTTCCAGTACTTATATTTATTCTACCATCTGATGATAATGATCCATTTGTTGATTGTGTAGCTGCTAAACTTACTTGTAATCCATTTGCAATTGCTGCACCACGTGTTCTATGTAAATATTCATGTGTTGCCCAATCCATTGTCACTCCGTGACGTTCATCAAATAACATTGATTCAGATGGATATGATGCATTATAATATACATAGGCCGTTGGAGCTTGTTGATCCCATACAAAAAAGGTTGTCTGATTTCCTAAATTACCCGCTGTATCAAAATAAATATAATGTAATCCCGTTGTTGCTGTTGGTATCGTTGTTGTTAATGTTGTTGTTTTTGTAAATACATTTCCTGCTACCCATACTTTATATTCAGATGCAGCAGGTGATATAGTAAATATTCCTGTAGTATAATCAAATGATATATTTGAATTTAATCTTACTTCGTGACCAGTTGGTTCACTTGTTACTGTTTGTACCAATGAATTATATGGTCCTGTAATTCCTGTAATTCCTGTTGGACCTGTTGTTCCAGTTACTCCTGTTGGACCTATTTGTGTATACATTATTTGAGTAATTGCTAATTGTTTTGATGGTGTATCCGGCTCTCCTACTCCTATTATTGTCTTAAATACTATTTCTGTTGGATCTGCTCCAAATGAACGAGCAAATACTGTAATATAATCTCCTGGTGATAAATCAACTATATATTGTAATGTTACATTATGATATGTATTATTTGTAGTAAATGTAAAATAAAAAGCGGAATCTTCTAATCCTATATTATTTTTAGCATACCATAATACAAGTGATTCTTGTGTATTATTTATATATACTTGGCCTGAAAAATCTAATTTATAAGTTCCACCCTCTTGAATATAAATAGAGCTTGATGGAATAGGTTCACCTATTATTATATTTCTTGATAGAATTGTCTGATCAAATGTTAATGCTTGTCCTGCTCCTCCTAAACTTCCTTGATCCGCATTACTCGTAAAAAATCCAAAATTACCTAATATTCCACCTGAACCAGTTGGACCAATTGGACCTGTTGCTCCTGTATTTGTTGCGTCACCCGCAATTCCTTGAATACCTTGAGGTCCTTGAATACCTGTTACTCCTGTTTCTCCAATTGGACCTGTATATCCTGTTGCTCCTGTATTTACAGCTGTTCCAGGAATTCCTTGAATTCCTTGAATTCCTTGAGGACCTGTCATACCTGTTACTCCTGTTCTTCCTAATGGACCTGTCATACCTGTTACTCCTGTTCTTCCTGTTGAACCTGTCATACCTGTTCTTCCTGTTGGACCTGTTCCTAATGGTCCTGTCCAACCTGTTACACCTGTTCTTCCTATTGGTCCTGTTCCTCCTGTTACTCCTTGTGGACCCTGTGGACCTACTGCTAAAATACTAATACATATTGTTGATGATGATTGTAATGTAACATTTAAAGTACTACTATTACAATGAATTTCAAATGTATCACCTGGATCTAATTTGAATAATGCACTATTTGATATAACATATGCGTTAAATTGTAATAAAGAATATTGTTGTAAACCATTTACTATTACATAAGTGTATGCCGAAGCAAAATTATCCCAAATTAAATTATATTCTAAACTTACAATTAATACTTTATCAGTTGAATTTGTAAAAATACCTGTAAGAGGTAAAGAAGTTAATCCAGTATTACCATATGAATTTTGAGGTATTGGATTATCCCAATAAATAATCTGATCTCCTGGAGCATTGAATAAAAATGAAATAGCACCACGTGTTAATAGTGTTGCTTCTCCAACTGGACCTGTTGGACCTGTTAATCCTATTATACCTGTTGGACCGGTTGTTCCTGTTCCTAAAAATCCAGTTGGACCTGTAAAACCTGTTACACCTGTTGCTCCTGTATTCACCGCTTCACCTGAATCTCCTTTAATACCAGTTGGTCCAATCATACCTGTAAATCCCGTTACTCCTGTTGCTCCTGTATTTACCGCCTCACCTGAATCTCCTTTAATACCTGGAGGACCTGTAAAACCTGTTACACCTGTTGCTCCTGTATTTACTGCTGTTCCTGGAATACCTTGAGGACCTGTTATTCCCGTTGATCCTGTCTCTCCCGTTACTCCTGTCTCTCCTGTTGTTCCTGTTACACCTGTTCCTAAAAATCCAGTTGGACCTGTCTCTCCTGTTAAACCTGTTGGACCAATTTGTGTATACATTACTTGACTTACTGTTAAAAATACAGATGGTGTGTATGGTCTTGATGGTGTTGTTGCTACTACTATAAAACTAGCATTGGGTCCAGTTGATTCTGCTACTATTTCAAAATAATCACCAGGATCCATCCATAAAATATAATTTGTATTTACAATGTATTCAGCCACTGGATCTTTCAATGATTGTCTAAATGCTGAATCCTCTACATCAAATCCATTTTTTCTAAACCATATTGTTACTACTTCTTCTACATAATTTCCTAATGCTAATTCTCCTGTAAATTGAAAATTATAGGCACCCGCTTCTTGAAATACAATCTTTGATGTTGGAAATCCTATATTTATATTTCTTGAATCCTCCGTTACATCAAATGTTAATGTCTTTGCTATCGAATAATTTGTTTGTGTTGATAAACTTGAAAATACACCATAATTACCCAATATTCCTCCTGATCCTGTTGGTCCTAATGGACCAGTTGGACCTGTCCAACCCGTTGCTCCTGTATTTACTGCTGTTCCAGGTATTCCCTGAATACCTTGAGGTCCTGTTACACCTGTTACTCCTGTCTCTCCTGTTGTTCCTGTTATTCCTGTTGTACCTGTTACTCCTGTTATTCCTGTTGTACCTGTTACTCCTGTTCCTAAATATCCTGTTGGACCTGTTACTCCAGTTATTCCTGTCATACCTGTTATACCTGTTAGTCCTGTTGTTCCTGTCATTCCTGTTGTACCTGATACTCCTGACCAACCTGTTGCTCCTGTATTTACTGCGGTTCCTGGAATTCCTTGAATACCTTGAGGTCCTGTTATACCTGTTGATCCTGACATACCTGTTGCTCCTGTATTTGTTGCATCGCCCGCCACACCTTGAGGACCTGTATCTCCATGTTGACCTGTCATACCTGTTGCTCCTGTATTTACAGCAATTCCTGGAATTCCTTGAGGACCTTGAGGCCCTTGCTCTCCTTGAATACCCTGTGGCCCCGTCACTCCTGTTGTTCCACTATATCCTGTTACTCCTGTTGTTCCACTATATCCTGTTACTCCTGTCACTCCTGTTATTCCTGTTGTTCCCGTTGTACCTGTTGTTCCACTAAATCCTGTTATTCCTGTCACTCCTGTTATTCCTGTTGTTCCTGTTGTACCTGTTGTTCCACTTATTCCAGTTACTCCCGTTGTTCCTGTTCCTAAAAATCCAGTTGGTCCTGTTATACCCGTTATACCTGTTATACCCGTTACTCCTGTTACTCCTGTTGATCCCGTTGTACCTGTTGATCCCGTTGTACCTGATACTCCTGTTCTACCTGTTACACCTGTTACACCTGTCATTCCTGACATACCTGTTGATCCTGTGGTACCTGTTGATCCTGTTCTACCTGTTGATCCCGTTGTACCCGATACACCCGTTGTACCTGTTCTACCTGTTGATCCTGTTCCTAAAAATCCAGTTGGTCCTGTTATACCCGTTATTCCAGTTATACCTGTTATACCTGTCATACCTGTTGTACCTGTTGTACCTGATACACCCGTTCTACCTGTCACACCTGTTGATCCTGATGGACCTGTCGTTCCTGATATACCTGTTGATCCTGTGGTACCTGTTGATCCTGTTATACCTGTTGTACCTGTTCTTCCTGTTAGACCTGTTATTCCTGTTAGACCTGTTATTCCTGTCACACCTGTTACTCCTGTTGTACCTGATACTCCTGTTACGCCTGTAATACCTGTTACACCTGTGGCTCCTGTTGTTCCAGTTGATCCTGTTATACCCGTCAAACCTGTTATACCCGTCAAACCTGTTATACCCGTCAAACCTGTGATACCCGTCAAACCTGTGATACCTGTTGATCCTGTAATACCAGTTGATCCTGTGATACCTGTTGATCCTGTTCTACCTGTTGTACCTGTTGTACCTGATATTCCTGTCACCCCTGTCACTCCTGTTATTCCTGTCACACCTGTGATACCTGTTACACCTGTTACACCCGTTACTCCTGTTGATCCTGTTGTACCTGTTGATCCTGATGTACCTGTGGTACCTGAGATACCTGTAAATCCTGTAGTACCTGTATTACCTGTTCCAACACGTCCAGTAGGACCTGTTATACCTGTAATTCCAGTCATACCTGTAGCACCAGTATTAACGGCAGTACCTGGAATTCCTTGAGGACCTGTAAGACCAGTTGGGCCTGTTCTACCTGTTGAACCTGTAGCACCAGTATTAACGGCAGTACCTGGAATTCCTTGTGGGCCTGTAAAACCGGTAACTCCTGTCATACCAGTAGGACCAGTAAAACCAGTAGGTCCGGATAGACGTAAACACGGTATGGTTGGAGGACAAGGTGGTGGTAAACATCCTTGTTGAAAAGGATAAGGAGAAGGAGGACAAGGATAGGCTGATGGAATAGGAGGCGGTGGTGGACAACACGGATTAAATTGTGGTATTGTTGCCATTTCTACTAAAAATCCTATATTATATTTACTTATTAAAACTCAGATTTGGATATCTTTATTTATTCATTTATGTTTTAATAATATATCGTACATTTGGATTACAATCATTTATTAAATTGGGTACATTAAATGTTGTTGATGTATCACCATCTCCATAATATACTCCAATAACATTAAATAATACTGAATAAGTTGTTCTACTTATTTCAGATCCATCACAATCTAAATATCCAACTGGTGTAGATCCTGTAGTATTAACTAAAATGGTTCCAGGTGGTGGTGTTGTTGCGGTTGGATACGTTTGAATTTCAATAGGAACAATCGCTGGTGGACAATAGGGTTCTGGTTCTGGTGTAAATGGTAAAGGTAGAGGATAAATTGGACCTGGTGATCCTGTTAATAAAAATTTACTTTGTATTACAGGTACTGGCATTATCTGTTGACAACATATTGTATTATATCTTGCTAATTTTGGTCGGAATACAGACATATTTTTACTAATAATATATCTTTATTCTTTATTAATTATATTTATTCTATTTACATACATTGATTACAGCAATATCCATCATTTGCTAAATACGTATTACACGTATTACAACGATTCAAATAACTTGTTCCTTGATATAAATTAACAAGTGGGCAAATAAGTGGTTGAGGAGCTACTTTAGCGATTGATGATGTTATATAAAATGAACTTACAACGATTGATGATGTATATGTCCAATCACATTCTTGAACAGCAGTTAATGTATAATTTGCTTTATATTCAGATCCAAATAATGTACTAAAACCTGTAGTGGAAAGTACAGATGAATTAACCAAATTAAGTGTACTAATAATTGGTGTTGAACAAAATTTATTTACAATTGTACTCAATGTTGAAATACTATATTGAGTACTGTATAAATAACGTATTTCTTCAGTTGGTTTCCATTGTAATTTCGATATACTTTTAAGGCCACATTCATAGGATCCATCATTTACATCTTTTGCAAATTGATAGGAAATAAATGTTGGATTACATAAATAATTATTTACTTGTGTGAGACAAGTTGTATAACTTGAAGTAAATGATGAATATGTTCCTTGAGGTCCTGATGAACTACTAACAACATTTAATGTACTAAATATACTTGATTGAAATACAGTTGGTCTATAGTATGCCTTATATAATGTTTTATTTTGTTTTGCTTTAACAATATCACTTGCGTTCATTCTATTCTTAATTGGATAACAATTCAAATGGATTTATAAACAATATCGGAATTAATAGAGAATATACTTTTAGAGAATAGAGAATGGAATCACTACAAGTTCCTTATAGATTAGTACTAACAATTATTGTAATTGCTGTTATTGTCGGATTAATAGTAAATTTAATGTATTTTACACCAAAATATAAGCGTGTAGATGAAGGATTTTTTGGTGGAGTGGCACGTGGTTCAGGACACCCTGATTGTCTCCGGACTCTTCCAGAAGGCTCAGAACTATTAGATTTAGTGTCAAAACGTAATATGGATACCACTTCAGGTGTCTCGGAAGCCTCACCGGATTACAAAGAACTCCAACTTATTTTAAGTAAATTAGGCTGTCTTAAAAAAGATTTAATGTCTCCCAGTGGAATTCCTGAAGCTACACGTTATCAAGCATTTGAAACCGCTCACGATCGTATTAATGTTGCTGAATTAACTGCCTTATGTATCAGTCAAAATATTCCCTCAAGAGATCTTGATATTATTTTTGCTACTTGGAGAGATCGTGGTAATGTTCTATTACGTAAATTATGTACCGCTGGTAATCTAAATGAAAAAGAAGTTCAAAAGGCTGAACAATTATTTAAAAAGGCTTGGGCGGATGTATATGATATTTCGACTTCGAAATGTCTAAAAACCGATTTTAGTAAACAAAATGGTGGATCCACTGGTGGTGATGTTAGTCCATTTGAACCTGAACATCTCAAAGATGCTCGTTCTTATGATTATAAATATGGTGGACTCTCTGCTAGTGGCTGGAATGGTGCTGTATAATTCTCTTTTATTAACAATAAATAATTATTTAACTTTATAAATAATTATTTATTATACTAATTTATTAATAATCATATTATTTTTATATAAATAAATTAATTAAATCATAGGAACATTTGGTTTAGATTTTGGTTTTGCTGGTTCAAAAAAACTTGTTGAACCAAACATTTCACTTATATTAGTATTAAATTTTCTTTTATTTTCTTTTTTGGTTCTTTTTTCAGCTCTTTTACGACTTTGAGAGGTTACTGCGTATTTGGCTTTAAGAAATGATTTTCTTCTTGATGATCTTGGCATTGATTGTCTTGCTAAATATTTACGATAACTTGATACTGGACGAGTTGAAACATACATTGATTGTTGATTAGAATAGGGTTTTGTCTTTCTCATTGATTTTCCTCTTCGCATTGATCGTAAACGATTAAATCGTACACGAGCACCACCGTGATTCTTTCTAGATTTTGGCATTTTTCTATTTAATACATATATTTTATAAAAGAACCGATTCAGAACTTACTTTCATTTCTTCTTTTATTTTATTATCGGGTGGCCTTGTTAACCGTAGTGAATCTCCAACTTCATCTTTCATTATTTTTTCTTTTCCAATTAATCCCCATCGTTTCCATACTTCTTCTTTACCAATTGTATATCTCCACGGAAATTCTTTTGAGTTTTTATCTTTCATATGTTTTTGTACTTTTCTATTCTGAATACATATCCATTCAATCTGTTTTTTTAATAATTGTTTAAATATTTCTTTTTTTCCTTTTGATAATAATCCAATATATAATAATTCTGCCCAGGCTTCTGTTTCTGCTTCAATATTATCTATATCTTTTTGTTTATCATCTAAACATGATGAATGTTGTAACTCGTGAATTAATACTCTTGTTGCATCTTCCGCTCGATAAATCATTATTGTTTCTAAATTACACGTATACGTATATCCTCCATTTATATTTTCTGGTTTTATTTTCTCATTATTTCTTGGAAAATTTCTCTTTTTTGAACTTGCTAATATATATATTTTACATTTTTTATTATTATTTTTTTGACAATATAATCGTAAAATTCTACCCCATAATCCCCAAGGTATATCTTCACGTTTTATCTCTCTATCCAGAATCATAATGATTGTACCATATTGACATTCTCCTTTTATCATTTCCAATTTACCTTCTTCCCATTCTTCTATCATTTTTATTCTTATATTCATTGGATCAAATTCCGATTTCTTTTTACTTTCATTTAATAAATAGGTTATATCATCTTTATGAATATGATATAAATTACATGTTATTTTCCATTCTAATTCTCTTTTTTTATATTCTTCTTTTATTATTTCTAATAATGTATCAATTAATATTGACATATTCTATTGATAGACTATTTTCTTTTTAGAAAATTCTATAAATTATAAGGAAGGTATATTAGATCGTAATTTATAGAAACAACGTGCGAGTTGTAAATGGACGTGTTCCCATAAAATAGGAATACGATAAGAAGTAACTAATACCCAACCTGATCCTGATTCCGCTTTCCATAATATCTCTAATACTTCGGATTTCATCTTCGGAGTCATCCATTCCATCTCATAAATTGCTATAATCCAATACATTATTACATCGGTCCATCTTAAATTACGTTGTAAACAAATATAAATCCAATTTCGTATTTCAGTAATTAATGTTGCACTACCTTTCTTTTTAGACCAATTATTCAATGTCTCTTTAAAAAATTCCAACCATACATCTTTCTCCATTACATTTATACTTTTTGTATATTTCTCTAATAAATAATCTTTACCATTTACTGGAATCTCAAAACAAAAATCTCTTAATCTACCACATAATGGTAATTCTGTAGTTAATAATATAGCAAATGTTGGATATTGTTCTAAACATTCTTGTAATTGTAAAACGGACTCATCTGTTAAAAAATGTGCGTGATATAATACTAAATATCTTGTTTGAATCATTGATGATATTAAACATACATCTTGTTGTCCCGTCCATCTTGTTAAAATCGATTGTAAAAATACTTTATCTGACATTGACATACGTGCTACATCAAATCCTAAATGTAATTGAGACTCCTCATAAGGAATACTTTTACCTGAAATTTCATCATCCTCTTCATCTGGATCTGCATTATTTGTTTGTTTATTTAAAAACCATACACTATTCTTTATTTCTAATTCTATACCTATATTCTTACTTTGTGCTCTTATATAATTTAATAATTCTGTTCTTTTTCCACAACCACTTGGACCTCTCCAAGCATAACTACACGGCTGAGCCATTATCCTTATTTCTCTTTTATACTTTTAAGCACCTCTTTTTTACTCACTCTTTTTATTTTCTTTATGATTTATTACATATTCATATAATTCTTTTACCATATCCGTCCCTTTTGTTTCACATAAAAATGGGAAAATAGAATGAATGAATAAACAAAATGATCCATATCCCATTTTTACAGATAATTTTACCGCCCTCCACCAATGTCCCATATAACTCATTCCATTCTTATGTGGGTGATTTGTAAATAATTCATATAATCTCTCCTTCATATTACATCTCTTATATAATCTTATTACCGAATCTCCAATATCTTCTACTGTATTCTCTCCAAAAGAACTCATTTCTTTCTATTTTTAGTTATTCTTTTATTCTCTTCTTAGTTTAAATTGTTTTCTATTTTTTTTATAAATAGAAAGAATTTAATATGGTGATCTATTTGGATTGTTTACCTTCCGAACACCTTCTTATTATTTATCGTTTACAACACGAAATGAATCTTATATCTATTAAAAATGAATTAAAATTACAAATTTTATATGTTCGTAATACATCAAAATGGTTAAAATTATGTTCTTATTATCATCATCCGATGTTATATTCCTTTAAAACCATTTTAATGTATTATTTAAAAGATATTCCAATGATTTCATTTTATAAAAAACAATTTTATAAACATTTACATTCGTGTTATATGAGATCCATACGACTTGAACTTTATTTTTATGCTCCTAAATCTTGATCCTTTTGGTTTAATTATTTAAATTATAGTATTTAAATAATTAGAACAATTGGAAAAGACAGTAATATTATAATAAATGACAAATATGATTTTAACAATACCGTATCAGGCATTTGAAGCTGGATATGTTCATTTAACACCATTTCAAGTTGATCGTCACGGTAAAAATATGGCACGATTAACTTATAAAGATAATTCAATTGATTTTCAAGATGTAAGTATCTTATCTCCACCCCTACGTGTAATTGATTACAATCCTGAAAATTCACGTCTTCGTCTTGATTTAACTGATTATGTTACCTTTCAAGTTAAATTAAAAACATTATATGATTATCTTATTAGTACTTTCTATATTCATCAATTTGGTTTCTTACATCAAAAAAATAAATCACTCGATTTTATTCGTAATCTCTTTTATTCATTATTAGATGGTATGATTTTATCATTATATATTTATCCTACTACTTATGTTAAGTTAACAAATGGTACAAATTGTCGTATATCGGATTTAAAATCGGGTGATATGATTCGTTGTGTGATTCGTTTTCAGGGGATATCACAATTAATGAATCACGATGGTTTTCGTTTACGTCTTCATCATTCCGTTCCTTCTATTTGGAAAATTAAAGTCTAGATACCGCTGATATTGTTAATGATGCGTATCCTAATGCTAATGATATACATCCCAATAATAATACAATATACATTGTTTTACTTTGATCTTGTAAACTATATAATAATAATCCAATAAATAGTACAGATGATCCTATAATAGACATAATTAGTGTATTTTTAACGTGAGATTTTAATTGATTCCAACTATCTTTACTTCCAACATAAGCTGATAATGTAGCAGTAGAAGCAATAAATAATCCAATTGCTATTGCTAACCAAAGTAAGGGTTGACCAAAAATCATACTAAGTACATTTCCAACTGATGATAGTGTGCTTGATGTATCCGTAGAACTCATTCTATTTTATATCTATTCTATATCTTTCTATAATTTTGATGCTGTTGTTATAGATAATGATGCATATGTTATTCCTATTGATAAACAAGTCAATAATAATAATATATACAATGATTTTGTTGGATCACGTATAATATATAAAATAATAGAAGCACACATAAAAAGATAACCAACAGATAAAATAAT
>JACCDT011239372.1_pt1 | contig 11690 bp, 7 predicted proteins | sample 7446291 | NCBI WGS metagenome assembly JACCDT01 (sample SAMN15323446, study PRJNA562643) | freshwater metagenome | isolation source: river surface water | place: USA:Blue River Watershed | collected 2017-08-17 | reverse complement strand
GCGTGATGGTGCCCATGCGGGCGATCGCGCTGCCGGTCGGGTGCACACGGATTTCGCACGAGTCGAACATGCCGACGCCGAGGATGTCACACATCTTCGACGGGCCGGCACCGACGATCTCGGTGAAAGTCACGAGGCCGATGCCCATCAGCGTCGGGCTGTTCGGATCGGCGCGCTTGGCCGCCTGCTCGGCGCGCAGCGCCTTGTAGTCGACGGCCTCCAGCACCTTGTCGAGTGCGGTGTGGTAGTCGCCCGAGTCGTATTCGAAGCCGAAGGCCGACGTGTACGGGAACTGTTCCTTGCGCACGAAGTTCTTGCGACGGATCTCGGCCTTGTCCATGTTGAGCTTCTGGGCCAGCACGTCGACCATGCGCTCGATCAGGTAAACCGCCTCGGTCACGCGGAACGAGCAGCGATAGGCAACGCCGCCCGGCGCCTTGTTGGTGTAGACGCCCTTGACCGAGCAATGCGCGGCCGGGATGTCATACGAACCGGAGCAGATGTGGAACAGGCCGGCCGGGAATTTCGACGGGTCGGCGCAGGCGTCGAACGCGCCATGGTCGGCGACCACGTTCACGCGCAGCGCCTGGATGCGGCCATCCTTCGTCGCGGCCAGCGCGCCATCCATGTGATAGTCACGCGCGAAGGCGGTCGACGACAGGTTCTCGACGCGATCCTCGATCCACTTGACGGGACGACCGAGCACGATGGACGCGACGATTGCGCACACATAGCCCGGATACACACCGACCTTGTTGCCGAAGCCGCCGCCGATGTCGGGCGACACGATGCGTACCTTCGATTCCGGAATGCCCGACAGCATCGACACCACGGTGCGAACGACGTGCGGTGCCTGGCTGGTGATGTAGGTGGTCAGCTCGCCGCGGATCGGGTCGAACGACGCGACGCAACCGCAAGTCTCCAGCGGGCACGGGTGCACGCGCGGGTACAACATGTGCTGCTCGACGGTGACGTCGGCGGCCGCGAAGGCAGCGTCGGTCGCATCCTTGTCACCCGCGTCCCAGGTGAAGATGTGGTTGTGGTGCTCGCGCTTGCCGTGCGCGCCCTCGTGCTTGCCGGCGAGGTCTTCGCGCAGCACCGGAGCGCCCGGCTCGAGCGCCTTGTACGGGTCGATCACGACCGGCAGTTCTTCGTATTCGATCTCGACCGCTTCGACCGCGTCGGCGGCGATGTAGCGATCGTCGGCGATGACGATGGCCACTTCCTGCATCTGGAAGTGCACCTTCTCATCGGCCAGCACGGCAGCGACGTCGCCGGCCAGCGTCGGCATCCAGTGCAGCTTCAGCGGCTTGAGGTCGTCAGCGGTCAGGACGGCATGCACGCCGGGGATGGCGAGCGCGCGTTCCTTGTTGATCTTCTTGATGCGTGCATGCGCCAGCGGCGAGCGCACGATGTCCATGTGCAGCATGCCGGCCATCTTGATGTCGTCGACATAGTTGCCTTTGCCCTGGATGAAGCGGGCATCTTCCTTGCGCAGGCGGGATTCGCCCATGCCCAGCAGGGCGGCCTTGCGATCGGGTGCGTTCATGAATGGTCTCCGCGAATGGTTTTATGTTCGTCTTGTATGGGGGGGAAGGTTCGCAGGTCGATCTCAGGCAGTGACGCTTTTCTCTTCGCGCAGCTTCTTCGCTGCGTACTGCACGGCCTTGATGATGTTCTGGTAGCCGGTGCAGCGGCACAGGTTGCCCGACATGCCGGTACGGATTTCGTCTTCGGTCGGGTCCGGGTTTTCCTGCAGCAGACGGTAGGCACGCGCCAGCATGCCCGGCGTGCAGAAACCGCACTGCAGGCCGTGCTCCTGATAGAAGCCTTCCTGCACCGCATGCAGCGCGCCGCCCTTGGCCAGGCCTTCGACGGTCACGATCTCGGAACCTTCGCACTGCACCGCGAGGATGGTGCAGGACTTGATCGACTGGCCGTCGATGTCGACGGTGCAGGCGCCGCAGTGGCTGGTTTCGCAACCGATGTGGGGACCGGTCAGGTTCACTTTCTCGCGCAGGAAGTGAATCAGCAGTGTGCGCGGCTCGACGGCCTCTTCCACCTTTTTGCCGTTGATGGTCATGCTGACGACTTGTTTGCTCATTGCGTCTCTCCGTTGTTCCGTTGTTCTTGTGGATGTCGTGGTTGCAGTCCGGGCTGCGGGCTTATTTGCAGCGCGATGCGGCAAGCTCGATGGCGCGCTTGGTCATCTCGCCGGCCATCGCGGTCTTGTACTCGGCATCGCCACGCAAGTCTTCGGCCGGCTCGCACACGGCACGCACCGCCATCGCCACTTGCTGCAGCAGCTCGGGCGTAATGGCCTGACCTTTCATCAAGGCCTCGGCCTCGGTGGCGCGGATTGCGGTCGGCGCAACGTTGGTGAGGCCGATCGTGACGTGCTCGACCTTGCCACCGCTCATGCGCAGCACGATGGCCGCAGCGGCCGTCGCCCAGTCACCGGTCTTGCGCTTGAGCTTGCGGTACGCATAGCCGGTACCGGCCGCGAACGGCGCGACTTCGATCGCCGACAGGATTTCGTCCGCCGCCATGTCGGTCATGTAGGTGCCATGGAAGAAGTCCACCGCTGCCACGCGACGCACACCGTTCGGGCCATGCAACACGAAGGTCGCGTCCAGCGCCTTGGCAATCGCCGGATGGTCATTCGCGGGGTCGCCGTGTGCGATGTCGCCGCCGATGGTGCCGCGGTTGCGGACCTGGGGGTCGGCGATCTGCTTGGCCGCCTCGACCAGCAGCGGCACTTTCTGCTGCAGCAGCGGGGAAGCGATCAGTTCGTTTTCCGTCGTCATCGCGCCGATCACGATCTTGCCCCCCTCTTCGCGGATGCCGCGCAGCTCGGGGATGCGGTTCAGGTCGATCAGGCTGGTCGGCTCGGCGAAGCGCAGTTTCATCATCGGCAGCAGGCTGTGGCCTCCGGCCAGCAACTTGGCGTCGTCGCCCAGTTTGCCCAGCAAGGCGACCGCTTCGGCGACGGTGGCCGGACGGTGGTAATCGAATGACGGGGGAATCATCGGGTCTCTCTCCTCTGCGTTCGCCTGCCTCGCCGTGCCGGGACTGCCGGATTGCAGCACCATCTGGCGCAAGTGACGACTATTTGGTTTCTGAAATGGCTACGAGTTTTTTATTTGTACTTGTTCGACATTTTTGTGACTGCTGGGTTATATTAACACCGAATATCACCACCTATGCAAGCGATATTTCTCTTGAAGAACCTTACGAACTCATTAATCCCGCTCCTGCTGCTCGCGGTGGTCGCCGCCGCGCTGGTGCAGGTCGGCACGCTGACGGCCGGCGGCCCGGTATTGCTTGCACTGACGCTGGCTGCCGTGGGCAGCGGCTGCCTGGCCCTGATGCTGTTGCGGCCGCAGCGCGCCGGACTGTCGCCGCCGAATGTGATGCTGTCGCTGGGCATAGGCGGCATGGTGCTGGGGCTGGCGACCGACCTGTGGGTGACGCCGCTGCACATCATCGAATCCCTGTGCGCCGGCAGTGCCGGCCGCAGCTTCGGTGATGCGATGCTGTTCCACGCACGCCTGCTGCCGGCCATGCATGTGCTGATGGTCGCTGGCGGACTGTCGGCGATACCAACCTTGCGGGTGTTGCGCCCCGAGTGCCGGCGCCTGTGCTCGATGCTCACGCAGAATGCGCTGTGCTCGACCTGGATGCTGGCTGGGATGACGGCCGGCGCGACGCTGTTCGCGCAGTCGGTGGCGGCCATCGACAGCATCAGCCTGAGCCGCATGCTGGCCGGCATGTTCGCCGGCATGGTTTGGGGCATGGTCGTGAGTGTGTCGGCCTACCGCCTTTTCTTTATCGCACGCGATCGATTCGACGCGTCGCCCCGCCCGCTGCCGCGCCAGCCCTGACGGCACAAGCGCATGCGGCAAATATTTGCCGCGTTTGCGGCCGGCTTTTGCCGCCCCGTGTCGGAAAACCCGGATTAATCTGACTGGAATGAATGTTGCTGAGTGCTTTGCCAAACCGGCGACCCCTGCCGGAATTTTGTGCAAACACGATGGCAATCACGACCACCACCACGACGACGACCACGGCGACCAACGCCACGGGCGCGATCTCGGGCAATGCCGAACTGCAGAAGATCAAGAAGGATCTGGCCGCGGCATTGGTGGCAGCCGGCGTCACCGACGCAAAACCCACGGATACCTATCCGAAGGGTTTCCCGATCACGGTCGATGCGAAGGGACGCGTCCAGAATGCGACCACCTGGACCGAGGCTTACAAGATGGTCACCAAACGGGTTGAGGATAGCAACCCGTCCACGCCGGGCACGCTGGTCATCGACAGCACGCTGCTGGCGAATAACCTGAAGGCCACCAAGACCCTGGCGGCCATGGGCGTGACATCCTTGTCTTCGTTCGCCAAAGGCATCTCGGCGACCGGCGCCATCGACGCTTTGTACAAAGACACGTCGAACGGCAAGCTGGCGACAGTGCTGGCGCAGTCCGGCATCTACGACACCCAGGCTTTCCCGGACGGGACCAATGCATTCGCGGCTTTCAAGCTGATCGAAGACCCGAACGAACCGGGCAAGGTATCGCTCGACCGCTACAAGGAATACCAGGCGGCATCCAGCGCACTGAAATCGATGGACATCACCACGCTGGTCAATTTCCCGCGTGGCACGACCATGGTGGAGGCCAAGGCCATGCTCGAACCCAAGGCCGACCTGATGCTGAAAATGGTGGGCGTTGATAAAAGCTATTTCAAGGATTCGAGCATCTCGTCGCTGACGGCCATCACGACCCTGATGCATCTGCCGGACAGTATCCGCGAGATGAAAGCGCTGCCGACCGGCATGACCTCTGCGGATCTCGCCAAGCAAGCGACCGCCGCCAAAAAACTGGTGGCGATGGGCTATGACAGCCTGACGCCATTCGCGGCGATGAAGTCGTTTGCGAAGGAAAAAGCGAAGCCGGTGACGGCGCTCGGCGTGGTGCAGAAATTGCCGGCGCCGGATGACCTGCCGGGACCGACTTCGACAAGTACGGAACGCCTGTTCACCGCCACGCCGAAGTCGGTCAAGCGCAGCTATGGCATGCCGAACCCGGTCAAAAGCACGATTTACACCGCCCTGCCCAGCGAAAAAGTGACGTCCAACCCCATCCCGAATTTCCGTGTGGTCACAGCCGCCGAGGTCATCGCCTTCAACAAGGTATTCTGGCCAATACGTCCGATCTCCGGCGCCAATTAAGCTTAAACCCGCCTTGCAGCACCTGGCGCGCTTTCTTGCGTAAAAATACCGTCATCAGCAGCCAATTCCGGCGTCTTTACACTTTTTATATGACAGAAATATTTCCTGTCGCCTAAAATTCAGGCAGGAAACAGTTTTTGGAGATAAAAAATGAAGAACTTCTGGTTGATCGCCGCCGCGTGCGTCAGCATCGCCGGCCCGGCCCTCGCGGATGATGCGGACAGTCCTTATAAGCCGTTCATCGTTCTCGACTCGTCGTCCGAACGCGATACATTGGCGAACCAGTATGTCGCCGCCAACATCACGATCGGCGTGAAAGCGGCCAACAAGGTCGAGTACTCGATCAAATCCGGTATCAGCCTGAAGGATGCGGCATCGGGTGGCTCGGACTCGATCAGCAGCAACATCGAAGGCAAGATCAAGAAGTCCTACGACATTGGCACGTTTTTCACACCGTATGTCGCTTTCCGCCTTGGGCAGAAAATCAAATCAGACGCGACCTCGTTCACGCATTACGCCTTTGATGCGGGCCTGAAAATCCCGATGACCACCAGCACCGCGCTGGACGTCGGCGTTCGCCACCGCGATGCGTTCGATTCCGATGAACAATTCAAGAGCTTCCGCGTCCACACGACCCTGCTGTGGGATGTGAACCCGTCCAATACATTGGGCTTGCGCTGGACCAAGAGCAACGCATCGTATGACGGCGTGGCCACGACCGAAGAGCGCGAAACCTGGCGCCTGCACTGGCAGCACAATTACTGATCACGGCCCCAGCAATATCGAATCAGGCCCCGCATCGAAAGATGCCGGGTCTTTTTCTTTGCTCATGCATGCTGCGACGCAGCAATCCATGACGCGCATCGTGCTTCTCTGACACGATCGGTCTTTCCTGACATAATCCTCCCATAAAGCTGACAAATACCTGACGGTCATTTGTTAGACTCCAATCTTCTTTTATTGTGTTACAGAAACATATTGATCGATCGCCACAATGACAGATCTCATTTCGCCCTTCCGTTTGCCGGTCGTCTGCTCAGTGCTGGCCCTGCTGCTGGCCGCCACCGCTGCGCCGTCCGCCACCGCCCAAACCGAAGCCGCGGAGCAGGCCGCGCTGACCGTCCTGGGCATCGACGATCTCGTCATGCTTGCAGTGCAACACAACCCCGGACTGAGAGCCAGCCAGCGCAGCGTCGATATCGCGACGGCGGCCGTCACCACCGCAGGTGCCCTGCCCAACCCGAGGCTGGAGATCGGCGGCGGACGCAATGCAACGGCGGTCGGCGCCTCGCAGGCAGGCCAGGTCTCCAGCGTGGGCGTGTCGCAGTTCATCGAAAACCCCGCTGTGCGCAGCGCTCGCATCCATGGCGCGCTGTACGCCGAACAGGGCAGCCAGCAGTTGGTCGCGCTGACGCGCAATGAACTGGTCGCCCAGGTGCGCCTGCGCGTTTATGAATATGTGCTTCGCCGGGAAGAGGCGCAGGCCGCAACCGATGCGCTGCTGCTGCTGGAGCAGACGCGGGAACGCATCAAGGTGCGCGTCGAATCGGGCGAAGCCGGCAAATACGAACTGATCAAGGCCGATGCCGAGATCGTGAATGCACGGCAGCGCGAAGAGACCGCGAAGCTGCAGATCTCGCAGGCGGGCATCACCCTCAACCGCCTCGTTGCCGGCAAACTGCCCGCGCGCTGGGAACTGGATGCGGAACTCGAAGAAACCGAGAGCCTGCCCTCGCTGGCCGCATTGAAACAAGCGGCATGGCTGAACAACCCCGAATTGCGTGTGCTGCAGGCCGAATTCGACCGCCAGCAATCACGCATCGATGAAGTCACCGCCAGCCGCCTGCCCGGCATCGAACTGCGCCTTTCGCAATTGCGTGAGCCAGACGTGCGGCAGGACATGGTCGGCGTATCGGTGCAGATCCCTCTGTTCGACCAAAAACGCGGGCCGCGCGCCGAAGCCATCGCCGAGCGCGAACGCACGCTGGCCCGGCTCGAGGGACGGCGCGCGGAGCTGATGCAGCAACTGGAACTGGCCTGGCATTCGGTCGAGATCGCGCGCGTGCGCATCCAGGCCTTGTCCGAAGGCGCGGTGCGCTCCGCTGAGGCAGCGCTGCGTGTGTCGGAAGCAGCCTATCGCTTTGGCGAGCGCGGCATCCTTGAAGTGCTGGATGCGCAACGCGTGCTGCGCGCAGTACGGCAAGACTTGCTGCTGGCCCGCTTCCAAATGCAATCCTCGCTGATCGAATTGGAAGCGCTGGCTGGCCGTTATGCCGGCACGCGCTGACAAGCCCCCCAAGCTTCGCATCATGCCGCCACCACTTCCGACGACATTCACCCTACCTGCCGAACGCCCTCCCATGATGACCTCTTCGCTGCCCCGCCGCCTGCCGCGTTTCCTGCCGGCGCTAATGATCTGCACCGCACTCGCCACTGGCGCTTGCGGCAAGAAGGAGGCGCCTGCCAGCAATCCGGCCGACGCGCGCCCTGCCCGCGATCCCATGATCGTTGAACTCGCTCCGGAGATGAATAGTCAATTCGCCATCGAACCGGTGGCGATGGCCAATATCACCCTTACGCAAAAAGTGGCGGGCCGCATTGAGGCCAATGAACGCCTGACCATGCGTATCGGCGCGTCCGTAACCGGCCGGGTGGTGCAAGTCCTTGCCGAAGTGGGCGACCGCGTGAAAGCCGGCCAGCCGTTGGCAAGGCTGGCCAGCCCAGAGTTGACCAATGCGCAGCTGGCCTACCTGCGCGCACTGTCTGCCACCAAGCTGGCGGAACGCTCGGTCGAACGCGCCCAGGCACTGGTGGCGGCCGACGTGATCGGCTTTGCCGAGCTGCAGCGGCGCGAAGTCGAACTGTCGGTCGCGCGTGCCGAGCTGCGCGCCGCGCAAGACCAGCTGCGCCTGATCGGGCTGGCGCCATCCATGATCGATCGCCTGCGCGATACCGGCGCCATCGCACCGGAGGTCGCGATCACGGCCACCCGCACCGGAGTCGTCATCGAGCGCAAGGTCAGCCAGGGCCAGGTCGCGCAACCGGGTGACCCGCTGTTCACAGTGGCCGACCTGTCGACGGTGTGGGTGATCGGCGGGCTTCCGGAACAGGACGCGAATTCGGTGCGTCTCGACCAGCAAGTCGAGGTCGAGGTCGCCGCACTCGGCGTGGAGAAGCTCAAGGGCCGCATCGTTTACGTCAGCGACACCGTGCAGCCGGACACGCGCACGGTTCCGATCCGCACCGAAGTGCAAAACCCGAAGGCCGAGCTCAAGCCGCAGATGCTCGCCACGCTCAAGCTCAACGGCACCAGCGTGCGCCAGCTGGCCGTGCCGGGGTCAGCGGTGGTGCACGAGAACGACCGCGACTATGTGTTCGTCAAGCTCGGCGAGCGGCGCTACCGGCTGACCGAAGTGCAGCTCGACCCTGCCGCCGGCGAGCTGCGGCCGGTTCGCAAGGGTATCGATGAAGGCACGCCCATCGTAGTCGATGGCAGCTTCCACCTGAACAGCCAGCGCAAGCGCGCAGAACTGGAATAACGCGATGCTCGCTGCTCTGATTCGCGAGGCGCTGGCGCAGCGCCTGGTCATGGTGGTGATCGCCATCGCGCTGGCCGGCTTCGGCCTGCGCGCGAGCACCAAATTATCGGTCGACGCCTTTCCCGACGTCACCAACGTGCAAGTGCAAGTCGCCGCCGAAGCGCCGGGCCGCTCGCCGGAAGAAGTCGAGCGCTTCGTCACCGCACCGCTCGAGATCGCGATGACAGGCCTGCCCGGTATGACCGAGATGCGCTCGCTGAACCGCAGCGGCCTCTCCATCATCACGCTCAACTTCACCGACACGACGGACGTCTATTTCGCGCGGCAGCTGGTGATGGAGCGCCTGATGGAAGTGCGGTCGCGCCTGCCCGAAGGCATCACGCCGGTGCTTGGCCCGGTGTCGACCGGCCTCGGCGAAGTATTCCAGTACACGCTCGACCATCCCGACGACGGCAAGCGTCGGCTGTCGGAGGCCGAACTGCTGGAGCGACGCTCGACGCAGGATTGGGTGGTGCGCCCGCTGCTGCGTTCGATTCCTGGCGTGGCCGAGATCAATTCCTTCGGCGGGCTGGTCAAGCAATACCAGGTGCTGGTCAACCCGGACCGGCTGCGCCATTACCATTTGTCGCTCGAACAGGTGCGTGCGGCGCTGGCCAAGAACAACGCGAACTCGGGCGGCGGGATCCTGCCGCAGGGAGCCGAACAATACCTGATCCGTGGCGTCGGCCTGACGCGCAGCGTCGAGGACATCGCCAACATCGTGCTCGAGGAGGAACGCGGCTTTCCGGTATTCGTGCGCGATGTCGCGCAAGTCAAGGTCGGGGCCGCGGTGCGCCAGGGGGCGCTGGTCAAGAACGGCAACACCGAATCGGTGGGTGCGGTGGTGATGATGCTCAAGGGTGGCAACGCGAAGGAAGTCGTCACCCGCATCAAACAACGCGTCGCCGAGATCAATGCCAAGGGCATGCTGCCCGGCGGGTTGCAGATCGTGCCCTTTTACGACCGCACCGAACTGGTTGATGCATCGCTATGGATGGTCGGCAAAGTCCTGATCGAAGGCGTGCTGCTGGTGGTGGTGGTGCTGTTCGTCTTCCTCGGCGACCTGCGCTCGTCGCTGGTCGTGATCGCGACGCTGATCATCACGCCGCTGGTGACCTTCATGCTGATGAACCGCATCGGACTATCGGCCAACCTGATGTCGCTCGGCGGGCTTGCGATCGCGATCGGACTGATGGTCGACGGCACGGTGGTGGTGGTCGAGAACGTGTTCCACCAGCTCGGCCATGCGAAGCCCGGCGAACGCATGCAGGTGGTGCTGGCGGCGACGCAGGAAGTGGCCAAGCCGACCATCTACGGCATCTCCATCATCGTGCTGGTGTTCCTGCCGCTGATGACGCTGACCGGCATGGAAGGAAAAATGTTCGCGCCGCTCGCACTGACCATCGCGATAGCGCTGGCCGTGTCGCTGGCCGTGTCGCTGTTATTGTCGCCGGCGCTGTGCTCTTACCTGCTCAAGGGCGGCAGCGACCACGACACCAAACCGATCGCGTTCATGAAGCGCCACTACGAGCGGCTGCTGGCAGCGGCGCTGGCCTCGCAGAAAAGGACGGTAGCGGCCGCCATCGGCCTGCTGCTGGTTTCGTTCGCGCTGGTGCCGCTGCTGGGCAAGAGCTTCATACCGACCATGAAGGAAGGCTCGATCGTGCCTTCCATCATCCGCCTGCCGAGCATCTCGCTGGACGAGGCGATCAAGATCGACTTCGAAGCGATGAAGGCCATCAGCCAGGTGCCCGGCGTGCGCATGGCGGTATCGGTGCTGGGACGCGGCGAATCGCCGGCCGACCCGTCGGGCCCGAACGAATCCAACCCCATCGTGTCGCTGGACCCGGACAGCGAGCGTTCGCAGGCGGAGATCGAGGAAAACATCCGCAAGGCGCTGGCGCACATCCCGGGCGTACAGATCGTGATGAACCAGCCCATTGCGCAACGGGTCGATGAAATGCTGACCGGCGTGCGCTCCCAGCTTGCGATCAAGATTTTCGGCGACGACCTCGAGGAATTGCGCCGCGTGTCCGAGGCGATCGCTCAGGTGGTCAAGCAAGTGCCGGGCGCGCGCGACATCCGCGTCGATCGCCTGTCGGGCCAGCAGACGCTGACCATCGACATCGACCGCCGCGCCATCGCCCGCTACGGCATCAATGTCGCCGACATCCACAGCATCATCGAGACTGCGATCGGCGGCAGCGAAGTCAGCCAGCTGTACGAAGGCGAGCGTCGCTATGGCATCCTGCTGCGCTACCCGGAAGACTTCCGCAATTCGGTGGACGTGATCCGGGAGACCATGCTGCGCACGGCCGACAATGCGATGATCCCGCTGGAGAGCGTCGCCAGCATCAAGCTGGTCGACAGCCCGCCGATGGTCAACCGCGAGGCCGGCCGCCGGCGCGTGGTGGTCGGCGCCAATGTGGCCGGCCGCGACCTGGGCGGCTTCGTCGCCGAAGTGCAGCAACAGGTCGGGCAAAAGGTGAGGCTCCCTGAAGGCTACTTCGTCTCCTGGGGCGGGCAGTTCGAGAACATGCAGCGCGCGATGAGCACGCTGATGATCATCGTGCCGCTGACCATCGTTGCGATCTATTTCCTGCTGTTCCTGATGTTCAATTCGGTGCGTCTGGCCGCGTTGATCATCACCGTGCTGCCATTCGCATCGATCGGCGGCGTGTTCGGCCTCGCGCTCACCGGCGAGTACCTGTCGGTGCCGGCCTCGGTCGGCTTCATCGCGCTGTGGGGCATCGCGGTGCTCAACGGCGTGGTGCTGATCACCTATGTGCGCAAGCTGCGCGAAGACGGACTGCCGCTCAACGATGCATTGCGGCAGGGCTGCGCGCAACGCTTCCGCCCCGTGATGATGACGGCCACCGTCG
>JACCDT011285677.1_pt1 | contig 11694 bp, 11 predicted proteins | sample 7446291 | NCBI WGS metagenome assembly JACCDT01 (sample SAMN15323446, study PRJNA562643) | freshwater metagenome | isolation source: river surface water | place: USA:Blue River Watershed | collected 2017-08-17 | reverse complement strand
GCACGCCCTTGCCTTCCATCACCGGCTTCGCGGCCAGCGGGCCGATATTGCCCAGGCCCAGCACGGCGGTGCCGTTGGTGATCACGGCCACCAGGTTGCCACGCGCGGTGTACCGGAAGGCATTCGACGGCTCCGCCGCGATCTCTTCGCAAGCAGCAGCGACACCCGGCGAATACGCCAGCGCCAGATCGCGCTGGTTGGTCAGCTGCTTGGTCGGCGTGACGCTGATTTTTCCGGGGTTGGGGAACTCGTGATACTCGAGAGCGGCCTGGCGGAGTTGCTGGCGCAGTTCTTGTTTTGCTTTGTCGGAGTCCATACTGGAAGGCGGCCGTCCGAAGGCAAGGCGCGCTTCGCGGCGGGGGAGACAGTGGATGAAGGGCACGATTTTAACAGACGGCCCCTGTGAGATTGGCTGCCGCGCGAGCAAAAGTCCCTTGTCCGGCATGCAAAAGCCCGGCCGCGCAGCACAAGGCTCCCGGTCGACGGATCGGTCCGGAAAAAATCAGCGGCTACGCTTGGGTAAAATCTGTCCCACCATGAACGAGTTCGAACTGATTGCACAGTATTTCACCCGCCCCGCCCGTGCCGGCGGTGCCGTGCGCCTGGGCGTCGGCGACGATTGCGCCATGCTCGACGTGCCACCCGGCGAGACGCTGGCAATCTCGACCGACATGCTGGTCGAGGGCAGGCACTTCTTCGAAGGCACCGATCCCGAAGCATTGGGCCACAAGGCGCTGGCAGTCAACTTGTCGGATCTGGCCGCGATGGGTGCGGCGCCGCTGGGCTTTTCGCTGGCGCTGGCACTGCCGGCGGTCGATCCGGGCTGGCTGGAAGGCTTCGCGCGCGGCCTGCTCGCATTGGCAGATGCGCATGGCGCGCAGCTGATCGGTGGTGATACCACCAGGGGTCCGCTGAATATCTGCATCACCGTCTACGGCAGCTTGCCGCCGCAATCCGCGTTACGGCGCGATGGCGCGCACGCCGGCGACGAGATCTGGGTATCCGGCACGCTGGGGGATGCGCGGCTGGGACTGGAAGCCTTGCAAGGCAAGCGCCTGCTGGACCGCGCGCTGCTGCGGCCCGCCTCGGCACGCCTGCACCGCCCCGAGCCGCGCGTCGGCCTGGGACTGGCATTGCGCCGCATTGCCCATGCGGCGATCGACGTGTCGGACGGCCTGATGGGCGACCTCGCGCACATCCTCGAACGGAGTCGGGTCGGCGCCGTGGTCGACGCCGATGCACTGCCCTGCGGCGAGGCCTTGTCAGCGCAGGACGAAGCCTTGCGCCGCGCGTTCGCGCTCAATGGCGGCGATGACTATGAACTCTGCTTCACCGCCGCGCCCCGCGATGCGTCAGCCGTGCAGGCCGCCGCGCAAGCAGCCGGCGTGCGCGTGACCCGCATCGGCACCATCGTCGATGGCGCAGGCCTGCAAATCATCGACGCCGACGGCCAGGCACTGGACATCGCCGCACAGTCTTTCGACCATTTCTCAGGCTGAGCATCGGACACATCATTGACCAGACGCTGCAAGCACCAGGCTTCACCATGCGCCCTTCACCACGACTGAACCCATGCACGATACCGCGCCCGCCCCCCCTTCCGACGCCATGCCAATGCGCCCTCCGATGATCAGGCCGCGCGCAAGCTTCATGCTCGCGCATCCGGCGCACCTGCTGGCGCTGGGCTTCGGCAGTGGCTTGTCGCGCATCGTGCCGGGCACTGTCGGCACCCTGTTCGGCTGGTTGAGCTTCCATATGCTGTCGGCGCGCTGGCCGGCCGTCTTCACGCCACCGCTGTGGGCCGTACTGGTGGTGGCGGGCTTCGTGATCGGTGTCTGGGCTTGCGAAAAAACGGGCCGCGCCATGGGCGTGCCCGACCATGGCGCGATGGTGTGGGACGAAATCATCGCGATCTGGCTGGTGCTGCTGCTGGTCACGCCCGCCAGTTTCAAAGGAGAACTGGCGGCCTTCCTGCTGTTCCGCGCTTTCGACATGATCAAGCCGCCGCCGATACGCCAGATCGAGCGCCGCTTCAAAGGGGGTTTCGGGGTGATGGTCGACGACATCATCGCGGCATTTTTCACGCTGCTGGTACTTGCTTTGTGGCGCCACCTGTGAAAACCTGAACGCTCAAAAAGAGATTCTTCAGGAGGCAGACATGGAGACAGTCGCAGATACCTTGCAGGAACTGGCGGAGGAAGTCGGTCGTGCACTGCAAAAAAAGCGCTGGCTGCTGGCGACTGCCGAGTCCGTGACCGGCGGCGGCATCTCGCAAGCCATCACCGACATCGCCGGCTCATCGGAATGGTTTGACTGCGGCTACGTCACCTATTCGAACTCATCCAAGACTGAACTGCTCGACGTGCCGGCCGCGCTGATTGCGCAGCTGGGTGCCGTCAGCGAAGAAGTGGCCGGCGCCATGGCCGCCGGCGCGCTGGCCAATACCGATGCGCACATTGCGCTGGCGACCACCGGCATTGCCGGACCGACGGGCGCCGTGCCCGGCAAGCCGGTCGGCACGGTGTGCTTCGGCTGGGCGCATGGCAATGTGGTCTGCACCGAAAGGCGCGTCTTCAGTGGCGACCGGCATGCGGTTCGACTGCAAACGGCCGAGCACGCGCTGAAGTGCCTGCTGAAATTTATTGAACGTTTCTGAGCCGGCTGCATGACGCGGCAGCCTGCAGGGCTGCCGCTTGATCACCACGGTACCAACCCGCGTGGGCGATCGGATCAGCGCGCGCTGCGGAAACGATTGATTGCGTCGCGGGTTTCGCGGGCTACGCGTGCAGCGGCCTGAGAGAAATCTTCGCCGGCTTGCGGCTTCGCATACAGGATCGCGCGCGACGAGTTGATCATCATGCCGCCGCCGTTTGCGGTTTGGCCGGCATGGACGGTGGCCTCAATGTCGCCGCCTTGCGCACCGATGCCCGGCACCAGCAGCGGCATATCGCCGACGATGGCACGCACCTCGGCGATTTCCTTCGGGAAGGTCGCGCCGACCACCAGGCCACACTGGCCATTCCGGTTCCATTTCTGCGACACCAGTTGCGCGACATGCTGGTAGAGCGGCTTGCCGTCGACCTGCAGGAATTGCAGGTCCGAGCCTCCCGGATTGGACGTGCGACACAACACGATCACGCCGCGGTCTTGCCATTCGAGATAAGGCTCGACCGAATCAAAACCCATGTAGGGATTCACGGTCACCGCATCGGCGCGGTAACGCTCGTAGGCTTCGCGCGCGTACTGCTCGGCGGTCGCACCGATGTCGCCGCGCTTGGCATCGAGTACCAGCGGGACGTGCGAATAATGTTCGCGCAGGTAGTTGCAAATCGCCTGCAGCTGGTCTTCTGCACCCAGCGCCGCGAAATACGCAATCTGCGGCTTGAACGCGCAGGCCATGTCGGCCGTAGCGTCGATGATGGCCTTGCAGAATTCGAAGATGCTGTCCGGACGGCCCTGGAGCGCTTGCGGGAATTTCGCGATGTCCGGGTCGAGTCCGACGCACAGCAGGGAATCATTGCGGGCGATGGCCGCGTTCAGTCGGTCGATGAAGTTCACGCAAGTTCCGGTTCTTGAAACACAATCCCGCCATTGTACCTGCCGTGGTATCTTGCGGCCCTGCACGGACGCCGTGATGCGCGTCCGCCCTCACCCTGACGCCACCCGCACTGCCTCGCGTAATTGCCATGACCCACCTGAACCGCCGGGACCTGGTCCTGCTGTCCCTGCTGATCCTGTCCTGGGGCGTGAACTGGCCCATCATGAAGCTCGGCGTGCGCGACTTCCCGCCACTGACCTTCCGCGTGCTGAGCATGGTCGGCGGCATTGCCGTCATCTGGCTGGCCGCGCGCCTGCAACGCGAACCGATCGGCATCCCGGCCGGCAAGGTTGGCACCGTGATCCGGCTGGCCATTCCGAACATGCTGGTCTGGCATACGATGATCATCCTCGGGGTCAAGCTGCTGTCCTCGGGCCGCGCGGCCATCCTCGGCTACACGATGCCGATGTGGGCGGCGCTGTCGGGGCTGTTGTTCTTCGGCGACCGGCTTGATCGCAAGGGCCTGTTCGGCATCGTGCTCGCCATGCTGGGCGCGGGCCTGCTGCTGTCGAGCGAGTTCACCAACATCTCGGGGCAGCCGGCAGGCATGGTGCTGGCATTGATCGCCGCGGCCGGCTGGGGCTTTGGCACCGTGCTGATGAAGCGCACCCAGCTCGAGATGCCGACCATTTCGCTGACCCTGTGGATGCTGACTTTCACGACGCTGGCCATGTCTGTGCTGGCCTATTTCGTCGAGCGCGACCAGTGGCACTGGCCGAATGCGGTCAGCTGGGCCGCCATCGTCTACAACGCCGCTATCATTTTCGGCTTTGCACATGTGGTTTGGTTCAAGCTGGCGCGTACGCTGCCGCCGATTGCATCCAGCCTGTCGGTGATGTTCATCCCCGTGATCGGCACCTTCTCCGGCGCCTGGGTACTGGGCGAGACGCCGCAGTGGCAAGACTATGTCGCAATGATCGCGATCCTCGGCGCGATGTCGACGGTGCTATTCAAGCCGCGCGCCGCCAACGTCGGTTCGGAACAAGCGCCCGATTAATCCCGTTCCCCGAACTTTCCGTCAGTAATTCGCGTAAACCCAGTCGAGCAAAGTGTCGAACGCGCCGCGCGCGTCGTTCGCATTCGCGTGATTGATCATGCAGACCACGATCACGCGCCGGCCTGATTTCGCGCTGACGTAACCGGCGATGCTGGCCACGCCGGCCAGGCTGCCGGTCTTCATGTGCGCGCGGCCGCGCACCGGCGAATCACCATTGCGTTTCACCATCGTGCCGTCAATGCCGGCCACCGGCAGCGAGGCCAGCAGTTCGGGCATCGTCGGCTGTTGCCATGCATGCTGCAGCACTGCCGCCAGCGTCGCTGCTGGCAAGCGCTCGGCGCGTGACAGTCCCGAACCATTCTCGATCACCGTGCCCTGTGCGGCTATGCCACCGGCCGCCATCCAGGCCAGCACGCGTTCCGACGCCGCGTCCGCCGTTGCGGGCTTGACGCCGCGCTCAGCCACCAGACTCAGCATCAGGTTGCGCGCCATCACGTTGTTGCTCTGTTTATTGATGTCGACCAGCACCTGCGCCAGCGGCCGCGACGGCCAGGCGAGCAGCTCGCGGCTGCCGGCGGGCACGCGTCCGTCGCGCACCTGACCGGACAGGGCGCCGTCCAGCTCAGCCCAAAGCACGCGAAACACGGCACCGAAGTACTGTACCGGATCGAGCGTGTGCACGTGGAATGCGAGCTCGCGCTCGCCACAGTCGCGCGGGTAGCCACCGTTGAAGCGCAAGCCTTGCGGCGATAGCTCGGGCTGCAGCTGATCACGCAGGCGGCCGCAGCCCGCATTGATCAATGCGGGTGCCTTGATCTCGAACCCGGCCAATGGCGGCTCGCTGAATACCCGTACCCGCTGACCATCCGGCTGCAGCCTTACGCTGAGGGCCCCGGCATCCAGCAGCAAGGCGTCGGGCAATGCGTTGTAGGCGCGCGCGGGCTGGCCGTCGAAAGCCGCCGGATCTTCAATGACAGGCAAGAACAGGCTGCGATCCAGCACGAGGTCGCCGCGAATCTCGCGCACCCCCAGCTGGCGCAGGGAACGCAACATGCGCATCAGATCTTCATGCGCAAGCCGCGGATCGCCGCCCCCTTCGATGATGAGGTCGCCATCGAGCACGTCGCCGCGCAGATTGCCCATCATGTGCACGCGCGTCGTCCAGTGATAGTCGGGCCCCAGCAGCGACAACGCCGCGTCGCTGGTGAGCAGCTTCATGATCGATGCGGGCCGGAACGGCACGCGCGACTGGTGCTCGATTGAAGGGGTGGCGCTGTCGACGGGCTGCACGACCAGCGCTACCGCGTCGGCGTCGATACCTGCCGGCCGCAGCGCTTGCAACATCGGCGCCGGCAAGGGCGCGCCGGGCTGCGGCAGGCTGCCGCAGCCAGCCAGCAGGGCCAGCAGCAGCAGCGCGCTCCGGCGCAGCAGTTGCGCGAACAGGTTCGTCAGGACGTTCGGGAACAAAGGAGATCGGCGTAAAAGGGGAACACAGAAAGCGGCAAGGGTCAGGGATAGTCTGCCGGGCGCATGTTATCCGGCAAGGGGATGAATTCCGTTTCCTGCGGCACGGGTGCGAAGCGCTGCGCGATCCAGTCGCGCTTGGCCTGCTCGATGCGATCGGCGTTGCTTGAGACGAAATTCCACGCCAGCAGCCGCGGTCCGTCCATCGGTTCGCCGCCGAGCAGCATCACGGTCGCACCGTCCAGTCCGGCCTTCAGGTCCAGCGCCGCGCCGAGGCGCGTGACCAGCAGCTGCCCTGCGCCGTGCATGCCGTCGGCGCCAAGGTCAAGCGAACCGCTGACGATGTACAGCGCCTGCTCGTCGTATTCCGCCGGCATCGCCATGCGCGCCCCCGGCGCCATCCGGACTTCCATGTAAAACAACGGTGAGCGTGTCGGCAGCGCGGACTGCAGGCCCAGATAGCTGCCCGCGACCAGCACGGCGCGCACGCCCTCGCCTTCCAGCCGCGGCAGGTCGGCGGCTTTCAGGTGCGTGAAATCCGGTTCGCACTCTTCGTATATTTTGGGCAAAGCGACCCAGCACTGCAGGCCATACAACGACGAAGCGAGCTCGCGCTGTATGCCGTCGCTGCGCTCGGAATGCACGATGCCGCGCCCGGCCGTCATCCAGTTGACCTCGCCGGAGCGGATGGGCTGCACACTGCCCAGGCTGTCACGGTGCAGGATCTCGCCCTGCAGCAGCCAGGTGACGGTGGCCAGCCCGATATGCGGATGCGGCCGCACGTCGAGCCCAATGCCGGGCTTCAGCTCGGCAGGACCCATCTGATCGAGGAATACGAAAGGGCCGACCATGCGCCGCTCGACGGCCGGCAAAGCGCGTCGAACCTCGAAGCCGCCGCCCAGGTCGCGCGTTCGAGGGATGATGACGGTGTCGATATCGCCCATGGTCGGATGATAGCTGTTACTGGCCCCAGATGACCGCCCGACCGCAACACCATGGTTAACCCCCAAATAAATTATCAAAGAGAAAATAAATCGGGGGATTTACAACGCTCAACGCAAGGAATTACCGGCCTGCCGCTTGAAAAAGGGGAAGGCCGTCCCTATACTTCTGGCACTCGTTGGTGGAGAGTGCTAACAGCGCCGCCGACAACGGTTTCAAGCCACGGCCGTGGCGCCGGATAAATCCGGCGACATGGCCGATCTAATTAGACAAACCACTGTTTTATAAGGAGTTTTCATGAAGCTTCGTCCTTTGCACGACCGTATCGTCGTCAAGCGCCTGGAAAAAGAAACCAAGACCGCCTCGGGCATCGTGCTGCCCGACGCAGCGACCGAGAAGCCGGAACAGGGTGAAGTGCTGGCCGTGGGCAACGGCAAGATCCTGGACGACGGCAAGACCCGTCCGCTGGACGTCAAGGTTGGCGACACCGTCATCTTCGGCAAGTACTCGGGCCAGACCGTGAAGGTCGACGGCGAAGAGTTGCTGGTCATGCGTGAAGACGACGTGATGGCGGTCGTCGCGAAGTGATGGCGATGCCCGCGCGCGAAGCGCGCGGCTAGCAGCGCCGGGATCCAGCGCTGTTGAAATACCCGAATTCACCAATATCCAAAGGAGCATCCAACATGGCAGCAAAAGACGTAGTGTTCGGCGATAGCGCGCGCGCCATGATGGTCGAGGGCGTCAACATCCTCGCCAATGCAGTCAAAGTCACCCTGGGCCCGAAAGGCCGCAACGTTGTGCTCGAACGCTCGTTCGGCGCACCGACCGTCACCAAGGATGGCGTCTCGGTCGCCAAGGAGATCGAGCTCAAAGACAAGCTGATGAACATGGGCGCGCAGATGGTCAAGGAAGTCGCTTCCAAGACCTCCGACAACGCCGGTGACGGCACCACCACCGCCACCGTGCTGGCGCAAGCCATCGTGCGCGAAGGCATGAAGTACGTGGCCGCCGGCATGAACCCGATGGACCTCAAGCGCGGCATCGACAAGGCCGTCGCCGCCACCGTCGAAGAGCTGAAGAAGAACGCCAAGCCCTGCACGACCTCGAAAGAGATCGCCCAGGTCGGCTCGATCTCGGCCAACTCGGACACCTCGATCGGCGAGCGCATCGCCGAGGCAATGGAAAAAGTCGGCAAGGAAGGCGTGATCACCGTTGAAGACGGCAAGTCGTTGAACGACGAACTCGACATCGTCGAGGGCATGCAGTTCGACCGCGGTTACCTGTCGCCGTACTTCATCAACAACCCGGAAAAGCAGGTCGCCCTGCTCGACAACCCGTTCATCCTGCTGTACGACAAAAAGATCTCGAACATCCGTGACCTGCTGCCGGTGCTCGAGCAAGTCGCCAAGGCTGGCCGTCCGCTGCTGATCATCGCTGAAGACATCGAAGGCGAAGCGCTGGCGACCCTGGTGGTCAACAACATCCGCGGCATCCTGAAGACCTGCGCCGTCAAGGCACCGGGCTTCGGCGACCGTCGCAAGGCGATGCTGGAAGACATCGCCATCCTGACCGGTGGCCAGGTGATCGCCGAGGAAGTCGGCCTGACGCTGGAAAAGGTCACGCTGAACGACCTGGGCCAGGCCAAGCGCATCGAAATCGGCAAGGAAAACACCATCGTCATCGACGGCAACGGCCAGGCTGCTGCGATCGAGGCACGCGTCAAGCAGATCCGTGTCCAGATCGAAGAAGCAACCTCGGACTACGACCGCGAGAAGCTGCAAGAGCGCGTGGCCAAGCTGGCCGGCGGCGTTGCCGTGATCAAGGTTGGCGCTGCTACCGAAGTCGAAATGAAAGAGAAGAAAGCCCGCGTTGAAGACGCCCTGCACGCAACCCGTGCAGCCGTCGAAGAAGGCATCGTCGCCGGCGGCGGCGTGGCCCTGCTGCGTGCGCGTTCGACCCTGACCCTGAAAGGCGACAACCCGGACCAGGACGCTGGCATCAAGATCGTGCTGCGCGCGATCGAAGAGCCGCTGCGCATGATCGTCACCAACGCCGGTGAAGAGGCATCGGTCGTCGTGAACAAGGTTCTCGAAGGCAAGGGCAACTTCGGCTACAACGCTGCCAACGGCACCTATGGCGACATGGTCGAAATGGGCGTGCTGGATCCGGCCAAGGTCACCCGTTCGGCACTGCAAAACGCAGCGTCGATCGCCGGTCTGATGCTGACCACCGACTGCATGGTGGCCGAGCTGGTCGAAGACAAGCCGGCTGCTGGCGGTATGGGCGGCATGGGCGGTATGGGTGGCATGGGCGGCATGGACGGCATGATGTAATCGTCCGCAGCGCCAGCTGTTCGAAAAAGCCCGCAGCGATGCGGGCTTTTTTTACGCCTGTGCGTTTGACAGGCATCAAAGGTCGAATGCGAAAGCTTCTGACCATTGATCGCAAATCTCCACCCATCAGGTTCAGGAGTTCATCAACAGAACGACTTGACCAATGGCAACGGAGGTGAAGCTATGTTCAGGACGATTTCCAGGACCCAGACCGGACGCCGCCGCGCGACCCGAAGCGTCACCCGATCCCACACCCCCGACCGCCCGATCGACCAGCTCAAGCAGACCCTCAAGGCGCTTCCCAAGGAAGCCAACATGGTCCAGGCGCTGCGCAATATCCGCACCTCCAAGCTGTACAGCGAAGTCTTTGACTGGTCAAAGAAAGAGTACGAAGACATCCCCAGGATGGGCGATATCCGTGAAGATCCGCACGCCCGCAACGCCGCCGGCGGCCATGCCTTGTGCTACGCACTCAATGCCGTCGTACATTTCTCCCACAAGTACGACCTGAAAATGGTGACGCGAAACAACGCCGGCGGCGACACCGAGGCCATCGAGCGGGAATTCTTCAAGCAGATCCACCCGGCGCACGCAGTCGACCTGATGAACGAATTCCAGTGCTCGTGGAAAGCCAATCCGGAGCTTCGCCAGGCAGCCCTGTTGTCGGTGCTACTGCCCGGCGTGGCGATGAAGCTGGGGTTGACTGCCACCGCTGCTCACATCGAGCATGCGAAAGCCTGGAACGTCATCCCGCCGTCGTTGCTGCTGACCGAAGGCGAGCTACTGGCACTGGTCGATTACGTCAATTCCAGCACCGGCACCTTCAATGCCGTCAATGGCGCGGCGCTGGCCGATGCCTATTACGGCGAGCCTGTGATGCAGCAAATGATCGGGACCTACTCTGCCGTGCTCGACAGCGCGATCCGCAAGCTGTGCCAGCACCCGTATTTTGGGCTGCATGACGTGAAGACTTACAAGGGAATCAGCCTGTATGACGAATCCGGCATGTTCCGGCGCGCGATGCTCGACGCTGCCGTGAAAACCAACAAAGTGATTGCCTTCCCCAACGTACTATCCGCCACCGCCAATCCCACCAAGAGCTATGCGGTGACCAAGGCCAGGCTCGGCTATTCGCTGGAACTGGAAATCACGATGCAGAAAGCCTTCGATGCCGACCCCTTCCATGACACGAAGACCATGGGCGAAGCCGAAGTGATCGGCCCGCGCGGACAGAAGTTCATCGTCACCGACAAGGTCGAGGTCGAGCAGTATGTCGAGACATCCGGCACGATGGAGCTCATCGACCGTTACCTGCTGGTGCCCAAGCAGTGAGTGCGTCGGACTGCGCAGGCCGGGCAGCGATCAGGGCTTCCAGCTGGGCTTGCGCTTGTCGATAAAGGCTTGCACGCCTTCGAGCGCGGCCTCGTCCATCATGTTGCAGGCCATGGTCTCGCCTGCCAGCTGGTAGGCGGCATGGATGCCCATTTCGGCCTGACGGTAGAACAGCTGCTTGCCCATCGCGATGGCGACGGCCGGCTTGGCGAGGATGCTGTCGGTGAGCCTGGCGATCTCGACATCCAGCGCCTCGGCCGCCACGGCACGATTGATGAGCCCGCGTTGCACGGCGGTAGCTGCATCGATGAATTCACCCGTCAGCAGCATTTCCATCGCTTGCTTGCGACCCATGTTGCGCGACAGGCCGACTGACGGCGTCGAACAGAACAAGCCGTAATTCACGCCCGACACCGCAAACTTCGCCTCGCTGGCGGCCACCGCCAGGTCGCACATGGCGACCAGTTGGCAACCTGCGGCGGTGGCGATGCCCTGCACACGCGCAATCACCGGCTGCGGCATCTGCTGTATCGCCAGCATCAGCTTGCTGCATTGCTCGAACAACTTCTTGTAGTAAGCCGCCGACGGCGATGCGCGCATCTGCTTCAGGTCGTGCCCGGCGCAAAAGGCCTTGCCCTGCGCCGCCAATACCACCACGCGCACGGCTTCATCCTTGGCGATCGCAGCCACCTCGGCCTGCAGCGCCGCCATCATCTCCTCGGACAAGGGATTGAACTTGTCGCCGCGATTGAGGGTGAGCGTGGTCACGCCGCCGCGATCCTCGCGGATCACATAGGGCTGTACATCATTCGGCTGCACATCCTGCGGCTTCGCATCTGTCGTCCCGGCCATCTCGTGTCTCCCGCTTGTTGTTCGGTTCTTGTCGGTGCTGGTCAGTCGTCTTCCACTTCCGGCAGCGGCTGCGGTTCGCCCAGCGATGGCGGCGGCACATAGCTGGCCAGCAGCGCGATCCGGCTCTCCGGCGTCTCGAGGCTGATGCGCCCGAGCGCGCCGCTGCGGTAATCCTG
>JACCDT010083887.1_pt1 | contig 11696 bp, 10 predicted proteins | sample 7446291 | NCBI WGS metagenome assembly JACCDT01 (sample SAMN15323446, study PRJNA562643) | freshwater metagenome | isolation source: river surface water | place: USA:Blue River Watershed | collected 2017-08-17 | reverse complement strand
TATAACTTTAATTGGAATAAGGATGCAGGCGATTGGAGTATAGATTTTATTGAAATAGCCACAGGCGAAAGATTCGCAAAAGGAGTTCTTACTAACCTAAACGATTACGTTACCGAAGTTAAAGAAATATCTACCAATATTTACGCTGCAACTTTAGATAAGTTTGAGGTTTCTAATATTATGTATTTTGACACGGTAGAAATGAAAGGCAAAGAAACGTATAAGTCTTTACCTACATGGAAACGAGTTGATTATTTACCACGATACCTTGTGTTGACTTTCGGGGAAACAATGAACGATCACGGATTACCGTTTGATGGTGGAGAAAGTGCGGTTACTTATTCTATTGAATGGGATTCAACGCCTACAACTTATGTTAGACCCGAATTTCAATTAGACTTACATTGGGGTTCAACTACCACAGGATTACTAAAAGACTATTACACCATGTTTTCCCGAAGGATGAATTACGGTCAAATAGTAAGGGCTTATTTGGTAGTCAACGAAAAAGACGTTGACAGAATCGCGACTATATTAGAAGAAGATAACGATTTTAGAGCCGATTACGACATTCAAATTAAGGCAAACGTAGCAACAAGCGAATTGAATAAGATAATTGATTACAGCCCTGCAAATCAGCAAGACACCCGAATAGAATTTATAATACTTAAAGACGAAATATAATGGATAAGGTTTTATATTACCAAATTAAAATAAAAGGCGTAGATGATGAAAAAACATCTATTGGCAAACTTGATTCAGCCATTAAGTCTTTAACAAAAGAACTAAACGACCTTCGTGCTGCAACCGACAAGGATAGTAAAAAGATAGGTGAGGTCAATGTAAATTTAGCACTTGCTAAAAAAGAAAGAAGCGAGTTAATAACCGAAATAAAAAAATCAACCGTTGCTTATGCTGCCGAAGAAGGTTCGCTTATTCAAATGGAAATCGCTTTAGCCAAAGCGCAATTAGCATACAGGCAAATGGGTAAAGCGCGAAGGGAAAGTGCCGAAGGAAACGCCTTATTAGCATCCATTAAAGCCCAAACAGTTGAAATATCTAAACTTGAACAAGCGACAGGTAGATTTCAGCGACAAGTAGGGAACTACAATACGGCAGGTGTGGCAATGAGCCAAGTTTTGCGAGAGATTCCCGCTTTTACATTTTCAGCTCAAACAGGTATTTTAGCCTTATCGAATAACATTCCCATCTTGGTAGACGAGATGAAGCGAATGAGTTTAGAGATTAATGCTAATACAGGTACTACAAAAGGGTGGTCAGGTGCAATTAAAGGAATGGCTGCAAATATGTTTTCCTTTGGAGGCATTATGACTATTGCTTTAGGATTAATAACTATATTTTCAGATAAGATATTTGAAGCTATTTCGGGAACAAAAGAATTAACCGAAGCCGAAAAGAAACTAATTGAACAACAAGAACAAACGAACATATCCTTAGAAAAGAACACTAACGCATGGAAGGTTTATAACGGAGAATTAACAATATCCGAAGCAGCCTTGCAAGATTTAGCCTACACAATAGGAGTAGAGTTAGAAAAGATTGAAAAGGTAACAAGCGAAAAACTAAAATCAACAGAAGGTTTTTGGGCTTCACTACTTAGAAATGTTATTGCCACTTATTCGGGTGTTACAGCCGAAACACAAAAGTTTATTGAGCAACAAAAGATTTTAGCGGAAGGCGAAAAAAGCATGGAAGTATACCTTAATAAGATACGTGTAGATGCTAACGGGGATGCTATAAAAATAGCCAATGATTATAGGCAAAAAGTTAGAGAGTTGCATATAAATGAAATTCAAGATGAACTTGAAAGGGAAACGGCAAAACTTAATGAAAAACGTAGAATAGCTTTAGAAGAAGCACAGATACCATTTGCCGATGGAACATTTAATGAAGCGGCAATGGCAGAGATTAACAAAGCATTCGATTTAGAGATTAGCCAAATAAAAATCCATGCCGATAAGAAATCCGATAAACTAAAAAAGGAAAAACAAAAATTAGCAGATGAATTGTTGGAACTTGACCGCGAAACTACACAACAACAAATAGATAATATAGACAACGAGTTTAGGCGAGAAATCAAGAACGAAGAAAACAGACACCAAAACTTTATTATAGATACCCGTAAAAGAATGGGGCAAAGTGTAGAACTTGACAAAGAGTTACACAGGGCGTTACTTACAGAAGAAGAAACGCACCAAGCCAATATGACAAAGATTAAAAACAAGGCAATTGATGAACAAGCGGCAATAAAGAAAAAAGCGGATGATGCACAACTGCAACAACAAAAAGATTACGATGAGCAAGTAAGGCAAATGATTATTGATGCTGGGCTTGCTGAAATTGAAGCCGAAGAAAAAAAGGCAGACGATATAAAGAAACTAAAAACAAACTTATGGAGTTATCTTTCACAGGCCGAAAGTCTTTATTTCCAAACACAAGAAGAAGCATTAGATAGACACCTTAAACGTCAAATGCGATTGATTGAGCAAGATTCACAAAGACAAACAGACATACTTAAAAATCGCTTAGATAAAGGATTGATTTCAGAGGCTCAGTACAATGCAGATAAAGCACAACTTGACAAAGAAGCGGAAGCCAAAAGAATAGAAGCCGAAAGACAAGCATTTAACGAAAAGAAAAGACTTGCACAAATGAGGATTTCGGTAGATACTGCAACAGCTATAATGAGAGTTTGGGCTTCAAGCCCTAATCCGTATGTTGGTGCGATAGAATCCGCCTTAATAGCAGGCTTAGGAGTAGCACAACACGCAATGGTTGATGCACAAGAGTTCGCGGAAGGTGGACTTGTACTTGATAAAAACAGAAACATTCCTACCAAAGCAAACGGGGATAACGTATTGACCACTTTAACCGCAGGGGAAATAGTGCTTAATAAAAAACAGCAAGCAATGTTAGGCGGTAATGAAACATTTGCTAAAATAGGAGTTCCAAACGTACCAAACATTTATCCTAATTCTGCAAGTGGTGGTTCGCAGTCGGGAATAACCAAAAAAGACTTACAAGCGATGGTTGCAGGTTTAGGTAAAGTCATAAACAATAAAAAGGTAATCAACCTTGAAAGCGAAAATAAACGTGTTAGAGATTCAGTAGCAAATTACGAAGCCGAAAGCAAATGGTAGATATAACAGAAAGATTTATTAAACTACAATTAGAACAATCGCCCGAAAGTGAGCCGTTCCTTAGAAACCTAATATCTAAGAAATTAATCACTATGGAAATGATGCGTAATTACGTTATCACAATTCAAATGGATGTGTATATTAAATCCAATAACGGACACGTTGGACACGCCTTGATAGACCTTTCAGATGACTTCGGATTATGTGAAAGGCAAATCCAAAAGATACATAAAAAGTACACAAGAATATTTTAACGAACTCGCAGTTCGTAATCTAACAAATGTGACTATCTTACTTTGTAGTCATGTTTCAAATTACCAATTCTGCACAATCAACCGAAATAGACATTTTAGGTGCTATTGGCGAAGATTGGTTCGGTGAAGGAAATACCCTTGAAACCGTTAAAAACTCAATACAATCAATTGAGAACGATATTACCGTTAATATTTCTTCATTAGGTGGCGATTTAATTCACGCCCTTGCAATTCACGATATGTTTAAGGCACACCCTTCAAGGGTAACTACTAATATAGTAGGTGCTACTGCAAGTGCAGGTACGGTTATCGCTTTAGGTGGCGATTCTATCAAGATTTCAGAAAACAGTTTATTCTTAGGACACAGGGCTTCAATGGTTGCAGGTGGAAACGCAGATGATTTGAGAGAAGCCGCGAATGACTTGGATAAATTCGATTCACGTTTAATTGCAATCTATAAAAAGAAAACAGGTAAAACGAAAGCCGAAATAGAGAATTGGTTAAAAGAAGATAAATGGATTACGGCACAAGAAGCCAAAGCATTCGGATTAGTTGACGAAGTTGTTAAGCCTAAAAAGGTTTTAAACACCGTTGAATTAGCCGAATTAAGCAAAATCCACGAACTACCGCAAAACTTTAAAAACCCAGCAATGGAAAATACAAACGATTCAACAATTAAAAATTCCATTCTTAACCTTTTAGGTGTAAAGAATGATGCTTCGCTTAAAGCGGAGAATGAAGCCCTAAAAGAAGAAATCGCTAAGTTAAAGGCTAATCCTACTAATTCAGTAGACATTACACCTTTTACCGCAGAAATCGAAACTTTAAAAGGCGAAGTATCTAACAAAGCAACCGAATTTGATAAGCTAAAAGCCGATTACGATGCTTTGAAAGTAACCAACGATGCAACCGAAGCCGAACTTGCTAAATATAAGGCGGGTGAAGTAGAAAACAACGGAACAGACCCTGAAAATCCAATTGTGGAAAACGCAGCAACAGACGTTAAGCCTTTGAGATTTCAGCCAACAAGTGATTTCGCAAAACAAGCGATATTAAATTCAAAAATTAAAAATTCAGTAATAAACTAAAAAATGGCAAAATTTGCATTTACCACAAATACCTACGCAGGTGAAGAATTAGAGGGCTTTGTAGCATCTACATTACTTGAAAGCGATACCATAGACAGAGGTTTAGTTACTGTCCATGAGAATGTTAAAAAACGTGCAGTTATTAAAATTGTTGACGATGCAGTAAAATTACAAACACCTGCCGCACTTTTCAATGACCAAGGAACAACTGCCGCACAAGATGAAAAATACCTTGACCCTGTGGCAATGGAGTTTATGAAGCAAGAGGATTGGTCAGGGCTTATTGCATCATGGGAAGCAAGAAAATTAGCACCAGGAGAACTTCGTAACTACGATGGCACAGTTGATTTGTCCGAATTTATGATAAACAGGTACTTAGGCAAACTAAGAATTGCTTATGACCGTTTATTTTGGAGAGGCAAGGCCAATGTTCAAGAGGCTACATTTGCAGCAACTTACACAGGACTTATTCCTAAACTTATTGCAGGTTCAGACGTTTCTTCAACCAAACTATCCGATACCACTTATGCCTTTTCTGCAATTACCGCAGCCACAGGTATTATGACATTAGTTTCAACCGCAGCTTTTAGAAGTGGTGACGTTATTAATATTACAACATTATCAACAGGAACAACAACTGAAACAACACCCGATATATTTGGAGTAGCAGGCTCAGGCTCTGTTTTAAATCAATCTTATATTGTTACTGTTGCAAGTGCGACTACATTGAAATTGGTTAGAAACATAAACCGTGCGCAAACAGACAGAGTAAACGCAACATTCGCCACTAACAACACAGGCGGAGGAACAATTCAATACATCAACGTATCAAACGTAGCAACAGTTTTGTCAAACGTATGGGCGCAATTAGATTACACAGCATACACAGACCCTGATTTTAACGTAATGATACCTGCGCACGTTGCAAGAGCTTACGCTACAAAGCAAGGTGAATTAGGCGTAAATCAAGTTGGTTCGTTAGCAATCCCAAAACAAATGGACTACAACGGAATGAAACTTCAAATAATGAACCATTTCCCTGCCAATACAATTTTAGGGGCTAACAAAATGAACTTGCACTTTGCAACCGATTTAACGTCCGATGTAAACAACCTTTCGGTTATCAACCTAAAAGAGACCACAGGCGACAAAGTTGTTCGTATGACAGCAGGTATGAGTTCTGATGGCAACTATGTAAATGGTGGCGAAATCACCTTATTTTACCCATCAGCTTAATAACTAAAACATGGCACTAACAACAGGATTATCATTAATTTGTCAACAAGTATGGACAGGTGGTGTAAAGAAACTTTGGCTTGTTGATAAGGCTGATGTAACCACTATGACTTTGACAGGCGGACAATATACCGCTATAACTATGGTGTCAGGAAAAGTTTTCAAATTGTTTGAATTTGACGATGATTCCTGCGAATGGAAGGAAAGTTCCAACCGTAACTCCGATTCTGGTTCAACTATGGTTAAAGATACTATCGAGTGTATGTTTCAAGGTAACTCTAACACCGTTAGAACGTCTTTGGAAGAAATCATTGCTTCATCCACTTGTGGAATGATTGGAGTAGTTGAGGATAACAACGATACTAAGTGGGTTATTGGTTATGGCGAAAGAAGCAAGAGAGCGTTAAAGCAATCTACCTCCGAGCAAACAACAGGAAAGGTTTACGATGACTTTGTAGGAACAACTATAATGCTTGAAGTAAACACGTTAGAAAAAGCAAGAGTAGCAACATTTACAGTACCCGTTTAATAATTAAAAAATGGCAACATCAATAACTAAAACATTTAGCGTAGGTGACACAGTATATGTGCGCTACCCTTATAGTGCAGATAATTGGTTTCTACCAGCTACGAGGACCGTAAAAGCGATTAACTTTATTGCCGCAAGTAACGAATGTGTTGTGGACTTTACAGATGGTGTATCAATTCAAGATGGCGCAACTGTAAGAGTTTATATCACACAGGCCGCTTGTGCAACCGCAATCGTGGACGACTTAATATCTAAGTCAGCCGCATTGATAGCATTAGAAAGTTCACCAACAGCAGTAGTAGGAACATCAGGTACAGCAACAGCACTTAGAAGATGGAAAGCGTAAAGTACATATTCGCAGGAGGTGTTGGGGATGTTTGGGATTCTATCGGTAAAATAGAACTAAGCCCTAACTTAACACAAGCGGAACTTGCAAGGCTTTGTGCCTTAAATCATTCTTCCGCAATCAAAGTAGAAGTTGAAAAGAAAAAATAAGTAACTCTAATCCAATTCAAGCGGCCTAAACAGCCGCTTTTTTTGGCAAAAGACATTCCTATTTAAACAAATTAACAGGAAAATAACAGGGAATTAAATGGCAAAGTTCAAAGAAGGCGCATCGGGTAATCCATTAGGCAGACCAAAACGCAATCCTAACCAAGTGTTAGGCACTATCGTTGTGAACGCTGCACAAGGTGTACCCGAATTGCCAAAGGAAACAACCAAAGCGGACAGAAACATAAACCAATACGCTTGGATTCCTTTTGGTTCTGATAATCTCTTTCCACAGGCTTTGAGTTTAATGAGTAGGCGAAGTGTAGGCCATAGGTCTATTATGTATCATAAGAAAAACTTTGTGATACCGCACCAAATGATTTGCTCAAGTCCCGAAGTCTTAAAATACATTGATAGCGTAAATGCCAATGACGAGCCTTTGACCGAAGTACTTGGAAAGGCATACTTGGATTGGCAAGGTATAGGAAACGCCTATATCGAAGTTGTTAGGTACAATTTAGGCAACAAAAAGTATGGCGTTAATTTATACCATAAAGATTCAACTAAATGTAGGGTTAAAGATGTTGACAAGTCTAAAGACAAAGTAAAAGGCATTTTAGTACACCCCGATTGGCGCAAAGCAAGAAGTACCCAAGAACTTATTGTTGATTACCCTTTGTTTCCTAACTTTAAAATGATAAACGGACAAGAGCGTTCCATTATTCACTTTAAGGATTACGAAGCCGAATATTCGGATTATGGCATTCCTTTGTTTATTGCAGCCTTAGACGTTGCGGCGATTACTTGGAAAACAAATAAATGGAATGTATCTCGTTTAGATAACACGTTTCATTCAAGCGGTGTAATGGTAGTTGAGGGCGATTATTCCCCAGAAGATGTTGAACTACTAAAGAAAGAAATAGATGCAGCGTATAGTGGAGAAGAAAATCAGGGTAAATTAGCAATCATTATTAAGCAATTAGGTGGCGGCAGCACAACTATTACCCCTTTTACAACTAATATGGAAGGTGATTGGACGCAACTTCATACACAGGCAAATAAAGACCTTGTGGCAGCCCATGTTTGGCAAAGAAGTCTTTGCAATATGAGCGATGCTGCACAATTAGGAAACACTACTTTAATCAGGAACGAATACGGACTTGCTACACGAATAATTAAGAATGACCAAATGTTTTTCTTAAAGCGGATAGCAAAGGTTTTGAAATTAGTAGCGGGTATGGATGCAAGTACATTGGATTTTGTGAACATTTCGCCTGTACCTATTACAGATTTACTTGACCCTAAATCAGTATTAACCCAAGAAGAACAAAGAAGGGCTTTTGGTTATGAGCCTATGAGTGACGAGCAAAAGGCGGAGTTTGAAAAAGAACAAGAAGTTTTAAAAAGTAAAAATGGCACTGATAACAGCAGCACAAGTAATTAGTACGGCTTTTACTAATTCGTCTTTTGACGAGTATATGATTAAGGCTCAAATAATCCGTTCGGCAGAGGTGCAATACATTCGCCCTGCACTTGGAGATGAATTGTATGCGTTGATAGTAGCCGAGCATGGAACAGGAACATATACTTTAAACAATGAAACTTTGTTAGAAGATTATATCCAACCTGCACTTGCTTACTATGTTAAACTTTTGGTTTTGCCAGATTTAAACGTAAACACGGGTAGTCAAGGTTTAATGATAAATAATTCAGAGTTTTCTGCGCCTGCAACTTCAAGTCAAAGAGCCGAATTAGCACAAGCAACTAAGCAAATCGCGGATTCTATTATTTCCGATATGCTTAAATTAATCACAGAGGACGAAAGCGACAATTACCCAACTTATAATAACGGTACAAATAAGACTTCAAAACGTGCGATTGGAGGATTTTTAATTAGCACAGATAACGACACAACCGACAAACAATATCCGTGGCGCAGATAACCGACATAAGAGATAGGTTTGAAGCTATACAGACTTCAATAACCGACATAAATACGTTTATGTTCGATGCCTTTTCTATGGTTAATTCTACAAGGAACAAAACTTACCCTTTATTGCTTTTAAAAGTTCCCGAAACCGCGACAAATCCAAATATAAATAGGGATTGGACAGATTATGACATTGAGTTCTTTTTGGCTACAACTAATAATCAAAGTTCGTCAAGAGCAAGAGAAGTGGTTTGGGATGAATTAAGAACATTAGGCGAACAAGTTTTAATTGAATTAAAATCAACTCCGAGTGTTTATAGAATTAAGGACAAAACCGTAACATGGGATTATGGGTATGACGTAGCAGTTGACAAGCTAATAGTAGTTAGATGTACTTTAACAATGGGGGCGTTTCATTGCTTTGTTCCGTTCGATGGAGGTGTTGACTACTTTAGGTTATTAGAAAACGGGGATTTATTTATACTTGAAAATGGAGATTATAAAATTTTAGGATAATGGCAAATAGAAAATTAAGCGACCATACCGCGATAACGGGGGCAAATGTAAATGCAGCAGCGGACTACATAGAAATTTTAGACGTATCAGATACCACAGATGCGGCAAGCGGTACGAATAAAAAAATACTCCCAAGTCAATTACTTATTGCTATCGGTGCAGAGCCAGCGAAAGGGAGTGATGATAACTATGTTACGGATGCTGAAAAAACCAAGTTGGGGAATATTTCAGTCACACAGGCCGTTGACCTCGATACGATAGAAAGTAATTCTAACGCATCAAAGGCAAAAACGGATTTTATAACCGTTACTCAAAACGTAGATTTAGATGCAATAGAAAGCAATTCCAATGCAAGTAAAACAAAGACAGACTTTATAACGGTTACGCAGAATGTTGACCTTGACCAAATAGAAAGCGATACGACAACAAATAACGCAAAAGTTTCAAATGCAACACATACGGGCGAGGTAACAGGTTCAACAGCCTTAACATTAGACAAAACGGCAATTACAAATAAAACAGCTGTTACGGGTGTGGGTTCAGATTATGTGTTAATTTCAGATACTTCTGATAGTGGCAATTTAAAGAAAGTGTTAATATCGGACTTTGCAAGTGCGGGCGGGGATATGGCTGCCGCTACTTACGACCCTGCTAATATTGCACAACAAGTCGTAGGAACAACCGCAACCCAAACACTAACAAATAAAACCTTAACAAGTCCAATATTAACAACTCCTAACTTAGGAACTCCGAGTGCTATTACCCTGACAAATGCAACGGACGCAACGGATAAAAGATTTGTTACCGATGCGGAAAAGACTAAATTAAGCAACATTTCTGTAACACAGGCGGTAGACTTAGATACTATTGAAAGTGATACAGCAACTAATAATGCAAAGGTAAGTAACGCAACACATACAGGAGACGTAACGGGCGCAACGGCACTAACTATTGATAAAACAGCCATAACGGGCAAAACGGCAGTAACGGCAGCGAGTGCGGATTATGTTCTTATTTCGGACACATCAGATAGCGGAAACCTTAAAAAGGCATTAGTAAGTGATTTTACAGGCGGTGGAGGTTCAGGCGGCATGGAAGTTATTTCAGCAACATTATCAGGAACCCAAACCAACTATGCAATTAGCGGTGTAAGCACATCTTTAAATGTGATAACAGAATTAAGAGTTGCATTTACAGGGGCTTCATTTGTTTGGCAGTCTTTAGATACAACTTCTTGGGATAACGGCAAACACGTAACTATCGTAAATGATACGGTATCTGATTCTTCGGGCGCGAGATTTATTTTGTTTGAAAATCAAGAGGGCGCAAGTGGAACTAAATTTAGATATGCGTTTAATGGCATACCACCAATAATAATGCCTGGTGATTTGATAACATTCAAACTAAACACAACCGATGGTTTTTTAGATTTTGTTAGTTCGAGTTGTTATGGTGCAAATGCTGATAATAGTTTTAACGTATATAGTGATTTTGTTGGTGGCTCTGCAATTGCATCGGGTGGTGCCGCAAATGGATTAGGCCCATTTGTAGGTATTCAGGGCAATGGCAGTTCTGCATATACATCCACTTTCCAAGCAAGTCCTGTAAATGCTTTTGGCGTTCTTGAGATTTCAACGCATACAAATTCAGCGGGTGCGTTTTTTGTAGGTTCAAGTAATGCCGCTATGATGCGCGGAGGGGTGGGCGCAGCCTTGTTTTTAACAAGAGCAACACCTTCAACAGCGTTAAGCGATGGATCTAACACATACACACTAATTTTAGGGTTTAACGACGCGCAATTTGGCGCACCTACGGATGCAGTTCAGTGGAAATATGACCAATCGGCAGCAACAGTATGGAGAACATCTACAATATCCAACAGCACCGAAACCGTAAATAATCAATCCGGGTTCACTGTTTCAATTACAACTATGCCATATTTGGGTATTTTTTGCAATGGAGACTGGACAAACATTGAATTCTTCTATTCAGTGGATGGACAAACATGGGTTATCGGAAATGCTCACACTACCAATATTCCAACAGGTACAAGTAGGGCATTGGGTTTTGGGATAAGAATACAAAAGTCAGTTGGCACGACCGCAAGATTGGCGGCTATTGATTTAATGGGAGTAAGAACAATGCACATAAGAGCGTAAAATGAAAATTAAAATAACAGCACAATTCGAGGATGGCAAACCATTCACTACATTGATACCAAAGCACAGTTTGAATGATGAGGATGCTACGGATTATTTAAATGCTTTGGATTTAACAACTAAACCAAGTGATAATGAAGCTACCAACGCTTTTTTAAATTCTACCTCCAACGGGGTTGGTTTAAACCTCGCCACAGTTACAGCAGAGCTGTACGATGATTTCAACACAACTGTATGCGAAAGCACAAGGGTAAAAATCGCGTTAAGAAGATTAGGGCATTATGACAATGTAATCCAATTGGTATTAGCAACGAATGGCGAAAATCAGCTA
>JACCDT010846508.1_pt1 | contig 11699 bp, 10 predicted proteins | sample 7446291 | NCBI WGS metagenome assembly JACCDT01 (sample SAMN15323446, study PRJNA562643) | freshwater metagenome | isolation source: river surface water | place: USA:Blue River Watershed | collected 2017-08-17 | reverse complement strand
CTCGACCACGGCCGCGGCGAGTTGCGAGATGGGCACGCAGGCGTCGGTGGTGATGGCACGGCAGCCCGGGCGCGACTGCAGGCCCGCGAAGTAGGCCATGTGGCGCGCGTTCCACAGCCGCGTGCGCTCCTCGGGCGTGCTGGCCCACTCAAAGGCCTGGCCGCCGAACTCGGCCGCGATCTCCTGCACAGCCTCGGCCTGCTCCTGCACGCCGGCGGGCGAGCCGTGGAACTCCATGAGCAGCATGGCTTCCTCGCGCAGGCTGAGCTTGGAATGCGCGTTGACGGCGCGCACGGTGTTGGCGTCGATCAGCTCCACACGCGCGATCGGGATGCCCATCTGGATGATCTGGATGGTGCTGCGCACCGCCGCCTCGATGCTGGGGAAGGAGCAGACGGCGGCCGAGATGGCCTCGGGCAGGGGATAGAGCCTGAGCGTGATCTCGGTCATCACGCCCAGCGTGCCCTCGCTGCCGACGAAGAGGCGCGTGAGGTCGTAGCCGGCACTGCTCTTCTTGGCGCGGGTGCCGGTGCGGATCACTTCGCCACTGGCCGTGACCACTTCCAGCGCCAGTACGTTCTCGCGCATGGTGCCGTAACGCACGGCATTGGTGCCGGAAGCGCGCGTGGCGCACATGCCGCCCAGACTGGCGTCGGCGCCCGGGTCGATGGGGAAAAACAGGCCGGTGCTCTTGATCTCGTCATTGAGCTGCTTGCGTGTCACGCCGGGCTGCACGGTGACCGTCAGGTCCTCGGCGTTGACCGAGAGCACCTTGTTCATGCGGCTCACGTCCACGCTGATGCCGCCCTCGATGGCCAGCAGATGGCCTTCGAGGGAGGAGCCCACCCCGTAGGGAATGACGGGCACGGCGTGCTGGCTGGCCAGCTTCACGGCCTCGGCCACCTCGGCTGTGCTCTCGGCAAACACCACGGCAGCCGGCGGGGGCACGGTGGTGTAGGCCGATTCGTCGCGGCCATGCTGGACCCGCACGGCCAGGGCGGTGGAGCAACGTTCGCCAAAGCGGGCCTGCAGGGCCTCGGTCAGCGCGGCGGGCACGGGACGCTGGTGGGCCTCGGGCTGCAGCTGGGTGGAAGACGTGGGCGCGTTCATGGGGCTCTCTCCGGGTCGGGCGACCCTGCACCGTGCAGGGTGGGGAATAATGGGGCGATTGTGCGCCCGGCAAGCGGCCGGCGCGGTCAGCCCCCATTTTCTTCCAAGGTTGCCAGCATGGGAAATCGCCTCACACAGATCGCCACCCGCACCGGGGACCAGGGCACGACGGGCCTGGGCGACAACCAGCGTGTCTCCAAGAACAGCCTGCGCGTGCACACCATGGGCGAAGTGGACGAGCTCAATTCCCACATCGGCCTGCTGCTCTGCGAGGAACTGCCTGCTGAGGTACGTGAGCTGCTTGTGGAGATCCAGCATCAGCTTTTCAACCTGGGCGGCGAGCTGTCCATCCCCGGCTACGAGCTGCTCAAGCCCGAGGCGGTGCTGGCCCTGGACCAGGCCCTGGCCACCCACAACGAGCAGCTGCCGCGCCTGCAGGAGTTCATCCTGCCCGCGGGCTCGCGCGCCGCGGCCCAGGCCCATGTCTGCCGCACCGTGGCCCGTCGCGCCGAGCGCGCCCTGGTGGCCCTGGGCAACGAGGAGGCCATCAAGGACGCCCCGCGCCAGTACCTCAACCGCCTGTCGGACCTGATGTTCGTGCTGGCGCGTGTGCTCAACCGTATGAACGGCGGCGACGATGTGTACTGGAAAAGCGAACGCCTGCAGCAGGGCTGAGCACCTGGGCCTGGCGTTCGGCCTGCTCCTGCTCGCGGCTCCTGCGCTGGCGGCCACGGCCCGTTACCGCTGCGAAGCGGTCTACCTGCCCGCGCGTAGTACCTGGGTGCGCAGTGTGGAGATCGAGCACGACGATCGCCGCATTCGTACCTTGCGCGTCGACGGCGTGCCGGTCCACAGCTTTGCAATCGAGGGCACGGTGATCCGTACCGCGCTGGACAACGAGCGCATCGTGCTCGATACGACCAGCGGGCAGTGGCAGAGTAATTTCCGCGGCTTGGCCCAAGCCCAGGGGCGCTGCGAGCGGGAATAAAAAAGCCCGCCGGCGCGGGCGGGCTGCGATGCCTGAGCGTTCAGCGCTTGCGGTTGAGCAGCGCGTACAGCAGGATGGCGCCAAAGGTGGCGGTCCCGATGCCGCCCAGCGCGAACTGGCCGAACTTCAGCGTGAAGTCGCCCGTGCCCAGCACCAGGGTGACGGCGGCCACGATCAGGTTCTTGTTGTCGCTGAAATCCACCTTGTTGTCGACCCAGATCTTGGCGCCGGCAATCGCGATGAGGCCGAAGACCACGATGGAGACCCCGCCCATGACGGGCAGGGGGATGGCCTGGATCACGGCGCCGAACTTGGGGCTGAAGCCCAGCAGCACGGCCAGGGCCGCGGCCACGACAAAGATGGCGGTGGAGTAGATCTTGGTGGCGGCCATGACGCCGATGTTCTCGGCATAGGTGGTCACGCCCGTGCCGCCGGCCGAGCCGCTGACCATGGTGGCCACGCCGTCGCCGATGAAGGCCTTGCCCATGTATTGGTCCAGGTTCCTGCCGGTCATGGCCGTGACGGCCTTGATGTGGCCCAGGTTCTCGGCCACGAGGATGATGGCCACGGGGGCGATCAGCAGCATGGCGTTGGCTTCGAACACGGGCGTGGCGAAGTTGGGCAGGCCGAACCAAGTGGCATTCATCACGCCCGACAGGTCCAGGGGCTTGCCCAGGCCCAGGCCGTTGGTGAGCACGGCGTAGATGATGCTGGCGACGATCAGGCCGACGAGGATCAGCAGGCGCTGGACCATCCCTTTGGTGAGCACGGCGACGAGGCCCACGCTGACGAAGGTGACGAGCTGCATCCAGCTGTCAAAGTTGCTGGCCGCCATGTTCTTGACCGGGATGCCGGCCAGGTTCAGGCCGATCACGGCCACCACGGCGCCGGTCACGACCGGGGGCATGAAACGTTCGATCCAGCCCGTGCCGATGGCCTGAACGATCACCCCGATGAGCGTGTACACCACGCCGCAGGCGATGATGCCGCCCAGGGCCAGGCCGATGTTGGCGTTCGGCCCCTTGCCGGCGTAGGCGGTGGCGGCGATCACTACGCCGATGAAGGCGAAGCTCGAGCCGAGGTAGCTCGGGACCTTGCCGCCGGTGATGAAAAAGAAGATCAGCGTGCCGATGCCGCTCATGAGGATGGCGATGTTGGGATCGAAGCCCATGAGGATGGGGGCGAGCACGGTGGCGCCGAACATGGCGATGACGTGCTGCACGCCCATGACGGCCGTCTGCGGCCAGGGCAGGCGTTCATCGGGGGCGATCACGCCGCCCTGCTGCAGGACATCGGCGCTTTTTTCGGTCCATTGGAACAGACTCATTGTGTTTCTCCTGTGGATTGAGGTGGGGGCGATGCTAAGGCATAGATCGTGCCAGATGTTCCAGACTTACCCGGGGGCGGCAAAATACGGCACCATCCATCCGTTTCCACCCCGAGCCGAACATCATGATCCCGATCGATCCCGCCGCCCGCGCCAATGTCCACCTGATCGACCACCCACTGGTGCAGCACAAGCTGACCCTGATGCGCAAGAAGGAGGCCAGCACCAGCAGCTTTCGCCGCCTGCTCAACGAACTCGCGGCGCTGATGATCTACGAGGTCTGCCGCGACATGCCGCTGCAGGACGTCCAGATCGATACGCCGCTGGAGACCATGACCGGCCGTGTCATCGACGGCAAGAAACTGGTCTTCGCCAGCATCCTGCGCGCCGGCAACGGCATCCTGGATGGCGTGCTCTCGGTGGTGCCAGGCGCGCGCGTGGGCCATGTGGGCCTGTACCGCGACCCCCAGACCCTGCAGGCTGTGGAGTATTACTTCAAGATGCCCAAGCACATGGAGGAGCGTGACGTGGTCATCGTCGACCCCATGCTGGCAACGGGCAACTCCGCGGCCGCCGCCGTGGCGCGCCTCAAGCAGTGCAAGCCGCGCTCGATCAAGTTCCTCTGCCTGCTGACCTGCCCCGAAGGCATCAACACCCTCTACAGGGAACACCCGGACGTGCCGGTCTACACCGCGGCCATCGACCGCGAACTCAACGACCACGGCTATATCCTGCCGGGCCTGGGCGATGCGGGCGACCGCATCTTCGGCACCCAGTAAAGGGCTTGCCTGCCGGCGACGCGCACTCGCCACCCACCCCGGTGTTTCCCTAGGGCGTATCCCGCCAGCGACCGTTTTCAGGTAATCTGGCTATCCGTCCGGACCCGCAAGGGAGGTGCCACCATGATGGAGCGCAGGAGTTTTCTGGCCCGTGCCAGCGGTTGGGCGCTGGCTGCGGGCGCCCTGGCCCCGGGCATCGGACGCGCGGCGCCCCAACGGGTCACCCTCTCCGTGCCCGGCCCGGGCAATCTGCTCTACCTTCCCCTGAGCCTGGCCCCGCGCATCGGGGCTGACCTGGCCGAGGGCCTGAGCTTCGATCTGACCTACTCCGGCGGTGGTCCCCAGTCCCTGCGCAGCCTGCTGGAACGCAACTGCGATTTCGCTGCCGCCGGTCTCTCGGCCCTGGGCCTGCAGCGATTCAACAGCCGGCCCGTCGTGTGTGTGGTGCCCCTGACACGGGTGCCCGCCTACACCCTGCTGGTGCGTGTCGGCCTGCAGGGCCAGGTCCGGCGGATCGCGGATCTCCAGGGGCGGGTGGTCGGCGTCAAGGGCCATGTGCCCGGCGGGCGCTCCACCTCCCAGCTGTTTGCCGAGTACCTGCTTAGCCAGGCGGGCCTCGCACCCGACCGCGTCAATTACGTCGCTGCCGGCCAGTCCTACGACAGCCAGCTGGCTTCGCTGGCGTCGGGCACGGTGGACGCGGTGGTGGCCGACGAGCCGTTTGCGACCCGGCTGGTGCGCCAGAAAGTGGCTTTTGTGCTGGCCGACTACCACGAGCTGGAGACCACGCGCAGGTTGCTGGGGGGGCTGTTCCTCAACGGCATGCTGGGCACGCGCACGGACATGGTGGCTGAACGCCCCGAGGTGGTCGAGAAGGTGGTGCGCACCGTCAAGCGTGTGCTGGCCTGGATCGACCAGCACGACGCCGGGCAGATGGTCGAGGCGCTCGCGCCTGCCCAGCCCGAGGAACGCGCCACCCTGCTGGAGGTGTTGCGCCGGCGCAAGAACATCTATGCCCCGGACGGGCGAATTTCCGACGAGCAGCTCGACACGGTGGACCGTTTCCTCCACGCCACCGAACCGGCCACCAAGATCCTGGGTTTCAGTGTGCGCAGCTGCGTGGAGGCCCGCTGGGCGGGCAGCATGGCATGAGTCCGGTGCAGCGCCGTGTGCTGCTGGTGCGCTCCGCGGCGTACGCGCTCGCCCTGGGTGGCCTCACCCTGGGCCGGCCGCTGCACGCCCGCACAGACCTGCAGCCCGTGAACCTGTCCGTCGTGGGGCCGGGGCATCTGCTGCTGCTGCCCATCACCCTGGCGAGCCGCATCGGTGCCGACTCGGCCGAGGGGCTGGACTTTCGCATCCACTACGTGGGCGGCGGGCCCATGGCCTACCGCGACATGCTCATCGGCAATGCAGACTTCGGTGCGGCCGGCATGCCGGCGCTGGCCGTGCAGCGCCTCGCGGGCAAACCCGTCATGGGCATCATGCCCATCACCCAGGTTCCGGCCTACACCTTCGTGGCCGGCAGCCAGTGGCGGGACCGGGTCCGCACCGTGGCTGACCTCGCCGGCAAGGTCATCGGCGTCAAGGGTTATGTGCCGGGGGGGCGGGCCAGTTCCCAGGTCATGGCCGAGTACGTGCTGCGTCGCGCGGGCGTGGACCCGGGCCGGGTGAATTTCGTGGCGGTCAACCTGAGCTACGAGAACCAGCATGCGGCCCTGGCCAGCGGCTCGGTCGACGCGCTCATGAGCGACGAACCCTTTGCCTCGCGTCTGGTGCAGGCCCGCGTGGCCTATGTGCTGGAGGATTACCACGATCTGGAGGACACGCGCCGTCGTTTTGGCGGCCTCTTCCTCAACGGGGTGGTGGCCTGCAGCGAGGCGCTGGTCGAGCGCCGGCCGGAACTTGTCGAGCGCACCGTCAAGGCGCTGCGGCGGGCGCTGGTCTGGATCGACGGCCACAGCGCCGCCGAGGTGGCGACCCAGATGGTCCCCGGCCCGGAGAGCGACCGCAAGGCCCTGCTGGACGTGCTGCGCCTGCGCAAGAACATCTATTCGCGCGACGGCCGTTTTTCCGACGCGCAGCTCGACACGGTGGAGCGCTTCATGCGCGCCACCGAGGACAGCCCGCAAGGGCGGGGATTCCGGGTCCGTGACATGATCAACAGCCGCTGGGCCGGCCGTATGCCCTGAGCCCGTATCCGCCACGCCGCCCATGTCGCCACCCCGGTCCTTCGACCCCACGCAGCCCCCCTCCTCCTCCTGGCAGGAGGCGTTTCGCCACAGCCTGCAGCGGCAGCTGGTGGCGCGGTTTGTGTTGGTCTTCCTGCTCGTCACGCTGACCGGCAGCCTGTTGGCCCTGCTCGGTTACCAGAGCCTGGCCCAGCAGGCCCAGCGCCAGAGCGGCGACGACGCGATGCGGTACCTCACACAGCGTTACGAGGCCTTGCAGGACATCTGGCTGCGCAATGCCGACGAGGTCAAGTCGCAGATCGACTTCATGCGCGTCTTCGTGCCGCAGGACCAGGCCACCAACTGGCTACGCCTGCGTGCCTATTTCGCGGCGCTCGAGGGCAAGCTCGACCGCTTTCCCTCGGGCCTGGTGCTCGACAGCCGCGGGCGCCCCGTCTTCCGCTATGGCCCCGAGGGCGAAGCGCTGCAGCGACGTTTCCGGGTCGATGCGAACCTGCCGCGCTGGTACTACAGCGCCGAACACCGCAGTCTTTTTGCCGTGGTCTCGGTGCCGCTGTGGCTGGGTGTCCAGGGAACCGGCCGGCTCGTCCTGCTGCAACCGGTCGACAACGGTGTGATGCGCCAGCTCGGCGCCGCCGGGGTCGATCTCTACCTGCTGTACGAAGGGCAGGTGCTGGCCAGCACCGGCGGGTCCCAGGACTACGGGCGGAGGATGGCGGCCGACTACAACGGACCGGTCGAGGAGGCGCCCGGCCAGCGCTTCGAGCAGCGTGTCCTCCCGATGTTCGAGTTTGAACCTGCGGGGCCGCGTTTTGTCCTGCAGCAGCGTGTGCAGCGTGTGCTGTCCCCGCTGCTCGTGCTCCTGGGCAGTTTCACGCTCATGTCCCTGCTGGCGGCGGTGTTGTGGCTGGTGCTGGGACGCTGGGCCAGCCGGCTGGCGCGACGTATCGCCCGGCTGTCGGGCGCGACGGCGCAGTTCGCGCACGAACATGCGCTGAGCCCCGGGGTCGAGCGCGACCTGGCCCAGGCGCAGTCCGACCCCGACGAGATCGGCGAGGTGGCCGAGGCCAGCCGCACCCTGATGCAGCACGTGCTGCAGCACGATGAAGAGCACTTCGCCCACCTGCAGACCCTGGACATGCTGGAGGAGGGAGTCGTCGAGCTCGCACCCGACGGGCGCTACCTGCGTGCGAGCCCGGGCTGGGCACGGCTGGCGGGCATCGAGATCCAGCCCGGCGCGCGCATCTACGAACACATCCACCAGGAAGACGTGGAGAACCTGCGGCTGCAGTTCCAGCAACTGGGCGAGGGCGAAAAAAACACCCTGAGCGGCCGCCTGCGGCTGCGCCGGCCCGATGCCAAGGAGATCTGGATCGAGTACCGCTTCATCAGCGGCACGCGCCGCGGCGGCAGCGTGCGGGGCGTGCTGCGCGACATCACGCAGAGCTACCAGCTCGAAAAACACGTGACCCACATGGCCCTGCACGACGCGCTGACCGGCCTGCCCAACCGGGTGCTGCTGGAGGATCGCTGCAAGATGGCAGTGCGCAGCGCGGAACGCAGCGGCCTGACCGTGGCCCTGGGTTTCCTGGACCTGGACCATTTCAAGCATGTCAATGACCAGTTTGGTCACAAGACGGGCGACGAACTGCTGGTGACACTTTCGGGCGCCATGCGCAAGTGCCTGCGCGCGGGCGACACCCTGGCGCGCTGGGGTGGCGACGAGTTCGTGGTGCTGCTGACCGACCTGGGCAGCCAGGCCGACGCCGAGGACGCCATCGCCAAGCTGGCGGCCGTCTGCCAGTCGCCGATCCGCCTCGGGGGCAACGAGTTCAATGCCACGTTCAGCATGGGCGTGGCGCTGTACCCGGCCGACGCCCGCAACGTCGAGACCCTGCTGTCACAGGCCGACCGCGCCATGTTCGCAGCCAAGCAGCAGGGCCGCAACACGGTGCGCTTTTTTGCTGAGATCGCCCAGCGCGAGGAGGACCGCAAGGCCCTTTATATCCAGAACCGCCTGGCCACGGCCATCCGCGAGGGGAAGATCCAGGCCTGGTTCCAGCCCATCGTGGACGCGCGCACGCGCCGTGTGGTCAGCTGCGAGGCGCTGGCGCGCTGGCAGGACGAGACCTATGGCTGGGTCTCGCCGGCCACCTTCGTGCCCATGGCCGAGAACCTGGGCCTGATCCGCGAGATGGGGCAGCAGGTCTGGAAGCAGGCCATCGGCAGCCTGCACCGCTGGCGCGAGCGTGGCCTGGACATGCGCATTTCGGTCAATGTCTCGCGGCGTCAGCTGTTCACGCCGACCTTCACGGCCGACCTGCTGGAGGACCTGGACCGCCTGGCCATCCCCGTGTCGGTGGTGGACCTGGAGATCACCGAGAGTGTGGCCATGGAAGACGCGGAGCACACGGAGAAACGCCTGGCCGAGCTGACCGAGGCGGGTTTCGGCATCGCCATCGACGACTTCGGCACCGGTTTCTCCTCGCTCTCGCAGCTGCACGATATGCCGGCCTCCAAGATCAAGATCGACGTCTCCTTCGTGCGCCGTGCGCAGACCGAGCAGGGCAGCCAGCTGATCCAGGCGGTGGTCAAGATCGCCTCGGCCTTCGGCCTGCAGACCGTTGCCGAAGGCGTGGAAGGCGAAGACATCGCGCGTGTGCTCACCCAGCAGGGCGTCAACCTCTTGCAGGGCTACCACTTCGGCAAGCCCATGCCGGCCGATGACTTCGAGCGTTACCTCGACGAGAACTTCAGCCTGCGCTGAGGCCCGCTGCCAGGAAACGCGTGACCTCGGCCTGCACGGCCTCATCCTGCAGCAGCCGCATGTGTCCCAGACCCTCGGTGCTGTGCAGCCGGGCACCGCCGATGGCCTGGGCATAGGCCGCGCCGTCGGCGTGCGCGTTGACGCGGTCGCCGCGATCGTGCACGACCAGCGTCGGCACGGCAATGCGCGGGCCGACCGCGGCGGGTTCGAACTGCGGCATCAGGATGGCCTCGCGTGCCTCGATGCGCCGCTGCAGGCCGCTGCGTGTGCGCTCGCTCAGCCCGAACAAGCGCGCGAACAGCCGGGTGTATTCGTGTGGTGAGGCCGGTGGCGCCAGCAGCACCAGACGCTGCAGCGCCAGCCCGCGGCTGGTCGCGTAGGCGGCGGCATTGGCGCCCAGCGAGTGCGCCACCACACCGTGCAGGTCCAGGCCCTGTGCGCGCAGCCGGGCTGTGGTGTACTCCAGCGCGCGGGCGAACTGCGGCAGGTTGCTGGTGAGGCCTGTGCTGCGCCCGTGCGCCGGCATCTCCAGCAGCAGCACCTGCAGGTCCGCGCGTGCCAGGGTTTCGGCCAGCGGCAGCAGCTGTCCGGCGTGGCCGCCCCAGCCATGCACCAGCAGCACGGCCGCGGCTTCTGGCCTGCTGCGTTGGTCGCGGTAGAGCGTGAGGCTGGCGCGTTCAAAGGGCTGACGTTCCGCGGTCCAGTGGGCGGGCCAGGGCCGGCGGCGGCGCAACCAGCGCGGCGGCAGCGGTGTACCAAAGAGCCGCAGGGCTGCGCGTTCGGCCAGGGCGGGCCAGAGCTGCTGGCTCAGTGCCAGGCCCAGGCGCGTCACGTGCATGAAGGGCCCCTGCCCGTCGTAGCCAGGCGCCGGTCGGGTGTTGGGGGACATGGTGCGCCCTTTCAGAAAAAGATCCAGTCGCGGTTGCTGCGCGGAATGTTGCGCAGCGAGGTGAAGGCGGTGCAGACACTGCGCAGCAGCAGGTAGACGGCCAGGCCGGTGAAGATCATCCACATGAGGGCTCCTTTCTTCGCACGGTTGTGCGAAATTTGGGTGGGCGGGGACGCAGGGGATTCAAGCCGGAAACCTCAGGACAGGTAGCTCGCGCGCAGCCTCTGCCAGCTGGCCGCCGTGCGGGCCGCAGCCGTTGGGTCGCGCAGGAAGCGGGTGTCGTGCAGCAGGCCGATGGCCAGGCCGTAGATCTCGCCGACCAGCTGCTCGGGCACCGTGTCGGCGCGCAGCTGGCCGGTCTCGATGCATTGCTGCACGGTGCGACGCAGGGCGGCGCGCCAGCGGGTGATCTCCTGCAGCAGGAAATCGCGCAGCTCGCCTTCGCGGTCGTCGAGCTCGAAAGCGCCGGGGATGTAGATGCAGCCCTGGTGCGGCTCGGGGCGGGACAGCCGCGCCAGCCAGCGTGCCACGATCGCGTCCAGCCGCGCCAGCCCCTTTGGCAGCTGCATGGCGGGGACAAAAACCTCGGCCAGGAAATGGCGGCCGAACTCCTCGACCACCGCCTTCTGCAGCGTCTCGCGCGAGCCCACGCGGGAGAAGACGCCGCTCTTGGACAGGCCCACGCGGTCGGCCACGGCCTGCAGGGTCAGGGCCTCCAGCCCCTCGGCTGCGACCAGGTCCATGCCCGCGCCGATGATGGCGGCGCGTGTCAGCTCACTCTTGGCAGTCTTGGTGTCTGGTGTCATGGCCCAAATTTAGCACGATTGTGCGAAATGTCAAATCCATCGGGGCGCGGTTCGCCGGACAGGGCGCAGTGCTAGAGTGAACACACAACAAGATGGCGACAAGAGGCAGGAGACATGCAAGCCCCCTACATTCCCCAGGTCCGGCTCTACCGCGACTGGCTGCGCACGCAACGCGGCCTGGATTTCCCGGACTACGACGCGCTCTGGCGCTGGTCGGTCACGGACCTCGATGCCTACTGGCAGAGTATCTGGGACTGTTATGGCGTGTATTCGCCCACGCTCCATGGCGCCGCCCTGGCCGACAACCGCATGCCCGGCGCGCGCTGGTTCCCCGGCGCCCGGCTCAACTACGCCCAGCAGGTGTTGCGTCACGTGCAGCCGGCCCATGCGGCGGGTTTCCCGGCCATCGTGAGCCATGACGAGCGCAGCCTGGCGGTGGGCGAGCCGGCGCGTGAACTGGCCTGGCCCGAGCTGCAGCGCCAGGTGGCGTCGGTGGCCCTGCATCTGCAGGCCCAGGGCGTGAGCAAGGGCGACCGGGTCGTGGCCTACCTGCCCAATGTGCCCGAGACCATGGTGGCCTTTCTGGCCGTGGCCAGCATCGGCGCGATCTGGAGCCTGTGCGCGCCCGACATGGGCACGGCCGCCGTGCTGGACCGCTTCCGCCAGATCGAGCCCAAGGCGCTGATCGCCTGTGACGGGGTGCGCCATGGCGGGCGCGACACAGACCGGCGGGCCGTGGTGGCCGAGCTCTGCGCGGCCCTGCCCACGGTGCAGCACCTGTTGGTGCTGCCCTGCCTGGGCGCGGGTACGGTCGAGCCGCGCGCCGGCGTGAGCGTGGGCG
>JACCDT011316302.1_pt1 | contig 11700 bp, 14 predicted proteins | sample 7446291 | NCBI WGS metagenome assembly JACCDT01 (sample SAMN15323446, study PRJNA562643) | freshwater metagenome | isolation source: river surface water | place: USA:Blue River Watershed | collected 2017-08-17 | reverse complement strand
CGCGCATTTTTGCGCGCTTTATCTGATGTTCAGCCAAAAAACGACCGTAGTGCTTTTTTGCAAAAACTAGCACAGGGGTTTTTTGCTGATTGCCTTGAGTCGGGGTTGGTTTTAGAGGAGATACTGGAGTTCCTTCTCTTTTTTTTGGATACAGACGATGTCGCTCATGATACGGAGCTCTGTGAACGCAAGTCTTTTATTGAGCACTTGCAGTCATTGCGACGGATAGATTCGAGCTTGGAGCGTAGTGCTTTTTTGCAAAAATTAGCACATGCTTTGCAGGCCGAAGCTACTGCGCAAGGAGTCACGAATCAAGAGCGCTTAGCGTTTATCTCTCATGTTCTGGAATGTCATATATCCTACAGCAAGCGCACTGTTCCGCCATCACGAAATTCGTGATGGCGGTTTTTCTTGACTTTTTTTGATTTTTCTTTTTAAATAAAGACAAATCATTAAAGCGATTTTGATGGGCAAAAGTAAAATATTTTTAGTTGTCAGCCTTCTTTTTTTATTGGTGATTTTTGTTGTGGATATTTATTATCCACAAATTTTTATTAAACAATCTAATTTTGTATTTGATAAGTTCTATACTTTTCAAGGACAGGTTGTGGATGCAGAAAAAAAACTTGATGGTTGGAGATTGACGCTGAGTCCTGAAAATTTAGAAAATTTTTCTGGTCTTTTGATAGTGCATGCACCCTTGTATCCTGAATATCGTTATGGTGATGTCTTGCAGGTGGCTGGTAATATTTATCGCCCGGAAGTGATAGAGCAAGAGGATGGGCGCAAGTTTTTTTATGATCTGTATTTAGCCAAAGAAAATATTTTCGGCCTTATTTATCGTAGTCGTATCACCTGGCTTGAGTATCGATCCAGTTGGCAGGCTGATTTTTTCTCAGCGAAAAAATATTTTTGGAATAATCTAAATAAAAATTTAGTTGAGCCAGAGTCAGCTTTTGCCAAAGCGATGATTTTGGATGAAAGGCGAGAGCTGACCGCTGATTTTCAGGTGAGTTTTTCTCAAACTGGTATTATTCATGTGATTTCTATTTCTGGTTTGCATATTGCTATTTTTGCTATCGTTTTGCAGATTCTCTTAAGTTGGTTTTATTTATCTCGTCAGCAAATATTTTTTGCTGTTAGTTTTATTTTGCTGGCCTATTTATTTTTATTGGGTTTTCCAGCTCCGGCTGTTCGTTCAGCCTTGATGGTACTGTTTGTTTCTTTAGGTCCATTTTTTGGGCGTTTAGTGACCTCTATCAATAGTTTGTTGTTGGCAGCCTTGTTATTATTATTTTTTAAGCCCTTGGCTTTGATTTATGACATTGGGTTTCAACTTTCTTTTTTGTCAGTTTTGGGCTTGTTGTGGTACGGGAAATTTTGGGAAGCCAAATTATTTTTTATCCCCAATACCTTGAAGTTGAGAGAAATGTGTGCGGTGACTTTAGCTGCTCAAACTTTTACTTGGCCACTAGTTTTGTATTATTTTCATCTTTTTTCTTTTATTTCTCCTCTTGCGAATTTAGCCATTTTACCCTTTACTACCGGCACTTTGATTTTTGGTTTTTTGTTGGCGATTTTTGGCGCTATCCCTGTCATCAATGATTTTTTGGCTTGGCCATTGTTTTTGGGTTTAAGAGCGATTGCGTATATTTCCAAATATTTGGCGCAAATTCCTTTTGCTTATATAGAAATTGAAAAATTTAGTATTTTAGCTTTAGTTGTGAGCTTATCAGTGATGTTGATTTTTACTTTTATTATTAAGCCTTATGAAAAAGATTTTTAATTTTTGTTTGGGATTAGTGATTTTATCTCTAGTGACATTGTGGCAGCTACAAAAGTCTGCTTTAGCCGAAGTGTATTTTTTGGATATTGGCCAAGGCGATGCTGTTTTGATTCGCGTGGCAGGGCAAAATATTTTAGTTGACGGTGGACCAGACAATTTATTGATGTATCGTTTGGGGGAAGTTTTGCCTTGGTGGGATAAAAAGATAGACTATCTAATGATTTCGCATTTTCATGCTGATCATTATATGGGTTTTATTGAGTTACTAAATCGTTATGAAGTAAAAAATATTTTAGTCAGTGCGCATCAGCCAGAAGAGGATTTTTTATTTAACACTTGGCAGCAAGCATTGGAACAACATCATTTACAGCCACAGATAGTAAGTCCAGGTGAAAGATTTGATTTTGACATAGGAGAGAATATTTTTTGGAAAATAATGTCAGCTGATAGTGAGCACAAAGATTTTAATGATAATTCTATAGTAGTGAAATTTAGTATTGGAGAAGCAGATTTGCTTTTGACCGGTGATTTGACTAGCCTCAAAGAAGAGCTGATGCTCAAAGAAAATTTAGATTTAGAGGCTGAGCTTTTGAAAGTTGGGCATCATGGTAGTCGCTATTCTTCGTCGCTTGAGTTTTTGCAAAAAGTAAAGCCCCAAATATGTGTCATCCAGTCAGGCCTAGATAATAGTTTCGGTCATCCGCACCCAGAAACTTTACAGCGTTTGGAGGCAAGTAAATGCCAAATTTTGCGTAATGATAGTCTAGGAACTATCAAAATAGTGACTGATGGTGATTTTTGGCAAGTAGAATAGTTTACCTTGCTTTTTCATTTTTTTTGCCTTATAATAAAGGATATTAGAGAAATAATCAGATTAATTAATTTAGATAGTTTAGATTTTATTTAGGCTATCTACTATAAGCTAATAATATGTCAGAAACAAGAGCAAAAATTCTTTTGATAGAAGATGAGGAGATGCTAGCCAACATGTATGAGGTCAAATTCCAAAACGAAGGTTTTGAAATTACTAAGGCTTTAGACGGCGCCACTGGCTTAGAGCTTGCCAAAAGCATTCAACCAGATTTGATTTTGTTGGATGTCATTATGCCAAAGATGGACGGTTTCTCAGTGCTCAAGTCTATCAGAGAAGATGCTAGTATCAAAGATTTGCCTGTAATTTTATTGACTAATCTTGGTCAAGAGGAAGATGTGCAAAAAGGTAAAGAATTAGGAGTTGTCGGCTATTTAGTCAAGGCAAATGTGACGCCAGCAGAAGTAGTAGAAGCGGCTAAACGTGAGTTGGCTAAGCTTGGTAAATAATTTAAATTTAATTAACATTTTTTATGGACAGAAAATTTGAAAGAAGTTTAGTTTTGTTAAAACCGGATGCTGTGGATAGAGGTTTGATAGGTGAAATTATCACTCGTTTTGAGCGCACTGGTCTGAAGTTAGCTGGTTTAAAGCTTGTCTGGTCAGACAAAGATACAGCGATGAAGCATTATACTGAGGATTTAGCTCAGCGTCGTGGACAACATGTCAGAGATATGATGATTGAGATGATTACTTCTGGTCCTATTGTGGCACTTGTGCTTGAAGGCGTAGAGGCGGTAGCAGTCGTGAGAAAAATGGTAGGAGAAACCGAGCCAAAGTCAGCTGCTCCTGGTACTATCCGTGGAGATTATGCACATTTGTCTTTCAAATATGCTGATGCTAATCAAGTAGGAGTTTTTAATCTTATCCATGCTTCTTCAAACCCAGAAGAAGCTGAAGTAGAAATAGGAGTTTGGTTTAATGATTACGAATTACAAGATTATAAGCCTAGTTATACTAAACATACTTTAGTAGAAAAATAATAAAAATATATCAAAATACCCTCCGCCGGAGGGTATTTTATTTAATTATTTTTTATGCTATATTTAATTTGCGCTCTATTTGGCAATAAAAAACTCTACAATCTAGCCTATTGGGATTCTTATATTATTTAGGGCCGTGGTCTTAAATTGCGGAAACCCACCTGATTTTTCAGGGGTTGGAATTGTCAATGATGGGCGTAAATATTAGCCGTCTGCAAAAATCGTTTTGCCGATTCACAAGTGGATTGCTTTTGTCATAAAAAGCAGGTAATGCCTGTGTATTTTGGCAAAACGATTATAGTGGTGGCTAAAAGCTTTTCACTATTAATATCTAGTGATTTTTTATTTTTATGAAAACAGAAAATTTGCAGGAGTTTTTAAAAGCTAAAAAAATTGTGGCTGTTGTTTGTAATCAGTGGGGTGATACTGGCAAAGGCAAGCTAGTTGATCTATTGAGTTCTTGGGCAGACATCATTGTGCGTGGTACTGGAGGTGCGAACGCTGGTCACACTATCAAAGTTGGGGAGCAAGAACATGTGTTTCATCTGATTCCGTCTGGTATTTTGCATGATTCAGAGGGCAAAATAAATATTTTAGGCAGGGGGGTTGCTTTTGATCCGCGGGTGGTGATAGATGAATTAGATTTGTTAGCGCAAAATAATATTTTGGTTAAAAATTTAAAAATTAGTCATCAAGCGCCCTTGATCTTGCCTTATCATTTATTGATTGACAGGGTAGCTGACATCAACGCCAAGGTCGGTACCACTGGTCGTGGCATTGGTCCGCTTTATACAGATTTTATTAGTCGCCAAAGTTTGTTTGTCAATGATATTTTTAACCAAGATATTTTTCGGGCAAAGTTGGAAAAATTTTTAGCTAACAAAAAGCATATTTTAGCTGGCCTAGACAAAGATTTAGCTAAACAAGTTTTGTTGCATCCACATTTGGGCTCAGGTTTATTTTTTGATGAACAAAATATTTTGTCAGTAGATAAAATAGTAGAAAAATATTCTGAGTATGCTTTGCAACTCAAAGATTTTGTGATCAATTTAGAATTATTTTTAAATCAAGCAAAATTTGAAAATAAAAATATTTTGTTAGAAGGTGCTCAAGGTGCTTTGCTGAGCATTGATTATGGCACGACAAAATTTCAAACTTCTTCAGACTGTACCTTAGCTGGCCTGGCTAAAGGTTGTGGCCTAAGAGAACGAGAAGTTGATTATGTTTTTGGCATTGCCAAGGCTTTTTATATGACGCGTGTTGGTAATGGCCCTTTTCCAAGTGAATTGGGGGCAAAACAAAGCGAAGATTATTGTGCGGCCGGGCATAGCAAAGAAGAAGAAAAAGAAAATTATGCTAGTAAAGTCAAAGATTTATTGCAAGCAGATGAATTTTTACAGGGCATTGCTTTTCGTCTGATGGGCCGTGAATATGGTGCGACTACTGGTAGACCAAGACGCACAGGTTGGTTAGATCTAGTGGCTTTGAAATACGCTATGCAGTTTAATGGCAAGAATTTGAGTCTGACTAAAATAGATGTTTTGACTGGTCTAGAAAAAATAAAATTATGCGTAAAATATAAATACACTGGTCCGGAAATTTTTTATGCAGGTAATATTTTAAAAACAAATCAAGAGATAGATTATTTTATACCTGACTCAGATATTCTGTATGCTTGTCAGCCGATTTATCAAGAGTTAGTGGTTGGACAGAGGATTTGACTAAGATAGAAGATTATCAAGCTTTGCCACAAAGTGTAAAAACTTTAGTAGAATTTATCGAAAATTATACTAAGGGACAAGTTGATTTGATTTCTGTTGGTCCAGACAGAGAGCAAACTATTAGTAAAATATAAATTTATGAAATTAATTTTACGCTTGTTATTTAATGCTATCATTTTGATCTCAGCGGCTTATTGGTTGCCAGGAGTAGTGGTAGATAATTTTTACGCAGCTTTAATGACGGCTGTTTTGTTGGGTTTAGTTAATGCCGTTATTCGTCCAGTTTTAATCATTTTGACCTTGCCGATCAATATTTTGACTTTAGGTTTATTTACTTTAGTCATAAATGGTTTTTTGATTTTGTTTGTTGCTAGCTTTATTGAAGGCTTTAGTGTGTCTGGCTTAGTACCTGCTATTTTATTGTCTTTAGTTTTGTGGTTGTGTTCTTGGCTTACTAATGCTCTTTTGATTGATGAAAGAAAATAAAAAAACAACCTAAAGTTATACTTTGGGTGTTTTTAATAAATAAAAATATTTTAAGCTATTTTTAAGCTTGAGTTTTTTTGTTGATACTTTTAATACAAGAAGTACAGACGTTCATTTTTTTGCCGTCTACTTTTTTGCTTTGCAAATTAATACTCATTGTTCTTTTGCTGGCAATATTAGAATGACTGCGGCTATTGCCGACAACTGCTTTGCGCTCACAAATTTCACACATTTTAGACATAGGATTACTTTAATTGTTGCTTTTTTAGTCCAGTAAGTTATAATTGGATATACCGAAATCTAACATAAATTTTAAATTTTGTAAATACTTATGCTTTTAGCACTTTTATTTGAGACACCGATGATGTTTTTGGTGATAGTTTTGGGCATTGTTTATGCTTTGACTATTCATGAGTTTGCTCATGCTGCTGCTGCCACTTATTTAGGAGACAATACATCAAAGTTTGCTGGCCGTTTGTCACTCAATCCTTTGGTCCATTTGGATATTTTTGGGACTTTTATGCTTTTGGTAGCTGGTTTTGGTTGGGGTAAGCCCGTTCCAGTCAACCCTTATAACCTCAAATATCGCAAATGGGGTGATGCTTTAGTGGCTTTAGCTGGCCCAATTTCTAATTTTTTGAGTGTCATTGGCTTTATTCTAATTTTTCATTTAGCCAGTCTTTGGTTGCCAGCGGATAATATGATGTTGGTTTTTTTACTTTATTTGGTGATGATCAACTTTATTTTAGGTATTTTCAACCTTATTCCTATTCCACCGCTTGATGGGTCAAAGGTATTATTTGCTGCTTTGCCTGATAGTTTTGATGATTGGAAGCAAAGATTTGCTGTTAATGGCCCTTGGATTCTATTGATTTTGTTGGTGCTCGATAATGTTTTTAATTTACATATTTTTTCCAGTGTTTTTAACTTTTTTCTTCGTTTCTTAGAGCTTTTCTTATAGAGTCTGGTAGTCTTGACATTATCTGTAATTTATGTAGAATGTATAGGTTGATGGCACCTTGGGATATTGGATAAGCGCTTGCGTCAAGAGCTGCATCTGCATTGTGGGTGCTTTTGGTGGGAACTCGGAGTCCTGTCATAAACTCTGACTCCGCTGGGAGTCTGACATCAGCAGCGCTTTTCCTACCTCGGATCGGAGTGTACAGGGGGTACGAATGAAACTCCGGTCCGAGGTTCTTTGAACACATTGCACCAAAAAAGTCGCGTCATCTGACGCTTGGTCATCTGCCACGCTGGCCGTAACTACAACGGTTAAACAGCCTGATAGAGCGCTTTCGAGTTTTTTGGTGCATGCTTGGCCTTGGGCTGGAACAACAGAGTTCCAGTTCGAGGCCTCTTTTTTTAAAAAAACTTGATAATATCCTTGACTTTATTATTTTTTTGTGCTATTTTATTGAGGACTTTTCTTTTTGAAAGATTGTTTTTCAAAAAGGATTTAATAATTTTTACAGACTATTTAATTTACATTTTTTAAAAAAACAGATTTTTGTATGCCTACAGTAAATCAATTATTACGCAAACCACGAAAAACAGCCGCTGCTAAAGCTAAAACTCCAGCTTTGCGTTGGACTTTAAACAGTTTGCGCCGTACCAAAAAAGAAAGAGCCGAAGGAGCTCCTTTTAAGCGTGGTGTGTGTGTCAAGGTGACTACTACTACTCCAAAAAAACCTAACTCAGCTTTGCGTAAAATTGCTAGGGTGAGATTATCCAACGGTATGGAAGTGACTGCCTACATTCCCGGTGAAGGACACAATTTACAAGAACACAGTATTGTTTTGTTAAGAGGTGGTAGGGTTAAAGATTTACCTGGTGTGCGTTATCATATTGTGAGAGGTGTTTATGACACTCAGGGAGTAGAAAAAAGAAAACAAGGCCGATCATTGTACGGTACTAAAAAAGCAAAGAAGTAAAGAAAAAATATGAGAGGTAAACAATCCCCAAAAAGAAGTATTAAGGCTGATCCAAAATTTAATCGTCTTGATTTAGCCAAGTTGATCAACAAGATCATGAGTGATGGTAAAAAAACCACAGCACAAAAAATTGTCTACGGTGCTTTTGCTTACATTTCTGATAAGACCAAAAAAGATCCATTGGAAATTTATGACACTGCTATGCGTAATATTTCTCCTAACTTAGAAGTTAAGGGTAAAAGAGTTGGTGGTGCCAATTATCAAGTTCCAGTAGTAGTTACTGGTGAGCGTAAATTAACCTTAGCTCATCGTTGGTTGATCAAAGCTGCTCAAAATCGTAAAGGTGCTGCTATGTATAAACGCTTAGGCGAAGAATTACTAGCCGCTGCCAATAGCGAAGGTGAAGCCATGAAGAAAAGAGAAGATGTGCAACGTATGGCTGAAGCCAATAAAGCTTTTGCTCATTTTGCCTAAAATTTATTTATTTTCAATGCATGACCGAACTTTTCGGTCTTGCATTTTAGTTTAAAAATATCAAAATTTAAAATTATGCCTAGAATTCATCCTTTATCACAAGTAAGAAACATTGGTATCATTGCTCATATCGATGCCGGTAAAACAACAGTGACCGAGCGTATTCTTTTTTATACTGGTAAAAAACACAAAATCGGTGAAGTGCACGAAGGTGCAGCTGAAATGGATTGGATGGAGCAAGAAAAAGAGCGTGGTATTACTATCACCTCAGCTGCTACTACTTGTTTTTGGCCAATCGCTAGCTGGCTAGGTGGTGGTGAAGCTAATATCAATATTATTGATACCCCGGGTCATGTGGATTTTACGGTAGAAGTAGAAAGATCTTTGCGTGTTTTGGATGGTGGTGTGATTGTTTTTGATGGTGTGGCTGGTGTAGAGCCACAATCCGAAACTGTTTGGCGTCAAGCTGACAAATATCATGTACCTAGACTAGCCTTTGTCAACAAGATGGACCGTATGGGTGCTGACTTTTATTTTGATTTAAAAACCATTCATGAAAGATTGACCAAGATTGCTCATCCAATGCAATTGCCAATCGGTGCCGCGGAAACTTTTCAAGGTATCATTAAACTTTTGGAAAGAGAAGCTTGGTTTTATTTAGATGAAGAAGGTAAGCAATTTGAAAAGCGTGATATCCCTGAAGACATGAAAGCAAAAGTAGAGGAATATCGTGGTCAATTGATTGAAGCGATTGTGGAGCACGATGAAGCTTTGATGGACAAATATTTGTCAGGGGAAGAACCAAGTATTGAAGAATTAAATAAAGTTTTGCGTAAAGCGGTTATTACCAACAAGATTGTTCCAGTTTTGTGTGGTTCAGCTTTAAAAAATAAAGGTGTGCAATTTTTATTAGATGCAGTAACTGCTTACTTACCATCTCCAATTGACGTGCCACCAATGGAAGGTCATGATCCAGAGGATGCAGAAAAGAAAATTTTGGTGAAATCTGATGACACTGAGCCATTAACAGCTTTAGCTTTTAAGGTGGCCACCGATCCTTTTGTGGGTAGATTGACTTTCATTCGTTTATATTCTGGTACTTTGAGTTCAGGCTCTTATGTACACAATGTAAATAACGCCAAAAAAGAGCGTATTGGTAGACTTGTGCGTATGCATGCTAACTCTCGTGAAGAAATTTCAGAAGCTTACTCTGGTGACATTGTGGCTGTGGTTGGTTTGAAAGATACTACCACTGGTCAAACTTTAGCTGCTGAAGGTCGTGAAGTTGTTTTGGAAAGTATGGATTTCCCAGAGCCAGTTATTTTTGTGGCTGTTGAGCCAAAGACAAAAGCCGATCAAGAAAAAATGGGTATGGCTTTGGCAAAATTAACTGAAGAAGACCCTACCTTTACTGTCCGTACTGATGAAGAAACCAACCAAACTATTATTGGTGGTATGGGTGAGTTGCACTTGGAAATCATCGTTGATCGTATGAAGCGTGAATTTTCTGTGGAAGCCAATGTTGGTGCTCCACAAGTAGCTTACAAAGAAGCCATTACTGCTGAAGCTGAAGGTGAAGGTAAATTTATCAAACAGTCTGGTGGTCGCGGTCAATATGGTCATTGCTGGTTGAAATTGGCCCCAAGAGAGCGTGGTACTGGTTTTGAATATATTGATGCTATCAAAGGTGGTGCTATTCCTCGTGAATATATTCCAGCTATTGAAAAAGGTATCAAAGAAACTTTGTCTAACGGTATTTTGGCTGGCTATGAAATCCAAGATGTGCAAGCTACTGTCTATGATGGTTCTTATCATGATGTTGACTCTTCTGAGGCTGCTTTCAAAATGGCTGGTTCCATGGCTTTCAAGGCTGCTTTTGCCAAAGCTAAACCAGTTATCTTAGAGCCAATTATGGCTGTTGAAGCTGTTACTCCAGAACAATACATGGGAGATGTGATTGGCGATTTGAATTCCAAGCGTGGTCAAGTCAATGAAATGACAGATAGAGCTGGCGCCAAGGTTATTCACGCCGATGTTCCTTTGTCTGAAATGTTTGGCTATGCTACTTCTTTGCGCAGTATGACTCAAGGTAGAGCAAGCTACAGTATGCAATTTAGTCGTTACCAAGAAGTACCTTCTAATGTGGCTGAAGAAATTAAGAAAAAACAAGGTAAGTAAAATTATATTTAAAATCTCCCCGCTGATGCGGGGAGATTTTTTGTAAGATAAATTTTAAGACCCCGTCGCGTTGCTCTCGCGGCGGGGTCTTTATGATGTGGTGTAGGCGATGACTTTGATTTCTCGAGCCTTGCCAGATAGATAGGCCCAAGAAAAAATTTTGCACATGCTGTGCCAAGAGTCAGCGCTGCTAACATATTGATCAAAGATGATGCGACTACTCAGTCCTGTCTGGCTTAGTGCGATCTTGTCTGAGTTGACTTTGCCATCGGGCAGGGCGCGCGCAGAGGCATTCACCATGATGCGCATAGCAGACTTGAAATGTTCCAAGTCTCCGTCTTTTTGATCCAAGCTTATTTGCTTAGAATACCTGACCCCCTTGATCTTTTGAAAGGCTTGTCGAAACTCCAGTTTATGACCTTTGGCCTCAAAACTCACTTTTACTGAGTCCAGCATCTCGGGATTTGGAAAATTTCTGGCTTCCCAGAGGCTGAGCTCGATCTCTTTAGCGGAAATAGAGTGACCGCTAAAAAAGATGATGATCAGACAGTAAATCATCTTCATTGGCGACTCCTCATGCTTCCATCTGGAAGGTGCTTGATTTAGACTATTTCAGCATAGCTAAAATATTTTGTCAAAGTTTATATTTTTGTTATACTTAAAATAAATAATTTTATGTTTAAAAATAAATTTTTTAGCTTAAAGAAACGGTGGTGGTTTTTATTTTTTATTTTGCTATTAATTTTGATTTATTGCATTCCTCAGCCCTCAAATGATAGAAGTTGGACCAGGGATCAACAAGTTTTATCTTCAGCGGAGATTGATAATAATTTAGTCAAGATTCATAATATTAGAAATTTTCAATATCGTAGTACATCTGATTATGATATTAATTATTATGATGATACTTTTGATCTGGATAAAATAAAGGCTATGTATTATATCGTCGAGCCATTTGGTGAGTGGAAAGGCGCAGCTCATACTTTTTTTAGTTTTGAATTTGAAGATAATAAATACGTTTCTATCTCAGTGGAGATCAGAAAAGAAGAAGGAGAGGAATTTTCAGCTTGGAAAGGACTATTTAAGCAGTATGAGCTGATGTATGTATTGGGAGATGAAAGGGACTTGATTAAGCTCAGAACTAATTATCGCCAAGATCCTGTTTATTTATATCCAGCTAATACTAGTAAAGAAAAAATGCGAGCACTGTTTTTATTGATGTTAGAGCGTGCGAATAGTTTGAAAAATAAACCGGAGTTTTATAATACCTT
>JACCDT010931434.1_pt1 | contig 11707 bp, 16 predicted proteins | sample 7446291 | NCBI WGS metagenome assembly JACCDT01 (sample SAMN15323446, study PRJNA562643) | freshwater metagenome | isolation source: river surface water | place: USA:Blue River Watershed | collected 2017-08-17 | reverse complement strand
ATGAACACTCTGTTTTCTTAATGGACTCGATTGCCAGTGATGCGATGAGGTAATTCACGCCGACTTTTCTTAGTTCTGTGTAGGTTGCTCCCCAGGCTTTTGCCCCCATCAAAAAAGATATGCTTAAAGCTATTAATAGTTGTGCTGGCTTCATATCTGATTGACTTAGTTTTATTCGTTAGCTTGTATTTGTGGGTATCTTATCCCGTGGTATTAAAAACGTCTATAGGCAAACATATTGCCTATGGCAAAACCCTCACCTACATATGCTGGTGCAAAAGAGTTAGTGGCTCTTGGACGTGTTATTCGTGATTTACGTTTAGAGTTTGACTATTCTCAAGAGGCATTTGCTGACGCGGTTGGCATTGACCGAAGTTATGTTGGTGGTATCGAGCGTGGTGAACATAATCTTGCATTAATGAATCTCCTGAAGATTTCTAAAACACTGAATCTGAGTGCTAGTCAGCTATTAGCCAAAGCTAAGCTTTAATCACGTAACATGTCATGGCATATACCTCTGCTAATTAGTCTTTGGCGTACTTTCTTTAGAGCTTTCGCTTCTATCTGCCTCACACGCTCACGAGTCACATCAAACATATTCGCTATTTCTTCGAGTGTTCTCTGTGTTTGATGAGGTGCAGCACTGGGTGTAATTTTTTTGGTCATATAAATAGCCTAGCACAATCACGTTCCACAATATGAGATAAGTTGCTTAATGATGATTTTTTTGTCTGCATGGGTCGACTCCAGTAATTTGCATTAGTAGTAAGTATGCGGCCCGTAGTTTTTGAGCGCATTGATATAAGTGCTTTTTTGTTTGCTCTTCTGTCCCGTAAGGTTCTTTTCCTATCCAGCCAGCAATGTTTTCCAAATCCAATGCGGTATCGTAAATACCAGCCATTGAATTTTCTAGAGGTGATGTTCCGCGATCACTCATTCGCTGTCTCCTGTAAAAATCCAAAATCTGCGGTTACGGTTGGAGTTAGTCCAAGACCGTTTATGTTCAAAGTCATTTTTTCGTAGGGCTGTGGCTACTTCTTGACGTGCTGGCATCTCTCTGTACTTTCCTTTCAGGTTGGCTAGCTGTATGACTTCTATCGTGCTGTAACGCCTCTTTAGTTGCTCCGGTGTCATGGATTCCACCCAATTCTTTACTCCCTCATAAAGAGCTTTAGATTGGTTCGCTGGTGCAATGGGCGTGATAGGTGCGACAGCTTGTTGGTTGTGATGTTGCGCTTCTTCTTTTAGTGCACGTATCTGAAGATAAAGCGGTTGTTTTACCAGTGGTGGCTGTGAGTCTCTAGTTGGCATGATGACTCCAGCTATGAGATTTTATTAATAGTCGAAAATGTCCAAATCTCTGATTTATTGAAATTATGATTTTGGTCCAATGTCCAAAATGTCCATTCCACCTATATAAGGTGGAATATTTTGACTGTGATTTTTTTGACACTTTTAGTCCACCCATATCACCCCCTCATCATTCTCAATCGCACTTTGCAAGTGACCACCGTTAATTAGTCCTTGAACAATTGTTCTTGCTCGATTACTTCTTTGATTGGCTTTAACAGTCGTAAGAGTGGGTTTAATGGCCTCAATAGACTCATCAATAGTCATCTTGGGGGTAAGCTTAAGTTTGTCTTTAATTGCTTTAAAAGCGGCTTTTTGAGCATTCCCAGTAGGTTCAGGTTTGGTGAATATCAAACTGTAGTCAGGCTCTACTACGCAAGAAGTGATAGGGTCACCATCTGAATCTTTCCCCAACTCAACTACTTTCAGTTTAAAACCACGGCTAATGCCATCCTGACCATCTTTTACCTTTTCAATTAGCCAAGATTTTTTATCGCCCCCTGTAACTTCAATATTGGCATCAAGTGCAGCTTTTAGACTAGAGTGACCCCGTAAACCTTGAGCTGCATTTTTGCCAGTATGGTGGATGATTAGTACTAGACCACCAGTGAGTTCTTGAAGTAGTTGTAAGCGACTGATATTGATGCCCATATCAACAGAAGAGTTTTCATCAGACCCCGGACTTGCTTGATTTAGAGTATCAATCACAACAACTCCTTTACCCATGCCGCTGTTAACAATTTCACTGGCTAGAGCAATCACTTCGCTTTCTGTTTTTAGGTTGAAGTTATCTATAACGATTTTTAGATTGGGTGGGGCTGGCAGATTATTTTCTTTTTCCCAAGCGGTTATTCGATTTCGAAAGCCAGATTTACCTTCAAGACCAATGTAGGTTACGGGCTTATTTTTAACCTTGAACCCAAACCATCTGGCTTGATGGGTAATAGCCATCATTAGGTCAAAGGCAAGAAAAGATTTACCACTACTGCTTGGTCCAAAAAGTGCAGCAAGACCTTGCTCCGGAAGAACTCCTTTAACTATCCATTCACCAGGTGGTAGCTCTGCTAATTGAGCAGTACTTAATAAATTAAATTTCTTACTCTGTGGAGGTGCTAAAAAATCGTTTGCTTTTTCAAATTCAAGCTCAGCCACTCTCTTATAAAGTGAGCCAATCGTAATCGGGTTTTGATGAACAGTGTTATAGGACTTCCAAGCTTTTTCAAACCCACTTTCTTCATATCGTGAACTTTTTTTAGACCAGTTACGAGCAATTTCCTTACCGCACGACCAGTTCAGGCTTGCTATCGACCAAATTACTGCTAGCCAGTTATCAGCGTTGGGGCTACCTTGGCTGTTGTAAAAGCTTCCTGTGCCTCTGCCAACATCAGGCGATATTATTGCTAGAGCATCTCTAAGTCTTTTAATTTCGGCAGGGGATTCGGGTGTTGTGCTGGTAATTTTTAGGGTGGGGAATTGGGGTGTGTCCCCAGTCAGATAGCTAGGCAGCTCTGAAGATTGTTCACGGTTACCTGCTACAGATTCAAGCATTTCAGAAGAGATTTCAATCATGACACCACCTTCGCCATACGGTATGGTCTATCGATAGATTCAGTGCCTTTGTAGGCTATTGTGCCGGGTACTTTAGTAATGCGTGAAGCATTAAATACACATGTATCGACCTTAACTACGTCGTTATCAAATTTCTTAGCTAGCTCCTTGAGGGCGTTTTCAACAAGCTCTTTGTGTTTGGGGTCATTGGGCAATTGACCTAGTTTGTAATAGAGGTGATAGCCATTGCCACTCATAACTCTAATAGGCTCCCCCCATCCCATGCCTGATAGGTAGGTGGTAATTTCATTACTTAATGAGTCGGCTGCATCCAGTTCAGTTTGGTTAGCGGGTTCTTTTGTTGATGTTGCTCGGTCAATGTCAATCAGCAGTAGGTCACGAGTTTTAACGTCCTCGTCTTTGGCTGAGTAACCATTGAATGACTCCTTTATAGAGTTCATCACAACGTAGATGTTGTAGCCCTGTTGATTTAGTTTGAGAGCTTCATTTTCAAAGGCCTGTTTTAGTGCTTCAACATTGCTGTATTGGTTTGCTCTGAAGCCTTTTGTGACGATGGGGTTATTTGGTTTGATAGCACGAAGTTCAAGTGTGCTGGCTGAATCTACGGATTTTATTTGCCATAGATTTTTAATCTCCTGTTGTCCAGTATGGACGTAGAAATATTTTGTTTGTGATTCATTAGTTTGCATCATAATCTCCAAAAAACTTTTTAAAAAGTTGGAGACCAAGCTACAAACAAAGCAAGTTCCCCAACACTGGTTGGAGACCAATCTTTTTGTAGCGGTCGGGATGCCTAATGCAAGCGACGATGCTGGCTAGTTCATATATTATTGGGTTGCCACCCCGTTTGACGGTCAATGCGATTCCCATCGCATAACCGAATTAAATCATATTTTTAATGGTAATGTAGGTTTAGTTAAATCTACCCTAATTTTTCTGCCAATACTTCAGGGTCAGGGTGATAGTATTTTTTTAGCATCGCTAGACTTTTGTGACCACTTACTGCACTAAGTTCGATAACGTTTGGAAGTTTTTCAGCTATGCGTGTAATTGCCATATGGCGAAAATCATGTATGCGGATGTCTATAACACCGGCACGTTTACGAGCTCTATTAAATGCTTGTGAGACTACTTCATGAGTAATAGGAAATACTCTGCCATCTATACTTCTAGGTAATGATGACAGTATTTCAATCGCTATTGAAGAGAGTGGTACTACTCGGCGTTCGCCATTCTTTGTGATGGGTAAGGTTGCTGTACGTTTTTCAAAATTAACCCAAACCCACTGCAGGCTTAATAGCTCACCTCTACGCATGGCTGTTTCTAAAGCTAGTTTGACAAAAGGTAACATCCAAATACTCTTTCTATCATCAGGCTTCAGTTCTTCCAGTATGCGGTTTAATTCTGTGACGCTGAGTATGCGGTTTCTACCTTGCCCACCTTCAGGCCTTTTGACCATGAGCACAGGATTGTTGATGTTGATGCCCCATTCTCGTCTTGCATGATTAATAATAGATGAAAAGTAGGCTAGTTCTCTAGTAACTGTGCTGGGGGCTATTTCTTTGAGTCTTTGGTCTCGGTGTTGAGCAACTTTCTGTGGTGTGAGTGCCACCATGTTGAGTTGTGCAATAGGTCTTCTTGCAAGGGCTTTTAAACGAATCACATCAGCTTTTCCTCCACGCATAGTAGGCATGACCTCATCTATATAACGGTAGATAAGTTCTTTAAAAGTTGTACGCTCTGCAAGAGAGATATTGACGTAGCTACCTTTATCCATTTCCACTTCAACTTGCCTTGCCCATTTTTCGGCGTCTTGTTTTGTGTGGAACGATTTGATTTGAGATTGTTGCCCTTTGCGTGAAACTCGGGCTTGCCATTTGCTACCGTGTTGACGAATTGATGCCATACTGCACCTCCATTTGGTCAGGAGATGAGCAAGAATGTTTTCTACTGTTTTTACTGCTCGTTTTTGTTAGTACCTACTACTCAGCCTTCCAAGTGCCAGACTTACCGCCACTCTTTTCAAGTAGCTTTACTTCCTTAATCACCATGCCTCGGTCAACTGCTTTGCACATATCGTAGATTGTGAGCAGGCCAATTTGAACACCAGTTAATGCCTCAATTTCAACCCCAGTTTGACCAATATTTTCAGTTGTTACTGTGCAATGAATAGTCGAGTTTTTTTCATCTGATTGAAATTCAACGGCAACTCTTGTGAGTGCAATGGGGTGGCAAAGAGGTATTAAGTCAGGACTCTTTTTAGTGGCTTGGATGGCTGCAATACGGGCAATGCCAATCACATCCCCTTTTTTGTGGGTGCCAGACATCACCATATCAAATGTACTTTTCTGCATCTGAATGCTGCCTGTGGCTGTAGCAATGCGATGTGTGCTGGCTTTTTGCCCAACATCCACCATGTGCGCTTGGCCAGTTTCATCAAAATGAGTTAGTTTGTTCATGCATTATTTGTACCATAATTAGAGATATGGATAGAAAAAATAATAAATTTTCGAAAAAATTGATGGCGGCGGCTTTGGGGATCGTCTTTCAGCCAAGTTATTTGCTTGCGCAAAGTGATGCAAACATCACTGCTCAAGAAAACATCAATCGTGCCATGCAGACACCTGCGGCCCAATCAGAATTTACGCCAGCTAGTAAAAGAGTCCAGCAACCTACTTTGGTATTACCTGATTTGGGTGACTCGTCTAGTGCATCTTTGGCGCCAGTTGATGAGCGTCAATTAGGCGAGCGCATCATGCGTGAAATACGTCGCGATCCAGACTACTCATCAGACCCTGTTTTCTATGACTATCTAAATAATATTGGACAGCACTTGGTTGGTGCTGCCAGGAAGCAAGGTATTGCTGGTTTACAAGGTGGTGGAAGCTTTGCCGTAAATTTTGAACTGTTTGGCGTTAGAGATAAAAGTATTAATGCGTTTGCATTGCCTGGTGGTTTTATTGGCGTTCACACTGGCCTAATTGTCTCGGCAGAAACCGAGTCTGAGTTGGCTTCTGTATTGGGGCACGAAATCGGACACGTTACACAAAAGCATATTGCTAGGATGTATGGTCAGCAAGGCACTAACTCGATGATTGCGTTGGCTTCAATTATCTTGGCTGCAGTTGCGGTAAGTCGTAACCCCAATGCAGCTCAAGGTCTTGCAGTAGGTGGTCAAGCATTAGCTATACAAAACCAATTGTCATATTCCAGAGATGCTGAGCGAGAGGCTGATCGAGTTGGTTTCCAGATTCTTCAGGCAGGTGGTTTTGATGTTCAAGGTATGCCAGATTTTTTTCAGCGCATGCAAAGAGCCAATAGCATCATGGAAAGTGGTGTTCCTGGTTACGTAAGAACTCATCCTTTAACAACAGATCGTATTGCAGATATGCAAGACCGCGTGAGAGGGCTTGCAACTCAGAGGGTTGCTTCATCGATTGAGTTTTATTTATTAAAAGCCAGAGCACGTTTAACTCAAACCACTAGTTCAAGTAACTATCCTGAGTTGCGACAGTACTATGACAGTTTGTTACGTAAGCAAGATCTTACAAAACAATTGGAAGGCAGTTATGGCTTGGCTCTTTTGAGTTTTAAACAGTTAAAAAATGCTGATGCTGAAAACTATCTTCAAAAAAGTAGGGCTTTAGTTCAAGCAATTTCATCAAATGGTTCACCAGTTCAGCGATGGAGTCTTTCACTTGAGACAACGGCTATTGAATTGATGTATGCAAAATCACAATATGAGCAAGGTATCAAACAAATCGCTACTTTAAAGGCTTTTTATCCTCAGTCTAGGTCATTAAATATGTTGCTAGTCGAGGGGCAGTTAAAGACAGGTCAGCATGAGCAAGCTATTACTTGGTTAAAAACTCAATCAAGAGCTCACCCAGAGAATTCTGTTTGGTGGGATTTATTATCTAGAGCGTATGCGCAGTCGGGTAAAAAATCATTACACCATGCTGCCTTGGCTGAGAAATATGTTTCTCAAGGTGCTTGGGTAGGTGCGCTAGAACAAATGAAGTTTGCTAAAGCAGCTGGTGATGCCGATTTTTATCAAGCTTCTGAAATTGAGGCGAGAGCTAGACAAATACAGGAGTTATATCGTCAAGAGTTGCGCGCAGAAAATAAAAGGCCATGATGCTTTTTAATTTCTTTAGAGCTAATTAAGTTGATTTCATAACTTTTGCCTTGCCATACCCACTTACCTGCATAACCACAGGCATTCGCGAACTCTGAACTTTTTGAGAAAAGTTCTAAGTCATGGTCATGCAGCAATACATAGACTGTTTCTATCTTTTTTTCAAAAGATGATGTTGGTTGACTTAAATCTTTACTGCTTTGTATTTCTAATTGGCAGCTCAATAAAATTTGACCACATTCATCTAGAAAGACATTGATGGGACTTATTTCTTGGCCATCTGTCGTTTTGAGTAATAGAGAATTATTGGATGGGTAAATTCTTGCAATGAATGGTGTATAGCTTAAATCAATGTAAACCCTTTGAGGGCCGTTCTGGAAAAACCATTCCCCAGATTCATTGTGCGCTAGATTTCTTTGAATGAAATGAATGAGACCTTCGTGGTTGATTGCGTCGCCAGGTAAGTGATTGGCTTGCGCATATTCGTTACGCATTCGCCAAATTCCTCGCCGATCAAAAGCAAGCCATCCATGGCAAACAGGTACATCAGGCCATTTAATGACTGAGCGTATGACCTGCTCATCCATGTTTAATGGAAACCGTGAATGGTGCTCGGTAGTTGTATGTGTTCTTCTTGGGCTGGGCTTGCATGTATGTGAGCAATTCTCCATCCCATAGGGCTTTGAACAAGTACATAAGAAAAGTTCAAGAAGAACTCAGGCTCTACTTGATCGGGCTCTAGTCTTACTGCCTCTGTTGTGTCAAAGAATGCGATGCCAATACCAGTGTGACCAATTGCTTGAATCGGGTCTAGCCATAAAAAGTGATCTTCTAGAATCTTTTTTAAACCCTCGCGCAGTTCGGCATGGCCAGTTAAACGTTTGCCACCTGGAAGAATGCATGTAATGGAATCCTCATCCATCCATAAGTCAATGGAGCCATCTAGATCGTTGCGATGCAAAGATTCTCTCCATGCATCAAGCACTTCATCAGGTATTTGGAATAAGCGAGCTTGACGTGGCATGGTGTATTTATTGAGTTAGTTATTTAAAGAGTTTAGGACGTCTTGAGGCTGTATGTCCACTAAACATTTCAGATGTCCTAGTGGGCAGGTTCTTTTGAAGCAGGGGCTACATTTCAGTTGTAACCAGTGCACTTTTGCCTCAGGGGATAAGGGAGGGGTGTGTCTTGGGTCGCTAGAGCCAAATATCGCTACTTGAGGGCGCCTGAATGCAGCTGCTATATGCATCAATCCTGAGTCGTTGCTGATTACTTTGTCAGCAACAGCGATGCATGCCATTGCCTCATCAAGTGTTGTTTGTCCGCACCAGTTGATGACTTGATTATTTGAGTTACTTAGCCTCACGATTTCATCTGCTAGCGATGACTCTTTTTTACTGCCTAAGATTAAAACTAATGCTTTACTATTTTGCTCGATGAGCATTTGTGCAAGTTTGCCAAAATGCTCGACTGGCCATTGTTTTGCCGGGCCGTATTCAGCGCCGGGGCACAAAATAAACAACTTGTCATGATTCTGGATGAGCTGAAGTTTTTCTTTCATCTCATTTAAGAAAAGTCTAGGTAATTCTAATTTTGGCTGAGGGGTTTCTTTTGCTTGATTGCCTGAGAGAGCAAAGTAATGAGATGACATCGATGGTCTATTTGATCTCGATGGATTTTCCAATGGCGCAGTAATTAAGCGCCAACGCATCTCACCTTTATAGCCAATTCGATTGGGAATTTTTGCTAACCAAGGTATTAATGCGGACTTAAAGCTGTTCGGTAAAACATACGCATGGGTATATCCAGCGAGCTTTAGTTGCTTTGCTAATTGCTTTCTTTCTGCCCACTGTAATAATCCGTGCTTAAAGTCTCCAATGATGACTTCATTGATTGCAGGGATGGCTCGCATCACCGATGCCACCCATGGAGTGGCAATCACATCAATAAAACTATCAGGGTGGTTTTTTTTGAGCTGGGTTATTAGGGGCTCAGTCATCACCGCATCACCAATCCAGTTGGGGGCGATGATGAGAATTTTTGCCATGTTAATGACCGTGTGGTTCAGTACCAGGTTTTAGTTGGTACTCGGTGCTGCAATATGGACATTTAACGTGCCCTGTTGATACAACATCTAGAAAAACACGTGGATGTAAGCTCCAAGCCGGCGAACCAGGGTTTGGGCAGTGCAAAGGTAGGTCTTTATGACCGTCAACCTGAACAACATTTTTTGTACTCATATCAACCTCACACTACAGTTAACCAGTGGCGATATTTGTCGCTCTTGCCGGCAACTGCATCAAAGAAAACTTGTTGAATTTTTGTTGTGATTGGACCGCGCTTACCATCGCCAATCATGCGATCATCCAGTTCTCGAATAGGTGTTACCTCAGCAGCTGTGCCTGTGAAGAAAGCTTCATCACAGCAATACATTTCATCGCGGGTAATACGTTTTTCGCGCACTTCAATGCCAAGGTCTTTTGCAATTGTGAAAATCGCATCACGCGTGATACCGTCTAAACAAGATGCTAAGTCTGGTGTGTAAACAATACCGTTTTTAACAATAAAAACGTTTTCGCCAGATCCTTCTGAAACATAGCCATCTGTATCTAGTAGGAGAGCTTCATCGTAACCATGAGCCGTTACCTCTTGATTGGCCAAAATCGAGTTGATGTAGTAACCAGAGGCTTTGGCGCGAACCAACGAGACGTTCACATGGTGTCTTGTGAAAGAAGAAGTTTTAACGCGAATACCTTTGTTTAAGCCATCTTCACCAAGGTATGCGCCCCATTCCCAGGCAGCTACTGCCACGTGTGTCGAATTGTTCTTTGCAGAAATACCTAATTTTTCTGAACCAATCCAAACGATTGGGCGAATATAGCAAGAAGCCAATTTATTCTCTTTAACAACTTGAATCGTTGCCTTAGAGATTTCTTCTTCTGTGTAATTCATCTTCATTTGGAAGATTTTTGCTGAATTAAATAGGCGACGTGTATGTTCTTTGAGGCGGAAAATAGCAGGACCAGCATCAGTTTTGTATGCCCGGATACCTTCAAATACACCCATGCCATAGTGAAGGGTATGAGTTAGAACATGGATGTTGGCATCACGCCAAGGCACCAATTTGCCATCCATCCAAATAAAGCCATCACGATTTGCCATTGACATGGTGTATTTCCTAAATTCTGAGAAAAATGAGTCGAAATGCCATTGTAAAACAGGCGGGTAGAGATGGCTATGTCAAAAAACATGCCCCTACCTATAATCAAACTTTCAAAAATAAATAGGTTATTTGATTTGGCTTGGTCAAAACAACAGCGGGACGATTTGCTGGATGGATTCAAAACGATGGCTCATTCAGGTTTTGCTGTATTCACATGGGCCTTGGTAACTGGCATAGCTATGGCCAAATCAGATATTAGTACCGCAGAGGCAGTTGGTATGTCTTTGCTCGTCTATGCCGGTTCGGCCCAGTTGGCTGCTTTACCTTTAATTGCGGGTAATTTCCCTTTTTGGACGATTTTTTTGACAGCCATAATTGTCAATTTAAGGTTTGTCATATTCAGCGCTGGGATTCAGCCATATTTCAAAGAAAAAGCTTATTGGAAACGGTCCATTTTGGGATATATCAATGGGGATTTAACTTTTGCATTGTTTATGTCTCGATATCCATGTGCGGATGGCAATCCCTCGCACGCACCATTTTTTATTGGTATGGCAGTAGCTAATTGGTCGGTTTGGCAAACAGGCTCATTGGCTGGAATATTTTTAGCATCATTAATACCTGGATCCTGGGGGCTAGCTTATGCAGGCACTTTAGCTCTAATTGCCATTCTTTTACCTATGCTAGAAGGTTGGCCGTCTAGGTTGGCTGCAGTTGCTGCATCAGTTGCAGCGCTGGCCACAGTAGATTTGCCTTATAAGCTGAATATAGTTATCGCAGTTCTAGTTGCAATTGTTGTAGGAATTGTTGCTGAGTCTTATCTGGAGCGGCGAGCAGAGGGGGTTTCACAGTGACATCTTTAGAAATTTGGGTTGTCATTATTGGCCTAGCGGTCATTACATATTTAACCCGTGGTTTTTTCTTGTTAATGGGTGCGAGAGTTGAGTTAAGCCCAACTATTCAAAAATCACTTCGTTATGCTCCTGCAGCTGCCCTGGTGGCTGTCATAGTGCCTGAGATATTTTTCCCGCCAGGATCAACAGAAATAGAACTCAATAATCCTCAGCTTTGGGGTGGATTAGCCTCAATATTGGGTTTTTTGGCGACTAAAAGTATGGTTTTCACCATTATTTCTGGAATGATCGTCTATACAGGCGCAAGGTTTATTTAGCCCCAAAAAACGGTCAGAAAGTCCTGTAAAAAGGTAAAATCTGAGTTTCTAGTCTTTTAGTTAAAACTCACATAATCATCATGCCAGGTACATCAAAACTTAAATTTAATCGTCTTTCTGATTTAGCCGCTGCAGGGCAACTCAAGGGTAAGCGTGTTTTTATCCGTGCGGATTTGAATGTTCCACAAGATGAAGCGGGAAATATTACTGAAGACACCCGTATTCGAGCATCAATTCCGGCGATTAAGTTAGCTTTAGAAGCTGGTGCAGCTGTGATGGTGACGTCTCATCTAGGACGTCCAACTGAGGGTGAATT
>JACCDT010533415.1_pt1 | contig 11707 bp, 7 predicted proteins | sample 7446291 | NCBI WGS metagenome assembly JACCDT01 (sample SAMN15323446, study PRJNA562643) | freshwater metagenome | isolation source: river surface water | place: USA:Blue River Watershed | collected 2017-08-17 | reverse complement strand
GGTAGGGTTTGGTTTAGTTTTCCTTGCTTTCGCTGTAGGCTATTCAGCAAAATGACCACCAAACTAAATTTTCAGCCATTCTGTCCTAAAAAGGTAAAAAATTGACTTTAATCATGAAATTTTGGCAGAAAAATAAGATAAAACAAGTCAATCCTTCTTAAAATTGGCAATAAACAAGGGGTTATTTTAGGTTGATTAATTTCCTAAAGAATACCTAAAGAGAATGTCAATCTGATCGCTTAAGAAGATAATTCGATTCATCTTACAAACGATCAAACGGAAACCTGAACTATTCGGTCAACATTTCGCTTTCTAATTATACACATCCTTTTCAAATCGGTTGAATCAGAAAGAATCGATTGTGCCTTTTAGATCCTTTCCAACCTGAAAGACAATTAGGAAAGAGCTTTTAGTCCCTATTTGACCGCTTATGGAATTCGTAGACCATAATGAGGTTTTAACTCAAATTTTAGGTTTCAAATCCCTTACCTTCACCTACGCTTTCAACCTAGTAAACACATCCAAAAGATGAACTCTAAAGAAATCAATTACGAATTAGAAAAAAACATGGAGGTCATCTCTCAGCTAGATGATTTTGTAGGCCATGCCGTAGATACTGTGCTCGTTGATCCGGAGGATTGCTGGCAGCCTACGGATTTTTTACCAGATTTTTCCAATCCGGAAGCCCTAGAAGACGTCAAATTGCTGCAGCAGCGTGCCGCTGGCATCCCTGATACCGTATTGACCTCTTTGGTGGGCAACATGATTACCGAAGAGGCTTTGCCCTCCTACCAAACCTACTTCAACCTTCTTGAAGGAATCAATGTAGACAAAAGCCTCCTTTCCCCCTCTGGATGGGTACGCTGGTCTAAGGCTTGGACGGCGGAAGAAAACCGCCACGGTGACCTTCTCAACAAGTACCTCTACCTCACTGGAAGAGTAGACATGCGCGTGGTAGAACAAACCATCCATCGCTTGATCACCAACGGATTTGATCCCAAATCAGAATCGGATCCCTATCAAGCAATGATATACACCTCATTTCAAGAGCGTGCCACCAAAATCTCGCACGTGAATACGGGCAAACTTGCAGACAAGGCCGGGGATCACTTGCTCTCCAAAATCTGTAAAACCATCGCTGGGGATGAAGCTAGACATGAAAAGGCCTACAAAAGCTTTATGTCTCGAATCTTCGACATTGATCCAAGTGGGGCCATCACTGCCTTCGAAAAAATGATGCGGAAGCAAATCGTCATGCCTGCAGCGCTGATGGGTGAAGGAGGAAGTCGACCTAGCATCTACAAAGATTTCTCTGAAATCACCCAAAAAATAGGCGTCTATACCGGTTGGGATTATGCACGCATCATTGAACATTTGGTGGATTACTGGAAAATCGAATCGTTAACGGGCTTGGATGGAGCCGCTGCCAAAGCACAGGAGTACCTTGCCGGCCTAGCCAATCGATACATGCGATTAGCAGATCGAATCAAAGCCCCCGAAGAAGTGAGCCTGGCATGGCTCAAATAACTAGAAAGTCCTTCGCTCGAAGGACTTTTTTTTGCATATTTCTGTTCGCTTTCTTCCTCTTCTGTATGAAATACTTCCTACTTATTCCAATATTTTTGGTTGCTTGCCTAAGCAGCTCCTTAGCCCAAAGTCTTCAAGTGAATTCCGAGCGAATCCAACAATCGCTCAGCACCCTGGCTACCTATGGAAAAAATGAAAAGGGAGGGTCCGATCGGGTGGCCTACTCGGTTCATGATATTGCTGCCAGACCTTATGTCAAGGAGCTACTTCGTGCTGCTGGTCTAGAAGTTTCTGTCGACTTCGCAGGCAACATTATCGGGCGAAAAGTCGGTAAAAATCCAGCCCTAAAACCCATCAGCCTTGGATCCCACATCGATGAGGTCCCCAATGGAGGGGATTACGATGGCCCCGTGGGGGTAATGGGAGCCATTGAAGTGGTCAGAACACTGCAGGAAGCCGGCGTACAAACAGAACATCCCCTGGAAGTAATCATCTTTACCAATGAGGAGGGTGGAGTCATTGGCAGTAGAGCTCTAGTCGGAGGCCTAAGCGCTCAAGCCCTCCAAGGCCAAAGCAATGCTGGGGTAACCCATGCTGAAGGAATCCGCTTGCTGGGAGGAGATCCTAGCCAGATCGCTAGCCTGGCTCGTCCAAAGGGAGCGATCGCAGCCTTTCTCGAGCTACACATCGAACAGGGGGGCAATTTGGATACGGAAAAATTGGACATCGGGGTCGTGGAGGGTATAGTGGCCATCGAATGGTGGGAATTTACCTTCAAAGGCAAGGCCAACCATGCGGGGACTACCCCCATGCATGCACGGAAGGACCCCATGCTCCCCGCAGCACGATTTACACTCGCAGTCAATGAAGTCATCACAAGAGACGAAGGGAGGCAAGTAGGAACTGTAGGAAAAATTCAAGCCTTCCCTGGCGCAGGAAATGTGATTCCTGGAGAGGTGAAACTCAACCTTGAAATCCGAGATCTGTCTTCTGAAAAAATATGGAAACTCTATGCAGAATTGGAAGGTATCGCTAAAAAGCTAGCCCTGGAAAGTGGGACTACCTTGGAGATCAAACACATTGAAGTAGCTAGCAAGCCTGCATTAGCGGACCCTATGATCCGGGAAGTGATTGATACGCAGTCCAAAAAATTAGGCTATACGACCAAAAGCCTCCCTAGTGGTGCTGGACATGACGCGCAAGAAATGGCTCGAATTGCACCCATGGGAATGATTTTTATCCCCAGCAAAGACGGAATTAGCCATGCGCCCGAGGAATACTCCAGCCCTGAAGCCATTGCCAAAGGAGCCAATGTGCTCCTTCACACGCTATTGGAACTCGATAAGCGACTCTCCAAGAAGTAATCAACTATCGATGATGTCCTGGGAAATAACACGGTAAATTTCCGCTAGCTGCTCGTTGTACCCCAAAAAACGATGGTGAGCTTCCAACGTTTCATAATCCTCCCGAATAGCGGGTCCGGTTTGTGCCTTCTTGGCACCAAGCTGCAAACTTTTGGATATCGATTCAATAATCAAGGGCTTCAATAGCTCTCGATCAAGCCCCTGTCGATGGAGAATCTCTTCAGCAATTCGAAGCATATGATTGGTAAAATTGCTTGCAAAAACAGCCGCCACATGCACCGCCTCCCGTTCCTTTTGCCGTAGCGTATGTACTAGAGGTGAAAGGCTTTTGGCAACTTTTTTAAGGCGCTGCAAGGTGCCTTCATCCTCAGACTCTAGGAGAAAGGGAACCTCTTCAAAATCGACTTTCTTCCCTTTGGTAAAGGATTGCAAGGGATAAAATACACCAATGTAACTGGCCGAACTCTGGGCCAATACTTCCATGGGCATCGCACCCGAGGTATGTACCAAGATACTTCCCTCAGGCAATATCACTTGATCTGCTACCTCCGCGAGCGCATCGTCCTTGATGGCTAGGATAAACAGCTCTGCCTTACTTTCCGAAAAATCCAACTCATCCTTTGGAGCCGCATTGTACACGCGCTCGGTAATTTCCTTGGCTTTTCGAATATCACGTGCATACACTTCCGTCAGTTCATGACCCGCGTTTTCCAATGCTGGAGCTAAGTTCCAGGCCAAATTACCGGCACCAAGGATTGCTATTTTCAACTTCATCAAGAAATTAAGTCAATTTTTAGGAAAAGAAAAAGCCATCTTCTGGAGGGAAAATGGCTTTTTGAGAGTACTTCAAACACTTAGATATGCAAGGCGCGGTTGGCAGTAGCCGCCAAACAGGCTTCTTTGAATACCTCGGTGTAAGTTGGGTGTGCATGAGACATTCTTGCGATGTCTTCTGCTGAGGCACGAAACTCCATCGCTACCACCGCTTCGGCAATCATATCAGCTGTGCGTGGACCTATCATGTGTACCCCAAGGATCTCGTCAGTCGTCGCATCCGCAAGTACTTTCACGAGTCCATCCGTATCCATGGAAGCACGGGCTCTGCCTGAGGCTAGGAAAGGAAACTTACCCACCTTATAGGCTCTGCCCTGTTCCTTCAATTGTTCTTCGGTATAACCCACAGCCGCTACCTCAGGCCAGGTATACACCACACCAGGAATCAGTAGGTAGTTGATATGTGGCTTTTGTCCCGCGATAGTTTCGGCTACAAATACCCCTTCCTCCTCCGCCTTGTGCGCAAGCATAGCGCCCTTGACCACATCACCGATGGCATAGATATGTGGCACGGAGGTTTGCAAGTGATCATTTACTTGAATTTGACCTCGTTCAGTGAGTTGCACCCCTGCAGCAGCGGCATTGAGACCTTCGGTGTAGGGCTTTCGCCCGATGGACACGAGCACGTAGTCTCCTTTGATCTCCACGGTTTCACCCTTGCTATTTTCAGCTTTGACTACAGCTTCTTTACCTTGGTTCTCTACACCAGTAACCTTATGTTGGAGGTAAAATTCAAAACCTAGCTTCTTGAGAGACTTTTGCAGCTCCTTGCCCAAGGTCTTATCCATGGTAGGGATGATGGAATCCATGTATTCTACCACAGAAACCTTGGCACCTAGACGAGCATACACAGAGCCCAACTCCATACCAATTACACCCCCGCCAATGACGATCAGGTGTTTCGGTATTTCCTTCATCTTCAAGGCCTCAGTAGAGGTGATGATTCGCTTCTTGTCCAGGTTGATAAAGGGAAGGCTCGCAGGCTTAGATCCTGTAGCCAAAATGATATTTTTTCCTTGGATAGCTGAAGACGATCCATCGGCTTTTGTCACCTTGATGGTATGTGCATCCACAAATGAGCCCAAGCCCTGGTGCACGTCCACCTTATTTTTCTTCATCAAAAACTGGATACCATCCACATTTTGCTTGACTACCTCATCTTTGCGAGCAATCATTTGAGGAAGGTTGACCGACAAACCCTTCAGCGAAATGCCGTGGGTGGTGAAGGTATGGGCCGCATTGTGGTAATGCTCCGAGGAATCTAGTAATGCCTTGGAAGGGATGCAACCCACATTCAAGCAGGTACCCCCCAGGGTGGAATATTTTTCAACCAAGGCTGTTTTCATACCCAATTGGGCAGCACGGATAGCAGCTACATAGCCTCCTGGTCCTGATCCGATTACGATTACGTCGTACATTTTTTTAGAGTTTAGAGTCTAGAGGCAAGAAACAAGACCTCTTGTCTCGTATCCTGACTCTTATTTCTCGTTTCTTGCTTCTTGCCTGCCTACCGCAGGCAGGTTTCTTGTTTCTTGGCTCTTGTTTCTTGGTTCTTCACTTACACCCCAAACATCAATCTGGTCGGGTCTTCGAGCAATTGCTTCACGCGAACAAGGAAGCTTACGGATTCACGGCCATCGATGATGCGGTGATCGTAAGACAGGGCCAAATACATCATCGGACGAATGACCACTTGTCCATTTTCAGCAATAGGACGTTCCACAATGTTGTGCATTCCCAAAATAGCCGATTGCGGTGCATTGATAATCGGAGTCGACATCATGGATCCAAATACCCCACCATTCGTGATGGTAAAGGTTCCACCAGTCATCTCTTCGATGGAAAGTTTGTTGTCACGAGCCTTGCCAGAAAGACGCACAATCTCCTTTTCAATTTGATCAAAGGAAAGGTTCTCCGCATTTCGAATTACCGGTACCACCAAACCTTTAGGCGCAGAAACTGCTACAGAAATATCGCAGAAGTCATTGAAAACAAGTTCGTTGCCATCGATCTGTGCGTTGACCGCAGGCCATTCCTGCAAGGCCACACAGACTGCCTTGGTAAAGAAGGACATAAATCCTAGTCCTACCCCATGCTTTTCCTTGAATTGGTCTTTGAATTTGGAACGAAGATCCATGATGGGCTTCATGTTGACCTCATTGAAGGTAGTCAACATGGCTGTTTCATTTTTTACAGCGACCAAGCGTCTGGAAACAGTCTTGCGCAAGGAAGACATTTTCTCACGTCGCTGGCCTCTAGAAGAAGATCCAGTAGCTGTTGCTTGACTCGCTGCCACAGGTGCTGATGGCGCAGCAGAAGTAGCCGGGGCTGCTGCCGGGGTTGAGGCTCCTAGCGCATCCTCTTTGGTCACACGTCCATCCTTACCCGTTCCGGCTACAGTCGCCGCAGGAATTCCTTTTTCAGCCAAAATCTTGGCAGCGGCTGGAGAAGCATGTCCTGTGGCATAATTTTCAGTTGCAGCTGTTGCCGCTGCTACTAGAGCAGTTGGTGCTGGTGCAGCTTCACTTGGAGCTGCCACAGATCCTCCCACTTCGATTCGACAGATCAATCCACCGATTTCCAATACATCCCCTTGCTTGGCAACATGACGCAAAATGCCCGTTGCCTCAGCTGGAAGTTCAAAAGTCGCCTTATCGGAATCTACCTCTGCAATGATTTCATCCAAGGTCACTAGGTCCCCATCTTTTTTGAGCCAGTTGGCAAGCGTCACCTCAGTAATGGATTCACCCACAGTAGGTACAATCATTTCCTTAATTCCTGAAGGAGCGGAAGTGGCTGTAGGAGCAGCTGCAGGGCTGACCGCTGGTGCTGGAGCGGAACTCGGCACTGAAGCAGATTCTTCAATCACACAAACTAGCCCACCAATTTCTACCGTGTCGCCTACATTCGCTTTGATACGTAGGATTCCACTTGCTTCTGCTGGAAACTCAAAGGTTGCTTTGTCAGATTCCAACTCGCAGAGTACCTCATCCAATTGAACGAAGTCTCCGTCTTTTTTAAACCATTGTCCTACGGTAACTTCTGAGATGGATTCTCCTACGGTAGGTACTCTCATTTCTTTGCTCATGGTCTTCTCTATTTCTCCTTGGAATCGCTTCCTTGGTGTTTTTTACAGATTTTTCAATTATTACCCTATTAAAGAGTTAGTGCTTGGGACACTAGGTTGCGTTGTTCTTCTACGTGTACCTTGTTGTATCCTGTGGCAGGAGAAGCACTTGGCTTTCTTGCAATCACCCGCATTGGAAGTTCCTGATACAGCAAACGAAGGAGGTAATTCCAATACCCCATATTCTCTGGTTCTTCCTGTACCCAAACTACCTCAGCTCCTTTGTAGGACTTCAATACATCCAAGATTTGCTTTTTAGGTAGTGGATGCAATTGCTCTACCCTTACAAGTGCGACTTGTGTGTTCTTTTCCTTTTCACGTGCTTCCTCTAAGTCAAAGTAGACTTTTCCAGTACACAAAATCACACGCTTGACATCTTTAGCCTTCACCGTGGTATCTGGAAGCACTTCTCTAAATCGACCTGAAGTAAACTCCTTCAAAGGCGACACCACTTTAGGGTGACGAAGCAAGGACTTGGGTGACATAACCACGCAAGGCTTTCTAAACTCCCATGCCAGCTGTCTTCTCAGCAAATGGAAATAATTTGAGGGCTCAGTAACATTCGCTACAACCATATTGTACTCCGCAGAAAGCTGCAAGAATCGCTCAGGTCTGGCATTGGAGTGCTCAGGACCCTGACCTTCGTAGCCATGTGGAAGAAGCATCACAATGCCATTCATTTTTTGCCATTTGGACTCTCCCGAAGAGATAAACTGATCAATCATGGTTTGTGCCCCGTTAGCAAAGTCGCCAAACTGCCCTTCCCAAAGCGTGAGCGAATGTGGGTTTGCCATGGCATAACCATACTCAAATCCAAGCACTGCGTATTCCGAAAGTAGGGAATTGTAAATGTAAAACTGTCCTTTTCTATCCTTCATTTCGAGTAAGGAATTGAAAGGCTGATTGGTGTTGGCATCATGGATGACCGCATGTCTGTGCGAGAAGGTTCCACGTTGCACATCCTGACCCGTAAGGCGAACTGTTTTTCCTTCCAAAAGCAAAGATCCGTAAGCGAGCAATTCGGCAGCGGCCCAGTTCAATTCTTTGGTTTCAAAGAACATCTCTTTCCGCTGCTTCATCTGTGCTTCGATCTGCTTGATCGGCTTGAATCCTTTTGGAATTACCGTAATGGCTTCCGCTACTTTCTCGATTTGTTCTTGAGTAATTCCTGTTTCAGGAGATTGATCAAAATCCTCCGGCTTGGAGCGGCGCAGGTTTGCCCACTCCGTTTCAAATTTGGTCGCCTGATAAGGGAGTGGCTTTTCTTTCACCATATTCAATCGATCCTGAAGGAGCTGGCGAAATTCTTCGTCCATCTGCGCTGCAATCTTCGCATCAAAATCTCCGCGCTCAGTCAAGCGCTTGATGTAGATTTCACGTGGGTTTGGATGCTTGGAAATGATGTTGTAGAGTTCAGGTTGCGTAAACTTCGGCTCATCGGATTCGTTGTGCCCATGACGACGGTAGCAAACCATGTCTACAAAAATATCTTTATTAAATTTCTGACGGAATTCTGCGGCTAAACGTGCAGCAAATACGACTGCTTCCGCATTATCTCCATTCACGTGAATAACAGGTGCGTCGATGATTTTGGCTACATCGGTACAGTAGATAGAGGTACGTGCATCGTCAAAGTCGGTGGTGAAACCCACCTGGTTGTTGATCACAAAGTGAATGGTTCCTCCGGTATTGTATCCTTTGAGGCCTGCCATTTGAGTTACCTCATAGACAATTCCTTGACCAGCTACAGCTGCATCTCCATGGATCAAAATAGGCAATGCTTTTTTAGCATCTCCTTTGTGCGCATGATCAATTTTAGCTCTTAGAAATCCTTCAACTACAGGATTTACCGCTTCGAGGTGGGAAGGGTTTGGCGCGAGTTTAAGGTGAACCTTCTTCTGCTCAGGAGTTAAAATATCGGACGAATACCCCATGTGGTACTTCACGTCTCCATCTCCCATCGTTAAGTCCGGCTTGGCAGTACCCTCAAATTCTGAAAAAATTTGTTCGTAGGTCTTGCCCATGATATTTGCAAGGACATTCAAACGACCACGGTGTGCCATACCAATCATCACTTCTTCCACCCCATATTGAGCAGCCGTATTAATTACCGCGTCCAAGAAAGGAATGGTGCTTTCTCCTCCTTCCAAAGAAAAACGCTTTTGGCCTAGGTATTTGGTGTGTAGAAAGTTCTCAAAAACTACCGCTTGATTCAGTTTAAATAGAATTCGTTTTTTTTCTTCGTGCGAAGGAGCAAAAGCTAAGGCTTCTTTTTCCACCTTGGATTTGAACCAGTCTAGCATTTCTGCATCGCGGATATACAAAAATTCAAATCCCATAGGACCTTCGTAGATGGTCTTTAAGGCTTGAAGAATTTGAGAAAGTGGAGCTGCTCCAATGCCAATTTCTTTCCCAGCTTCAAAAACAGTCTGCATGTCCTCAGCCCCTAATCCAAAGTTCTCTGGATCAATCAAAGGCTTCCGGTCTCTACGCTCACGCACCGGATTGGTTTTGGAACGAAGGTGTGCCCGGGAACGGTAACCATGGATTAGTGCACGCACTCGAATCTCTTTAGGAAGATTTTCCACGTGCATGATGGTACCAGAAGAAGCAGAAATCTTGCTTTCTCCAGGTTGGCTAGTTGAACCCAGCCCCTCACCGAAATGGGTCAATGCAAAATCAAACCCGTCAAAAAATTCTTTCCAGCTCGCGTCGATGCTAGTGGAATCATTTTTATATGCCGCATATAGCTCATCGATGTAGGAGACATGGGCATTGGCGATGTAGGTAAATTTATCCATGGTGCAAAATGATAATGATCAAAACTACTTGGAAAAATTTGAATAGAAAAATTGCTTATTTGCTTGTGCAAATATTAAACAAAAGAAAATATAAAAATCAATTAAATCGCTTATTACCAATACCTAAGTAACTGTTTTGAAAAGGATTTCAAAAAAAAATTCGTTTACCTCTAATCCTTAGAAAAACACCAAAATGTCAACTGATTCCTAAAAACAAGAAATGAACATTCCTACTCAATCAGTTCGATTTTTCTTCGAGCTAGCTTCTAAATGAATAGGCGCAAAGCCTAACTCATCTGTAAAAAAAAGTCGGCAGACTTCAGGACTATTTCAACTAACTACGCCTTGCACCATTCAGTCCTAGAGAACAAAAAAAAGGTCCCGCAATTGCGGGACCTTTAAATTCCTATACTAGTGAAGTATTACTTCAAAGTAGCGGGCCAAGGCTTACCAGCGTTGGATTTAACAGCCACAGTACCAAATTCACCGTAAGTGTTTTTCCATTCGAAAGTAAGAACTGCGTCCGTACGACTCTTGAAAGTCATGGAGTAGCTATCGCCGTACTTGTCAGCCCCACTCATGGTCAACTTACCACAAGCATCACTGATTCGTACGTTACCAGATCCCCATGTATCAGGGTAGCAAGCTGCCCAAGATCCGAAAGTACCGTCAGAAACAGTATAAGAACCAGGAGAAGCAGCTACTGCAGTCCAAGTAGTAGAACCAGAGAAGGTCTTACCGCAGAACGTTTCGATGTGATCGAACGCATAGGTACCAGCCAAGTCAGATGGACATACTACAGCTACAGGATACTGGAATGGAGAGTCATAGAATGGCGCACCAGCCACGTTGGTAGTTACGTTGTCAGAAGAGAATTTTCTTCCAAACTTGTCATTCAAGACCAAACGGAATTCAAATACATCACCACCTTGAATTCCAGCAGCTGTCAATCCTACCGCAGCGATGGCTTCAGCAGCCGTCACTTCGAAAGTGGATCTCAAGAAACGAGAAGAGGTGTTTGTAGTGAAGTCAGAAGCTTGAAGCGTCTTTACCAACACATCATTTGCAGGCGTATATCTCAAACCTACACCTGGAATCAAACGTCTGTGACGTACACGAACTTCAACAGTTTGCACTGTCTTGCCGTCTTCCTTATCTACTGCTTCAATCGTCAACGCAAACTTAGAAGCTGGCAAGTTGAAGAAGTTGAAGGTAGTGCTTGTTCTAGCAATGGTTCTCAAGTAAGCTCCCGTATCGAAATCTTTGTAAGGAACATTAGGCTCCACAAAGTCTCTACAAGAACTTAGAAAGATGACTGCCATTGCCAATAAGGCGAAACTATATTTTAGCGTTTTCATATTTTCTAGTTTATAAGATTAATAAATCCAAGGTGAAGCAGGATTCTTATCCCAGAACACTTGAGTCGCTAGATTCGCTTTCTGCTTAGCATTGGTATTGGTTACAATGTAGTTGTTAGGATACAAGAAAGATCTAACAAAAGGTCCTGTAACCGCTTCCAAACCAGGCTGCATACGAGAAGGCTTACCCGTTCTTCTATACAAATCGAAAGCCTCTTTACCATTACCATACAAAGACAACCAGTATTCTCTACCCACTACATTCATACGAGCATCGTCGTTTGCAGCAGCATCGTACTGATTACCCACATAGTTTTTGTAGTTGGTCACGCGAGAAGTAAAGGTTGCAGCAGGTTCAAATGCAGTGATAGTAGCACCTTCAGCACCAGCTACCGCGAAGGCACGAACATAGTCCATGTGCTTCTGGATACCTGAAAGCAAAAGAGTCTTTGCATTACCTGTAGTTCCCAAAGTGATCGCAGCTTCAGCCAACATAAAGTCTACGTAAGCAGCCAACATGATTGGGTGAATACCCGCACCTTTCATACCCAAAGCAGGGTTAGACACAGGAACAGCGGAGTTGTTGTCAAAACGTCCGCCAGCAGGGAATACCCCATAAGCAGTACGCTTCAAACCATCTGGTGGAATACCGTCTGGATCCAAGTGATCACGACCCCAGTATCCTTTGTTACCCGC
>JACCDT010969328.1_pt1 | contig 11709 bp, 8 predicted proteins | sample 7446291 | NCBI WGS metagenome assembly JACCDT01 (sample SAMN15323446, study PRJNA562643) | freshwater metagenome | isolation source: river surface water | place: USA:Blue River Watershed | collected 2017-08-17 | reverse complement strand
GGCCGCTTCGAGAATCGAGGGGAACGCGGCATTGCCGACGACCGTACGGATGTCTAGGCGATCTTGAAGATCGCGCAGCAGTTCTTCGTTGGTGTCGACGACCGTGACTTCGTTGGCCTCTTCACGAGCGAGTTGGTAGGCCGCCGTGCGCCCGACTTGTCCGGCGCCGAGGATCACGATCTTCATAAGAGTGGCTAGGGTACTCCCAACGCTGCCCACGTAACAGAGGCGAGGGGGTATGCTTGGGCGCCATGAACACCAGTTCCGAGTTCGGGCGCGCCTGGAAAGTGCTCACGGCGTCGATGGTCGGGGTAGCGTGTGGCGCTTCGCCGCTGCCTTTCATCACCATCGGTTTTTTCATCGATCCGCTGCAACAAGAGTTCGGCTGGAGTCGAACCGAGATCAGTCTCGGCGTGACCATTTACGGCATCCTCGCGGCCTTGCTCGCGCCGGTCTTCGGTGGACTGGCTGATCGCCATGGCGTGAGGCCGGTCGCACTCGGCTCTTTGGCGATCTTTGGCCTAACCTTCGCCGCATTCGCGGTGGTCCCTGGCCAATTGTGGGCCTTTTATCTCGTCTGGTTGATGATCGGCCTGTTCGGGATCGGGTCGACGCCAGTGACCTGGTCACGCGCCGTGAATCTCTGGTTCTTCAAGCAGCGAGGCTTCGCGCTGGGTCTCATGCTGGTGGGGACTAGCATTTCTGCCATCGTCTTGCCGTTCCTCACGACCTATTTCATTACCCAATTCGGGTGGCGTACCGCTTATGCACTGCTCGCCTTGCTGCCACTGGCCGTCGCATTGCCGCTAGGCATTTTCTGGTTTCGCGAGCCACGCCCGGAAGAGCGACCCGAAGGAGTGGGCGTGGCATCGGATCCCTCCGCGTTGCCCGGGCGCACCTTGAAAGAAGCGATGAGCGAGGGCCGATTCTGGATTTTGTGGATCTCGGTCGCGCTGATCACGCTCGCCTATGCCGGCGCGTTGGTGTTCCTGCCCTCCATGCTCAAGCAGCGGGAGTTCGATCCGACCAGTGTCGCGACGGTCCTCAGTGTTTTTGGCCTGTCGATCTTTGCGGGTCGCATCATCACGGGCCTGCTACTCGATCGATTTTGGGCGCCGCTCGTCACACTACCCATTCTGTGTCTACCCGCGATCTCCTGCTGGATGCTGATGGGTGATGCGCCTCTCGGCTTCACCATGGCTGTCCTGGCGGCCTTTCTGATGGGGTTTGCTTCGGGTGCGGAGACCGATCTTGTGGCGTATCTTGCCGGTCGGTACTTCGGGATGAAGAGCTACGGCCAGATCTACGGCGTGCAGTACATGGCCTTCGGCTTGATGGCTGCGTTGTCGCCGACGCTTTATGGCTGGGTTCGAGATACCACCGGCAGCTTCGATCCGATGCTGCTGGCTGCAGCGATCATGTTCCTCGTCGGTGCGTTCCTGTTGCTATTGCTCGGGCCTTATCCGGATTTCAGCCGGAACCCCACGACACCCAGCCGAACTGCCAACTGATCAGGATGAAGCCACCGAAAACGATTCGGTACCACGCGAAAATCGCGAAGGAATGCTGACTGACGTAGCGAATGAGAAAGCGGATCGCGATGAGCGCCGAAAAGAACGCTACGACGCTGCTCAATAAAATCGATCGCGCTTCGTCTGCCGTAATGGGCTCGCGGGCATCGAGCAACTTATAGCCGGTTGCCGCGAGCATCACGGGGATTGCCACGAAGAACGAAAACTCTGCCGCCGTCTTGCGGGAGAGACCCGTCAGCAAACCGCCCAAAATCGTCGCAGCCGAACGACTGGTTCCTGGGACCAGCGCCAGCATCTGGAAAAGCCCGACCTTGAAGGCATCGAGAGGCTGAAGCTGCTCGACCGAGGTCACGCGCTCGGCGTGGGTCCGGCGCTCTGCCCAAAGAATGAGCACCCCGCCGATGACGAGCGCGAGCGCGACGGGAATCGGCGCAAACAGCACGCTGCGGATCGTGTCTTCGAACGCGAGCCCCGCTACGGCTGCGGGCAAGAAGGCGAGGAAAAGATTGAATGCGAAAAGACGGGACTGGCGATCGCTCATCAAAGTGGTGCCGATGGCCCAAAGTCGACGTCGATATTCCCAGCAAACGGCGAGAATCGCTGCGCCTTGAACGACGATGAGCTGGCGAAAACCGATAGAGCCTTCGGGATCGAGCAGCGCCCGAGTGATGACGAGATGCCCCGTGCTCGAAATCGGCAGGAATTCGGTGAGGCCTTCGATAAGGCCGATGATGACGTCGACGATCCAGTCAGCCATGTCAGTCCGGTATTCTTTGACCGCGTGTTTCGATGACCCAGCCCATGCCGAGCAGGCCGATTAGTGGGATGAACCCCACCATGAAGAGCGTGTTGAGTACGACCTTGGGATCTCCCGCGCCGGCTGCTGCGACCGAGCCGACGAAGAATGGCCCAGCTGCGGCCACCACACGCCCGATGTTGTACGTGAAGCCCGACCCCGTTGCGCGAAGTCGCGTCGGGAACAACTCGGGCAAATAAAACGTGAAACTGCCGAAGATGCCGAATACCGTGAGACCGATGAAGAAATACATGTAGAGGCGAAGCTGCGGCGGCAGATCGAGACCGAAGGTCGCGAGCAGCGAGACTGCCGAGCATCCGAGGTAGAGCGCGAACATCGGTTTTCGGCCCCAGCTTTTGGCGAGAGGGATGGTGAGCAGGGTGCCGATCAGACCGCCTACGTTGAAAATGGTGGTGGCCTGCGTCTTCCAGGATTCGGTGAGGATGCTCGTCGCCGTTCGATCGAGACGGAGTTGCAGAGCCTCGGCTTGCGCGAGCCCTGCCGCCACGACGGGAATGAACGCATTGCAACTCCACCACGTGAGTAGTGCGATGAGCGCAACCAGCAGCGCGCTACGGGTGCGTGGCCAGATCTCGGGCATGAATAGTTCACGGAGTCGTGGCGGTGGTGCCTTGGCCGCAGCAGCCTCCCAGCGCTCGGGTTCCTTGACGAAGGTCCTCACCCAGATCGCAAACGCCGCCGGCAATAGTCCGAAGATGAGCACATAACGCCACGACACTTCGGGTACGTCGGCGAAGAAATGGCCTGCGACGAGCGCATTGACGCCTGTGGCGAGGAAAAGGCCGAACGGTGCCGCCGTGTAAAGCACCGCGCCCGCTTCGACGCGCTGGTCTTCTGGGACGACCTCGGCGACGAGCGCACAGCCTGCAGCCCATTCGCCGCCGATCCCGAGGCTTGCGATGATGCGACAGACGATCAACTGCTCGATGCTGGTGACGAAGGCACACAACGCAGTACCTAAAGCGTAGAGCACCATGGTGATGAGCAATACGCGCTTGCGACCGTAGCGATCGGAGATCGGTCCGAACAGAACGCCGCCGACGGCCCAGCCTACGAGGAAGATGGCCGTGATGAGACCAGTCCAGTAGAGCGTCGCTGAGCGGGCTTCTGGCGAGCCGATCTCGAGACCGAGCAGTGTCGGGATGGCATTGGGCGCAACGTAGTTGAATAGCAGCCCGTCAAAGATATCGAAGCCCCAGCCGAGCCAAGCGGCAAAGAGCACGATCCACTGGTAGCGGGTCAAACGCAGCATCGGAGCCCCCTCCCGAGCGTTGATTCAGCGAGGTACGGCGTTGACCGCATCGCGCAGCTCGAGTGTCGCACGTCGGGCTGCAGCCGCGAAGTCCTCACCTTGGCTGGCATAAATAATGCCTCGGGAGGAGTTGATCACGAGACCGCGACCATCGGCACGGCGGCCGTTGCGCACGGCTTTTTCGATATCGCCGCCCTGTGCGCCGATGCCGGGTACGAGAAAGGTCATGTCTCCCGTGAGTCGTCGGATATCAGCAAGTTCGTCGGGGTAGGTGGCGCCCACGACGAGTAGGCAATTACCGCGAGCGTTCCATTCGCTCGCGACTTTTTCGGCGACGAGTTGATAAAGCTTGCGTCCACCGACGTCGAGGTCTTGTAGTTCACGCGCACCTGCGTTGGAGGTGCGGCATAGCACGACGACACCCTTGTCGGCATATTCGAGAAAGGGTTCTGCGGAGTCACGACCCAGGTAAGGGTTGATCGTGACCGCATCGGCACCATAGCGCTCGAAGGCTTCGCGCGCATATTTCTCTGCTGTGCTGCCGATATCGCCCCGCTTGGAATCGAGGATGACCTGGATTCCTGGTGCTCGGTGGCGAATGTAGCGAATAGTCTCGAGGAGCTGATCTTCGGCGCCCACGGCTGCGTAGTGCGCGATCTGCGGTTTGTATGCGCAGGCGAAATCTGCGGTCGCATCGATGATGGCGCGATTGAACTCGAGAATAGCCTGTGGTCGCTGGCGCAGATGGACCGGAAATTTTTCGATTTCAGGATCTAGACCGACACAGACTAGAGACTGCGTCGACGTCATCGCCGTATCGAGCCGTTGAAGAAACGTGGAAGCGCTCATGATGGGACGGCAGTTTAACCGCAGCCGCCGCTGACCGGGGTGTTCGACTCAGGCGGGTTCGAGATTGGCGTACTGCAGCATCAACCATTTGCTGCCCGCCCCTTCGAAATTGACCTGAACGCGTGCGTGGGGTCCCTGACCTTCGATGTTCAGCACGACGCCCATGCCGAATTTCGCGTGGCGCACTCGAGCACCGAGTCGAAGGCCGGGCGCTACGGGTTCGCTGCGCAGGGCAGAGGGGCCGGAGGCGCGGGGCGAGGGGTGAGCGCGGGCAACGGTGGCGGAATAGCCATGACCGCTTTGTACTCGAGGACGTACTTCCTCGAGCAATTCTTCCGGGATTTCCTTGATGAACCTCGAGGGCTGCCCGTAGCTGTCTATGCCATGCAGGCGACGCTGCTCGGCATACGTCAAAAAGAGTTGCTTCATGGCTCGTGTCGTACCCACGTAGGCCAGACGTCTCTCCTCCTCGAGGGAGTCGAGATCGTTGAGTGAGCGCTGATGCGGGAAAAGACCGTCTTCGAGCCCTGCGAGAAACACGAGCGGGAACTCGAGCCCCTTGGCCGTGTGCAGGGTCATCATCTGAATGCAGTCTTCCCAGGCTTCGGCCTGGCCCTCGCCCGACTCGAGCACCGCATGCGCGAGAAACGCCTCGAGCGGCGGGAGATCTTCACCGTCGACCCTCTCGGGCTCGAAACCACGGGCTGCGGAGACGAGCTCGAGCAGGTTCTCGGCCCGCGCTTCCCCGCGCTCCGCTTTTTCTTTGCGGTGATGCTCGAGGAGGCCGCTTGCGTTGATGACCTGATCGACGATTTCGTGCAGTGCAAGGCCCCGCGTATCTTCGGCAAGGCGATCGATCAATTGGAGGAAACCGTGGATGGAGGCGCTGGCTTTGGCGCCAAGTGTGCCTGAGGTCGTAGTGGCTGCGGTCCAAAGGGAGCTGCCGGCCGCTCTGGCTTGCTCACGCAGCGCATCGAGACTCTTCGCTCCGATGCCTCGGGTAGGCAGATTGACGACGCGCTCGAACGATGTGTCGTCGTGTCGATTGGACACAAGCCTGAGATAAGCGAGTGCATCTTTGATTTCGGCTCGCTCGAAGAAGCGAAGTCCGCCGTATACCCGATAGGGTATCCGGGCCGACAAAAACACCTCTTCGAATACGCGAGACTGGGCGTTCGAACGATAAAGAATGGCGATATCGCGTCGATTTCCGCCGTGCGACATCCAGTCTTTGATGCGCTGCAGCACGAACTCGGCTTCGTCGCGCTCGTTGAATGCTGCATACAACCGAATCGGTTCGCCGCGCGTACCGCTCGTCCAAAGATTTTTGCCGAGGCGTCCGCTGTTGTTCGCGATGAGCGCATTGGCAGCATCGAGAATGATGCCGGTGGATCGGTAGTTCTGCTCGAGTTTGACGAGCCGCGCATGCGGGAAGTCGCGCCTGAACGTCTGCAGATTTTCGACTCGCGCGCCGCGCCAGCGGTAAATCGATTGATCGTCGTCGCCGACGGCGAAGGGCGCACCCTCCGAGCCCACGAGCAGTTTCATCCAACCGTATTGGATGGTGTTCGTATCTTGAAACTCGTCGATGAGGACGTGTTGGAAGCGGCGACGATAATGGCCGAGCATCTCCGGGTTGTCCCGCCATAACTCGAACGCACGCAGTAGCAGCTCGGCAAAGTCGACGACGCCCGCCCGCTGACATGCGTCTTCATAATCTTGATATAGCTTGATGAACTGCCGACGGGTCGGATCGTTGCCGTCTTTCATCGCCTTAGGGCGCATCCCTTCATCTTTGTTTTGGTTGATGAAGTACTGGATGTCGCGCGGCACCCAGCGTGTCTCATCGAGCGCCTGCGCCTTGAGGATCTTTTTGATCAGTCTGAGCTGATCGTCGCCGTCGAGAATCTGGAATGTTTGTGGAAGGTTGGCTTCTCGCCAGTGAAGTCGCAGCAGACGATGGGCGATACCGTGGAACGTGCCGATCCAAAGCGCTGCGCCCGGCATTCCGAGCAAGGCTTCGATACGCGCTCGCATCTCACCCGCAGCTTTATTGGTAAATGTAACGGCAAGCACGCTGTGGGCTGATACACCTTCCGCTTCGATGAGCCACGCGACACGATGCGTGAGCACGCGCGTCTTGCCGCTGCCTGCACCGGCAAGTACCAGCACAGGCCCGATCGGCGCCGTCACAGCTTCGCGCTGTGCGTCGTTGAGCGGATTGAGGATGGGCGAAACGTCCATGGCTATCGAAGGGTAGGCGACGATCGAAAGAGGGTGGCGATTCTAGAGCGAATCGACAGATGAGCTTAAGGATTTTTATCGGAATCTTGCGAACGCGTCTCTTCGACGAACCCGAGTAGCGCGGACACCAGCGTCAACAACACTGGCCCGATGATGAGACCGATGCCACCGAAGGCCGCTGCCCCGCCGATCACGCCCATGAACACCGCGAGTGTCGAGACGTGAGCGTGTTTCGAAACCAGCAACGGTCTCAAAAAGTTGTCGGAAATCGAGATGACGGCGCCCCAGCCCAGCATGAACAATGCGGCGCTAGTGCGCCCCATACCGAGTAGCGCCACCGCGGCAGGAGCCCAGACGAACGCTGTTCCGCCCGCGGGCAGTAAAGAGAAGAGGGCTGCGATTACGCCGAACACGACAGGAGACGGGAGTCCGGTCACGGCAAAGCCGATTCCCGTGAGTACGCCTTGAAAGACGGCGGTCAGGCCAGACCCGTACACCACGGCGCGGGTCGTGTTCGCGATCAAGGCGAACAGCTGCTCCCGCCGGCCATGGTCGATCGGCAGCAGATGGGTGATGCGAGCAAGAAAGTGACGACCATCACGCAGCATGAAAAAGAGCAGGAATAACATCAGCAAAAACGCCAAGGTCGTGTTGAGCGCGCCGAGCACCATCTGACTGCCGAAACTGGCGGCGTAGCGCAGCAGAGTCTGGCCGAGCGTGACGAGGAAACCGGTGATCTCAGTCGGGTCGAGATCGAGGGTCTCGGTGAGCCAGGTCACGGCACCGCCCAAGACCGGATAGTCATCGAGGCGACTGACGAGCGATCCGTCGATTCGCCAATCGCTGTGCTGCATCTCGTCGATCAAGGTACGACCTTGCTCAATGAATTCGGTGCCGAGCAAGAGCAGCGGCAGAAAAATGACCAAGGGCGTGAGTAGTGTCAGCAGTACAGCGGCAAGCGACGGGCGGTTTCCGAGACGTACGAGCAGTTGGTCTTGAAGCGGCGCAAGTAATACCGCGAGCACGATCGACCAGGCGAGAGCGCCCCAGAAGGGCTCGAGCACCTGCCATACCGCGAACCCGAGAATGGCCGCACTCAGGACGAGAACGCTTCGTCGGTAAAACTCTGACATGCACATCACTATACTCAATTAGCACATTCAGGAGGTTTCGCCCGTGCTGTCCCTCAACGTCAACCCCAAAGCTTTCGCATACGTCTTGATCAGCGTGACCGATATGGATCAAGCGCTTGATCTTTGGGCGACGCGTTTCGGCATGGAGGTCGTCGTGCGACGACGAGGTGAGGATCACGGCCTCTCGCGTCTCTGGGGCCTCTCAGACAGCGACATCGTCGACCAGGCGCTGCTCGTCACGCCGGGCCGTCGACAGGGCGGTATCCATCTCGTGCGCTTTCGTCAGCCGGGGCCGGCCGTGCGCGAGGGTGCTGCGCCAACCGACCTCGTACCCAAGAGCGTCGATATCGCCGTGCACGATATCCAGTCCCGATTCGCGGAGCTCGAAGCCGCAGGGTTCAAGTTTCGCTCAAAGATTGGTCGCTTCGAGACCGACGGTATCGTCGTGCATGAAGTCCATATGAACGGCCCCGAGGCCGTGAACATCGTATTCCTCGAAATGGAAGGCAAGCCCGAGCACGTCAGCGCCAAAGGCTACGGGGTTGCGCCGCAGGTGATCGCCACTACCCCCGACAACCTCGGCGAGAAAGCGTTTTTCGAGCTGGTTTTGGGTCTCGATGAGACCTCATACCATCGCTTCTCGGGCCCGGAGGTCGAACGCACCATCGGGTTACCTCCGGGTGGAGCGCTCGACGTACGGATTTTCGGCGACTCAGACTACGACTACGGACGTCTCGAAATCGTCCAGTACGAGGGCGTCAAGAGCAAAGATCTTTACTCTCGTGCAACGCCTCCTGCTCGTGGTTTCTTGTCCGTGACGTTCTTCGTCAAAGATATCGGCGACGTGCTCCGTCGGGCGACCTCACTGCAGCAATCACGCGGAGCGGGCGCCATGCGTGCACCGCCTAGAGATCATGGCGTGATCGAGACGATTTTCGGACAGTCACGGATGGCCACGCTGATATCGCCCGCCGGGCTCGTGGTTCTGCTCGTCGAGCAACCCAAGGTCTGACGCTCTACCAGCGATTACGCAGCTCGCGCAGTTTCAAAAAAATCTCTCTAGGATCTGGTCGATCGCCGAGATCCGGAAAAACTTTGCGTAAGCCCTCGATCACTGCCGGGTTTTGCAGTCTAAAAAATGTGTTGATGCGGCGTTCGTCACCGAGCGTCGTGACAGGCGCCCGCGCGCCATCCGACCTTTGCACGCCCGCCAGCAAAGACGCGGCATCGCGGTTGCCGGGTTCTCGATCAAGGGTGAAGGCGAGGTTACGCGCGAGATAGTCGTGTCCCGGATGGATACGAGTGGCGTCCGGTAGCGGCGCGAGGCGTTGTACGAACGTGTGGTAGAGCAGCGCCGGATCTCCGCCGTTGTGACAGTTACCCGCGCCCGCGTTGAATAAGGTGTCTCCGCAAAGCAGCTCAGGCGGAGCGCTGGATGATCTTCCCCGCATGAGCAGACAAAGGTGCGAGCGCGTGTGGCCCGGCGTATCCAAACACTCGAGTTCTACACTGCGCCCGATCCTGACTGTGTCGCCATGCGAGAGGCCACGATCTAGGCCGGGAATGCGTCCGCCTGCCCCGACATGAGCCAGAACCCGTGCCCCCGTCGCGGCCCGAAGCGGCTCGTTGCCGCCGATGTGATCGCCGTGCTCATGGGTATTGAGGATCTGAGTGATGGTCCAACCGCGCGCCCGAGCGGTGGCGGCGCACAACTGCCAGTCGAGGGGGTCGACGGCAAGAGCCTCCCCGGTCTCGGTACAGGCGATGAGGTAGTGGTAGTTCCGCCACGCATTCGCCGGCCAAAGGCGTTCGATGATCATATTTTGACAGTGAATTTTAACACGCATCTTTTCACATACCGCCGTGCTAGTCTGCCTCTGGGGGTCGGAGTGCGGCATCAATGTCGAGTTTTAACGGGTCCATGGACACGGCCCCGACGCCCGTGGCGGTTACGCCACCGTCGGCTTCCGTAAACCCCTTCGTCCACCGAGCTGACTGGCAGGCTGCGCGCGATGCGTGCGCGGCAGATCCAGGACAGTTTCATGGCGCCATCGCCAGTCGAGAAATTCATTGGTTCGAACCCAAGGCGGGGCCGCAAGGTGCCTGGATCACGCGCGATGCCGAGGGGCGTTGGCACGGATTCGATGCTCGAACCGGCGAACCCGTCCAGCCTTCCCTGCCTCAAAGTTATCTGCCGTGGAGTCGCGGGCTCGATGACTCTGAGGCGCCGTTCTATCGCTGGTTCAGCGATGCGCTGACGAACGCCTGCTTCAACGAAGTCGATCGACATGTGCTCGCCGGGCATGGTGCTGAAGCGGCATTGTGGTTCGAGGGAGATCGCTGGGACCAATCGCAAGACGGTGGACGCGGCGCTCCGGTCGTTTCTTATAGTGTCTCGCGCAAGCAGTTGATGCTCGAGGTGGCGCGGTGTGCGCTTGCGCTGCGTCATCTCGGCCTCAAGGCAGGTGATCGCATCGCGATCAACATGCCGAACATTCCCGAGCAGATCTACTGGACCGAAGCCTGCAAGCGTCTCGGGGTCGTCTACACACCGGTATTCGGTGGATTCAGCGATAAAACGTTGTCGGATCGAATCCACAACGCCGGTGCTCGTATCGTCATTACAGCCGATGGCGGCTATCGCAATGCGCAAATCGTCGCGTTCAAAGAGGCCTATACCGATCCGGCCCTCGATGGCTATGTGCCTGCCGAAACGGCCATCGCGGCGGTGACGCAAGCGCTCGAGTCTCTCGGTCTCGAAAAAATTCACGCCAACGCCATCCTCGAGGGCGCACGCAACGCCGTCGCCAATGAAATCACTCTCGAACGTTCGGACGTCATGCGCGGCGTCGGTCGTGCACTCGAGGGAATCGCAGGGCTTTCCCCTTCGGCCGCCAGTCGAATTCGTACGGCGATTGCCAGCGCCCTCGTGACGACCCCGCCTCGGGTCGACACGGTCGTCGTCGTCAAACATGCGGGCCAAGCCGACATCGTGTGGCGTCCAGAGCGAGATCGATGGGCCCACGCGCTGACCGATGAGGCGATGCAGACCCTGTTAGACGGGGCACGCAAGGCCGGTCATGCCGTCGCGAACGAAGCGCAATTGTTGGCGCTCGATGATCGCGCCTTCGTCGCGGCGATTTGGGCGACGGTTCCACCGGAACCGCTCGATGCCGAATTCCCGATGTTCTTCATCTACACCTCGGGCTCGACGGGAAAACCCAAAGGCGTCGTGCACGTTCACGGCGGTTACGTCAGTGGCGTTGCGTATACCTTGCGCGTAGCGTTCGACGCCCGTGCCGGCGATGTGATGTACGTGGTCGCCGATCCCGGCTGGATCACGGGACAGAGCTACATGATTTGCGGCGCCCTGACGACGCGCGTGACGACGGTGATCGCCGAAGGCGCACCTGTCTTCCCGAGCGCCGGACGCTTCGCGAGCATCATCGAGCGGTTGAAGGTCAACATATTCAAGGCCGGCGTCACCTTCCTCAAGACCGTGATGACCGATCCGCAGAACGTCGAGGACGTGCGCGCATACTCGCGCGCAAGCCTGCGAGTAGCGACATTCTGTGCTGAGCCCACTTCGCCGGTGGTTCAACAGTTCGGCATGGAGCTCGTCACGCCTTGGTATACCAATTCGTATTGGGCCACTGAGCACGGCGGCATCGTCTGGACGCACATGTTCGGCAACGCGGATTTCCCGTTGCGCGCCGATGCGCATACGTATCCGCTGCCGTGGATCATGGGCGATGTTTGGCTCGCCGACAGCGAGCCCGATGAGTCGGGTACCGTCGTCGCGCGCGCAGCAGATGCGGGCGAGAAAGGCGAAATCGTGATTGCGGCGCCGTTTCCGTATCTCTGCCGCACCATTTGGGGTGC
>JACCDT011533389.1_pt1 | contig 11714 bp, 12 predicted proteins | sample 7446291 | NCBI WGS metagenome assembly JACCDT01 (sample SAMN15323446, study PRJNA562643) | freshwater metagenome | isolation source: river surface water | place: USA:Blue River Watershed | collected 2017-08-17 | reverse complement strand
TTTTGATTGGATTTCGCTGATACATCAGCCCTATTTTGTTCCCGAAAATAAGAAAATTGACGATTTACTGTATGATTTTCAGGAAAAAAGAGTTCACATGGCCATTGTAGTGAACGAATACGGTGAAACGGAAGGATTAGTCACCATGGAAGATATAATTGAAGAAATTGTGGGTGAAATAAATGATGAATTCGATGATGAACAAGCGGATTTTAAGAAAGTAGATGAAAATACCTATTTGTTTGAAGCAAAAACCTCATTAAATGATTTTTCTAGAGTCTTTGATTTAGATGCCTCGTTTTTCGAAAAAGTAAAAGGTGAAAGTGAAACCTTAGGAGGATTAATGATCGAATTATTTTCAAGAATTCCACATGCTGGAGAAGAATTAAATGTAGATCCTTTTAACTTTAAAATCCACTCCGTGGACACAAGAAGAATTAAAAAAGTCAAAGTGACCCTAATAAAATCCACTGAATTAAATTCAGAGAATCTAATTAAAAATTAAATGTTTCAAAAATCTCTTATTCTCATTTTTGTAAGTATTTTTTTGATGGCATGTCCATCAAATCCAGAACCTACTCCTGTTCCTCCCACTCCAGTAGATCCGGAATCTAGTTACAACGAATATGTAGACAAAGGCCTCATTGAAAATGATCAATTAGATGAGGGTTCAGGTTTAATCGCTAGCAGAAAAAATCCAGGCTTTTTTTGGGCTCTCAACGATTCTGGTGACTTCAATCGTTTATTTTATTTCGATTCAAACGGAAAGGGTAAAAAAGAGTTTTTTTTAACCAATGCCTATAACAGGGATTGGGAAGACATGAGCATCACTACGGAAACCGATGGAAGCTCCACGGTGTATGTCGCAGACTTTGGAGATAACAACTCGGCGTATCAATCATACAGCATTTATTGGTTTACGGAACCTACTGTTGCGAGTACCGGACCAACAATCAATACAATTAATCAAGTCAAAAAACTGACCTTTACACTACCAGATGGAATTAGAGACATGGAATGCTTACTTGTGGATCAGGAAACCAAGGATATTTTCATCGTTTCTAAAAGAGAAGATTTGAAAAGATTGTATAAAATTAGCGCGACTAACGTAAAGGACGGCGCGGTATTAACCGCTGAATACATCAATGAATTGAGCTTTTCAAATCCTTTTTCTAGCAATACCTCAGTCAAAGAGTTATTTTACGTTACTGCAGGAGATGTTTCGTTCGACAACAAAGAAATTATTATTAGAAATTACGGCTATATTTATTATTGGAAACGAAAGACTGGAGAATCGATTCCTGATGCATTAGCTAGGCAAGCTAAAACTGTACCTTGTAGATCCAAATATTCTTCTGCAGATGGTTTAGGAGAACCCCAAGGAGAGGGACTAGCTTTTGCAGCAGATGGATTAGGTTATTATACCATCTCTGAATCTGCTGCACTTCCTGGTGGAATTCATTTCTACTTTTTCAAAAAGAAATAAACACTAAGAATATATTCTCAAATTAGTTCCCGAAAGAGCCGTTTTATAGGCCGTTAATCCTCTTGCACCATTCCCATTGGTGCCTTTTCCGCTAGTATCAAAGGTCGCACCATGTTCTGGACAATAAAATCCTCCACTCATATATATAACAGCTACTTTATTTTCATGTGAACAAATCTGAGTAACTGCCACATAATTAGTCGCTGAAATTCTCGCAACCACCACTCGATTATTAATAACATAACCCCCATCTTTAGTAAGCGCCGCATTGGCCGCTTGACTTAAATCCAAAGTAAAATCAACACTTGAGGCTGGACTCACACTCTCCTCTTTTGAACAAGAATTCAAAGTGCTTACTCCACAATACACCGCCATTAAAGTCGCGCCTTTTAATCCAAGCGATTTTAAAAATTCATTTCTTTTGATTTTTTCTTCCATTTTTAGGCTTTTTTAGGGTTGTGAATTGGTTGATAAACGAAAACACTTGACAAATATTTTAAATCGATTATTTCAATTGACTACTATCTACCCTGCTTGGTGTTTCTTTACCTGACACAATGGTTTCTGAACTTTTGGCTATCGCCTTAATTATTTCATTCATGTTTTTCAAATCTAAAGTCCCGATTTCATCACTTGGCTTGTGATAATTAGGTTCATCATCCATTTTTGAAGTAGAAATTGTATGTGCCGGAACACCTAATCTAGCCAAGGTCGCATTGTCTGAGCGATAAAATAAATTTTGATCCACATAAGGATCTGGGTAGAAAACAAATCCGGTATCCTTCAAGTTAGCTTGTAAAATTTGACCCATATTTGACTTTTCAAAACCTGTGATGTAGGCACTATTTTTACCCCATTTACTTTCGGTACCAATCATTTCTAAATTAAACATTGCAACAACTGATGCAGGATCTAATTGTTCTGAAAAATATTTAGAACCAAAACCTCCACTTTCTTCTGCAGTAAACGCCACGAAAAGCAAAGACCTCTCATTGTTATTTTTCTTTTTAAAATAATTAGCAAGCATTATCATGCCGGTAGTTCCGGCCGCATCATCGTTGGCTCCATTATAGATTGAATCAAGGGTGCTTGTACCCTTTGACATGATTCCCAAATGATCATAATGTCCTGAAAATATTACATATTCATTAGGCAAAGACTTACCGGGTATCAATCCAACCACATTCGACAAATTCAAAGCTTCTATGCTATGACGGGCATTTATTTCAAAATGCAAAGGAATGACATTGGATAAAATAAAGACAACATTTGCTTGACTTGCCATCCTTGGATTCTTGTTTGATAACCTTGAAAATTGGTTAGCAAAACTTTCATCCACAAAAATAACATGAGGCGATTTTTTCGATAAAAATTGGGATACAGATCTAAAAAAATTATCCTCTTTTTTGATAGAAGAAATTTGATAGCTTGAATTTTCATCGATATGTATTTCCGCCGAATGTGTATAAACCACTACCTTATTGGCTTCGATGTCAGCATTTTCTAATTTGAGTTGAACAGAAACCAAATTGGGCTTAAACATTTGGAATGTTTGCAAATAGGTATCTTTCGAAAAATAATTCAACTTTGATTTTTCAAATTCCTTGGCAATAAATTGTGCAGCCTTTTCAATGCCTGACGTAAACGGCTTTCTTCCAGCTAATTCATCCGATGAAAGGTACTTTTCAATACGCTCTGTTTCAGCCAATCGAATAAGCTTATGGATGGATTGCCCCTTAAGCAAAACAGGGATGAAAAGAAAAAGTAATAATTTGAATTTCATGAGATAGATGCCCTTAAAAATTAAAATATACGAAAATCAACAAACAACGTATACCTGAATACGTTATTTAATCAATTTCAATACATTTAAAAAAAACTATAAAACTTCTGAATCAATTACTTGAACTTTCCCCCAAAGATGCTTGTTCTCGTCTATGAATTTTTTGTGCAAAGGATGGTATAAATATTCCTTTTCTTTCTCAGCACTTTCGAAAATCAAAACCACTGAAAAAGTATAGGATCCTTCCGTAACTGGCTTGTCAAAATCAGTCACAATAGGTCTTCCGATATGAGCAGATTGTATCATAGGAAGCTTTCCTAAAGCGCTTAATGCGGACTTTAATTGATCAAGCTCCGCTTGGTTATTTGGATTTTTTGCCCAAAATAAAACATGGTGAATGAAATTCATTTTTCCTGAACCTATAGAATTAATTGAATTGAATGCTGATGCTGTAGCAAAAATTCCTGATGTTTGTAAAAATTTACGTCTATTGCTAGTTTTCATTTAAGAATTATATAAAGATTAAAATATTTCCCAATTGTACGATGGAAAAATCAAAAATCAAAGTAATTATTACTGGAGTAACCGGAATGGTTGGAGAAGGTGTCCTTCATGAATGCCTCCAATCTCCTTTTATAGAAGAAGTTTTAGTGATTAGTAGAAAACCTTGTGGCAAAAATCACCCTCTTTTACAAGAAATCATTCTTCCTGACTTCCTGCAACCCGAGGCATTAAAATCGACTATTAAGGATTATGATGCCTGTTTTTTTTGTTTAGGAGTCTCATCCATTGGAATGAAAGAGGCCGAATACACTGAAAAAACGCATACACTAACTTTGGGATTTGCCGAGGCACTGGTAGATAACAACCCCAACATGACGTTTATTTATGTTTCAGGAGTTGGGACAGACAGAACAGAGAGCGGCAAAATTATGTGGGCTCGAGTAAAAGGCAGAACGGAGAATGATTTACGGTTATTGGGTTTTAACAATTTCTTTGCTTTCAGACCATCGCTCATATTTCCAACGAAAGGATTATCCAATACCCTCGCTTTTTATAAATACATCTTGTGGATGTATCCAATTTTGAAAGCGATTGTGCCATCTATGGTATCTACTTTGAAAGAGGTAGGAAAGTCCATGATTTATTTGGCTTTGAAAGGAGCGGAGAAAAACGTCATTGAAGTGAGAGATATTGTAGAAACAAGCAAGGAGTACGACCGTTTACTCAAGAATTAAATTTGAATGAAATATCAATCGGAAAGACCTCCATTTTTCCAGCTTTTTTGGTTAATTTTGTAGGTATTTTAAAATGACATTACCGTGAATAAGAAAGTAGTATTAATGATATTGGATGGTTGGGGAATTGCAACAAATCCAAAAGTTTCAGCAATTGATGCAGCTAAAACTCCCTTTATCAATTCTTTGTATCAAAAATATCCGCATTCTAAGTTAGAAGCCTCAGGATTAGCTGTTGGATTACCTGAGGGCCAAATGGGGAACTCAGAAGTTGGGCACATGAATTTAGGAGCAGGTCGTGTTGTTTATCAAAATTTAGTACGAATCAATAAGGCAGTAAAAGAAAACACCTTAGGACAAGAACCTGAGTTAGAAAAAGCATTCAACTACGCCAAAGAAAATAATAAATCTGTTCACTTCATGGGCCTCGTGTCTGATGGGGGTGTGCACGCACACATCGAACATTTGAAATCATTGTTAAGTACAGCTCAAGAAGCTGGTTTATCAAAAGTTTTTGTTCATGCTTTTACCGATGGTAGAGATACGGATCCAAAATCTGGATTAAAATTCATGACGGATTTATATCAGCATACCTTAAAAACTGGCGCTAAAATTGCCTCTGTTGTTGGTCGCTATTTTGCCATGGATCGCGATAATCGATGGGAGCGCGTTGCTTTGGCATACAAAGCCATGGTACATGCAGAAGGACATCCTTCTACGGATGTACTTCAATCGATTCAAGATAGTTATGCTGCTGGCGTAACGGATGAATTCATTCAACCAATCATCATGACGAATGCAGATGGTAGCCCTGTCGCAACTATCCAAGAAGGAGATGTTGTCATCTGCTTTAATTTTAGAACAGATAGAGGACGCGAAATCACACAAGCGTTGACGCAGAAAGACTTCCATGAAGAAAACATGCACAAGATGAATTTGTATTATTTGACTATGACAGAATACGACAAAGAATTTGTTGGCGTAAATGTCATTTTCAATGATTCTAATTTACCCATGACCATGGGGGAAGTCTTGGAAGGTGCAGGCAAAAAACAAATCAGAATTGCAGAAACAGAAAAATATCCGCACGTTACCTTCTTCTTTTCAGGAGGTCGTGAACAACCGTTTATTGGGCAATCAAACATCTTAAGAAATTCGCCAAAAGTTGCCACTTATGATTTACAGCCAGAAATGTCCGCTGGCGACTTGCGGGATGCTTTGATTCCTGAATTAGAAAAAGAGGAAGTTGATTTTGTCTGCTTAAATTTTGCTAATCCAGACATGGTTGGGCACACGGGTGTTTTTGAAGCAGTAGTAAAAGCGGTTGAAACGGTAGATGCATGTGCAGAAAAAGTAGTCAACGCGGGTTTAGAACACGGGTATTCCTTCATCATCATTGCAGACCATGGCAATGCGGATGTAATGATCAACGAAGATGGATCTCCCAATACTGCCCATTCAACCAATTTAGTGCCTTGCATTTTGGTTGACAAAGATTTTCATCCAACTTTGAAAGATGGTAAATTAGGTGATGTTTCTCCTACTATCCTAAAATTAATGGGCGTTGAACAACCTAAAGAAATGACAGGAACATCTCTTTTCTAATTCACATAAGATGGCTAAAGTTGTAATTTTTGGAAATACACAAACGGCAGAATTGGCGTTATTTTATCTTCAAACAGATAGTGAACACGAAGTGGTTGCCTTTACTGTAGAGGAAGCATATATTACCCATTCTGAATTTCATGGATTTCCTGTGGTTCCCTTTGAAACAGTTGAAACAGTATATTCTCCAACAGAATACAAATTTTTCGTTCCATTAACAGAGCGCCAAATGAATCAAGTTCGCGCAAGGGTTTATGAAAAGGGATTAGAGAAAGGTTACGACTATATTTCTTATATTAGTTCTAGAGCCACCGTTTTAACTGAAAAAATTGGGAAAAACTGCTTTATCTTAGAAGATAATACCATTCAGCCTTATGTAACCATTGGTGACGATTGCGTGTTATGGTCTGGTAATCACATTGGTCATCATAGAAATATTGCGAATCATGTGTTTTTTACATCCCACGTAGTATTGTCTGGCGGCTGCCAAGTTGGCGATTATTGTTTCTTTGGAGTTAATTCAACCATTAGAGATCAAAGTATATTGGGAGAAGGCACACTCATCGCAATGGGGGCAAATCTTACTCGTCAAAAAACCGATGCTTGGAGTATCTGGAAAGGTAGTCCAGCCGAAATGGCAAAAATATCAAGCAAGGATATCAAAATTTAATATGAAAACGAAAACAGACTTAATGCTTGAATTATGGATTGAGTCTCGCACTCGTTTCACAAAATTACTGTCGACAGGTTTAACTGAAAGCGATTTGACAAAGCGATTAGGAAATTCGGTTAATTCGGTAGGATTTTTAATTCGGCACATTGGAGAAGTTGAACTGCTTTTTGCTAAAAATGTATTTGGAAGTGCTGATGTAAAAGTGATTGCAAAAACGGTAATTTCACAAACAGATACCGGAGAATGGACGAATTTGGCCGAATTGCTTGCATATGTGGAGCTATCCTATCAACAATTGAAGGAAATCGTTTCGCAACAAACGGATCAAGATTGGGAACAACAAATCACAACAAAGGAATTTGGCACGAAGACAAAAGCTGAAGCATTTGGAAGAATTGTATCTCATACTGCTTACCATGCAGGCCAATTAGCTCTCGCATTAAAATATGGCGCATGAAATATGTCATTGCCTTTTTACTGTTGCAATTTCATTTGCTTGCTCAACCAACAAGTACTTTCAAATGGTTAAATCATCCTTCATGTATTCAAGAATTAGATAGTTTAATTCGTTTGTCTTCCCATTTTGCACTTAAATCGACGGATTATGAAAGTCATTTATGGCAAAAATCAAGAAGTATAGACAGTCGAAAAGATTCACTGTCTATTGAAAATCAAATACAAAAATCGGCTAGTCGCTTTTTTAAACATTTAGCTTACGGAAACAAAAAACCTGCTATTGCATTTAATGGAATTCCCAATCGATTATATGATTACCAAATAGACAGTTTAATCGATTTTCATGTCCGAAAAAAGACCTTAAATGAATTAATGAATCGATTATTGAATGTATCGAAGGAAGTACGAATACTTCTCGACACACTCAATAATTTACAAGCTGCTCATTCCACGCAGAAACTAAAAATCGTGCGACTCAACAAAGCAATCAATGAGTATCGATGGCTTTCTGCGTTTAAAAAGAATCATACCAAATTTGTTTTGGTCAATATTCCTTCTACCCGATTAAAAAGTTATAAAAACGGAGAAGAAATTTTATCGATGAAAGTAATTCTTGGTAGGCCTGAACGACCTACTCGGACGCTCATCAGTAAAATAGATCAAGTCATTATGAATCCTTATTGGTATCTTCCAACTAAAATTTCGGTGGAAGAATACCTCCCAAAGATCAAAAAAGACATTGGGTACTTAGAAAAAAGTCATTTTCAAGTTTTTGATTTAAACTACCAACCCCTTAATCCATTTAAAATAAATTGGAAAAATCTAAGTGCAAATTATTTTCCATACCGATTGAGAGAGAACCCGAATGTAAATTCTACCTTGGGTTATTTAAAATTTGAATTTTACAGCCCATTCTTAATTTACCTACATGATACTGCAGAAAGACATCTATTTCAATCCAAGCGTTTTTTTAGAAGTCATGGATGTGTTCGCCTAGAAAAACCTTTTGAATTAGCTAAATTCATACTATCAGACAAAGCAAATATCATTCAACAATTAGATCCCGCTCAATTAAGCAAAAAAAGTAAACCCAAAATTGTTCCCCTTTCAACAATTACTCCCATTATGATATGGTATAATTTGGTGGATATTGACACAGTGGGTCAGGTCCATTTTTACAAGGATATTTACGCAAAAAAGAAAGATTAATTGATGCTGGATCCGATGGATTTACCTATTGCATTCAAATATGTATCAGCATGTAACATCGAATCTTCTGAATCCTTTGCTAACTCAGAAATAGAATAAATCGGAACCGATTGAAAATCTTGTGGCCTACTCTCATCGTTTTCAAGCTTCCCACAAATTAGCATACATTTTTTATCCGCGAGTTGAGCGCGCTTTAAAACCTCCGCTACTAATTTACCGTACCAGGTTTGTTCATCAATTTTTCCTTCACCGCTTATAATAATATCGGCTTTTTGTACATTTTTATCGAAATCAACAGCCTGCAATACCATATCGGAGCCCGAAATTATTGTCGCATTCAGAAAGTAATTGGCACCTGCACCTAATCCTCCAGCTGCACCGGCCCCTGGTAGATTAGAAATATTTTTGACTTGGTCAAACAATGACGCTATATTAATTAAACCTTTGTCTAAATATTTAATTGTTTCTAAGCTAGCGCCTTTTTGTTTTGCAAAGATATAAGCTGCTCCATGCTCACCAAACAAGGGATTTTCAACATCTGTTGCTACCTGAAACCTAACATGAGAAAATGATGATAAAATTTCGGAAGGAAGAATACGATGAATATCGATCATGTTTTTACCAATGGGCAACAAATTTTGACCTTTATTATCTAAAAATTGATACCCTAAGGCCGCTGCCATACCAATACCTGCGTCGTTGGTAGCAGAACCGCCAATGGTCAATACAACTTCATTTGCACCCCTATTGAGGGCATCTAAAATCAGTTGACCGGTACCTATACTACTCGTTTTTAAAGGATCTCTTTCGGATGGAGATAGAAGTTGTAAACCAGAAGCTCTAGACATCTCAATAAACGCCTTTTTGCTAGCCTCTACCCAAAGATATTCTGCGACGATTGGACGAAAAAGGGGATCTTGAACAGAGACAGGAATTAATTCGCCTCCCAAAACAGTCTTAATTACATCCAAAGTTCCCTCACCCCCATCAGCCAAGGGTAATTTAGTAATTTGACAAAAAGAATTACCCTGACGAATTCCCGTTTCTAAAGCATCACAAACTTGGGTAGCGCTTAGAGAACCTTTGAATTTATCAGGGCAAATTAATAGATGCATTAAACAGAATTAAACGATTCCTTTGAATTTATCTTTCTCTTGATAAATCGCAATAATGGCTAAAACAGCCAACACAATTCCCACACTTGGCTCATTGGAAATAAATATCTCAAACAATAAAATATTAACTATGATTGGTGTCAATATAACCAAAGCCAAAGCTCTTCTAATAGGAAATAAAATCAATGCTCCTCCAATTACCTCCAACACTTTGATAACATTCATGTAGCCCGTACCACCAAATAAATCCATAAACTTAGCAGGATTGCCTGTCATTGGGGGATTTGGAACGAATTGAAAAAAGAAATTTAATCCTCCAAACAAAAATAAAAAAGCCAATAAAATCGACGGGATTTGAGATAAAATCTTCATAATTAAATCACATTTAGGTTATAAAAAAGAATAATTTTTCTTAAAATTATGCAATTTTTAAATAAATCAAAATGATACAATAAAATTAAGCCAAAATTAATGCTTCATTAACCAAACTAGGTAAGACCGCATATTTATCCATTTCTAAACAGAATGAAATATCTTTTTCTATTCCTAAACCTAATAATCTATTTACGTGAGAAGAGTTTTTAACAGAAGTTAATAAATCAGAGCTTGCCAAATTATAAACTTTCCAAGCCATTAAAGCTGCATCATCGGCCACTTGAAATTCACCATGCAATCGATCAATAACAGCTCCCGCAAAAAGAGTATCTTCCAAATTAGGCTTCCCTTTCCAACCAGCACAAACAATCAAAGCATCACCATCCCACGATTTTAATGCTTCCACAATTTTAGAAATATTTAAAAAAGCTCCAACATATACCCTTGGAGCAGCTTTGGACCGCTGAATGGCAACGGTTCCATTGGTAGTGGTAACACAAATCTTTGCCCCTTTCACCCTTTCACTTTGATAACTAAATGGTGAATTATCGAAATCAAAACCCTCAGGAGTAATGCCGTTTCGTTCAGCAGAAGTTAAATATCCTTTTAATCTAAATGATTCACAAATCTCTAATTGCTCTACAGGTACAATTTCTTGCGCCCCATGTGCAAAAGCTGTCACCATGCAGGAAGTCGCTCTAAAAATATCCACCACGACCACCGCCATGTTGCATAAATCATACAGTTGAATCAAATCTGGGGATAAACAAACGTCAATCTTTCTCATCCAATTTTCAATTAAATAAATGGAAATTTCACAACTTGTGCCTTCAGGGATTTATCGCGAATTTGAATAAAAATCTCTGTTCCGATCTTCGCATTTTCAGTACTCACATAACCCATCCCGATGCCTTTTGAAAGACTTGGAGATTGTGTACCAGAGGTTACTTCGCCAATTGTATGACCCGTAGCATCCACAATCGCATAATGTTGACGCGGTATTCCACGATCAATCATTTCAAATCCTACTAGCTTTTTCTTGGGTCCTTCGGCCTTGATTTTAGCATGAATATCTTTGGCGATAAAATCTTTGTTGAAAGATGTTATCCAACCTAGGCCTGCTTCAATTGGTGAAGTGCTATCATCAATGTCGTGGCCATAAAGGCAATAACCCATTTCTGTACGAAGTGTATCTCTCGCGCCCAAGCCTATCGGTAAGATTTCAAACTCTTCTCCAGCCTTAAAAATGGCGTTCCAAACAGCAAGTGCATTCTCATTTTTAACATATATTTCAAAACCTCCTGCACCAGTATAACCTGTGTTAGAGATAATTACATTTTCAAAACCTGCAAATGAATCAATTTTAAAGGTATAATAAGCCATGCTAGACAAATCAACCGAAGTCAATTTTTGCAAAGCTAAAATAGCTTTAGGACCTTGAACAGCAAAAAGACTGTATTCGTCACTGCTATTTTTCATTTCAACTCCAAATGTATTGTGGGAAGAAATCCAATTCCAATCCTTTTCTATATTGGAAGCATTTACTACCAATAAATATTCATTGTCTTGGATTTTGTACACCAATAAATCATCCACAATTCCACCATCCGCATTCGGTAAGCAGCTGTATTGAACTTTCCCATCCACTAATTTAGAAGCATCATTGGAGCAAACATACTGTATCAAATCCAAAGCTTTTTCACCTGATAAAAAGAATTCGCCCATGTGACTAACATCGAAAACTCCAAGTCCTGATCGAACACATAGGTGTTCC
>JACCDT011427399.1_pt1 | contig 11718 bp, 9 predicted proteins | sample 7446291 | NCBI WGS metagenome assembly JACCDT01 (sample SAMN15323446, study PRJNA562643) | freshwater metagenome | isolation source: river surface water | place: USA:Blue River Watershed | collected 2017-08-17 | reverse complement strand
GTCGTAGCGACCGCCGCCGCAGACCGTGCCCTGGGCGCCGAGCTGGTCGGTGATCCATTCGAACACGGTGCGATTGTAGTAATCCATGCCGCGCACCAGGCGCGGGTTGATGGTGTAGCGGATATTGTTGCGATCCAGGTAGAGCTGCACGCCCTCGAAATGCGCGCGCGATTCCTCGCCGAGGTAGTCAAGCAGCTTGGGGGCGGCATTCACCAGGTCTTGCATCGCCGGGTTCTTGGTATCGAGGATGCGCAGCGGATTGCTGTGCAGGCGGCGCTGGGCATCGGCGTCAAGCAGCTCCTTGTGCTGCTCGAGATAGGCGATCAGGTCGGCGCGATGGCGGCTGCGCTCATCGGCGTCGCCGATCGAGTTGATCTCGAGGCGGATGTCGGACAGGCCAAGGTCGTCCCACAGGCGCTGGCAGAGCATGATCATTTCGGCGTCGATGTCCGGGCCGCTGAAGCCGATGGCTTCGGCACCGACCTGATGGAACTGCCGGTAGCGGCCGCGCTGCGGGCGCTCGTGGCGGAACATCGGGCCGGCGTACCACAGGCGCTTCGGGCCTTCGTAGGTCAGGTTGTGCTCCAGCACCGAGCGCACCACGCTGGCGGTGCACTCCGGGCGCAGCGTCAGCTCGTCGCCGTTCATGCTGTCGGCGAAGGAATACATTTCCTTTTCGACGATATCGGTCACCGTGCCCAGGCCGCGCGCAAACAGCGCCGTCGGCTCGACGATGGGCGTGCGGATCTGCTGGTAGCCGTAGCTGCGCAAGACCGACTGAACGGTGTTTTCAAACAGCTCCCACAGCGGGGCATCGTCGGGCAGGACATCGTTCATGCCCTTGACGCCGAGGATCTTTTCTTTCTTGGTTTCTGCCATGCTTATGGTGGTTTCGGTTGCGGGGGTTGCATTAGGTTGCAGTAGGTTGCAGCAGCTTGCGGTAGATTGCGTCGGATTGCAGTGCCTACGGTATCGGTATCGGCATCAGTAGCAGCGACGGAATCGGCAGCAGTCGATCAGTTGCCGTAACGGGTTTTCACATAGTCCAGCACGATGCCCTGGAATTCTTCGGCGATGCGCTCGCCGCGCAGCGTGACGGTCTTCTGTCCGTCGACAAATACCGGTGCCGCCGGCGATTCGCCAGTGCCCGGCAAGCTGATGCCGATGTTCGCGTGCTTCGATTCGCCGGGGCCGTTGACGATGCAGCCCATCACGGCCACGTTCATCTCTTCCACGCCCGGATAAGTCCCCTTCCAGACCGGCATCTGCTCGCGCAGATAGGTCTGGATACGGTCAGCCAGTTCCTGGAACACGGTCGAGGTGGTCCGGCCGCAGCCCGGGCAGGCGATCACCATCGGCGTGAACTTGCGCAGGCCCATGGTCTGCAAGATTTCTTGCGCGACCACGACTTCCTTCGTGCGGTCGCCACCCGGTTCAGGCGTGAGCGAAATCCGTATCGTGTCGCCAATGCCCTCCTGCAGCAGCACCGACAAGGCCGCCGTCGAGGCCACAATGCCCTTGCTGCCCATGCCGGCCTCGGTCAGGCCCAGATGCAGCGGATAGTCGCAGCGCCGGGCCAGCTCGCGGTAGACGGCGATCAGATCTTGCACGCCCGACACCTTGCACGACAGGATGATGCGATCGCCCGGCATGCCCAGCGCTTCGGCGCGGCGCGCATTCTCGACGGCCGAGGTGACCAGCGCCTCATACATGACCGCCTGCGCAGGCCAGGGCTGCGCGCGCTGCGCGTTCTCGTCCATGATGCGCGCCAGCAGCGCCTGATCCAGGCTGCCCCAGTTGACACCGATGCGCACCGGCTTGGCATACGTGTTGGCGACCTCGATCATCTGCGCAAATTGCGTGTCGCGCTTGGCGCCCTGCCCCACGTTGCCGGGGTTGATGCGGTACTTGGCCAGTGCCTCGGCACAGGCCGGGTATTGGGTCAGCAGCTGATGGCCGTTGTAGTGGAAATCGCCGACCAGCGGCACCTCCACGCCCATCTTGTCGAGCTGCTCGCGGATATGCGGCACCGCCGCCGCGGCAGCCGGCGTATCGACCGTGATGCGCACGACTTCGGAACCGGCGCGCGCCAGCTCTTTCACCTGGATCGCGGTGCCGATGGCATCGGCGGTATCGGTATTGGTCATCGATTGCACGACGACGGGCGCGCCGCCGCCGACGCGCACCTCATTGGCGCCCTGACGCACCAGCGCCTGGCGCGTGATGCGGCGCGCCACCGGACCGGCCGGGATCGGAACATCTGTCGAGGGCAACTGGGTACTCATAGGCATCTCACTTCAGGTTGAGCTTGGCCACATTGTCACGCGTGCCGGCCTTGAGGCTCACCGGCTGGCCGCGCAGCGTCACATCCACGCCGGAGGCATTGCCAACGATCAGCACCACCGGTTCGCTGACATCGATGCGCTCGGTGCTGCCGCCCTTCATCAGGCGCGAGACCAGTTTGCGTTCGCCGTTTTGCGACAGCACTTCGACCCATGAATCTTCGCGCAAACGCAGTTCGAGCGCGCGCGCCGGATCGACCGCAGCCGCCGCTGGCTTCGCGGCGTCGGCCTTGCCCGCTGCTGCGGCGGCCGGCGCCACGGGCAGCGGGTCGGCCGGTGCGTACAGCCCGGCTTCGACGGCCGCCATGCCCTTGGCGGGCGCGGCCGGGGACTTGTCGGGTGATTTCCCGGCGGCTTTCTCGGCCTTGCCCGAGGATGCGGAAGCGGCTGCCGCGGCTGCGTCGGCGGCCGTTGCTGATGCGCTCGCCGATGCGCTTGCAGGGGCCGCGGCGGCTGTCACCGCGCCGGCAGACTCGTCGGCGGCGGCGTCTTGCTGTGCGTCGGCAGCCGGCGCCGGCGTGGCGCTCAGGCCGACGGCTTCGCGAGCGGCCGAGAAATCGAGGCCGGGCAGCGTGAGCCAGTCATTGCGCCAGGCGATGAAGGCCAGCACGCCGACGAAGATCAGCACCACCGCACCCAGCCCGGAGAGCTTGTTGGTGCCGCGGCGGTGGCTGGTCGATGGCGCATAGCGGCGGCCATTGAAGCCCTGCTGCGGCAGCGGACGGCGCATCACCATCGGGCTCAGCGCCGGGTTCGGCGCCTGGGTGACCATCGCCAGCAGCGGCTCCGGCTCCATGCCCATGGCCTTCGCATACGAACGGATGAAGCCGCGCGTAGTGGCCATGCCGGGCAAGGAACCGAAATCATTGGCTTCCAGCGCCAGCAGCTGGCGCGGCGCCAGCTTCACGCGGGCCGACAACTCTTCGATCGACAGCCGCATTTCCGCGCGACGGGCCGCCAGCAGCTCGCCGGGCAAAGGCGGCGGCAGTTCAGGTTCAGGCTCGGGTTCGGGCTCGGGTTCGGGCTGCACAGCACTGGCGGATGCGGCCGCTGCTGCGGTCGCCGCTTCGTTTGCTGCTGTTGCCTTTGCATCGGCCGTGTCGCTGCCTGCGGCGGTGCCGGCGCCGGTCGTTGCCTCAGTTGCCGCCGCAGTTGCAACCTCAGTTGACGCTTCAGTTGACGCTTCAGTCGCAGCCTCGGTTGCCGGACCGCTCGCTGCGGCCACCGCCGGTGCGGTCGGTGCGTTCGCTGCGGTCGGCTCGCCCTTCGCGCCTGGCAGCGCGTCCGGCTTGCGTGCGGAATCGGTGTCTTTAGTGCTCATCGGCTTGGCCACGTAGGTAGGCCTGCAGCTGCGGCGATTCCGGGTAACGGCGGCGCCACTGCGTCAGCAGGCTTTGTTCGGCAGACCGGTCGCCGAGCATTTGCTCGACGCGCACGGCCATCAGGAAATGTTCAGGTGCGGCATCGCGACTGGCGAGCACGCGGCTGATATGGTGGCGCGCGCCGACATAGTCGGTGCGATCGAACGCGAGGCGCGCCAGGCCTTCCTGGGCGGTCGCCAGCGTCGGGTCCAGCGAGGCCGCGCGCACGAGATTGGCTTCGGCCAGCCGGGCGTCACCGGCACGCAGGCTGCACAGGCCGGCGTTGGCCAGGGCCGTGGCCGGCGATGCATAGCTGCGCTGCGCCAGCGCACGTTCGAAATACGGCAGCGACCGTGCAGGCTCGCCGGTCTGGCACAGCAGCCAGCCCAGATTATTCAGCAGGCGCGGATTGTCAGGCTCGATGCTCAGGGCCTGCTGCAGGCTCAGCTCGCCCTGCTTCGCATCGCCCATGCGCATCAGCACCAGGCCGCGCAGGCCGAGCGCTTCGGCATGATCGGGCTGGGCGTCGAGGGCACGACGGATCTCGTCGAGCGCCAGATCCAGGCGCTCGTCGGCATAGTAATTCGTGGCCAGTTCGACGCGGATACCGGCGCGCCGATGGGCATCGGCTGCGCCGCCGACCGGCGACGTCGATGCGCAGGCCGACAGCAGCAGCGGCAGCAGCAAGGACAGCAGGCGCGGCACGCGCCGCCTGTGCGGCATCTGCAGCATCTGCAGCATCTGCAGCATCTGCAGCAGGCCTGCGCTCATACCGGGATCTCCACGATGCAGCCGAAGTCCTTGCCGTATTTGTCCTGGTAGGTCGACATCTTCTGCATGCGTTCCTGCACGCGGGTGCGATCCCGGATGTCGCCGGCCAGCTGGCCGCAGGCGGCGTCGATATCGTCGCCGCGGGTCTTGCGTATCGTGGTCACGATGCCGCCATCCATCAGCACTTGCGCGAAGGCCTTGATGCGCGGATTGCCGGAGCGCTTCAGGCCCGACTCGGGGAAGGGATTGAACGGGATCAGGTTGAACTTGCACGGCAGGTCAGCCACCAGCGCCAGCAGTTCACGCGCATGCGCATCGCTGTCGTTGACGCCATCGAGCATGCAGTATTCGAGGGTGATGAAATCGCGCGGCGCAAACGCAAGGTAGCGCTGGCAGGCCGCCAGCAATTCCTGCAGCGGGTATTTCTTGTTCAATGGCACCAGCTCATCGCGCAGCTTGTCGTTCGACGCATGCAGCGAGACCGCGAGCGCTACCGCGCAATCGCCCGACAGCTTGTCGATCATCGGCACCACGCCGCTGGTGGAGACGGTGACGCGACGACGCGACAGGCCATAGGCGTTATCGTCGAGCATCAGCTTCAGTGCCGCCACGGTCGGTTCGTAATTCAGCAGCGGTTCGCCCATGCCCATCATGACCACATTGGTGATCTGGCGCTCGCCCTTCGGGCCGGCGGCCACGCCCTTGGTCTGGCGCAGCAGGCGCTCGGCCATCCAGAGCTGGCCAATGATCTCGCCCTCGCCGAGGTTGCGCGAGAAGCCTTGCTTGCCGGTCGAGCAGAAGCGGCAATTGACCGCGCAGCCGGCCTGGGTGGACACGCACAGGGTGCCCCGGTTTTCTTCGGGAATGAAGACGGTCTCGACCGCATTGCCATTGCCGACGTCGAGCAGCCACTTGCGGGTGCCGTCGGTGGACGTATGGTCGCTGATGATCTGGGGTGCGCGGACGACCGCGTGGGTCTTGAGCTTGTCGCGCAGGGACTTGGCAAGATCGGTCATCGCATCGAAATCGGCTTCGCCGAATTGATGGATCCAGCGTTGCAGCTGTTTCGCGCGGAAAGGCTTCTCTCCGAGCTCACCGCACCAGCTGACGAGCCCTTCAGGTTCCAGATCCAGCAGATTGGTCACTGTCGCCATAGTCGGCCTCTCGGGTGCAGTCGGGTTGCTGTACTTCGGTGCTGCTTGATGTTCTGGCTGCGCTGCGGCGTGTGCATCGGCGCTGCGGCTGGCGGCATGGCGTCGTTGACGTCAGCGCCGTTGCCGCGCGCGCTGCGGCACGCATCAGGCATTGCCGGGCGCGGCGCGCCCGGCAGCAGGCATTAACGCGAGTAGACGTTCAGGGCCGGGAAGTAGTACGCGATCTCGATGGCGGCCGTTTCCGGGGCGTCCGAGCCGTGTACGGCATTGGCGTCGATGGAATCGGCGAAATCGGCGCGAATCGTGCCCTTCTCGGCCTTCTTCGGATCGGTTGCGCCCATCAGGTCGCGGTTCTTCAGGATGGCGTTGTCGCCTTCCAGCACCTGGATCATCACCGGGCCGGAGATCATGAAGTCAACCAGGTCCTTGAAGAAAGGACGCTCGCGGTGGACCGCATAGAAGCCTTCGGCCTCGGCGCGCGACAGGTGGGTCATGCGGGCAGCGATGATCTTCAGGCCTGCGTTCTCGAAACGCGAATAGATCTGACCGATCACGTTCTTTGCAACTGCATCAGGTTTGATGATCGACAGGGTGCGCTCGATTGCCATGTTCAAAAACTCCAATAAAATGAATGGGTTAAGGATTCGGGATTGAATTCGGATTAGCCCGAGATTCTAGCATGAAAGCGCCTTTTCAGGGCTTCCCGGGGGTTTTCAGACCGCCAACTCTCCGCGGGCGGCCCTTGAATCTGGCCGGTGGACGCCATATCTGAAACTCAGGTAAATTACCGAAATGACAGCCTGGCTTGCCAGTGCGTGTTTCCATTTTCATACGGAGGATTCATGAACCAGCCTTTCCCGTCCTATTACGGCAATGCGGGCGAGCTGCGCACCGTGCGCAATCGCGTGCTGCGCAACACTTTCTGGCTACTCGCCCTGTCGATGGTACCCACGGTGCTGGGCGCGGCCATCGGCGTGCAGATGAACTTCAGCCTGTTTGCCGGCAGCCCGTTCATCGGCTTCCTGGTGTTCATGGCCGTGGCCTTCGGCTTTTTCTGGGTGATCGAGCGCACCAAAAACTCGGCGATGGGCGTGGTCGCCCTGCTCGGCTTCACCTTCTTCATGGGCCTGATGCTCTCGCGCATGATCGAGCACATCCTGCACTTCGCCAATGGCTCGCAACTGATCATGACGGCCTTCGGCGGCACCGCACTGGTGTTTGCGACGATGGCCTCGGTGGCCACCACGACCAAGCGTGATTTCTCGGGCATGTCGTCCTGGCTGTTCGCCGGCATGATCGTGATCCTGCTGGCCGGCGTGGCCAACATCTTCCTGCAGATGCCCTTGCTGCAGGTGGTGATCTCGGCGATCGCCGTCGCGATCTTCTCGGCCTACATCCTGTTCGATGTGCAGCGTGTGGTGAACGGCGGCGAGACCAACTACATCACGGCCACCCTGGCGATCTACCTCGACCTGTACAACGTGTTCGTGAACTTGCTGGCCCTGCTGGGCATCTTCGGCGGCGAGCGCGAGTGACCTGAGGCTGTCGCCATGAAAAAAGCCGGCTCGCGCCGGCTTTTTTTTCGTGGCCTGCCGGCCCACAGGCAGCTGGCCCGGCTGCCCTTCAGGGCTGGTGACCGGTGGCATCCCCGGCAGACTCGGCAGCAGCGGCAGCAGCCTGGTCGGCCTTCAGCGCCTCCGTTGCAGCGAGCTCGTCTGCCAGGCGCCGCGCGGCCCCCGGCACCAGATCGAACACCGCCATCGATTCCACATGCGCGGTGTGCGGGAACATGTTGACCACGCCCGCCTGCGACAAGCGATAGCCGCCGACATTCACCAGCACGCCCGCATCACGCGCCAGCGTCGCCGGGTTGCACGACACATAGACGATGCGGGTCGGCACCGCGGACCCATCGATCGCCGCCAGTTCGCTGATGGCCTTGCAGACTTCCATCGCGCCTTCGCGCGGCGGGTCGATCAGCATGCGGTCGAACTTGCCTAGCGCCTTTAGCTCATCGACGGAAAACTCGAACAGGTTGCGACTGGAAAAAGAGGTCTTCGCCGCCAGCCCGTTGACCTCGGCGTTCTGCAGCGCGCGCTCGGTCAGCGCCGGGCTGCCTTCGATGCCGACCACGGAACTGGCCTGCGTGGCCAGCGGCAAGGTGAAATTGCCGAGGCCGCAGAACAGGTCGGCCACACGGTCGGTCGGCTGCACATCGAGCAGGCGCAGCGCGCGCGCGACCAGCACGCGGTTGATCTGGTGGTTCACCTGGGTGAAATGCGTCGGCTTGAACGGCATGCGCACGCCGAATTCGGGCAGCAGGTATTGCAGCGGCTGTTTTTGCGGATAGTAAGGGGCGGCCGTGTCCGGGCCCTTGGTCTGCAGCCACCACTCGACCTGCCACTGGTCGGCAAAGGCCTTGAGCCGGGTCTCGTCCTCGGGCGACAAGGCCTCCATGATGCGCAAGACCATCACGATCACGGGCTGGCCTTCGTGCTCGCCGATGGCCAGCTCAATTTGCGGCAAGCGGTCACGGATCGACAAGGCAGCCACCAGCGCGCGCAGCGGCACCAACATGTCGGAGACGCGCTGGGGCAGGATGCGGCAAGTCTTCATGTCGGCGATGAAGCTGGAGCGGCGCTCATGGAAGCCGATCAGGACCCCGCCCTTCTTTTCGACATGGCGCACCGACATGCGGGCGCGGAAGCGGTAGCCCCAGTTCGGGCCATGGATGGGGCGCAACAGCATCTGCGCATGCACCTTACCGATATGCCAGAGATTATCTTCCAGCACGCGCTGCTTGATCGCGACCTGCGCATCGGGCTCCAGGTGCTGCATCGCGCAGCCGCCGCAGATGCCGAAGTACTCGCATTTCGGCTTGACCCGCAGCGAGGATTCGGACAGCAACTCGGTCATGTCGGCCGCTTCCCATTTGGCCTTGCGGCGGTAGGATTTGAAGCGCACGCGCTCGCCGGGCAAGGCGCCTTCGACGAAGATCACCTTGCCGGGCGTGCCATCGTCGTTTTGCAGATGGCCGACGCCGCGCGCGTCCATGTCGAGGGCTTCGATATCAAGGATGGGATCGTGAGTCATGCGGCAGGCCGGTTACAAGCAAACCCGGGATTTTACCCGTTGCCGCGCAGAGTCTGCGAGGCGCGTCTTGCACATGCCATGGTGTCAGGCGTGGCGGCAGGCGTGGCGGCAGGCGCGCCGCCTTCAGAGCAGCGCATCCTTGCCGACGCCGCGCGCCGTCATGGCCCGCTTGAGCCGGTGCAGCCCTTCCTGCTGTATCTGGCGCACCCGCTCGCGGGTGACGCCCATCTCGTCGGCCAGTTCTTCCAGCGTGGCCGGATGGCCATGGTCCAGCCCGTAGCGGCGCATGATGACCAGGCGCTGCTTGACCGGAATATTGTCCAGCCAGCGCCGCACCATGGTGATCATCTCGCGCTGCTCGCAATGGGCGTCGGGGCCGGCCTCGGCCGCATCGGCCAGCAGGTCGAGCAGGCTGGATTGGGGATCGCCATCGAGCGGGGTGTCGAGCGAGGTCACCTGCTCGGCCATGCCGAGAATTTCCCTCACCTCGGTCACGCTGCGTTCGGCCAGATGCGCAATGTCGTCAATGCGGGCTTCGCGCGGCGACGGCATGCGCGCTTCGAGATGGTATTTCGCGCGCAGCACGAGATTGAGCTCTCGGATGCGATGCACCGGCAGCCGTATGGTGCGCGCCTGGTTCATGATCGCGCGCTCGATGGCCTGTCGTATCCACCAGGTCGCATAGGTGGAAAAGCGGAAGCCGCGCTCGGGCTCGAACTTGCCGATCGAATGCATCAGGCCGAGGTTGCCTTCTTCGACCAGATCCAGCAGCACCACGCCCCGGTTGACGTAGTGCTTGGCGATCGACACCACCAGCCGCAGGTTGTGCTCGATCATCACCTGCCGTGCCGGAAAGTCGCCCTGTTTGGCCAGGGTCGCGAAATGCTGTTCCTGCTCGGGCGTCAGCAGCGAGCGGCGTCCGATCTGGTTCAGGTAGCGCTGGGTGGCATCGCTGGCCAGCTCGGTGGCCAGCATCGAGCGCATCTCGTCGAGGCTGCCATCGACGACTTCATCGACGGCCGCTTCCTCGACATCGGCCTCTGCAGCTTCCTCTGCAGCTTCCTCTGCAGCTTCCTCGGCAGCTTCCTCGGCACCGGCTTCGACACCGGCATCGTCGGCGTCGCCAGCGTCAGTGTCGGCCTCGTCATCGATGGCATCGCCGTGATCGGTGTCCTGCTGGCAGGCGCCCTGCTGGTAGGCGCCCTGCTGGTCGGCGCCCTGCTGGCCAGCGTACCGCTGCTGGTCGGTGCCCCGTTGCCCGGCACCGGGCGCGACAAGCTCATGCCCAACCCCCGCCCCCGGCGCGGTTCTGGCTTCCGGCTCAGGTGCAGCCGGCAAATCCGCGGGGTCGGGTGTGAGTTTCATTCAGCGCCCTGGCAAGTAGCCTGTGGGATCGACCGGTTTGCCGAGTTGTCGTATTTCAAAGTGCAGTTTCACGGCATCGGCATCGCTGCTGCCCATTTCTGCAATCTGCTGGCCACGGCTGACGGTTTGACCCTCTTTGACCAGTATGGTTTTGTTGTGTGCGTAGGCGGATACGACACCTTCGTTGTGATCGATGATCACGAGGTTGCCGTAGCCGCGCATGTTCTTCGCATACAGCACCGTGCCATCGCCGACCGACACGATGGGCTGACCCAGCTGGCCGGCGATGTCGATGCCTTTGCGGGCGGCATCGAAGCCATTGACCAGCTTGCCTTCGGTCGGCCAGATGAAGCGCAGCGAGCTCGGCGGTGCCGGCGGCGGCGCGGAGGTCGATGGCGGCGGCGGCGTGCCGTCGGCCTTCTTGCCGGCCTCCAGCCCGCGCGCCTGCGCGGCCTCGCCGCGCTGCATGTCGGCCAGCGCCTGCTCCGAGTAGGCGACCTTGTTGCCCAGCGGTCCGGACTTCAGCCCGCCGGGCACGCGCGGCAGCGAACCCGCCGACGACGATCCCGGCTGGGTCGCGCTGCTGTCGAGGGGTTTCACCTCGAGGCCGGCATCGGGCACGCTGGCCATGCGCGCGCCTTCGGGCGGCACCACGCGCAGCTGCTGGCCGACCTTGATGTCATTCGGATTGGCCAGGCTGTTCCAGTCGACCAGGTCGCGCCAGGTCTGGCCGAACTGGTAGGCAATGCGCGACAGCGTATCGCCCTTGCGTACCGTGTAAAAACCGGGCGGATCGGCCGGCGGCGGTTCGGCCGGTTTTTTGGCGGCCGCGGCCTTGGCGGCGGTGCGGTCATCTACCGGGGCATTGGAGGGCAGATCGGCACAGCCCGTCAGCAGCGCCGACAGCGCCGTGGCGGCAATCAGGGCCTGGATGTAGGTCGTCGTCATGGGTACAGCAGGTCTCTCGTTCAGGGCCGGCTGCAGGGGCAGCGTCAGCCGAAGGTTCCGGGTTTCAGCGGCACGAAGTGGCAGCGTTCCAGCGTGTCGGCCATCCATTCATTGCGGCCGGTGCGCACCACCAGCTTGAGCACCTGGTCGCGCTGCCCGATGGGGGCGATCATCCGACCACCGACGGCCAGCTGCTCCATCAATGCCTGCGGCACTTCGAGTCCGGCCGCTGCCAAAATGATGCCATCGAACGGCCCGGCCTGGGGCAATCCCAACATACCATCCCCATAGTGCAGGCGCAGGTTGGGGATGCGCAGCGGACGAAGATTGTTGCGCGCCTGCTCATGCAGCGGGCGGATGCGCTCGATCGAATACACCTCGTCGGCCACCTGCGCCAGCACCGCGGCCTGGTAGCCGCAGCCGGTGCCGATTTCGAGGATGCGCTTCATCTTGCCGGTGCTGCCTTCGCGCAGCACCTCGATCATGCGCGCGACGATGTAAGGCTGGGAAATCGTCTGGTGGTAGCCGATCGGCAGCGAGGCATCGATATAGGCCTGGCTGGCCAGCCCCGGCTCGAGGAAAAAGTGGCGCGGCACCGCTTCCATCGCGGCCAGTACCAGCGGGTCGCGCACGCACTGGTCGGCCAGCCGCTGCACCATGGCCTTGCGCACGGCATCGGACACC
>JACCDT010480891.1_pt1 | contig 11719 bp, 10 predicted proteins | sample 7446291 | NCBI WGS metagenome assembly JACCDT01 (sample SAMN15323446, study PRJNA562643) | freshwater metagenome | isolation source: river surface water | place: USA:Blue River Watershed | collected 2017-08-17 | reverse complement strand
CTGCTGGGCGGCCCGCAGGCCGGCATCATCCTCGGCCGCAAGGACCTGATCGACAAGATCCGCAAGCATCCGCTCAAGCGCGCCCTGCGCTGCGACAAGCTGATCATGGCGGCACTCGAAGCCACGCTGCGCATTTATCGCGACCATGCCGATGACGATGCGCAGCTGATGCAGATGCTGCCGCTGCTGCGCCTGCTGAACCGCCCGACCGATGACATCCATGCGCTGGGCGAACGCCTGCTGCCGTCCGTCAGCGCAGCCTTCGGTTCGCAGGCCGGCGTCACGCTGCAGGCCTCGAAAAGCCAGATCGGCAGCGGCTCCCTGCCGATCGACCGCCTGCCCAGCTATTCGCTGGTGATCACGCCGCCGGGCAAGCGCAGCGGACAGGCGCTGACGATGCTGGCGACCGCCTTGCGCCAGCTGCCGCTGCCCGTGATAGGCCGCATCCATGAAGGCGCGCTGTGGCTGGACCTGCGCACGCTGGAAGATGAAGCGGGCTTCGTCGCCCAGCTGACACGGTTGCCCTCGTTGCTGATGCCGGCCATGTCGGCCCGGCCGGACCAGTCCCAGCCGTCCCAGCCGTCCCAGCCGCCAGCCGCGCGCTGAACCGCCAAGGCAGAGTCCCATGATCATCGGCACCGCAGGCCATATCGACCACGGCAAGACCGCGCTGGTGCGGGCGCTGACCGGCATCGATACCGACCGGCTGAAGGAAGAGAAAGAACGCGGCATCACCATCGAGCTCGGCTTTGCCTACCAGCCGGTCGATGCGCAGCAGCCGGATGGCCCGCGCCTCGGCTTTGTCGACATGCCCGGGCATGAACGCTTCATCCACACCATGCTGGCCGGCGCGACCGGCATCGGCATGGCCTTGCTCGTCATTGCCGCCGACGACGGCGTCATGCCGCAGACCCGCGAGCACCTGCAGATCCTGCAACTGCTGCACATCCGCCAAGGCGCCGTCGCGCTGACCAAGATCGATGCCGTCAGCGCCGAGCGCGTGGCCGAGCTCACGCAGCAGGTGCGCGAGCTGCTGGCCGACAGCTTCCTGGCTGACGCGCCCTTGTTTGCCTGCAGCGCGCACACCGGCGCCGGCATTGCCGAGCTGCGCCATCACCTGCATGAGACTGCCCGACGCTGGCATGAGCGCCGCCAGCCGCAAGGCGCCCGCTCGGGTGCGCAGCGCGCTGCGGGTGCGGGTGCGAGATCAGCTAAAGCCACGGCCAACGGCGCTGAAAACGGCGCTGATGACCATCATTTCCGGCTGGCCATCGACCGCAGTTTTTCGATCGAAGGACGCGGCACCATCATCACCGGCACCGTGCATGCAGGCAGCGTCGCCGTCGGCGACACGATCAACCTGCTGCCATCAACTCGCCACGGCAAGCCGCTGCAGGCCCGCGTGCGCGGCCTGCATGCGTTCAACCGTCCGGCCGAACGCGGACTGACCGGCGAACGGGTGGCGCTCAACCTGGCCGGCATCGAGCGCAGCGAACTTCATCGCGGCGACTGGGCCGTCGGCGACGCCGTCACGCACCTGTCAGACCGGTTGGCGGTGAACCTGACCCTGCTGGCCGATGCGAAACCGCTGAAGCACTGGACGCCGGTGCATGTGCACGTCGGTGCCGCCCATGTGCTGGCCCATGTGGCGCTGCTCGAAGGCGATCTGCTGCAGCCGGGACAGGCCATGCTGGCCGAGTTGTCGCTGGCGCTGCCGCTGCACCTGTGCCACGGCGACCATATGGTCCTGCGCGATGCCTCGGCCCAGGCCACGATCGCCGGCTGCACGGCGCTCGATGTGTTCCCGCCGCTGCGCGGCAAGCGCAGCGAGGAAAGGCTGAACCTGTTGCGCGCGCAGCGTGACGAAGGCGAGCGCGACGCGCTGGCGGCCTTGCTGGCCAACGAGGCGCGCGGCGTCAACCTGTCCGAGTTTGCGGCCAACCGCAATCTCGATGAGCGTGCGCTGCCCGGCTTGCTGGCGCAGCTGGACGCATTCCAGCTGCGCACCGGCGCCGGCCTTTATGCATGTTCGCCGCTGCGCTGGCAGGCGATGCAGGACAAGCTGGTCGACGAGCTCAGCCAGTTCCACCAGCGCGAGCCCGACATCGCCGGCGTCGAGCGCGAACGGCTGCGCCGCAAGACCTTGCCGACCCTGGCGCCCGAGCCCTTTGCGGCGCTGCTGCAGTCGCTGGTGGATGATGGCAGCATGGTCGTGGCCGAGGGCCGCTTCATGGCGCTGCCCGGCCACAAGGTGGCCTTCACGGATGCGGAGCAGTTGCATTGGGAGCGCGTGCAGCCACTGCTGATGGCCGAGCCCTTCCAGCCGCCGCGAGTGCGCCCGCTGGCCGCCGTGATCGGCATCGCCGAGGAGGAGATGCGCCGTCTGATGGGCAAGTCCGCCCGCCTGGGCCTGAGCTATCGCGTCGCCCACGACCACTATTACCTGACGGCTGCCGTGCGCGAACTGGCCGCCCATGTGGCGGCGCTGATCGAGGCCGACGGCGTCGCCAGGGCCGCTCCCTTCCGCGATCGCATCTCGACCGGCCGCAAGCTGGCGATACAGATCCTGGAATTTTTCGACACCGTCGGCTACACGCGTCGCATCCGCGAGCATCATGTGATTCGCCAGCCGGCATTGTGGCAATGACACCATCTTGCCGATTGATCCGGCCGCCGGTGGTGTCGGTGATTCACTCGTATAATGTCGCAGGCCTCGACAGCGCGACGAGGCCCTCGGGTCAGGACCCTGTGCGTCCTGATCAGCAGCGCATGGAAGAGCTTCGCTTCCCGGTGGAACGGCCGGACTTCAAATCCGGTAGAGGTTGCCAGCAATCTTTGGTGGGTTCGACTCCCACGCTCTTCCGCCACCCTATTCTTGTCAACGATCCCGATCGATGAGCAGTACCGCCACCCCATCAGGCTTCTATCCGTTCGAAGGCGATGAAACGCAGTCGCTGGCCCTGATCCCGCTGTCGGTGCGCTACAAGCTCGATGTCTGCGAGATCAAGCTGCACTTGCAGCAGTGGCAAAAGCTGCCTCACGAGGATCGCCGAGCATTGCTGTCGGCGCCGTTCGAGCGCGATGTCGACATCGATGCCTGCCGCAGCCTGCTGCACCATCTGGTCGACCACCATGTCGGCGAGGCCGCCACAGCCCATCCGCTGTCAGGTGATGAAGCCTGGCTTGATGCATCACGCTGGCCTCAAGTCGTCATCGAACAGTGCCACCGCGAAGCGGTGCCACTGCCGGCAGTCGAACAATGGGCACGGTTGGATGAAGCGCAGCGGCATGCGATTTTCGTACTCGGTCGCTCGAAGCACTCGCAGCAGGACTTCCGAGCCGCCATGGTGCTGTTTTTCGGGGTTCGCCTTCTTTCGTAGCACCTCTGGTATCAGATGACGCTCCGTTCGACCGGATGCGCTTGCCAGCCTGCGCCGCTGTCACCGGCCGCCGATAACGCCTTTGCCGGAAGGTGGGCGACGATGCATTTTTGCCGCATTTTTAACCGCCATTCCGTTGAGCAGCCGATGCCCTACCTACCGGCAGGCCTCTCTTTCTGTGCAGCCGCCAGTCAGGTTTAGCTTCAAGCCCGGCCAGCGCCGAACTTCACTTCCTCTGGCCACCGCCCCCCCGACTTACGAATGACACCGGTCAAGGGATTCGAATCGATAGTAGCCAGCGGACTACAATTTATGTACACTGTCACGCAAACGGCAAAGTTTGTCCTTTGGTTAGATGGACTGAAAGATCGGACTGCCCGCGCCCGGTTGCTCAAGCGACTGCGGCGTGTCTCGCTAGGCAACCTCGGCGACGTCAAATGTGTCGGCAAAGAGGTGTGGGAGATGCGCGAGCATTTCAGTCCCGGCTGGCGGATGTATTTCACCCTCCGCGGCAGCGAGGCGATTGTCTTGCTGAACGGCGGGGAAAAGTCGACCCAGGAAACGGATATCGCCATAGCCTGCCAATTGGCCACGGAGGTTTAGATGGGCAAGACCACACTGATACCTTTTGATGCTGCAGACTTCCTCGGCTCGGAAGACGACATAGCGCTTTACTTGAGTTCCGTCATGGAAGACGGCAGCGCACAGGAAATCGCCGCCGCACTGGGTGACATCGCGCGCGCGCGAGGCATGAGCAAGATTGCCCTCGATGCCGGCCTGTCACGCGAAAGTTTATACAAGGGGCTGTCCGGCGACCGAGCGCCAACGGCAGACACCATGCTGAAGGTGATACGTGCACTGGGGCTCAGACTGGCAGTGCATCCGGTCTGATGCCATACGGGTGGCCGGCTAAGCCAATACGTCGCGATGCGCTGAAATCGCCTCGCGCACGATAGGATCGAGGCTGTCGGCCTGCGGGTCATCGAGCGATGCCACGATGGCCTTGCGCATGGGCGGCGCCCAGAATCGCTTCAAGTGGGAGGCGATGTCGGCCTTGGCCTGTTCGCGGTCCGGCATGCTGTCGAAGAACTGGCCTATCTGGTTGGCCATCCGGATCAGGTGATTAACGTCCATCGTCAGTCTCCGCGCAAGCGCTCGGGATGCGCATAGATCACATAAGAAGGGTCGCGCATGAAGCCGACCAGGGTCACGCCCGCGTCATCGGCCAGCTGCACGGCAAAGCTGGTCGGCGCCGAGATCGCCGCCACCAGCCCGATGTCCATCACCGCCGCCTTCTGCACCATTTCATAGCTGGCGCGGCTGGTGATCAGTAACGCGCCTTGCGAAAAATCGGTCCCGGCCTTCACCAGCGCACCGATCAGCTTGTCCAGCGCGTTATGCCGGCCCACGTCTTCGCGCACGCAGCGCAGCTCGCCACCGGCGTCCAGCCAGGCGGCCGCATGGGTGGCGCCGCTTTGCTGCTGCATCGGTTGCCGTGCGTGCATCGCGCGCATCCCGTCCAGCAGATGGCGGTCATGCACCGGATGGCGATGGCTAACTGGCTTGAGCCAACGCGCCACCTGATCCAGCGCCTCGGTGCCGCACAGTCCGCAACCGGTGCGGCCGCTGAGGTTGCGGCGGCGCTCTTTGAGCTTCGCGAAACGTTCGGAAGCGATCTCCAGCTGCACCGCCATGCCCGCCTCGCGCTGCTCGATATCGACGCCGTACAACTCCGATGGCGCCGACAGGATGCCTTCGGTCAGCGAAAAGCCGAGCGCAAAATCCTCCAGATCCGCCGGCGAAGCCAGCATCACCGCATGCGAAATGCCGTTGTACTCGAGCGCCACCGGCACCTCCACGGCCAGCATATCGGTCGATGCGCTGGCCTGGCCGTCGCGCACGCGCGTCACCGCCACCTGCTTCAGGGTCGCGGCGCCTTCGCTCAGCACATCCATCGTCGGGTCTTGCCCCATAGTCCTGCAGTCTTGCGACCCTGTATCGTCAAGTCGGTTGTTTCAGCTGTCCGACTGATATCAGCTGTCCGCCCGGACCAGTTCCAGCTGCTCGCGCGTGAAGCGCTCGTGCTCCTGCTGCCAGGCCGAGGGCTGCGTGACCGGCATCACCTGCACCGCCGTCACCTTGTACTCGGGACAATTGGTCGCCCAGTCCGAGTTGTCAGTGGTGATCACGTTGGCGCCGGATTCCGGGAAGTGGAAAGTCGTGTACACCACGCCCGGCTGCACATTCTCGGTCACGGTCGCGCGCAGCACGGTCTGACCGGAACGGGATTCGATGCCGACCCAGTCATCCTGCCGTATGCCGCGCTCTTCGGCGTCATGCGGATGGATTTCCAACCGGTCTTCACTATGCCAGCGGACGTTCTCGGTGCGCCGCGTCTGGGCGCCGACATTGTACTGCGACAGGATACGGCCGGTCGTCAGGATCAGCGGGAAGCGCTGCGTGACTTTCTCGTCGGTGGCAATGTACTTGGTGATGATGAAGCGCCCCTTGCCGCGCACGAAGCCGTCGACGTGCATGATCGGCGTGCCCTGCGGCGCCTGCTCGTTGCAAGGCCACTGCAGGCTGCCCTGCTGGTCGATCTTCTCGAACGAGACGCCGGCAAAGCTCGGGGTCAGCGAGGCGATCTCATCCATGATCTCGGACGGATGGGCGTACTGCATCGGATAGCCGAGCGCGGCCGACAGCAGCTGCGTCACTTCCCAGTCCGAATAGCCGGCCTTGGCCGGCATCACCTTGCGCACACGCGAAATGCGGCGCTCGGCATTGGTGAAGGTGCCATCTTTCTCAAGGAAGGACGAGCCCGGCAGGAAGACGTGCGCATACTTCGCCGTCTCGTTGAGGAACAGGTCCTGCACGACGATGCATTCCATCGCCGACAATGCCTCGGCCACGTGCTGGGTATTGGGGTCGGACTGGACGATGTCTTCGCCCTGGCAATACAGGCCCCTGAAGCTGCCATCGAGCGCAGCCTCGAACATGTTCGGAATGCGCAGGCCGGGCTCGGGGCTGAGCGTGACGCCCCAGCGCGCATCGAATTGGGCGCGGGCGGAGCTGTCGGAAATATGGCGATAGCCCGGCAGCTCGTGCGGGAAGGAGCCCATGTCGCAGGAGCCCTGCACATTGTTCTGGCCGCGCAGCGGATTGACGCCCACGCCTTCGCGGCCGACATTGCCGGTCGCCATCGCCAGGTTGGCAATGCCCATCACCATCGTCGAGCCCTGCGCATGCTCGGTCACGCCCAGGCCGTAATAGATCGCGGCATTGCCGCCGGTGGCATACAGCCGGGCGGCGGCGCGCAAGTCCTCGGCCGGCACGCCGATCACGGCGGCCATGGCTTCCGGCGAGTTCTCCGGGCGCGACACGAAAGCCTTCCAGTCGGCAAAGGATTGGGTGTCGCAGCGCTCGGCGACGAAGGCGTCGTTCACCAGGCCTTCGGTGACGATCACATGGGCGAGCGCGGAGATCATCGCCACATTGGTGCCCGGCTTGAGCTTGAGGTGATAGTCAGCCTCGTAATGCGGTCCGCGCACCATCTCGGTAGTGCGCGGATCGATCACGATCAGTTTCGCGCCCTGCCGCAGGCGGCGCCGCATCTGCGAGGCGAACACAGGGTGGGCGGCGACCGGATTGGCGCCGATCACCATGATCACATCGGACTTCATCACCGAATCGAAAGTCTGGGTGCCGGCGGATTCGCCCAGCGTCTGCTTGAGGCCATAGCCGGTCGGCGAATGGCAGACCCGCGCGCAGGTATCGACATTGTTGTTGCCGAAGGCGGCGCGGACCAGCTTCTGCACCAGATACGCTTCTTCGTTCGTGCAGCGCGACGAGGTAATGCCGCCAATCGCATCCTTGCCGTGCGCGGCCTGGATGCGGCGGAATTCACTGGCCGCATAACTGACCGCCTCGTCCCATGACACTTCCTGCCAGGGGTCGGTGATCTTCTTGCGGATCATCGGCTTCAACATGCGGTCCTTGTGGGTCGCGTAGCCCCAGGCAAAGCGGCCCTTCACGCAAGAATGGCCGTGGTTGGCCTGACCATCCTTCCAAGGCACCATGCGCACCACCTTGTCGCCCTGCAGCTCGGCCTTGAAGCCGCAGCCGACGCCGCAGTAGGCGCAGGTGGTGATCTCGCTGCGCGTGGGCTGGCCCATCATGATCACGGTCTTCTCGGTCAGCGTCGCCGTCGGGCAAGCCTGCACGCAGGCGCCGCAGGAGACGCACTCGGATTCCATGAAGGCCTCGTTCTGGCCGGCGGCCACCCGCGACTCGAAGCCGCGGCCGTCGATGGTCAGCGCAAAAGTGCCCTGGGTCTCTTCGCAGGCACGCACGCAGCGGTTGCAGACGATGCACTTCGACGGGTCATAGGAGAAATACGGGTTCGATTCGTCTTTCTTCAGCGCCAGGTGGTTCTCGCCCTGATAGCCGTAGCGAACCTCGCGCAGGCCGACCTGCCCGGCCACGTCCTGCAGCTCGCAATCGCCGTTGGCGGCGCAGGTCAGGCAGTCAAGCGGGTGATCGGAGATGTACAGCTCCAGCATGCCGCGCCGGATGTCGGCCAGCTTCGGCGTCTGGGTGCGCACTTTCATCCCGGCCTCGACCGGCGTCGTGCAGGAAGCCGGATAGCCTTTGCGGCCCTCGATCTCGACCAGACAGACGCGGCAGGAGCCAAAGGCTTCCAGCGTATCGGTGGCGCACAGCTTCGGTATCGGTATGCCGGCCTCGACGCTGGCCCGCATCACCGAGGTACCGGCCGGCACGCTGACGGCAACCCCGTCAATCTCCAGCGTGACCAGGATCTCGGCAGTCTTTGCGGGCGTGCCGTAATCGGTATCTGCCTGCCGTTTCAAGTCGATGCTGTTCATGCTGCCTCCTTGGCCTGCTGCGGATTGCCGCCCTGCTGCGGGCTGATGCCGAAGTCTTCGGGGAAATGATTGAGCGCGGACAGCACCGGGAATGGCGTCATGCCGCCCATTGCGCACAGCGATCCGTTGAGCATCACGTCGCACAGGTCGCGCACCAGATGCAGCTGCTGCTCGCGCACCTCGGTCGAGGTGGCGGCGATCACCTGGTCCAGCGCTTCCTTGCCGCGTGTCGAACCGATGCGGCACGGTGTGCACTTGCCGCAGGACTCGACGGCGCAGAATGCCATCGCATAGCGCGCCTGCCGGAGCATGTTGACGCTGTCGTCGAACACCACGATGCCGCCGTGGCCTAGCGTGCCGCCGATGGCGAGGAAGGCCTCGTAGTCCAGCGGGGTGTCGAACTGCGACTGCGGAAGATAGGCGCCCAGCGGCCCGCCGACCTGGACTGCGCGTATCGGACGGCCGGAGCGGGTGCCGCCGCCAAAGTCGTACAGCATCTCGCGCAGGCTGATGCCGAAGGCTTTCTCGACCAGACCGCCCTGGCGGACGTTGCCGGCCAGTTGTATCGGCAGCGTGCCGCGCGATCGGCCCATGCCGAAGTCCTTGTAGTAGGCAGCGCCGCGCGCGAAGATCACCGGCACGGTCGCCAGCGAGATCACGTTGTTGATCACGGTCGGCTTGCCGAACAGGCCGGCAATGGCCGGCAGCGGCGGCTTGGCGCGCACGATGCCGCGCTTGCCTTCAATCGATTCCAGCAGGGCCGTCTCTTCGCCGCACACATAGGAGCCGGCGCCGACGCGCACCTCGAGCTCGAAGGCCTGGCCGCTGCCGAGGATGTCCTGCCCCAGGTACTGGTGCGCGCGCGCGATGGCGATCGCCTCGTTCAGGACCGCGATCGCATGCGGGTATTCGGACCGTACGTAGATATAGCCTTTGGTGGCGCCAACGCCGAGGCCGGCGATGGTCATGCCCTCGATCAGCATGAACGGATCGTCTTCCATCACCATGCGGTCCGAGAAGGTGCCGGAGTCACCTTCGTCGGCATTGCAGACGATGTACTTGCGATCGGCCTGCGCATTGCGCACGGTGTTCCACTTGATGCCGGTCGGGAAAGCGGCGCCGCCCCGGCCGCGCAGGCCAGAGGACGTCACTTCCTCGACGATCTGCGCCGGCGTCATCGCCAGCGCCTTTTTCAGGCCGGCAAAACCTTCATGCGCGGTGTAATCACTGAGCGACAGCGGGTCGGTGATGCCGATGCGGGCGAAGGTCAGGCGCTCCTGGCGCTTGAGGAAAGGAATGTCGTCCGTCTTGCCCAGCGCCAGTGGGTGCGCGCCGCCTTGCAGGAAGCCGGCTGCAAACAGCGCCGGCACCTCTTCTGACGTGACCGGCCCGTAAGCAATGCGGCCGCCGGCGGTCTCGACCTCGACCAGCGGCTCCAGCCAGAACATGCCGCGCGAGCCATTGCGCACCAGCTGGATGGCGATGCCCTGCGCCGCGGCCTGCGCGACGATGGCGTCGGCCACCTCGTTGGCGCCCAGCGCCAGCGCGGTCGAGTCGCGCGGCACATAGACCCGAACCGGCGCGTTGTGGACGGCGCTCATGCATCGCTCCTGGCGCGCGACAGCAGCGCATCGAACCGCTGCGGGCTGACCCGCGCATGGACATCCTCGCCCACCATCATCGACGGTCCGCAGGCGCAATGGCCAAGGCAATACACCGGCTCCAGCGTGACGCGGCCATCGGGGGTGGTCTGGTGAAAATCAATGCCCAGGCGCTGTTTCACATGCTCGGCCAGCGCGTCGGCACCGACCGACTGGCAGGCTTCGGCCCGACATAGCTGCACCACGAGCTTGCCGGCCGGCGACTCGCGGAAGTGATGGTAGTAGCTGATCACGCCATGGACCTCGGCGCGCGACAGGTTCAGGCGGTCGGCAATCAGCGGCACCGAGTCGGGCGGCACGTAGCCGTGCGCCGCCTGAATCGCGTGCAGGATGGGCAGCAGCGCTCCCTGCGGCCCGCCAAGGCTGGCCAGGGTGTCGTCCACGCAGGCGTCATAGGAACGTGCGGGCATCGGTGTCTCCATCGCTAGTTATATGTCTTGAATTACATATTTCCGACTTGAGCAAAAGCGTTGCGGCTCAATGACTTGCATCATAGTGTTGGGAGCCGAACTGCTTGTCAATATGTGATTGAAAGCCTATTTTCAAGCGATAAAAAACGCCGCCCTGCGTATGCAGCGGCGGCGTTGCGTGTGCCCGCTTTGTGACTGATTTGCGCCTGTGGCGGCCTGCCGGCCCGCGGATGGCGGCGCTCAGTCGTTCTTGATCACGATGCTGGGGAACTTGCTGGTCATGTCCTTGGCCTTCTCGGCCACCCGCACCGCGACCTTGCGCGCGATGGCCTTGTACAGCTGGGCCACCTGGCCGTCGGGCTCGGCCACCACGGTCGGTCGGCCGGAGTCGGCCTGCTCGCGGATGCTCATGGTCAGCGGCAGCGCGCCGAGGAAATCAACGCCGAAATCCGCGCACATTTTCTCGCCACCGCCCTGCCCGAAGATGGGCTCGGCATGGCCGCAATTCGAGCAGATGTGCATGCTCATGTTCTCGACGATGCCGATGATGGGAATGCCGACCTTCTCGAACATCTTCAGCCCCTTGCGGGCATCGAGCAGCGCGATGTCTTGCGGGGTGGTGACGATGACGGCGCCCGTCACCGGCACTTTTTGCGACAGGGTCAGCTGCACATCGCCGGTGCCGGGCGGCATGTCGACGATCAGGTAATCGAGGTCTTTCCAATTGGTCTGTTCCAGCAGCTGCTGCAGCGCCTGGGTAACGATGGGGCCGCGCCAGACCATGGGCTGGTCGGGATCGATCATGAAGCCGATCGATGCCACCTGCACGCCATAGTTCTCCAGCGGCTCCATGGTCTTGCCGTCCGGGCTTTCCGGCCGGCCGGACACGCCCATCATCATCGGCTGCGACGGGCCGTAGATGTCGGCATCCAGCAAACCGACGCGCGCGCCTTCGGCGGCCAGCGCCAGCGCGAGGTTGACGGCCGTCGTCGATTTGCCGACGCCGCCCTTGCCAGAGGCCACGGCGATGATGTTGCGCACATTGGTCATCAGCTTCACGCCACGCTGCACGGCATGCGCAACAATTTTCGATTGCACGGTGGCGCTGACATTGGCCACGCCGGGGACGGTGCGCACGGCCGTGATCACCGCATTGCGGATGCCGTCGATCTGGCTTTTGGCCGGATAGCCGAGCTCGACATCAACCGACACATTGCCGCCGTCCACCTGGATGTTTTTGGCAGATTTGCTGCTGACCAGATCCTTGCCGGTATTCGGATCGATGACTTTGGACAATGCGTCGCGGACGGCTTCTACGGTAGTGCTCATGACATCTCCATTTTGGAAGCCGCAAGTCTAAACGAAAGCGGCCGCGCCTGTCG
>JACCDT010745873.1_pt1 | contig 11720 bp, 7 predicted proteins | sample 7446291 | NCBI WGS metagenome assembly JACCDT01 (sample SAMN15323446, study PRJNA562643) | freshwater metagenome | isolation source: river surface water | place: USA:Blue River Watershed | collected 2017-08-17 | reverse complement strand
CCTTGGTCACGCGACCGTCCTTGCCGGTGCCGGCCACGGAGCCGGCGGCGAGGTTGTTATCCGCCATCAGCTTGGCGGCGGCGGGCATGGCCACGCCAGCCATCGAGCCACCGGCGGCAGCCGGGGCCGCAGCGGGTGCCGGAGCCGCAGCAGCGGGAGCAGCAGCAGCCGGGGCGGCGGCCACGGCGCCGGCCTTGCCTTCGCTGTCGATCTTGGCGATGACCTGGTCGGCCACCACGGTGCCGCCGTCGGCGACCACGATCTCGGCCATCACGCCGGCGCTGGGCGCAGGCACTTCAAGCACGACCTTGTCGGTCTCGATCTCGATCAGGATTTCGTCCTGGGCCACGGCTTCGCCGGGTTTCTTCTTCCAGGACAGCAGGGTGGCTTCCGCGACCGACTCGGACAGCTGCGGGACCTTCACATCAACGATTGCCATTTTGGTATTTCCTTAAACGTGTTCGAGCCGGGTTACTTGGTCAGGACAAAGCCCTTGAGCTTGGCGAAGGCCGCATCGATCAGGGCCTTCTGCTGGTCCTGGTGCAGGTGCGCATAGCCCACGGCCGGGGATGCCGAGGCGGCGCGGCCGGCGTAGCCGAGCTTCTGGCCATCGAGCATGTTCTCGTGGATGTTGTGCTGGATGAAGAACCAGGCGCCCTGGTTCTGCGGCTCGTCCTGGCACCACACGATGTCGGTGGCGTTCGGGTACTTCTTCAGCTCGGCGGCGAAGGCCTTGTGCGGGAAGGGATAGAGCTGCTCGACGCGGATGATGGCCACGTCGTCGGCGCCCTTCTCCTCGCGCTTCTTGACCAGGTCGTAGTAGACCTTGCCCGAGCAGGCGATCACGCGCTTGACCTTGTCGGCCTTGATGTCCTTGGTTTCGCCGATGACGGTCTGGAAACCGCCCTTGGTGAACTCGGACAGCGGCGAGGTCGCGTCCTTGTTGCGAAGCAGGGATTTGGGGGTGAAGATCACCAGGGGCTTCCTCAGCTCGCGCACCATCTGCCGGCGCAGCACGTGGAAGATCTGGCTGGCGGTGGTGGGCTGGACGATGCCCATGTTGGTGTCGGCCGCCAGCTGCATGAAGCGCTCGACGCGGGCCGAGCTGTGCTCGGGGCCCTGGCCCTCGTAGCCGTGGGGCAGCATCAGGGTGATGCCGTTGACGCGGCCCCACTTCACTTCGCCGGAGGCGATGAACTGGTCGATGACCACCTGGGCGCCGTTGGCGAAGTCGCCGAACTGGGCTTCCCAGATCACCAGGGTGTTGGGCTCGGCGGAGGCGTAGCCGTACTCGAAGCCCAGCACCGCCTCTTCGGACAGGATGGAGTCGATGACGACGAAGGGCGCCTGGTTCTCGGCCACGTTCTGCAGCGGCACGTAGGTGCCGGTGTCCCAGCGCTCACGGTTCTGGTCGTGAATGACGGCGTGGCGGTGGGTGAAGGTGCCGCGGCCGCAGTCCTCGCCGGACAGGCGCACCGGGTAGCCGGAGGCGACGAGCGAGGCGAAGGCCATGTGCTCGCCCATGCCCCAGTCGACGTTGACTTCACCGCGGCCCATGGCGGCGCGGTCTTCCAGCACCTTCTTGACCAGGTTGTGCGGGGTGACGTGCGCCGGCACGGTGGTGATCTTCTCGGACAGGCGCTTCCACTCGGCCAGGGGCAGCGCGGTGTCGGAAGCGTCGGTCCACTTCTTGCCGACGAAGGGCGCCCAGTCGACCGCGTACTTGCTCTTGAAGTTGGTCAGCACCGGGTCGACCGTGTGCTTGCCCGCGTCCATGGCGGCGCGATAGGTCTTGACCATGGCGTCCGGGCCGTCGGCCGGCAGCACGCCCTGGGTGACCAGCTTGTCGCCGTACAGCTTGCGGGTGCCGGGGTGGGCGCCGATCTTCTTGTACATCAGCGGCTGGGTGAGCGCGGGGGTGTCCTGCTCGTTGTGTCCCAGCTTGCGGAAGCAGATGATGTCGACCACCACGTCCTTGCTGAACTCCATGCGGTACTCGAGGGCCAGCTGGGTGGCCAGCACCACGGCCTCGGGGTCGTCGCCGTTGACGTGCAGCACCGGGGACTCGACGCCCTTGACGATGTCGGTGCAGTACAGGGTGGAGCGCAGGTCGCGCGGATCAGAGGTGGTGAAACCGATCTGGTTGTTGATGATGATGTGCACCGTGCCGCCGGTGGTGTACCCACGGGTGGCGGCCAGCGCCAGGGTTTCCTGGTTGACGCCCTGGCCGGCGAAGGCGGCGTCGCCGTGCACCAGCACCGGCAGCACCTGCTTGCCCTGGGCGTCGCCGCGGCGGTCCATGCGGGCGCGCACGCTGCCCTCGACCACCGGGTTCACGATTTCGAGGTGCGAGGGGTTGAAGGCGAGGGAGAGGTGCACCGGGCCGCCGCGGGTGCTGACGTCGGAGCTGAAGCCCTGGTGGTACTTCACGTCGCCGGCGGGCAGGTCCTCGGGGGCGGCGTGGTCGAATTCGGCGAACAGGTCACCGGGCATCTTGCCCAGGGTGTTCACCAGGACGTTCAGGCGGCCGCGGTGGGCCATGCCTATCACGATCTCCTGCACGCCCTTCTCGGCGGCGTGGTGAATCAGTTCGTCCATCGAGGCGATGAAGGACTCGCCGCCTTCGAGCGAGAAGCGCTTCTGGCCGACGTACTTGGTGTGGAGGTAGCGCTCCAGGCCTTCGGCGGCGGTCAGGCGGTCGAGGATCTGCTTCTTGCGCTCGGCGCTGAAGGCCGGCTTGGAGCGGATGATCTCGAGCTTCTGCTGCCACCAGCGCTTCTGCGCCTGGTCGGAGATGAACATGTACTCGGCGCCGACGGTGCCGCAGTAGGTCTCGCGCAGCGCGTTCAGCAGCTCGCGCAGGCTCATGGAGTTCTTGCCGAAGAAGGTGTTCGAGGTGTCGAACACGGTTTCCTGGTCGGCGTCGGTGAAGCCGTAGAAGGACGGCTCCAGCTCGGGAATGGCGGGGCGCTCGGTGCGCTTCAAGGGGTCGAGGTCGGCCCAGCGGACGCCCACGTTGCGATAGGCGGCGATCAGCTGCTGCACCGCGGTGCGCTTGCGGCCCATCTCGGCGTCGGCGCTGGCCATGACGACCTTGGTGCCGCCCTGCTTCGCGCGCTCGGCAAAGGCGTTGATGACGGGCAGGTGGGGAACGTCCTTGGCGTCCGAGCCATCGACGGCGGGGACATGCTGCAGGGCGTCGAAGTATTCGCGCCAGTTGTCCGGCACGCTACCCGGGTTGGCCAGGTAGTTTTCGTACATCTCCTCGACGTACGGGGCGTTGCCCCCGAAGAGGTACGTGCTGCCCTGATAGGCAGCGTAGACGTTGTTCGTCTCGCTCATATTTCGCTACTTTCCGCTCCCCTTCAGGGAGCCTCAGCTGGTTGCAAAAACCTTCCGCGACACGGCTGAACCGGTTGGCGGATGCGACAGTGGCTGGAAGGACCAAAGTGACTCGCGGATTGTGCCACTGAAGTGCCACCGGACCCCGGACTTTCGACGCGGCGGCGCAGCATCCGGGATACGTTGTACGACAAAAGGATCAGACCGCCTGGACCTGATCCTTGATCTGCTGCAGCGTGCCCGGGTCCTCGATGGTGGTGAGGTCGCCGGGGTCACGGCCTTCGCAGACCGCCTGGATGGCGCGCCGCAGCAGCTTGCCGCTGCGGGTCTTGGGCAGCATCGTCACGAAGCGCACCCGCGCCGGGCGGGCCACCGCGCCGAGCTGGCCGTCGACCACCTTCATGATCTCGCCCTCGAGCTTCAGGCGCTCGGCTTCATCGGGCAGCAAGGCGGGGTCGCGCACCACGGCGAAGGCCATCGCCACCTGCCCTTTCACGTTGTCGGCGACGCCGACCACGGCCACCTCCGCAACCGACGGGTGGCTGGAGATGCTCTCCTCGATCTCGCGGGTGCCCAGGCGGTGGCCGGCGACGTTGATCACGTCGTCGGTGCGGCCCAGGATGAAGAAGTAGCCGTCGGCGTCCTTGATGCCCCAGTCGAAGGTGCTGTAAAGCATCTTGCCGGGGATGGACTCCCAGTACGTCTTCTTGAAGCGGGCGTCGTCACGCCAGATGGTCTGCATGAAGCCCGGGGGCGTGGGCGATTCGATCACCACCACGCCCTTCTCGTTGGGCTGGGTCAGTTCTTCACCGGTGGACTCGTTGACGATCTTGGCGCGCCAGCCGTACATCGGCACGCCGGGGCTGCCGAAGCGCGAGGCCTTCTTCTCGACGCCGTTGGCGATGGTGAGAATCGGCCAGCCGGTCTCGGTCTGCCAGTAGTTGTCGATGATCGGCACGCCCAGCGCGTCGTTGATCCAGCGCGCGGTGGGTTCGTCCAGCGGCTCGCCGGCCAGGAACAGGGCCTTGAGCGTGGACAGGTCGTACTTCTTGAGGAAGGCCGGGTCGTGTTTCTTCAGCACACGCACCGCGGTGGGCGCGCTGAACATCACGCTCACCTTGTACTTCTCGACCAGGCTCCACCAGATGCCGGCGTCGGGGCGGATCGGCAGGCCTTCGTAGAGGATGGTCGCCATGCCGCCGATCAGCGGGCCATAGACGATGTAGCTGTGCCCCACCACCCAGCCGATGTCGCTGGTGCAGAAGTAGGTGCCGCCGGGCTCGCCCATCATGATGTGCTTCATGCTGGAGGCCAGGGCCACCGCGTAGCCGCCCACGTCACGCTGCACGCCCTTGGGCTTGCCGGTGGTGCCGCTGGTGTACATGGTGTAGCTGATGTCGGTGGCGTCGACCCACTCGCAGGGCACCTGCACGCCGGCGCACTCGGTGGCCATCTGGCCCCAGTGCACGTCGCGGCCGGCGACCGACTCGAACTTCTCCAGGCCCCGGTCGACCATCAGCACCGACTCGGGCTTGTGCGCGGACAGGCGGATCGCCTCGTCCAGCAGCGGCTTGTAGGGAACGACCTTGCCGCCGCGCGAGCCGGCGTCGGCGCTCACGATGACCTTGGGCGAAGCGTCCTCGATGCGCGAGGCCAGCGACACCGAGGCGAAACCGCCGAACACCACCGAGTGGATGGCGCCGATACGGGCGCAGGCCAGCATGGCGAACACCGCCTCGGGAATCATGGGCATGTAGACCAGCACCCGGTCGCCCCGGCCCACACCCAGCTTCTTGAGCATGGCGGCGGCCAGGTTGACCTTCTCATGCAGCTGCCGGAAGGTGTAGGTTTCCTCGATGCCGGTCTCGGTCGAGACGTGGATCAGGGCGGCCTGGTCCGGGCGGTCCTTCAGGTGCCGGTCGACCGCGTTGTGGCACAGGTTCGTCTTGCCGCCGACAAACCAGCGGGTGAAGGGCGCGTTGTCGTTGTCCAGGATGCGCTGGGGCGGGGTCTGCCAATCAATCAGCCTGGCCTGCTCGGCCCAGAAGGCCTCGGGCTGGTCCACCGACTGGCGGTAGAAGTCTTCGTACTTGCTCATGACGTTCTCCTCGGGTCCTTGTTCTTCCCCGCCACCCTGCCCTCCCTGGGCCCGGCGGGACACTACTTGATCAATGCCAGCGCCTCCTTGAAGCGCGGGTGGCGGCTGTCTCCCAGCCATTCGAAGGCCACCATCTCGGTGGTCACCAGCTCGCAGCCGGCGCCGGCCAGGCGGTCGAAGGCGGCGTCGCGGTTGCGGTCGGTGCGCGAGCCACAGGCGTCGGTGACGACCCAGACGTCCATTTCCTCTTCGAGCAGTTGCAGGGCGGTCTGCAGCACGCAGACATGGGCCTCGCAACCGGCCAGCACCACGCTGGCGCGGGCAGGCTCGGCTTCCACCGGCTTTTGCAGGTGGCGCGGCAGGCTGCGGGCGTTGCCGCGCGGCGCGGGTGCGGGCGGGCGCAGGCGCGGCATCAGCTCGGCGCCGGCGCCGAAGGACACCTTGGACAGGACGGTGGGCAGATGGGGCTTGAGGGCCGGGACGGTGGGGCCGAGGCCGGCGGGGTTCTGCTCGGTGGCCAGCACCGGAACCTCCAGCATCGCGGCCAGGCGGGCGAGTCGCTCCGCATTGAGGAGGACATTCGCCGCATCGGCGATGGCAGGCATGAGCCGCTGCTGGTAATCAACCAGCACCAGCGTGGAATCGGAAGCGTCTAGAAGCATCGGCGGGCATTGGAGCCGCCCGCCCTGTCTCCGAACTGACACACGGCGGGTGAGGCTCTCGGAGTGGGTTCTTTTGGATTATCGACGGGCCGCGGGCAGCACCCGCAGCAGCCGGCCCTGCGGACTGTCGGTGAGGAGGTAGAGCCAGCCGTCCGGCCCCTGGCGCACGTCGCGGATCCGGTCGCCGCCAGACAGGTCGTGACGGACCTCCTCCCTCACCCGGCCCTCCTCCAGCCGCAGCTGCACCAGCCGGCCGAACTTCAAAGATCCGATGAACAGCTGGCCCTTCATCGCAGGGCCGTAGCGATCACTGGTCAAAAAGGCCATGCCCGAGGGCGCGATGGAAGGCACCCAGTGGTACAGGGGCTGCTCCATGCCCGCCTGCGCGGTCAGGCCCTGCCCGATCTTGCCGCCGCCGTACTGCTCGCCGTAGGTGATGACCGGCCAGCCGTAGTTGCGACCGGGCTGCGGCAGGTTGATCTCGTCCCCGCCCTGGGGGCCGTGCTCGTGCGTCCAAAGCCGGCCGTCGGGCCCCAGGGTCGCGCCCTGCGGGTTGCGGTGGCCCAGGCTCCAGATCTCGGGCAAGGCGCCGGGGCGGCCGATGAAGGCGTTGCCCGGCGCGGGCGCGCCCTCGCGGGTCAGGCGCACCACCTTGCCCAGGTGGTTGTCCAGCTTCTGCGCGTCCTGCGAACGGGAGTAGCGCTCCCCCAGGGTAAGGAACAGGTGGCCCTCGCGGTCCTGCGCGATGCGGCATCCGAAGTGCAGCTGGCTAGCCACCTTGGGCCGCTGCCGGAAGATGACCCGCACCTCCTCCAGCCGCCGCTCGTCGGCCGAGAGCCGGGCGCGGGCCAGGGCGGTGCCGTTCACCGGGCCTTCGGCCTCCGCGAAGCAGAAATACACCGTGCGGGAGCCTGGGCCCGCGGCCTGGGCGAAGTCGGCATCGAGGGCGAGGTCCAGCAAGCCGCCCTGCCCCTGCGCGGCCACCGCCGGCACGCCGTCGATCGGCGGCTCCACACGCCCGTCGGCCTGGACGAGGCGCAGGCGCCCCGGGCGCTCGGTTACGAGGAAGCGGCCTCCTGGCAGAAAAGCCACGGACCAGGGGTGCGCGAGCCCGCTCGCCACGGTCTCGGCCCGCAGGCCGGGGGCGGCGTCCGCGGCGGCGCCGGACGCGATGGGCGCACCGGCCAAGGGCCCCAGGGCCGCCAGTACCCAGGCCCATGGGCCGACCCGTTTCGCGCGCAGCCGGGACAGCCGAGACTGGCGGACCCGGTCGATGGATCGGGGCATGCGGGCCGTGGACATGGAAGCCATTATGACCATCGCGTTCACCTCAAGGAGGGTTGTGCAAACGGAGTCCCAACTCAAAAAGGACCGGTAAATCAAGCATTTACACCTGTTTCCCGGTTGACCGGAAGCGGCTTGATGGTAAGCTCGTCCGGATGAGTTTCCGTCTTGTCCGCCCCCTGGGGGCGCCTGTCGCCTGGGCCTTGGCCCTCGCCCTGGCGCTGCCCGTGCAGCCCGCCCTGGCGGCGCCGCCCTCCCCGGCGGCCGGCAACGAGGACGAGATCGCCCGCCTGCTGGCAGACCGGGGCCTGATCGGCAAGCTCGAGCAGGCCGGCCTGGCGGTGCGGAACCAGACCTCCGACCTGGTCTTCAACGCCATGGGTTTCCTGGGTGTCCCGTACAAGCGCGGCGGCACCACCGTGGAAACCGGCTTCGACTGCAGCGGCTTCGTGCGCGCCATCTACGAGCAGACCGCCGGCCTGGTGCTGCCGCGTCGCGCCCGGGAGCAGGCCGCCGCCACCGAGGTGATCGACAAGCGCGACCTCAAGCCCGGCGACCTGGTGTTCTTCAACACCATGCGCAAGACCTTCAGCCACGTTGGCATCTACGTGGGCGACGGCAAGTTCATCCACTCCCCCAAGCCCGGCGCCGAAGTGCGCGTGGACGACATGTCCGGCAGCTACTGGGTGCGCCGCTTCGACGGCGCCCGGCGGGTCCTCACCGGCGCGCAGGCCACCGAACCGGCGCCCACCTCCAGCCGCTGAAGCTGGCAGCGCCCTCCAGAAATCCTTCCTCCCAAGCAAAAGGGCGCCTCGGCGCCCTTTTGCTTGATGGAGTGCCCGCAAGCGCCCGGCTCAGACTTGGCGCCCTGCCCTCACTTGCCCTCGCTCGCCTTCACTTGCGCGGCGGCGGCAGGTCGGTGCAGGTGCCGTGCGCGGCCTCGGCGGCCATGCCGATGCTCTCGCCCAGGGTCGGGTGCGGGTGGATGGTCTTGCCGATGTCCACCTCGTCGGCGCCCATCTCGATGGCCAGGGCCACCTCACCAATCATGTCGCCCGCGTGGGTGCCGACGATGCCGCCGCCCAGAATGCGGCCACTTTCGGCATCGAACAGCAGCTTGGTGAAACCTTCGTCGCGGCCATTGGCAATGGCGCGGCCCGAGGCGTTCCAGGGGAACAGGCCCTTCTTGATGGCCACGTCCTGGGCCTTGGCCTGGTCCTCGGTGAGGCCCACCCACGCCACCTCAGGATCGGTGTAGGCCACGCTGGGGATGACGCGGGCATCAAAAGCCACCTTCTCGCCGGCAGCCGCCTCGGCCGCCACATGGGCCTCGTGCACCGCCTTGTGCGCCAGCATCGGCTGGCCCACAAGGTCGCCAATGGCGAAGATGTGCGGCACGTTGGTGCGCATCTGCAGGTCCACCGGGATGAAGCCGCGGTCGGTGACGGCCACGCCGGCCTTGTCGGCGCCAATCTTGAGGCCGTTGGGCGAGCGGCCCACCGCCTGCAGCACCAGGTCATAGAGCTGGGGCTCCTTGGGCGCGCCCTCGCCTTCGAAGCGCACCAAGATGCCGTCCTTCGTGGCCTCGGCGCCCACCGTCTTCGTTTTCAACATGATGTTGTCAAAGCGCGGCGCGTTCATCTTCTGCCAGACCTTGACCAGGTCGCGATCGGCGCCCTGCATCAGGCCGTCCATCATCTCGACCACGTCCAGGCGCGCGCCCAGGCTCGAGTAGACGGTGCCCATCTCGAGGCCGATGATGCCGCCGCCCAGAATGAGCATGCGCTTCGGAACACTCGCCAGGCCCAGGGCGCCGGTGGAGTCAACCACCCGCGGGTCCTGCGGCATGAAGGGCAGGCGCACCGCCTGCGAGCCGGCGGCGATGATGGCCTGCTTGAACTTGATGGTCTGGGTCTTGCCGGTCTTCTCCTGGCCTTCGCCCGTGGTCTCCTCGACGCTCAGGTGGAAGGGGCCCTGGAAGCTGCCGTAGCCACGCACCACGGTGACCTTGCGCATCTTGGCCATGGCGGCCAGGCCGCCGGTGAGCTTGCCCACCACCTTGCCCTTGTGGGCGCGCAGCTTGTCCAGATCGATCTGGGGCTTACCGAAGCTCACGCCCAGGGACTCGAAGTGCGAGACCTCGTCCATCACCGCGGCCACGTGCAGCAGCGCCTTCGACGGAATGCAGCCGACGTTGAGGCAGACACCGCCCAGGGTGGCGTAACGCTCGACCAGCACCACCTTCATGCCGAGGTCGGCGGCGCGGAATGCGGCCGAGTAGCCGCCGGGGCCGCCGCCCAGGACCAGCATGTCGCACTCGAGGTCGGCGCCACCGGCGTAGGTGGAGGCCGGGCCCGCGGTGGCCACGGGGGCAGCCGGGGCCGGTGCGGGCGCGGAGGCCTTTGCGGGGGCCGGGGCAGCGGCAGCCACTGCAGGTGCCGGCGCGGCGCTCGCAGCGCCTGCGCCTTCGGCCACCTCCATCAGCACCAGCACCGAGCCCTCGGACACCTTGTCGCCGAGCTTGACCCGCAGCTCCTTGACCACGCCAGCGTGGGTGGACGGAATCTCCATCGAGGCCTTGTCGGACTCGACGGTCACCAGGGACTGTTCCACCTTCACCGTGTCGCCGGGCTGGACCAGCAGTTCGATGACCGCCACTTCACTGAAATCGCCGATGTCCGGCACCTTCACTTCGATCTGGCTCATGCTTGTTTTTCCTTGGTCTTGAGCGTGAACACGTCCCACGGGCCCGCGGAGTTGCGGTCGAATTCGCAGCCGGCGGCGAGACCGGCCACCGCCACCTCGCGCGCCGTCTTCGCCTTGTCATAGGCCGCGTGCATCGCGCCCAGGGCGAAGCTGCGGCCCGAGCCGATGCCCCAGAACTCCTTGAACTCGAACACCTCGCGGTAGCTGTAGAGGCCGTAGATGCCCGAGGCGTTGGCGATCAGCACGCTGAACTGGCTGGATTCGTAGGGGTCGTGGTCTTCTTCCTTGGTCTGGAGGAAGAAGTTGTCCTTGAGATAGGGGTGCAGCTTGGTGAAGGTGTCGAACACCTCCTCCTTGCTGCCCAGTTGCAGGGTCTCCTGCGGCATCGTCGCCAGCGCCTTGCGCAGCACCGGGAAGTGGGCGACCGTGCCGGCCATGCCGATGTAGCTCGGGCCGGCGTCGGTCTCGACGCGAAAGATCTTGCCGTTGTCCTCGAGGCGATGGGTCAGCCGCGTGTCGCCGAAGGTCACCAGGGTGTCCGCCGCGATGGCGACCTGCCCGTTCTTGCGGACGACGACGACGGTGGTCATGTCATGGCCTTGAGGAATGCGCGCCCGGGAGCGCGCTTACAGCAGCACCCGGCGGAAGTCCGCCAGGACCTGGCCGAGGTAGGCGTTGAAGCGCGCCGCGGACGCGCCGTCGATGACCCGGTGGTCCCAGGACAGCGACAGCGGCAGCATCAGGCGGGGCTGGAACTGCTTGCCGTCCCAGACCGGCTCCATCTGGCTCTTGCAGACGCCCAGGATCGCCACCTCGGGGGCGTTGATGATGGGCGTGAAGTAGCGCCCGCCAATGCCGCCCAGGGACGAAATCGTGAAGGACGCGCCCTGCATGTCGGCCGGGCCCAGCTTGCCCTCGCGGGCCTTCTTGGCCAGCTCGGACATTTCCTGGCTGATCTGCAGGATGCCCTTCTTGTCGGCGTCCTTGATGACCGGCACCACCAGGCCATTGGGCGTGTCCGCCGCGAAGCCGATGTGGAAGTACTGCTTGTAGACCAGCTGCTCGCCGTCGAGGCTGCTGTTGAAGTCGGGGAACTTCTTGAGGGCCGCGACGCTGGCCTTGATCAGGAAGGCCAGCATGGTGACCTTGACACCCGACTTCTCGTTTTCCTTGTTCAACTGGACGCGGAAGGCTTCCAGGTCGGTGATGTCCGCATCGTCGTGGTTGGTGACGTGCGGGATCATGACCCAGTTGCGGTGCAGGTTGGCGCCGCTGATCTTCTTGATCCGGCCCATGTCCTTGCGCTCGACCGGGCCGAACTTGGCGAAGTCGACCTTGGGCCAGGGCAGCAGGCCCAGGGCCTCGCCACCGCCCGCGCCACCCTTGGCCGCGGCGGCCTTGGTGGTGGCGGAGCCGTTCATGACCGCCTTGGTGAAGGACTGCACGTCCTCCTGGGAGATGCGACCCTTGGGGCCGGTGCCCTTGACCTCCTCCAGCGGCACGCCGAGCTCGCGGGCGAACTTGCGCACCGAGGGCGAGGCATGGGGCAGCGCGCCGGTCGGCGTGCCGGGCTGGTGGGGCGGGAGGGACGCGGTGGGCGCCACGCGCTCGGCGGCGGGGGCTGCCGG
>JACCDT010538396.1_pt1 | contig 11721 bp, 9 predicted proteins | sample 7446291 | NCBI WGS metagenome assembly JACCDT01 (sample SAMN15323446, study PRJNA562643) | freshwater metagenome | isolation source: river surface water | place: USA:Blue River Watershed | collected 2017-08-17 | reverse complement strand
TGCTCAATTCCCTTTGTGCTCAAGGCTATCCACAACATCCCCGGCGCCCCCTCCGGGGCTTACTGGGACGGCGGTATCACCGACTACCACCTGCACCTGAACTACCCCGGCGCCAAAAACGCTATCAAAACAGGAGCTGTTCGCGCAGAATCCACGGGGTCTGATGGCCAATTTGATGCCAAAGGGCTGGTTTTGTACCCGCACTTCCAGAAAAGCGTCGTGCCCGGTTGGCTGGACAAAGGGCTGAAGTGGCGCCATGGCGCCACCGCCTTTCTGGACACCATGGTGCTACTGGCACCCAACCCCGAGTGGGTAAAAACTTTACCAAACAGCAAACTTCCGGACCGCACAGACTTTACGCACTACGGCAATGATCTGGCAGCGCGGGTGAAGGCATGGACTGCCGCCACCCGCGCCAGCCAGCAGATGGTGGACGAGTTCATCGCCTGGCTGGACAAGCCCGACATGAACTTGGTACGCCCTCTATGAAACCGCCTGCTGCAAGCACCTTTGCCATTGCCCTGATCACCGCCCTGGTCCTGGGCAGCGGTGCTGCTTCCGGTGGTCCGCTGCTGGAGCGCATCAAGGAGCGGCACGCCGCACGCCAGGAGTCCCGCCAGGCCGAGCGCAATCCGTCTAGCCCGGAGCAGCAATTGGACAAACCGTACGGGGAGGAGCGCAGCCCCAGCGTCACCCCGCACCGCAAGGTGTTGCGTGACCTGCCCTACGGGAGCGATCCCAAGCAGCGCATGGATGTGTATTTGCCCGCCCCGGGCACCAGCACCGGACCGGCGCCGGTGATTTTTATGGTGCACGGTGGCGCCTGGCGCACGGGTGACAAACGCATGGCCCGGGTGGTGGACAACAAGACCGCCCGCTGGTTGCCGCGCGGATTGGTGTTTGTCTCGGTGAACAACCGTCTGTTGCCAGAGGCCGATCCGCTGGACCAGGTGCATGACATTGCACAGGCCTTGGCGGTGGCACAAGCGCAGGCCGCCAGTTGGGGGGCAGACCCTCAACAATTTGTGTTGATGGGGCACTCGGCGGGCGCACATTTGGTGGCGCTGTTGGCCGCCTCCGCCACGCTGGGCAGCGAGGCGGGTGCGAAACCCTGGCTCGGCACCGTGGCACTGGACAGTGCCGCGCTCGATGTGCTGCCCATCATGCAGCGAAAACACTACAAACTCTACGATCCCGCGTTTGGCACTGATCCCACATTTTGGCGGGCGGTCTCGCCCTTGCAGCAGCTGCATTCTGGGACCAAACCGGTATTGGCCGTGTGCTCCAGCCGCCGCACCGAATCCTGCGACCAGGCCCGCGCTTTTGCCGCCCAGGCTAGTCAGTTACAAGTGCGGGCCCAAGTGCTGCCGCAAGACCTGAGCCACGGGGACATCAACGAACAGTTGGGTCTGCCAGGTGACTACACCACCGCCGTGGAGGCATTTTTGTCCAGCCTGTCGCCCGCGTTGGCCAGCCGCTTGCGCTAAGCCAGAACGCCAAATCCCGCATAGGTGGCAGCCCAACTGGCCACCGCCTGCGCTGGCATGGGTTTGGCTATGCCGTAGCCCTGACCCAGCTCACAGCCCAGCGCCAGGAGCTTGCGCGCCTGGTCCGGGGTCTCCACGCCTTCGGCGATGACCGTGCGCTCAAACGCCTTGGCCAAAGCCACGATGGCGCTCACCAGGGTGCTGTCCTCCGGGTCGTCCAGAATGCCGTCCACAAACATGCGGTCGATCTTGATGGTCTCGGCCGGCAAGCGTTTGAGGTAAGACAGGGATGAGAAGCCGGTTCCAAAGTCGTCCAGCGCAAAGCACACGCCCAGCGCCTGGCAGCCCTGCATGACCTCACGCATGTGCTGGATGTCCTGCAGCACGGCAGACTCCAGAATCTCCAGTTCCAGCAAATGCGCCGGTGCCGCCGGGTACTGGGCGAGCAAAAAACGCAGGCGATCAACAAAATTCTTGCGGTGGAAATGGTGCGCGGCGATGTTGACACTCACGACCCAGCGCCGTCCTTGCCGCACCCACTCCTGCAACTGCGCCAGCGCCTGGTGCAGCACCCACTCTCCGGTGTCCACCACCAGATCTGTGTGTTCCATCAGTGGCAAAAAGTGCCCGGGTGCGAGCAGGCCTTGCTCCGGGTGTTGCCAGCGCAACAAGGCCTCCACGCCCACCACAGCGCCGGTGCGCAGGTGGACCTTGGGCTGGTAATACAGACGGAACTCCTCCTGCTGGAGGGCCTGGCCCAGCCGGGTCAGGCGGTTGTAGTGGGTTTGCACCTCCTGGTCTTGCTGGGCATCGAACAGGTGCAGGCCACCACGCCCGGCCTGCTTGGCGTTGTACATGGCCTGGTCTGCATGGCGCAGCAAGGTGTCGGGGCTGGCCTTGTCTTGTGGGAATACGGCCACCCCAGCACTGGCCGTACAGTGGATCAACAGGTCATCAATTGCGTAGGGCTGTGCCAAGCTCTGCAGCAGGGCCTGCACCCCTGCCTCTATCGTGTTGAGATCACGCTGCCCGTGCAGCAGGACCACGAACTCATCGCCGCCCAAACGCGCTGCGTCCCCCACATCCGCCACACTGCCCCGCAGGCGCTGTGCGACCTCCTTGAGCAGGCGGTCGCCCACCCAGATGCCGTGTTGCTCATTGATGGCCTGGAAATGGTCCAGGTCCAGCAGGCAAATGCCCAGCAGCAGCTGCGACTCACGTGCCTGAAACACGGCATGGGTCAGTCGCTCAGCCAGGGCAGCGCGGTTGTTCAGCCCGGTCAAGGCATCGTGGCGGGCTTGCCAGGAGATTTTCTTCTCCAGCTCGCGGGTTTCGGTCACATCGCGGAAAACCAGTACGCAGCCCACCGCGGAGCCCTGGGCTTGGCGAATCGGGGCGATGGTGAATTCAATGGCGTAACGTTCTCCCGAACGGTGCTGCAGGAATTGGTTCAACGCATGCACCGGTGCCTCCACCAGATGGAACTGTGCGACCTGCAACTCGTGTGGCAGCGGTTGGGAGGCAGGATCGCGCTGGAATACGGTCGCCAATGGCTTGCCCAAGGCCTGCGCGGCAGTGCAGCCTGTCAAAAACTGGGCGGCCTCGTTGAGGGTTTCTATGCGCCCGCTCGCGTCTGTGGTGATGACCCCATCGGCGATGGAGGACAAGGTAATCACCGCCCGCTCTTTTTCCGCCAGCAAGGCTTCCTGGGCCAGCTTGCGCTCGGTGATGTCGACCAGTGCTCCAATCGTTCCCCCTTGGCTACCGTCGGTGAGTGTGAAGGGCGCCTTGAAGTACGCCATCTCACGCACTTCGTGCTCGCCCACCTTGACGGAGATCTCGTTGTCCTGCTGCGGTTGGTTGCGCCGCTTGCGGGCCGCACACTCGTGCGGCATGGCCACGAAATCGCTACGCAGCGGTGCCCCCACCACGGCGCTGGCGGGCTGATGGAAAAACTCTTCCCACGCTTTGTTGACGCCCAAGCAGGTGCCATCGTGGCCACGCACGAACACCGGCAAGGGCAGGGCATTGATGAATTGGTGGGTGAAATGGCGCTGTTCGCTGTGTGCAGAGCGTGTGCTTTGCAAAGACCCAACCAAGGTTTGGATCTGCGCGGCCATCGCATTGAAGGCTTGGGCCACTGCGCGCATCTCCAGAGTCCCTTTTTCCAGCATGCGGGTGTGCAAAGCTCCGCCCCGGAAGTTCTCGGTTGCAAGCTTGAGACGGGCCAACAGGCGGGCGTTGGCACGCAGCAGCAAAGTCAGCAAGACCACGATGGTGATCACGTTGACGATCGATATCCGCATCTGGGTGCCGATGGTGCGCCAGGCCTGCTCCAATGACGCTTTGCCATCCACCACCACAGACAAGGTTGCTTGCGAGCCATCGGGCAGTGCAGCTGAATATTCCTGGGTCAAGGGCTCCATGCTCGCAAAGCGTTCGAACCATGCGGGCACATTCGGGTGAAGTGACGCAGATTGGCGGGCTTCATAGGTTTGGCCGCCGAACGCCCACACCAAGTTTTGCAACTCAGGGTGAAAATCCAGTGCCACCTTGAGTGCCGCCTGGACATCGGATGCGGTGCCTAGCACGCTGGTGTTGGCCAAAGCGGGCGGCAAATAGTGACCAATGGTGGCGATTTGGGCCTGCCGCAGCTCTTGGGCTTCCTTCAGCTCAGCCTGGAACAAGAGGTGGTAGCGCACCAATGTCACCACCACGATGATGCCGAAAATTGGCACAAATAGCCTGGGGTAGGTGCCCTGGCGGATCCAGTCCCTGAGAGAAGATGTTTGCATTCTTTTTGTGACTCACCCTTAGGTGCCCCAAGGGCACACACAAGAAATCGGTTTCAACCCTGAAGGCGCGTTTATATACCGATTGAGGGAGCAGGGCCACGCATCCGCGAGCAGCGGTGCACCTAGAGGGAGGCGTGCAAGAGTGCGCGGTACTCGTCCGCCGAGGCAATGCGGGGGTTGGTCTTGTGGCAATGGTCGGCCAGGGCACCGGTGATGATCTGGTCGAACTGCGACTCCTGCACGCCCATGGCGGCCAGTCCTTTGGGCAGTCCCAAGCGGGCATTCATGTCCTTGATGGCATCGCCGATGTCACTGGCCGAGACCAGACCCATGGCGTGGGCCATGCGCTGCAAGCGCCTGTCTTTTTGCACCGATGCGGCCTGCGCGTTGAAGGAAATGACGGCAGGCAAAAACATCGCATTGAGCGTGCCGTGGTGCAGGCGCGGGTCCACACCACCCAGGCTGTGGCTCAGGCTATGTACACAGCCGAGCCCTTTCTGAAAGGCCATGGCGCCTTGCATGCTGGCGCTCATGAGCTGGGTACGGGCCTCCACATCACTGCCGTTGTTGGTGGCGCGGGCAATGTGGGCCCAGGCGCGCTCCAGCCCGTCCAGTGCAATACCGTCGGCGGGCGGGTTGAAGGCAGGCGCCATGAAGGTTTCCATGCAGTGGGCAATGGCATCCATACCCGTGGCGGCGGTCAGTTTGGGCGGCAGGCCCAGAGTGAGTTCGGGGTCGCAAATGGCGGTTTTGGGGACCAGGTGCCAGCTGTGGAAGCCCAGTTTGCGGTGGTCGTCCACGATAAGGATGGCGCCACGTGCAACCTCACTGCCCGTGCCACTGGTGGTGGGCACTGCGATGATGGGTGCCACGTGCTCGGTGATGCGCGCCGAGCCGCCTTCGATGGTGGCGTAATGGGTCAGCGGGCCTTCGTGGGTAGCGGCAATGGCCACGCCCTTGGCGCAGTCAATGGCGGAGCCCCCGCCTACGGCAATCAGGCCGTCGCAGCGTTGGACCTGGTACACGGCTGCGGCAGCGCGCACGGCTGCCTCGGTGGGGTTGGAGGGGGTTTGGTCGAATACTGCGACAGGCAGGCCGGGCAGGGCATCCAGCGCTTTTTGCAAAATGCCAGCCGCCTTCACCCCTGGGTCGGTCACGATGAGCGGGCGGCTGATGCCGACGCGTTCGCATTCTTGTTGGAGCAGGCGCACGGCACCACATTCGAACTGGATCTGGGTCACGTAGTAAATGAGGGACATGCGGCTCCGCGTGTAGGATTGAAAAAAACACTGTAGCAAGAAGCCACGTTTCCATGAGTCACCACCATGACCGCCACGCCCATCCGCGTGCCCTGTTGACCCCCGCCATGCGCAGCGTGGTGGACCGCATTGCCCGTGCGGGCCATGTACCCATGCACGCCCTGAGTGCCGACCAGGCCCGTGCCGCCTATGCTGCTGGCGCCAATGTGTTGGAGTTACCCACCCAGAAGTTGCCGCGGGTGGAGGACTTCAGTGTCATGGCGCGTGATGGCTTTGCCATTCCTGTGCGCCACTACGCGCCTGCCGCAGGCCCCTTGCCGGTATTGGTGTACTTCCATGGCGGTGGCTTTACGGTAGGCGGCATCGCCACCCATGATGGCCTGTGCCGGCGCCTGGCCCACCTGGGTCACTGTGCAGTTCTTTCGGTGGACTACCGGTTGGCCCCCGACAGCAAGTTCCCTACGGCCCACAACGACGCATGGGATGTGGTGCAGTGGGTCGTGCGCGAGGGGGCTGCACGTCAGCTGGAAGCTGCCCGTATGGCGTTGGGTGGTGACAGCGCAGGCGGCACCTTGGCCGCAGCGTGCGCCATCGAGGCCCGCAATGCGGGCGTGCCGCTGGCCCTGCAGCTGCTCTTCTACCCTGGCTGTGCTGGACACCAGAATACGCCCTCCCACCGCACGTTTGCGACGGGCTTTGTGATAGAGGAGCCGCATATCACCTATTTTTTTGAACAGTACATTCGCAATATGGCCGATCGCGATGACTGGCGCTTTGCGCCCCTGGACGGCAAAGGCCCTGATGGATATGAGGTGGATCTGGGCGGCGTGGCCCCCGCCTGGATAGGTCTGGCGGAATGCGACCCGCTGGTCGATGAGGGTGTTGCCTACGCCGATCGCCTGCGCATGGCTGGCGTCGCAGTGGATCTCGAGATTTACCGTGGCATGGTGCATGAGTTCATCAAGATGGGCCGCGCCATCCCCGAGGCCGCGACCGCCCATGCCGATGCAGCACGCGCACTGCGCCAAGCTTTTTCCATTTCCTGAGGTACCCCATGGCACTGCAACGCGCTGACTTTCGCTTCTTTCACCCCCTGCGCGTGCGCTGGGCTGAGGTGGATATGCAGCAGATCGTATTCAACGCCCACTACCTGATGTACATGGACACGGCCATGGGCGACTACTGGCGCGCGCTGGCCCTGCCTTACCAGGAGAGCATGGCCCTGCTGGGCGGTGACCTGTATGTAAAGAAGGCCACGCTGGAGTACCACGCCTCGGCGCACTACGATGATCAGCTGCACATTGGCTTGCGTTGCGCGCGGGTCGGCCAGTCGTCCATTGTGTTTGAGGCTGGCATTTTTCGGGATGTCTCGCTCTTGGTGTCGGGCGAGCTGCTCTATGTGTTTGCTGATCCAGCCAGCCAGACCTCGCGCCCCGTGCCCGAGGCCTTGCGCCAGGCGTTTGCGGCACAAATAGCCGGGGTTGCGTTAACCCAGTGCCTCGTGGGCGACTGGAACACCTGGGCGGCGCGCATCACGCCCTTGCGCCGCGCGGTTTTTGTGGAGGAGCAAGGCATTGCCGAACACCTGGTCGTGGATGAAGCGGACCCCGAGGCCGTACATGCGGTAGTGCAAAACACTGTGGGACAAGTCGTCGCCAGTGGCCGCATGCTGGTGCATGCGGCAGGCGTGGCCCGTATCGGGCGCATGGCAACCCACCGGGTACTGCGGGGGACGGGTTTGGGTTTGCAGGTCTTGCGTGCACTGATGGCGCAAGCCCAAGCGCGGGGAGACCGCGAAGTCATGCTGCATGCCCAGTGCAGTGCAGAGGGTTTTTACGCCACAGAAGGCTTTGTGCCGCGAGGCCCGGTGTTTGAAGAGGCCGGAATTGCACACCAGGAAATGGTGCGGGCCTTGAGGTAAACGCTAGAAACCCAGCGACGCCAGCAAATCGTCCACGTCATCCTGCTTGAGGGCGCTTTCAGCGGTTTGTGGGCCTTCCAGCACATGGTTGTCCACGGTTACCGGCTCCGCGTTTTCGGTCTTGGCAAGCGACGCGGGCGTCGTGGGGGAGCTGTCGACGAGCAACTGCACGAGTTGCATTTCAGTGCGGGTGATGATGTCGATGACCTTTTTGATCACTTGGCCTGACAAGTCCTGGAAGTCCTGGGCCATCATGATGTCGCTGAGCACAGCGCCCTGGCCCTCGGCAAACTTGGCGGTGCTTTGGGCGAACTTGCCGCAAACCACCATCAGGCCGCGGGCTTTGTCCACGCTCATGTCCGGGGCCGCAGCCAAGCGGGCCAGCGATTCACCCAACTGCACACCACGGGTTGCCAGGTCATCACATTCGGGTTTGGCGGTTTCCACCAAGGTCAACACCTTGTTGGCCGCGTCTTCGGTCATTTTGCCGACATAGGCCAAACGGTCTCGGGCGTTCGGGATTTCCTGGACGATGGTGCTCAACTGATTCCCACCCAGTACCGTCAATGCTTCGTGCATTTCTCGGGTGATGGCGCCCAGGCGGGCAAATGCTTCTTCTTTGCTAAGCGGCGTTGACATAAGCAGACATTCCCTTCCCGACGCATTATTTGGCCCCTTCATTATGAATCCAGCCAGCAGTACCCGGAGCCCTGGCGGACAGAAAAAGAAGGTTTAAATGTCGTCCAGCAGAGGGTAGGGCAGAAGCAAGAGCTGCAGAGTCGAATCTGCAGCCAACAATGGCCCGGATTCCAGTGCCGAGAGTTGCAAGGAAACGATGGCGTCCATACCACCACCAGGGGCCTTGGCCGCTTGTACTACGGTACCAACCGGCTGGGTGGCGTCCGCCGGGGTGAAGATTTCCTGACCGGCTTGCAGCACCCCCTGGCTGTGCACCACAAATGCCCGGCGCTTGAGCGTGCCGCGGAACTGGCTGCGCGCGACCACCTCTTGGCCCGGGTAGCAGCCTTTCTTGAAGTTCACACCGCCCACCGATTCGTAATTCAGCATCTGCGGCACAAAGGCTTCTAACACCGCTTGATTCAGCGTTGCCACCCCGCTGCGCACCTCGCCCCACAGCCATGTGTCCAGCGCCATGGGAGCCCCCTGCGGAGCTGGGGTTCCCACCGGAGCGATCCATAGTTGCCGTGGGGTTCCGTCTGCTGGATAAAGCTGAATCACAGATTCGGTATCCAAATCGGCTTTGGACCATACAGAATCTGCGTGAATAGCTATGTTTTTTGTAGCATTTCCGGACAGGCCGCAGATGGAATACCGATCAGTGGCGTCGCTGAGCTTGGCCTTTGCGCGCATCACAAACATGGACAGGCGCTTGAGCGTTGGAGCGAGCAAGTCCATGCTGCACACCAAAAGAATCTCACCCGTAGGGCGTTTGAAACCGATGAAACTGGCCTGCATACGGCCTTTGGCTGAACAAAAGGCAGCCAAGCGGGCATTGTTCAGGTCCAGCAGCGCAAAGTCATGTGTCAGCTGACCGTGGATAAATTTGGCGGCGTCATCGCCTTCAATCTGGATCACGCCCAGATGGCTCAGATGGGCCACACCATGCAGGGTGCCAACGGCAGCAGTAGAAGAGGGCTGGGTACTCATGGCTGAATTATCATTCCGCTTTTGATGACTGACGGGAAGTAGGGCTGTGCGCTTGTTTTTTGCTGCGGTGCTACTCGCCGCTTTGGGGATGCTGGGGGCGGGCTATGTTTGGGTGCAGTCGCCGCTCGTGCTTAACACGCCGGTTGTGGACGTGGTGATTCCACCGGGTGCCAGCGCCCGCCAAGTCGCCAGCACGGTAACCCAAGCCGGTGTGCAGACACCCTCAAGCCTGCTCTTCTGGTGGTTCCGCCTGTCAGGCCAAGCACGTGCCATCAAGGCGGGCAGTTATGAAATAGAAGCCGGCAGTACTCCCCACAGCCTGTTGCGCAAGCTGGTTGATGGAGACCAAGCCCTGCGCAGCGTGACGCTGGTGGAAGGCTGGAACTTTGGGCAAGTGCGTGACGCCTTGCGCAAGGCCCCACATTTGCAAGCGGAGAGTGCGGGTTTGTCCGACCAAGCGCTGATGGCTCAGCTGGGCCGTACCGGGGTCCATCCGGAGGGGCGGTTTTTCCCCGATACGTACACCTACGCCAAGGGCTCCAGCGATTTGGCCGTGTTACAGCGTGCGCTGCGTGCCATGGACCAGCAGCTCGACGCCGCCTGGTCCCTGCGCAACCCACAAATTCCACTCAAAACCCCCGAAGACGCTCTGGTGCTGGCCAGCATCATCGAAAAGGAAACAGGCAAAGCTAGCGACCAAGCCCTGATTTCCGCGGTTTTTAACAACCGTCTGCTGATTGGCATGCGCCTGCAGACCGACCCCACCGTGATCTATGGTTTGGGATCGGCCTTTGATGGCAATTTGCGTCGTGCGGACTTGCTGGCCGACACGCCCTACAACACCTACACCCGCGAGGGCCTTCCTCCCAGTCCCATTTCGATGCCGGGCAAAGCGGCGCTATTGGCTGCGGTGCAGCCTGCGGCCAGCAAGGCGCTGTATTTTGTGGCGCGCGGAGACGGCAGCAGCGAGTTCAGCGAGTCTCTTGACGCGCACAATAGGGCAGTCAACAAATACCAGCGCGGCCAATAAGGCTTGACGCAAGCACAAGGGTGGCATGAGCGGACTTTTCATCAGTTTTGAAGGCATCGACGGGGCAGGTAAATCCACCCATATCCAAGCCCTGGCGGACGCCTTGCGGGACCAGGGCAAGGCAGTAACCCTGACCCGTGAACCCGGCGGAACCCCTCTGGCTGAGCAACTGCGCAGCATGGTGCTCAATGACAGTATGGACCCAATGACGGAGGCGTTGCTGGTGTTTGCCGCACGCCGTGATCACGTGCAGCGCGTCATCGTACCGGCTCTTGCGCGGGGCGACGTGGTGCTGTGCGACCGATTTACCGATGCCACTTTTGCTTACCAGGGGGGAGGGCGGGGCTTTGACTGGCAGGTGCTGCGCCAACTGGAGCAATGGGTACAAAGCCTTGGCGCCGCACTCCTGCAGCCGCACACCACCGTCTGGTTTGATTTGCCGCCAGCAGTGGCTGCCGAACGATTGGCTGGCGCCCGAGTGCCCGATAAATTCGAATCCCAACCGATCGCTTTCTTTGAAAATGTGGCTGCGGGTTATGCACGCCGCCAAGCCGAAGACCCAGCACGATTTGCCCGAATCAACGCACACCAGACGCCGGCAGCCGTTTGGCACGATGTGCATGCCGCATTGTGTGCCCGCGGAGTGCTGCGTACATGACCGAGTCTGGCACCAACAATGATCTGGCGCCCTGGATTCAGACCCAGCTGCACACGCTACTGGGCCAGCGCGGCCATGCATGGTTGTTGCAGGGGCCTTCCGGCCTGGGGCAATACGCCCTAGCACTTGCCTTGGCCCGGACCTGGTTGTGTGAACGTGCCAGCCCACATGGTGCGTGTGGTGAGTGCGGCAGCTGCCACGCTATCGATGTACGTACCCATGCAGACTTGTGCATGCTGATGCCTGAGACCACGATGATGGAAATGGGCTGGCCGTTGAGTGAAAAAGCACAAGGCGAGATTGACGACAAAAAGCGAAAACCCAGCAAGGAAATCCGGGTGGATGCCATGCGCGATGCAGTCGAGTTTGCCCAACGCACCAGTGCCCGTGGTCGTGGCAAAGTGGTCTTGGTGTTTCCGGCGGAGAACATGAATGCCGTTACCGCCAACGCCTTGCTCAAAACCTTGGAGGAACCGGCTGGTGATGTTCGGTTTGTTTTGGCCAGCGAATCGGCTCACCAGTTATTGCCTACCATCCGCAGCCGTTGCATAGGCCATACCATGGTGTGGCCCAGCACAGAAGAGGGAGCTCAGTGGTTGCAAACCCAGGGAATGGATTCGGGGCGTGCCCAGTTTTTGTTGCGTGCTACGGGGGGACGCCCGGCTGATGCACTGCCTTTTGCGGAGTCGGGCCGCGACCCCATGGCTTGGGCAGCCTTTCCGCGCGCTATGGCTCACGGCGACGTAATGGCGGTCAAGGATTGGAGTGCCGCGCAAATCATCGATGCCCAGCACAAGCTCTGTCACGATCTGATGGCCAAGCTCTGTGGGGCTCCCCCGCGATTTTTTGAATCCAAAGATTTGGGAACACTACGTATCACCATGCCGGTACTGAGCAAGTGGA
>JACCDT010352371.1_pt1 | contig 11723 bp, 17 predicted proteins | sample 7446291 | NCBI WGS metagenome assembly JACCDT01 (sample SAMN15323446, study PRJNA562643) | freshwater metagenome | isolation source: river surface water | place: USA:Blue River Watershed | collected 2017-08-17 | reverse complement strand
TCCTCGACGTCGTGGAGTACTAGCGAGGCGGGCCGTGCGCGCGGAAACGCCCGCTCCGGTCGGGGCCGGAGCGGGCGTCGCAAGGAAGGTCGGTTCGCGGGGAGGGCGGCCCGGAGCGTCATCCGGTCCGGGGGTCGAACCCCAGGCAGCGGGCGCAGTCCGACAGCTCGACGGCGGCCGGATACCCCGCCTGTAGGCAAGTCGCGGGTTTGGACAGGCAGCCGCAATCGGATCGGCGGAAGTCGCACGTCTCGACCGCGACGATCAGGCGGGCGTCGAGGGGCGGAGCCGGCCCCTCGAAAGCGAGCATGCGGAGGACGGCCGCGCGGTGCCAGGCGAGTTGGTCGCCCTCGGCGTGCCGCGCCGGGCATCCCGACCGCCACAGCATGTAGGGGCAGACGGCCTCTCCGGCGGGGCACCGCCCGCACCTCTCGCCGACTCGCGACCGCCTCACTCGTAAGGCCCCATATAGTCGGGATCGCCCACGCCGGGGCCGATCAAGGGGTCGTGAGCCTCCGCGTCCCCATCGACGTAGTAGGATGTCATCACAGGCGTGACAAGGTCGTGAGTCGCGATCGCGACGAAGTTGCGAGCGCGGAAAAGAATGAAGTCGTCCGCCGCCGCGTATTGAACGTGCGGTATGCACAACTCTTGTTGTAACGTCCCGTGGATGCAGGCGTGCCCGATCGCGGACGCGACCGGGCATCCCGGACACTTCAGGTCGCCGTCGCCGTTGGTTTGGTTTCCGGAGTAGGACCAGCTCACGTCGCGAGTCTCCGTCGGGGACGGCGGTCGATCAGCCCGTGATTTCGACGACGCACGCCGGGTCTCCGCCGGCGAACACCGTCCCGTTGGTCAATGAAAACGGCGTGCATGTGTTGCCGGGAAGCCCTATCGACCAAAAATAGATGATCGAATCCAAAAACGGCGATCCGAAGACCGACGTCGGGAAGACCCGGCTGAGACGGATGTTTGACGCGAAACAGCTAAGGAAGTAGTGGAATTCGTCCCCTGTTTGCGGATCTTCGAACGTCGTCGTCGAGAGGTAACTGTTCGCGCCGAGATTGAGAGGGCCAAGAGACGACGGAGTCGGCCCCCACTGGATCGTGCAATTATTGAACCGCCCGTCCGTACAGGATGAGACGGTCATGGTGAGCGTGGCCGGCGGCGCGGCGCAGATACAGCCCGGCAGCGAGCCCGTGACGGGCGTTCCCACGCCTCCCGGCGCCCGATGAGCGAAGATCCACTCTCCCGTGGTGGCGGCGCGGCGTGCCAGGTAGACTCGGCTCCCGGCCGGCAGCGAGACGTTGTGGTTGCGCTCGTAGCACGGGTCGCCGCTCTGGGGCATGGTCCGCCCGGCGTCGATCCAGGTGCCCAGCGGCCCCGCCAAGACCTCCTTGGCGCCGTACCCGCCGTCCCCGTTGGCGGTGGTCGTGAGCTTGACGTGGGCGGTCTCCGGCAGCGTCAGCACGAGCGACCGGCCCGACCGGCCCTCGCGCACGCCGATCCCGGCCGATCCCGTCATGCGGCCGTTGCGGGCCAGCGCGGCGTCGCGAACGTTGCGGTCGGACGCGGTGATCGGGTCGCCCCGCCGACGGGTTCCCGGCGCGAAGATGCGGTCGCTCATTCGAACAGCCACTCCCCGGTGGCGGCGGCGCGCTCCGCCTCGTACACCGTGTTCCCCGAGGTCAGCGTCCCGTCCCGCGTTCCCCGCTCGTACGCGGGGTCGCCCGCCTGGGTTCCCGTGCGGCCCGCGTCGATCCAGGCGCCGAGGGGGGCGGGCAGCACCTCCTTCCAGGCGTACGCGCCGTTCGCGTTCGCGCCGGAAGTCAACTTGATGTAGATGCGTTCGGGGAGCAGCACCGCGAGGCTTCCGCCGCGCACGACGACGCCCGCCGAGCCCGTGATGCGGGACTGGCGGGCGATCTCGGCGTTGGCGGCGTTCTCGTCCTCGGCGCGGAGGACGTCGCCCTTGCGGTGGGTCTTCGGGGCGAACATCGGCGGACGCCTACCTCACAGGAACAAGTATCGGAAATCCTTGTACTCGAAAGGCCGCTTCGACGTGTCGGCCTTGTTCCGCACCAGCGCGAGCGACCCGTCCTTCTTGCGCAGCTTGTTCCAGTCGTGTTCCTGCTGCGCGAAAACCAGCTGGGTCGACGTCCCGGCGAGCCCCTGGTTGGTCTCGTTCTGCTTGATGCGCAGCTCCTCGAGGAGCAACGTTCCGACCTCGCAGTCGAACATGACGACGGAGTTGATTCGGCCTATGTAGGGACGCGCATACTTCCAAGGCAGGAACGGGACGCGGGGGAAGGTGAGGACCAGACGGCTTTCGATCGTGAGCCGGGCGAAGTCCCCCGGCACGGGGTCGTTCGCGCCGAACTCCCACCCGCTCGCGCGCTCGGTGTCGAAGCGGGCCTTGCTCTCGACCTCCTGCTCGCAATAGGTGATGGGGTTGTCCGGGTCGAGTTGGCGCATCGGATCGGGCGCGCCTTGATCGTAGCTCGGGGCCGAGTACTCGACCACGATTTTCGCGTGGGAGAAGAACTCGCCGGGGGCGGTCCCCTTGTACGCGACGGACGACGGCGCGCCCCCGTCGACTCCGCACGGCTCGATTTCGGCCGTCGCGGCGTAGAGGCTGGGCGCGGCCGGGAACTGATGCCCGGTCGTGCGGACGATGGCGGAGGGGACCGCCACCGAACCGGACGTCTGGCCGAGAACCTGCGCGTAGAACGCGAAGGCGTCCCGCCAGGCGACCAGATAGGGCACGGTCGCCCGAAGCGGCTCGTCTCGCCCGCCCCGGATCCTGTACCCGTCCGCCAGCACCTTGTGTTCGACCGTGATGGCCATGCCGGTTGCTTATCCCAGGACCGCGACCTTGGGCTTGTTCGCCGCCTTGGCGGTCAAGGCGGTGGCCTTTTCGATGGCCTTCAGGCTGTCGAGCTGCTTTTGCGGCGTCTTGTCCGTCCCGCCGTTCAGGCCCGCCTGCAGCTTGCGGGCGAACTCGGCGCCCGAGAACGACTCGGATTTGAACTCGTCCTTCTTCGCGTCCCCCGGCTTCGTCGGCGTCGGCGTCCCCTCCCCCTTCATGGGGCTGGCGGCCTTGACGTCGGCGTCGGACTTCTTCGCCATCGCCTCGACGCGCTTCGCCTCCTTCTCGCCGATGGCCGCGAGCTTCGCGTCGATTTGGTCCTGCAGGCTCGTCAGGTGCGGCTTGGCCAGTTCCGGCAGCGCGGCGGCGGTCGCCTCGAAACCATCCAAGAGCGGTTTCCAGTTGAAGTCGAATTCTTTGGTCGGGTCTTGGAGCCATTCGACGACGGCCGCTCCCAGGTTCATGAGGTTGTCGATCAGGTTTCGGAGCCCGGTTCCGACGGCGTTGAGCGCGTCGACCATGAGCGCCCGCCAGTTGCCCGCGAAGTACCCCCCGAGGATGGATGCGTTCTCCATCAGCGCGCCGATCCACTCGCCGATGTTGATGAACTTCTCGTGCATCGAGATCGCCGCGATTTCGAGGAAGTCCGGGAGGTTGCGGAACATGAGCCCCAGCCCGTCCACGAATCCTCCGATCGTCGCGGACGCCTGCGAAGCCCAGCCGGTCATGACTCCCAGGGAGTCGCCCCCGAAGGCCGAGTCGAGCGCCGGGCGGACGCGGGCGAAGGCGTCCGACAGGCCGGACCCCAGGTCCATGAACAGGCTTTTGCCCGTGTTCGCCCACCCGGAGATCCGGGCGAAGACCTCGTTGCCGCCCGACGCCACGGCGTTGAGCGACGACAGCCAGCCGTTGAGCGTCGCGGCGGCGGCGTTGACGGTCGGGAGCAGGTACGTCCCGATCGTCGTCGCGAGGTTCGTCGCGTTGCCCACGAGCTTCTTGAACTGGTTGTCCGGGTCTCCGGCGGTGCGCGCGAGGTCGCCTTGGGCGGCGGAGGTCTGCCGCATGATGAGGTTGTACGCGGCCATCTTCTTGGCGGTCGTATCGATCTCCTTGGCGGACTTCGCGTACCCGGCCCGAAGCGCCTCGCCCTGGATTTCGGCCTCGGTCAGGAAGACGCCGAACTGCTCGATCGGGTCCATCTCGCCCCGGAGCGCCGCGCCGACGGCCCCGATGGCCTGCTCCACCGGCTTGCCGCTGAACGACGCCATGTCGAGCGCCAGCCGGGCGAGATCGTTGCCCATGCCCACGGCCGCGTCGTTCCCCTTGCCCACCCCCTTGAACACGGCCGCGAAGTTGGTCGCCGCTTCGATATATTCTTGTTTGACGACGCCGAACGACTCCGCCATTTCGTCGGCGGCCTTGACGATGGCCTGTCCGGTCTCGCCGAAGATGACGCCGGTCTTGGACAGGTTGGCGTTGAGCGTCGTCGCTCCCTTGACCCCTTGATACAGGAACGTGCCGATGCCGCCGAGGACGGACGCGGCCCCGGCGAGACGGACGACGTGCCCGGTGAGCCCGCCCACGGCGGCGGAGCCCGCCCTCGCGGCCGTGGGGACGCCCGTGAGGCTGACGACGATCTTGCCGATTCCCTGCGCCCCGCCGCCCGCGCCGTCGATCTTGGACAGGTTCCGCCCGGCGATGTCCCCCATGTTCGACAGGGCGCTGGAGATCCGCCGGACGGTCAGGAGCGCCGTCGTCCCCGCGCGGACGAAGGCGTTGGGGAAGCGGTCGCGGACGTTCTCGACGAAGGCCTCGAACAGGGGAAACTTCATATGCGCGTCGATGCGTCGGGCGAGGGCGACGACGGTTCCGCCGACGCGGTCGAAGCTGCGTTCGAACCGCTCCGCGAAGGCGTTCAGGGGCGCGAGCGCGGAAGCGAACGCCTCCCGGATGTCGCCGGCCATCCCCCGCACCGGGGACGCCCGGGAGACGGCCCCCGCCCCTCCGCCCTCGGCGGCGGCGGAGAGCGCGGACCGGCTGGCGTCCGTCAGCTTGCGGGCCTGTTCGGACGCCCCCTCCATCCTCGCCTCGGCGTCGTCGAGCGCGCGGTCGAACCCGCCCTTGTCGGCCCCGATCTCGACCCACAGCTTGGAGAGGGAGAATCCCATGCGTCGTCACTCTTGGATGTAACCGGCGATTGCGTCGTACAGGTCTTCGACGGATTCGATCGGCATGTTCCCCCGGTGGGGGTCGTCGGGATCGGCGTCCGACAGCAATTCGAGCGCCTGGGAGAACGTGAGCTTGGCGGCCTCCGCGGGGCCGATCCGGCAGCGCCTGGCGAGCCCCCGGAAGATCAGGTCGAAGGGAATCTCACGGTGTCCGAAGTCCCGCCCGCGTCCCCGCCTTTTGGGCCGGACGCCTCCGAATCCCCGTCCGTCTCGGGATCGGCCTCGGGGTCGTCGAGGTCGGTCCCGAAGATGATCGACAGCACCCGCCCCGACAGCTTCGCCCCGCGCGTGCGGTTGAGCCGTCGCGCGAGCCATTCGGCCTGCTCCGGAGTCGCGGCGGGGTCGGCCGCGCGAAGCCCTTCGAGCATCACCAGAGCCTGTCCCCTCGCGTCCCCGAGCAGCGCCCGGGCGCCTTCGGGCGTGCCGACCTTCGGGGGCCAGTGCGGGGCCTCGCGCGCGGCGGTCGACAGCACGACGGCCCGGTCCTCGGGAGACAGTCCGTCCAGGTGATGCTTGACGGCCGCGACGGGATGCGGGACGTTCGCGCGGATCCACGCCTGTAGCCGGGCCTGCGCCTCGAGGGTGATCTCTCCGAGGCGGACGTCCCGCCCGTCGACCTTGATCGCGACGGGCTGGGGAATCCAACGATCGACGTCCATGAATCGGTGTCCGACGTAAGGGTTGGGGGCGGAGAGGGGCGGGCCGACGGACCCGCCCCGGAACGGATCGGAGGGGGACGGGCCGATCAACTCGGCAGCGTCCACGCCCCCTTGGAGACGAACGAGGCCGTGAACATCACGGCGCCCTTCACCTCCGCCTTTTTCGAGAGTTTGGTGATGCGCGCGGTCCCCGTCGCGAAGTTGTCGGCGTCGATGTAGAGCTTGAGCGTGGGGAACACGCTGGCGGACGCCCCGGGCATCAGGCGTTGGACGGACGAGAAGGGGGACTTCGACGGGTTCCAGAGGAAGTCGAACGAGCCGGTGACTTTCTTCGGTCCGTCGATGGAGTCCTCCCACCCCCCGTCGGCGGTGGTGGTGGCGTCGATTTCGGTCGTCTCGACGTCGAAGGCGCCGGAGACGACGTCCATGTCCGTCGTCCCCGTCAGCACCTTGCTGCCGACGCCGCTCACGGCGTAACTCATGCGGATATCTCCTATGCGTGGTTGCGGACGGGGTCATGGACGGGCGGGCGGGCCGGATCAAGTCGCGGCGAGACCGAGGCCGATTTCGTAGCTCTGGCCCGACGTCCCGGCGACTTTGAGGATGTCTCCGGTCCCGGCGGTGACGGTCCATCCCGTGGCGTCGGGCGTGGCGACGGAGACATGGGCTCCGGGCGGGAGGGTGAGCGTGCCGGTCGAGTTGAGCAGGGTCGCCCACGGGTTCGACCCGGCGGCGCCGACGACGATGTTGTTGGTCGTCGAGAGATTCTTGATGTACATCCACTTCACGCGCGCGGCGGTGATCGTGCCTCCGTAGAGGTCCGCCAGCCCGCCCGCCAGGTCAAGATCCTCGCTCGATCCCGGGAGCGTACGGCTCGCGGCGTAGAGCTTGTCGTGGGCGGACGCGCCGACGCCGTCCGCGAAGGTGATCGACGGCTGACGGCTGATCCCCAGCCGCGTGCTGGACGCGGGGAGCCCGACGTTGGTCCGGGTGTCGTCCACGACGACGCTGGCGCTGATCGTCCCGCTGATGGCCATAGCTGACAGACTCCGATATGTTAACGCGATGGAGGTCCGGCGGTCATGATTTCGAGGTCGGTCGTGACGGCCCACACGTCGCGGCCGAGCGGCCCCCGGCCGTCGTCCTTGACCATGTCGCCTCCCACGCGGAGGCAGTGCAGCACGGGACGGCCGTCCGCCAGGATCGGGGCGTCCTTGCGGCAGGCGGCCCGCACGAGCGCGGACAGGTCGCGCGCGGCCTTGGCGGTGGACGCCCGGACGACGACGGAGACGTTGGTCACGACGGTCTCGACGTCGCCCGTGGTGTGTTGCGGGACTTCGGACACGAGCAGGCGGACGGCGTAGGGGAGCCGCGTCCCCTCGGGGGCCTCCGCGTCGTACAGCGGCCCCATCGCGAGGACCAGTTCCGGGCGCGAGGACCAGTAGGCGGCCAGCCCCTCCAAGACGTCCGCCACGGCGTCAGTCCTCCCAGAAACCGCCCACGGCGGGCGTGCCGGACCCGGCGACGACCCATAGCTCGGATCGGGCCTTGTCGGTCAGGGTCTTCCCGGCGGCGAGCGAGAACAGGTAGCTCGACGACGTCACCGAGTTCGACGCGCCGAAGTAAAGCGTTATGGATGCGTCGAGGTTCTGGATCACCAGCGCCTTGAGCGAGGGTTGATCCGCGACGATCTTCTGCGGCGTCGTCGAGGCCGCCGTGATGAGGAGCGGGTAGCGGTTTCCGCCTGACAGCGGCATGATCCGGCCTCCGAACGATCAAAGGATGAAGATGTCGCCGCTGGTGATGGAGACGCCCCCCGCCGCGAAGACGCCGTCGGACGCGCCCGACGCCGGGACGACCACCGCCACCGCCCCGATGTCGTTTCCGCCTTGCCCGGTCCCCTTAAGGAGCGAGTTGCGGGGCGTGGCCTTGCCCCGGGCGAACGCGAGGAACGCGGCGGGCGTGTAACCGGCGGTCCCGGCCGCGACGTTGGTCCATGCGTCGGCGTCCGTTCCGGCTCCGCCCAACGAGGCGTTCCATTGGGCGAGGATCGACGTGCCCGCGAACGTGCCGACGAAGTTCGGCCCGCCGGACGCATCAAGATCGATGTCAGTCGTGCCGGGCGTCGTGGAGAACTTCGCGGCCCAGCCGTTGGCCTGATTGGTGAACTTCGCGACGTTGGACGTGTCGGTCGGCTTGATAAGGTAACGGGCGTTGGTCTTGATGTTGGCGGGCGGGATAATATCGGTGAACGGAGAGGCCGGGGCGTCCACGTCCAAGCCCATGTAGCGGGCGGCGGCCGTCCCGCCGATCACAAGGTTGTCCTCCCACGCCCGATAGGAGTTCGGGCTTGGGACCGACGAGTACAAGTGGCCGAGTTCGACGCAATGGGCTCCGTCGACCCAACATGTGTTTTGGCGGAAATAGACCGACAGGCCGGTCGGGGAGCTGTTGATCGTCAGAGGCGTTCCCGTGCCCGTCCCGTCCGCGTTCGGGAGGAACAGGTTCCGGTCGATGTTGTACCGGGCGGCGGTGACGGACGAACCGAACAAGATATGATTGCCTGAGTTCGACGCTCCGTCGCTGATGAAGGCGTTGTCCGCGATGTTGACCGTGCCCGTCCCGGTGAACCCGCCGGTGACGAAGTGCTGATTCAGGTTCGCGTTGCGGTAATGGAAGACGGATTCCGTGATGTCGCCCGCCGCGTACCACGTGTCGACCGTCTGCGCGAACCAACAATCCGTCCAGGCGCGGGCGGCCGTGGCGTTGGCCGCCCCCTCGATCCGCATCGCGAAGGTCGTTCCCGAGACGGAGACGTTGGCCTGGTTGGCCATCTTCACGACCTTGTCGAAGTAGCTCCGCGTCGAGCCGGACGCCTTGATTTCATAGGTCGTCGCGTTGTTCGAGTTCCCCGTGATGTTGAGCGTGTACGTCGCGTGCTGAGAACTCGTGAATCGACATCCGGCGATGGACATCGAAGCGGAGGCGTGCGGTGATCCGGTCGATTGGATGTAGCCGCACGAGTCGAAGTCGCACCGGGTCCAGAGCAGCTTCGCGTTGCCCGTGTTGCCCAGCCAGATTCGGGCGAAGTCGTTCGACGAGTCGCCGATCCGGCTGACGTCGGCGTAGGACCAATCGAACCATGCTCCGACGACGTTGCCGCCGTCCGTGAAGTAGGCGGCCCCGCCGCCGGTCTTGGATCGGAGGTAGCTTCGGTTGCCCTCGGTTCCGTTGATCTTGAACGTCCAGTATTGGTTGCCCGCCCCCATCGTCAGGAACGGATACTTCGTCGCCGTGGTTCCGGGCGACCCGCTCGCGTCGAATTCGATCCCCTGTCCGGCCGCGACGGCGACGAGTTCGACCGGGGTCGTCGAGGGGTACTGGACCGACACTCCGCCCTTGACGACGAGAGGAGCGTTGACCGTCAGCCGGGCGGACGTCCCCGATAGATGGATCGCCACAGGGGTATACGTGAACGCGGTGCCCGCCGTGATGTTGGCAGCCGTGCCGACGGTGAGCGACGTGTCCGACGCGATCGCGGTCACGAGCCGGACGTTCGATCCGACGGTGATGATGTCCCCGACGCGGAGCTGAGTCGTGAACGCCGTGCCCGTGCCGGTGACGGTGGTTGACGAGCCGGACGTTCCGAGCGTGCCCGTGCCGGTGATTCCGGCGTTGAGCGACTCGCCGATCGTCGTCGTCGTGTCGACCGTGACGTTGTGGGAGATCACGACGCGGTCGCCCGCGCCGGGAACGACGCCCCCCGTCCAAGTGCCGGTGGACGACCAGTTGCCGGCCCCGGCGCTCGTGATGTTCGCCATGCCCTAGCGCCCCTTCCGTATCAGTCGTCCCGGCCGATCTTCGCCACGACGTCGTCGACCTCCGCCCGCGTCTCGTCCAGCGCGCGGCGGAGGAACGGGTGGTCCAGCAATTCGAGCGGCCGGGCGTACTCGACGTTGGTGCCGATCCGGGCCGTCAGTGTCTCCGCCTCGACCTCGTATGTGATGCTCGCGCGGAGCCGTCCGGTCTGCTTGTACGGAGGCTCGCCCTTGGGGGCGTGAGTGACCGGCCCGGCCTTCTTCCCGCGCTTCCGGCCCGTGCCGGGAACGGACAAAAGCCGCTTGGCGCGGGTCGCCACGATCGTCGCGGCGGCGGAGACGAATTTGACCGCGCGGGCTTCGACATGCTCCCGCGCGGCGTCCCCGTCCCATCGAAGATTGGGAGGCATCAGGTCACGACCTCCTCGCACCGGACGACGACGTGTTCGCCCATGCCGTTGTGGTCCGCCTCGGCAAGGACCATCAGCACGCGGTCCCCCCAGAGGAGCGCGTGGCGGCGGTCGAGACCCTGGGGCGCGGGGAAGTGGACGGCGTGCGTCAGCGTCTGTCCGGCGCGGCCCTGGTTCGCGTCCAGTCCGCCGGCCTTGGGCTGGACGAGGCACGCCACGTTGGACCGCACCACGGCGCGGGGGTCACGCGCGACTCCGCCCGTCGCGTCGATCAGGTTCGCCTGAAGGGCGACGTCGACCCGATGGACGCAAAAATCTTCGATCGACATGCTAGAATACGACCTCGGTCCTGAGTCCCGCCAGCCAGACCGCGACGGCCGGGGGCGCGGCGCCCGAACCGAGGTCCGCCAGCGTGTAGGAGTAGTCGCCGATCGACTCGGCTTGGTACGCCCCGGAGCGGCGGACGACGTCCACGGCGGTCTTGAGCAGAGCGAGGCACGCCCGCTTCGCCCGCTCCGGCGTGGGGCTGGGGCCGCCCGTGTAGGTCACGACGATGTTCCCGCTCCCGCGCGGCCACGTCGGGCCGAGCGCGGGATCGTCCCGGCCGTCGCCCAAGACCAGCCGCCCGGTTTGTCCGTCCAGCGTCCACGCCTTGCCGTCCGTGTTGTCCAGGGCGGTCCCCTCGATCACCACGGACGCGACGGACGCCACCGGGGTGCGGCGGAGCCACAGCCGGGGCTTGCCCGTGCCGTCGTACGCCTCCGCCGCCGACGTCCGCGTCAGGGGCCTTCCCGTCCACGCCTCGACCAGTTCGGACGCGGCGGAGATCATCGACGCGAGGTCCGCCCGCCCCGAGAGCGCGGAGAGTTCCGGCACGGCCGCGACGTCGCTTGCGGTGATGAGGTCAGCCACGGTTCGGCGTCTTCCAGGGTTCGGGCTTGAGCGGGGGCGCGGGCCTAGGTTCCGGCGGCGGGACGAACTTGCGCTTGGGATCGACCGGAGCCGTGGCGACGACGGGCCGCGCGTAGGGCGGGATCATCTTGTTTCGGACGGGCTCGATCCGCATCGCTTGTCCCTGTCCCTCTCTCTTTCGAGGTCGTGGACGCGGTCCCGAAGGTCCGCGATGGTCTCCGCCTTGCGCCGGGCGTCGGCGTTGATGAGGGCCGCGACGACCGCCGCGAGGCCGCCGACGATCGCTCCCCAGGGCCAGTTGCCCAGCGACAGGACGATGTCGCCCAAGAGCCCGGCTCCGATCCATCCCAGCGGGGCGGCCATCGGATGAGCGACGGCTTCGGGCGTCATGGCTTGACTCATCTATCTCTCTTCATGCGGTGATATACGACGTTGACCGCGAGGTCCAGGAGGCCGAACGCCAGCATGCCCGCGCCGAACAGCCAGTCGCGGAGACGGCGTTTCATGCGTTCACCCCGTCAATAGCGGCGTGGCGTCGCGGGCCGCGCGGACACGTCGACACGCGACGTCGAAGTATTCCGGCTCGCGTTCGATCCCGACGCATCGACGCCCGGTGTTCAGACAGGCGACCGCCGTCGTGCCGGAGCCGATCGTCGCGTCCAGCACCGTTTCGCCATCGTTCGAGTACGTCTTGATAAGGTACTCGAATAGGGCGACGGGCTTTTGATTCGGATGTCCCCAGCGATCGGCTTGCGCTTCGTTGACCGATCGAAACTTAATCACGCTCCGGGGATGACGGCCGGACTCCGACGCCTCCGTCGGACAAT
>JACCDT011683108.1_pt1 | contig 11732 bp, 10 predicted proteins | sample 7446291 | NCBI WGS metagenome assembly JACCDT01 (sample SAMN15323446, study PRJNA562643) | freshwater metagenome | isolation source: river surface water | place: USA:Blue River Watershed | collected 2017-08-17 | reverse complement strand
ATTGTGCTTGCTTCAAATGCACCAAAGATTATAGTTCCTGCGATGCACCCGGAGATGTGGCTAAATCCTGCAACTAGTGCAAATGTGTCGGTACTAAGAGATCGCGGATTTGTTGTTATCGAGCCAGATCAGGGTCGAATGACAGGATCGGATGTTGGTGTTGGAAGATACCCTGACTTAAGCAAAATCTTTAATGAAATCCAAGCCAAACTTCAAAATAACTCAGACTTAGCTGGTCGAAGAATTATTGTTACCGCCGGCGGAACCCGTGAACCAATTGATCCAGTTAGATATATTGGAAATAGATCCTCCGGTAAACAAGGCTTCGCACTTGCCTTAGCCGCGGCAACTCGAGGAGCTAATGTGCATTTAATTTCAGCTAATGCTGATCTGCCCAAAATCGATGGGGTAGAGGTTACCAAAATTGAAACTGCAACTGAATTGTTATCAGTACTTGAAGCGGAGTTTCCTAAGTGCGATGCGTTAATAATGAGTGCTGCCGTAGCTGATGCGAGGGTTAGTAATTATTCTCAAAATAAAATTAAAAAGAACGATTTTGAAACGATGGATTTAACAAAGAATCCAGATATCCTGGCACGTATTGCTGAGATTAAGAAAAATGGACAAATTGTTGTGGGTTTTGCTGCCGAAACAGATTCCAAGTCAGAAAACTTGGTTAAATTAGGAACTGAGAAATTAAGAAGCAAATCTCTGGATTTAATGTATGTGAATAATGTAACTGATGGGGCTATTTTTGGAAGTGATTCGACTCAAGGTGTAATCATCGATTCAAATGAAAAAAATATAGATATTCCAGAAATTAGTAAAGACACGCTTTCAGATATCTTGCTGGATCAGTTGGTTAGTAAGTTAGGTTAGGCCAATGAGTAATCGACTATTTACATCTGAATCTGTTACAGAAGGACATCCGGATAAAATCGCAGATCAGATTTCTGATGCAATTCTTGATTCTCTGCTAGCGCAGGATACTAAAAGTAGGGTTGCAGTCGAAACTTTAATTACAACTGGACAAGTACATGTGGCTGGAGAAGTCACTACAAATGGATATGCAGATGTTATGAACATCGTCAGAGACACTGTTCTAGAAATTGGTTATGACTCATCTGACAAAGGTTTTGATGGCAACAGCTGTGGAGTTTCGATATCAATTGGGCAGCAATCTCAGGATATTGCTCAAGGCGTAGACGATGCTTTTGAAAGTCGTGTTTCTTCGTCCTCTGATCCACTTGATCTTCAAGGTGCAGGTGACCAAGGTTTAATGTTTGGATATGCGGCTAACGACACTCCAGAATTAATGCCGCTACCAATATCTTTAGCACATAAATTAGCTCAACGCCTTACCAAAGTTAGAAAAGATGGAACCTTGTCTTACTTAAGACCAGATGGAAAAACTCAAGTCACAATCGAGTATGAAGGTGATAAGCCGATAGCACTCAATACTGTGGTTATCTCTTCTCAACATGCTGAAAATGTAGATTTAGAAAAACAACTTGCTCCCGAAATTAAAAAGTTTGTAATTGATCCAATAATGAAAGAATTAGCAATTGATATTTCCAAGGTGAAGGTTTTAATTAATCCAACGGGTCGATTTGTTATTGGTGGCCCTATGGGCGATGCTGGATTAACTGGTAGAAAAATAATTGTAGACACCTATGGAGGAATGGCAAGACATGGTGGAGGTGCCTTCTCTGGTAAAGATCCATCTAAGGTAGATAGATCTGCGGCGTATGCCATGAGATGGGTTGCTAAAAACGTCGTTGCTGCAGGTCTTGCAGATCGGTGTGAAGTTCAAGTTGCTTATGCCATCGGTAAAGCTCAGCCGGTTGGATTGTTCATTGAAACTTTTGGAACTGAGAAATTCGACATAAATGTTATTAGCAAAGCGGTTAAGGAAGTTTTTGATTTACGCCCAGCTGCAATAATTCGTGATCTGAATTTACTGCGACCTATCTACTCCAAAACTGCTGCTTATGGACATTTTGGTAGAGAATTGCCGGACTTCACTTGGGAAAAAACTGATCGAGCTGCCTCACTTAAATCTCTCGTAAAGTAAATCGTGGCCGCTCCACTAAAATTAAAGCGACAGGTTTCTGCAACATCTAAACCAAAAAACCTAGCATCAGTTTCCAAACTCCCCATAGCCTCAGTTTTAGTTGATACTCCAGTTTCTCACCTTGAGGGGATTTATGATTATTGGATCCCATCCAGAATTGACGATTTAGTTACGATTGGGACAAAAGTTATTGTCCCTTTTGGCAGTGTTAATGCGGATGGATTGGTGATAAATAGAAGTCCGAACCATTCAAACGATGCAAAACTAAAAGAAATTATTGACGTCGCTTCTCCAAGTTCTATGGTTAGTGTGCAGATGCTTGAACATATAGAAATGGTTCGTAATCGATTTGGCGGTAGTTTTTGGAGTCTCTTAAAACAATCCATTCCTAAAAGGATGGTTAAAGCAGAAAAAATGATAACTGAATCAGATTCTGAAACTTATAATCATACGAATAATGATTTGCAAGATCTTATAGGAAGAGCTGATATTGGAATGCTTAATTCTAATCAGAGGATAAAATGGGCGGTCAATCTTCCTATTGCAACTGATTCGGCATTGTTTGTTGCAAAAATAGTTCTTGCTCGATCTCAGTTTAATCAGGTACTTTTATTGGTTCCTGACGATAAAGACATTAGGTTGATCAAAAGACAAATAACTCGAATCTCAAAAGTGAATGTTTTGGAGTTGAGCTCTAACCTTGATTCATCGAATAGATATCGGAATTTTCTGCAAACTTGTTTTGGTGTACCAAGAATAATCATTGCGAACAGAAGCGGTTCATTTACTAATCTTCAATCTGATTCTACGGTTATTGTGCTGAACGATCTTGATGCTTCCCATTATGAGCAGCACTCACCAGGCTGGAACACACGTGACGTGACTTTGCTGAGAAACAAGAACAGCTCATTCATTTTCATTTCCGCCTCACATTCACTGGAGATTGCAAGATTAATAGATATCGGGTGGTTAGATCACAAGATTTATAAACCTAATTCAGAGATAAGTATTGTCGCTAGTGATAGTAATCGCAGTTATTTGTCCACGATCAAAAAATCTTTATCTTTAGGAAGTGTTTTGGTAACTGTGAGTGAAAAAGGTTATGCAAATGTTTTCCTTTGTTCAAAATGCAGGAATTCAGCGAAATGCGATTGCGGAGGTAAGTTGCAGATCAAATCTTCAAATTCGCAACCCGAATGTTATTTATGTAGTAAAAAAGTTTCTGATTGGCATTGTAATTATTGCGGAGACACGCGGCCGTATGTAATAAGCAAAGGTATAGATCGCAACGCTGAAGAGATTGGTAAAGCTAATCCAAATATTCCAATTTATGTTTCCTCAGGCACCAAACAGATCGAAGATTTACCAGAAGGACACTGTATTGTGCTTTCAACAGCTGGATCAGAACCAAGTGGTGAATACTCAGCTGTTGTGATGTTGGATGGTGAAAGTATTTTTAACCGTCCGACACTAAGAGCTGAAGAAATTGCGCGACATAATTGGTTCTCAAATTTATCAAAATTATCGACAAAAGCTGAAGTTTTTGTATCGTTGCCTAATAATCACCCTGTGGTTCAAAGCATGTTGAAGGGGAGTTCCTCCTATAACGTTAAGCGAGAATTAGAAAATAGAGAAGACGCAAAATTACCTCCTTATTATCGGGTGGCTAGCGTTTCGGGAAGAAAATTAGATATTTCAAAATTTGCAGAGAACTTAAAAAACACGAAGAATTATGAAATTACGGGTCCTGTGGAAATCAATGATTTGGAGAGTAAGTTATTGATAAGAGTTGAATCCTCAGGTGGTTCTGATTTAGTTGATCTGCTAGATGATGTGGTGAAAATCCAGGGCGTAAAGGGTAAAAAGATATTCAAGGTCAGGTTAGACCCTTATGATCTTTAATAATCTATCTTTAAAGTATCATTGATTCATGGCTATTCAACCAATTCGCTTATTTGGCGATCCCGTACTTGTTACGCCCGCTGCGCCGGTAACTGATTTTGATAAAGAGATCCGACAGTTAGTGGCTGATTTAATGGAGACTATGCATGATGCTCCAGGAGCAGGATTAGCAGCACCACAAATAGGTGTGCCGCTGAGAGTTTTTGTTTGGGATATCAATGATGAAACTGGGCACTTGATTAACCCAACGTTGGACTTAAGTGCTGAAATGCAAGATGGTGAAGAAGGATGCTTATCTTTTCCAGAATTGGTTTATGAAACTCCAAGAGCGTTTAAGGCAGTTGCTAAGGGGTTCAATATGCACGGAGAACCAGTAACCATTGAAGGAACAGAGTTGTTAGCCAGGTGTTTACAACATGAAACAGATCATTTGAATGGAGTTTTGTTTATTGATCGAATGAAATCTGATCAACGTAAGTTAGCAATGAAGGAAATTAGAGAATCTGGATGGTTTTCGGCAGCTAGTAGTTCAGGCTTAAACCCTCAAATCAAGATTTCTCCACACAACACTCGCGGTTTAGGTCTTTAACAACTTGAAAATTTTGATCGCATCCTCCTCAGATATTGCAATCCCTTTCATCGAAAATATCGTTAAAAATGGGCACCACGAATTTTGCGGACTTTTATCCAATATAGATAAAGCAACTGGCCGTGGTCAATCGATAAGATCAAATGATTTAGCAGAATGGGCAAAAAACTATGGAATCAAAATTTATCAAAGCGGAAGTACAAATGATATTAAAGAAATTGTTGACGAGGTTTTACCTGACGTGGTGATAACAATAGCTTTTGGGCAAATTATTAAAGAAGACTCTTTGAAAATTCCTAAAAATGGCTGGTTGAATGTGCATTTCTCCAAACTGCCGAAATGGCGAGGCGCCGCTCCGGTTCAGCACGCCATCCTCAACGGTGAATCAACCACTGGAATATCAATATTTCAATTGGAAAAAGGCATGGATACAGGACCAGTTTATTTGATTGAGGATGTGATTATTCAAGATAATGAAAAAACTCCCGATGTGTTGAAAAAAATGAGTTTGATGGTGCCAAGTTTGGTACTGAAAACATTAGAGATGATTACTGGAAATGTTCTACCGATACAACAGAGTGGTGAGAATATTTCTTATGCTCCCAAAATTTCCAAGGAAGATGGAAAACTTGATTGGAACAATAAATCTTTTGATATCTTCAATAAATTCAGAGCATTTTATGGTAATCCTGGAGTATGGACTCTGTTGAATGAAAATAGAATTGTGATTAATAATATGAGAATTTCGGATCAGAAGAACTTATCTCCAGGCCAAGTTTCGATATTGGCAAGTCAACTTATGGTTGGAACCGCTCTTGGGGCGATAGAAATTTTAGAGCTGACGCCAGCTGGACGAAAAACTATGAGTGCGTCGGAGTTTATAAGAGGTTTATTAGTCAAGGATGGACTAAAACTTGGGTAAACCAAATCCTGAGGATTCAAGATTATTGGCATTTGAGCTAATCTCACAAGTAAACCAAGAGGGAGCATTTGCGAATATCCGACTTCCTGAATTGCTTGCTAAATCGAAAATGAGCCTGGCTGACAAAGCGTTCACAACGGAGTTAGCTTATGGAACATTGAGAATGCAGGGACGCCACGATCACTTTATTAAAAAATATATTGATCGAGATTTTCTTGACCTTGATCCGAAAATCACTGATTTACTAAGGATGGGTGTTCATCAGTTGACTTTGATGCGGGTTGCAGATCATGCTGCAGTTTCTGAAACAGTTGAAGTTGCTAGAAAAGTTGCGGGTGAATCTAAAGCATCCTACGTAAACGCAGTTCTTCGAAAAATTGCAGCTATGCCTAAGGAATTTGATGATTTTAATTCTTTACCGATAGCTGAAAAACTCTCCATCAATCACAGTCATCCGGTTTGGATAATAAACGCATTTTACGATCAGTTAAAGGATTGGGATGAGGTTGAAAGATTATTGATTTCAAACAATACGCCAGCACTTCCCGATGTAGTTGCTTGGCCTGGTAAGTCCACCGTAGCGGAATTGATTCACTTAGGAGCGACCGGCATACCTGGATTTGATAATGGTGTAAACATAAACACCATACCAATTTTATTTGAACCGATCATTCAGAGAAAAGCTGGAGTACAAGATCGTGGATCACAGCTTGTGGTTGAGAACTTTTTAGCCACCTTTGAGCCTGGTTTGTCTTGGTTTGATATGTGTGCAGGTCCGGGTGGTAAAGCGGCCTATTTGTATAACTCTCTGTCAGACAAGGATGCTTCTGCGAAATTTCTTGCAAATGAACCAGTGCCGCATCGAGCAGAACTAGTTAAACGTGTTGTCAACAATAATCAAGTTGTTTCATTTGATGCCACCATCTCAGAGAATTTTGGTCAAAAATTCGATCGAATCCTCGTTGACGCTCCTTGTACGGGATTAGGTGCGTTAAGGCGAAGGCCAGAAGCCCGTTGGCGAAAATCATTGGCAGATCTTAAAGAATTAATCCCGTTGCAGAGGAATTTGATGAAGAGCGCCTATGAACTTCTTGCGCCTAATGGAATTATTGCTTACGTGACATGTTCTCCGTTGCTGGCTGAAACTAAAGGGCAAGTGATAGATTTTCTTTCAGAGCATCCTGATATGAAAATTCATAGTATGGATCAAAATGGGTTCCATAAAGAGGGAATGCAAAATGATGGTTCGGTTCAGCTTTGGACTCATCGGGATGGTTCAGATTCAATGTTTATGGTCCTGCTTAGAAAAAACGGTTAACCACTTATGAAAAATCATATTTTGATTAACCCAAGTATCCTAAACGCTAGATTTGATGATTTAGCTAATGAAATTGCGAAAGTATCCCAAAGTGCAGATCAGCTACACCTAGATATTATGGACAATATTTTTGTTCCGAATTTTACATTCGATTTCCAACGAGCCAAGGAGATAATTGCATTTTCAGATCTTCCAGTAGATGCCCATCTCATGATTGCAGATCCAGATAATAGCGCTCCTAAATATGCTCAAGCAGGTTGCGTATCGGTAACATTTCATTTAGAGGCGGCTAAAAATATCGGGCAGACAATTTCTGATGTGAAATCAAATGGAGCGAAGGTTGGAGTAGCAGTAAAGCCAGGTACACCCTTTTCTTTGGTAGAGCCTTTTATCGAGCAGATTGATCTTTTATTAATTATGACTGTGGAGCCTGGTTTTGGTGGGCAGTCATTCATGCATGAACAAATGGATAAAGTTAAAACTGCTCGCTCTAGAATTGAATTAATAAAGGGTGGTAAACCTTTAATTCAGGTGGACGGTGGAATATCACTTGAAACAATAGGAGAAGCTGCCAGTGCAGGAGCAAATTGTTTTGTTGCGGGGAGTGCAGTTTATAAATCAGCTGATCCGGATGATATGGTGCAGCTATTGCGTAAATCTGCCGAAGAGCATTTTAAGTACTAAATATATATCCCCATTAAAAGTAGTACTGCAGATAAATCGGCAGTGTTGAGCGTGGTATTAGCTGAAGCTGCAACTTTTGGTTTTGCGTTGAACGCGATACCTAAACCAGCAGTTTTGATCATTTCCAAATCATTTGCGCCATCACCAATAGCAACGGTTTGATCAAGTGAAACATTTTCCTGTTTTGCAAACTCTTCAAGAGCTTCTCGCTTAGCGGCGGCATCGATAACAGGCCCTTCTAATTCACCTGTTAATTGACCATTTGCAGTTTCAAGTTTATTGGCACGAAAGAAATCTACATTTAAATCTTTAAGCAGAGGTTCTATCACGTTAATAAATCCTCCTGAAACCACGCCTACCTTATGACCTTGCTTATGTAATTCGGCAATCAAAACCTTGGCCCCTTTTGTAAAGGTGATTTCTTTTCGCACAACCTCTAAGATATTTTCAGGCAAGCCTTTAAGTAGCGCCACTCTTTCAACGAGTGCCGATTTAAAATCTATCTCTCCATGCATTGCCTTGCGAGTCAATTCCGAGACTGCTTCAGATTTGCCCGAGTGATTTGCAAGTAGATCAATTACCTCTTGCTCGATAAGTGTTGAATCCATATCCAAAATTACGATTCGTTTTGAACGGCGCAAAGACCCACCAGGTTCAACAGCCAGATCTATGTGATTATTGATAGCAACGGAGGTTAGTGCTTCTTGAACTTTTTTTATTGAATCGTTGGGGATAGTTAAATTCATCTCTATGGCGATTACTGGATTTCTCGCAGTTCGTTTGATTGCCGTTATGTTTCCACCCAATCTTGCTATTTCAGATGCAACGGCAGATAGGCCAACCGGTTTGATTTCACTACCAACTATCACCACTCTAAGATTATCTGAAGCATCTTCGTTTATATTGGTTTGAACAAAATCGATAGCAATATCTAGTTGCAGTTTCTCTTGCAGTAGATCTAAATCGCTTGCAATTGCAGCGGCGTGAGCTTCATCAAGGGTAATTAGCACTGTTAGAAGGAGTCGATCACGAATTACTAGTTGCTCAATATCTAAAATATTGACGGCAAATTCAGAGAGCGTACTCATTAAACTTTGGGTGATTCCTGGCCTATCTTGGCCGGAAACAAGTATGAGACCAGTAAAGCTCTCGTTTTTATCGATCGGCATTGGGTCAGATTAACCATATTCAGAGCCAAGGCGAGGTATCTTTCACTCCTATGAGCGCCATTTTAGAATTATCAAGCATCAGCGTTCAAAGGGGCGATCGGATAATTCTGGGTCCTTTAGATTGGCAAGTGTTAGAAGGTCAGCGTTGGGTTGTTTTAGGCCCAAATGGCGCAGGTAAAACCACACTGCTTCAAATCTGCTCATCACTTATTCACCCAACAACTGGCTCGATAACAATTCTTGGGCAAACCTTGGGCAAGGTAGATGTATTTGAACTTCGAACCCGTATTGGTCTAACTTCATCAGCATTAGTGGATCAATTACCATCAGATGAACTTGTCATGGATGTCGTTTTAACTGCAGCTTATGCAATGTTTGGCCGTTGGCAAGAAAAGTATGATTTATGGGATGAGTCCCGCGCTATGGCATTACTTACCGCACTTGGTGTTCGAGAGCTAGGTAATAGAGTTTATGGAACCTTAAGTGATGGAGAGAAGAAACGCGTACAAATTGCAAGAGCACTTATGGCAGACCCTGAACTTTTACTCTTAGATGAACCTGCGTCAGCATTGGATTTAGGAGGAAGAGAGGATTTACTAAAGCGGATTGAAACCTTCTCAAAAGATCCTTTAGCCCCGGCAACGGTAATCGTCACTCATCACATTGAAGAAATTCCTTCTGGAACTACCCATGCGCTGCTTTTACGTGATGGCAAAACTGTCGCTCAAGGAGAAATTGAATCGGTCATTAATGATGAGAATTTAAGTGTTGCCTATGGTTTGCCAATTTCTGTTCAAGCCGAGCATGGTCGGTATTTTGCTCGTGCCCATTAACCTTCAACAGCACCTTCCAGAACCTTGGGCAAAGATAGTTGATTTAAATTTACTTAAAACTATTGAAGAGCAATTAGGTGAAGAATTCCTGCCAGAACCCAAGAATGTATTTAGAGCTTTGAATTTAGTGCCCGAAAAAGTCAAAGTCTTAATCCTGGGTCAAGATCCATATCCGAATCCGGAGCATGCAATGGGGCTAGCTTTTTCAGTGAACAAAAATGTCTCAGTATTACCTGCTTCGTTGAAAAACATATTCAAGGAATTGGAGTCTGATCTAGGTGTGGTTAGAACAAATGGAGATCTAAGCGACTGGGTTGATAAAGGCGTCTTGCTACTTAATTCCAGTTTAACGTTTAACCCAATGCAACCACGTCAACATCTAAATATTGGTTGGAATTTGTTTACCAAATCAATCATCGAATATGTTGGCAAAAACGGTGCGATCGGAGTTCTATGGGGAAACCATGCAATTACGATGAAAGATTTCTTTTTGCCAGATCGCGTTATTACCTCTGTTCATCCAAGTCCACTCTCGGCCTATAAAGGGTTTTTTGATTCCAAACCATTTAGCAGAGTTAATCAAATACTTACAAAGCAAGGAATTTCTGAAATTAAATGGTAAAGGGGCGAACCTTTCAGTCCGCCCCTTTGTTTAGATCTTTTTATGCAGTCCAAATATTAATTGGAGATTGCAAGAAGTAGACCATAAATAGACCAGCTACTATCCAAAGTAGAGGACTAATTTCTTTTGAACGTCCCTGGAACAATCTGATTACTACATAAGAAACAAATCCTGCTCCAATACCTACAGAAATATTGTAAGTAAATGGCATCAAGATAATTGTTAAGAATGCAGGAATTGCTATACCAAGATCATCCCAATCGATTCCCTTTATCTGAGTCATCATTAAGAAACCAACGATTACCAAAGCTGGTGTTGCAGCCTCGTAAGGAATGATGGCAACTAGTGGTGCTAAGAAGGTTGTTAATAGGAATAGAACTCCAGTTACAACTGAAGCTAAACCTGTTCGCGCACCTTCGCCAACGCCAGAGGCTGACTCGATATATGAAGTGTTTGAAGATACTGATCCTGCACCGCCAGCGGCAGCAGCAATAGAGTCAATAAGAAGAATGCGGTTAGCACCCTCTACATTTCCGTCTCTATCAACTAATCCAGCCTGGTTTCCAATGGCAGTCATGGTTCCCATTGTGTCGAAGAAGTCTGCTAGCAAGAGTGTGAACACAAGCAGAACTGCAGCAACTAGTGAGATTCGATCAAATCCACCAAGTAAATTGAAATCACCGATGATGTCGAATTTAGGAGTTGCCGCTACCGTTTCAGGCATTGCAGGAACATTTAGATTCCAGCCTTTAGGGTTAACTTCACCAGTTGCACCATTAAATAATGGTCCAATTTTGAATGCAGATTCAATTGCAATAGCTGCTGCAGTTGCAGCCACAATTCCAATAAGAATCGCAGCCTTTACTTTTTTAACTGTTAATGCAATTGTTAAGAACAAACCAAAAGCAAAAACAACTACTGGCCAACCGACAAGATTTCCGTTGTCGCCTAATGTAACTGGTACAGGTCCAGTTCCGGTTCTGCGAACAAAACCAGCATCAACTAAACCGATTAGTGCAATGAATAGACCAATACCTACTGAGATTGCAATCTTCAATTGGGTAGGAACAGCGCGAAAAACTGCTGTTCTGAATCCAGTTAAAACCAAAATCAGGATAATTAATCCTTCAAGTACTACCAAGCCCATGGCATCTGCCCAGGTCATTTTAGAGGCGATACCAACAGCAACGAATGTGTTTAAACCTAATCCGGTTGCAATGGCTAATGGAAAGTTAGCGACTACGCCCATCAAGATGGTCATAACGCCGGCAATGAGTGCGGTGGCTGCTGCAACTAATGCAAGATTAGGTGCATCTCCGCCGCCAATGTATTTTCCATCAGCATCTTTTGCTAAACCGATGATGAGTGGATTGAGCGCAACGATGTAGGCCATTGTGAAAAATGTGACAATTCCGCCACGAACTTCACGAGCTACGGTTGAGCCACGCTGACTGATTTTAAAGAAACTATCAAGCATGGAATAGACCCTTCTGTTTTTTTAACATGGTGTTTTCGACATGTTGTCAGATGCGGTCCGACAAACCGAGGGGAGTGTTCCAACCTTATTGGCTAGTTACTAGTAATCCGCTCTACAACACCAAGAGATATCGCCACTGATT
>JACCDT010306296.1_pt1 | contig 11742 bp, 10 predicted proteins | sample 7446291 | NCBI WGS metagenome assembly JACCDT01 (sample SAMN15323446, study PRJNA562643) | freshwater metagenome | isolation source: river surface water | place: USA:Blue River Watershed | collected 2017-08-17 | reverse complement strand
GGCTGCTGATGGGGTCCGTGCCTGCGTACAAAGCACGGCTGGGTGCAATCTTGCGTGCAGGCACACGCCGCTTGGCAGACTTGTCCGCCTGGGCGATGGTGCGCACGGTGCGTGCCGCATCGACCAAGGATTCCCAAGAAATGTCATCCGAATACGCAAAGGCCGTTTTTTCGCCGGTCACAGCGCGCACGCCCACGCCTTGGTCGATGCTGAAGGAGCCGGTTTTGACAATGCCCTCTTCCAGGCTCCAGCCTTCGGAGCGGGTGTACTGAAAGTACAGGTCGGCATCGTCGCACGGTGCGTGGTGATCTCTGCCAAGGCCCGGCGCAAATGCGACTCGTCCAGGCCAAAGGGCTCGAGCAAATAGCGCTGCGCCGTGGCAAGACGCTCAAGGGTGGGTTCGCGTGAAATCATGGGTGCCTCGAAATGACGGGGGGTTAAGGGGTGGAGAGGTGTTTGAGGAGGGCGGCGTCGTCTTCTTTGGCGAAGCCGGCGGCGCTGGCTTGGGCGAAGATGGCGCTGGCTTGTGTGCCCAAGGCAGGCGTCACGCCTACGCGCTGCGCCGCTTGCACAGCCAGGCGCGTGTCTTTTTCCAGCAGGGTCATGTGCGCTCGTGGTGCGTAGTCACCTTCAATGGCGCGTCGCATGCGGTCCGAGGCAATCCAGCTCTGGCCGCTGGAGCGCTCCATCACATTGAGCGTGGTGGCCTGACTCAAGCCCATGCGCTCGGCCAGTGCCAAGACTTCTGCAGCGCCAGCCAAATTGATGCCCGCCAATAAGTTGTTCACCAGCTTGGTCCGCGCGCCATCGCCCACGCGTTCGCTGATGCGAAACACCGGGTTGGCCAAAGCCTGCAGCAAATCCTGGTGGGCCTCGAACACGCTGTCAGGGCAAGCCACCATCAGGCTCATGGTGCCTTGTTCGGCCCGCACCGGCCCACCCGACATGGGCGCATCAATCGGCTCGGCGCCCAAAGCCGACAGACGCTGCCCGAGGCTTTCGGCATCTTCGGGCGAAATCGTGGGGCACAGCAGCACCGCCTGCCCCAAGCGCAAGCCGTTGGCCGCCCCCTGAGAGCCCAACAAAACATCGTCCATTTGGTGGGCGTCCACCACGCAAACAATCAGTCGGTCAACCGCCTCGGCCAGGGCGGCTGGCGTAGGGTGCACCACCGCACCCAAAGCTTGCAAGGGGGCCAGCACGGTGCGATCGACATCGCGCACATGCACCGCCCAGCCTTGCGACAGCAAGCGCCTGGCCATGCCACCGCCCATGTTGCCCACCCCAATGATTCCGACAGATTTCATGATTGCACCAATTGTTTGGACCGCGCCACCGACATCAAAATGCCCAAGCCAAAGCCCAGGGTCACCATGGCGGTGCCGCCATAGCTGATGAACGGCAGGGGCACGCCGACCACCGGCAAAATGCCGCTGACCATGCCCATGTTGACAAAGGCGTAGGTGAAGAAAATCAGGGTGATGCTGCCCGCCAGCAAGCGGGCGAACAAGGTGGGGCCCTCCAGTGCGATGGCCATACCGCGCAAGACCAAAAACACAAAGCCCAGGATCAGCAAAATATTGCCAAACAGGCCAAACTCCTCGCCATAAGCGGCGAAGATGAAGTCGGTGGTGCGTTCGGGAATAAAGTCAAGGTGGGTCTGCGTGCCTTGCAAGAAGCCCTTGCCCCAAAACCCGCCAGAGCCAATGGCAATCATGCCCTGGATGATGTGGAAGCCTTTGCCCAAGGGGTCGCGCCCGGGGTCCAGCAGGGTGCACACCCGCTGTTGTTGGTAATCGTGCAGCAAAGGCCAGCGGACCCCATCGGCGCACAAGGTGGGCTCAAAGACGACCAACAAAGTCAGCCCGACAAAAATCAGCGCAAAGGGTGGGAGGATCAGCCGCCAACTGAGGCCCGCAAAGAAAATCACAAACAATCCAGCGCTGAGCACAAGCAAGGCTGTGCCAAGGTCTGGCTGGCGCATGATCAACCCGACCGGCACCATGAGCAAGATGGCGGCAACGACAAAGTCCAAGGGGCGCAACTGCCCCTCTCTCTTCTGAAACCACCACGCCAACATCAGGGGCATGGCGATTTTGAGTATTTCACTGGGCTGAATCACAATGCCCAGGTTGAGCCAGCGGCGTGCGCCCTTTTTGGTTAAGCCAAACAAGGCCACGGCGATCAACAAGGCAACGCCCAAGGTGTACAGAGGCACGGCCAAAGACATCAAGCGCTGCGGGGGTATTTGAGCCACCACGAACATGATGAAGCCGCCTAACAAAATATTTCGCCCGTGGTCAAAAAACCTTTGGCCGTTGGCATAGCCGGAAGAGTACATCGTCAGCAAGCCGGCACAAGCCAGGATAAAAACGGCAAAGGCCAAGGGCCCGTCAAAGCCACGCAAAAGATGCATCATTTTTTGCAGCAAAGAGGGTTTTTCGATGACGATCGGCATCGGCTGATTATCGCTCCGGGTTGGCAAGCGTGGCTGTTGCAATTAGCATGCGGCATGGACCCCATCCACACGACGCACTTGCTCTACCTGCACGGCTTTCGCTCTTCGCCAAAGTCCACCAAAGCCCAACAAATGGCGCGCGTGGCTTGCGCCATTCCCGGATTGACGTGGTGGTGCCCGCAATTGCCGCCCTCGCCGCGCGCAGCTGCCGAGCTCATTCTCGAGGGCACAAAAAATTGGCCGGATGCCACCTCCATGGTGATGGGCTCATCCCTGGGCGGCTACTATGCAACCTGGCTGGCCACGTTACGCCCTTGGAGGGCCGTGGTCATCAACCCCGCCGTCTATCCAGAAAGGGACTTGGCCGCAAAGATAGGCCTGCAGTCTTGTTGGCATGACCCCCAGCAAGCTTTTGAGTTCACGGCCGAGCACGTCCAGGAGCTCAAGGCCTTGGGCTCAGCCACGACGCATTTTGGGAATCGGGTGTTGCCGTTGATTGCCAAAGGTGACGAATTGCTGGATTGGAAAGAAATGCAGCAACGTTACCCCGACTCAGAAGGGGTGTTGCTGGAGGCTGGCGACCATGCCTTTTCTGACTTCGAAAAATATTTGCCAGTGGTATTGGCATTCATGCGTCGCCCCAACCCGGCCAATTAGCTCAGCCTGAATAGAGGTCATAGCTCGATTGTTGAGACCAACTGCCGTTCACATCACCTCTCAAAATGCCAATCAGGCTCACGTTGGTTGTGACGTCGACCAGGTTCAGGTCGACGGAAGGGGCAGCGCAAGCCTTGGCCGTCAAGCCATTCAGGTCGGCAGAGGCATCCACAAACGCCCATTGCGGGGTGATCGAAGAGGCCTTGCCAAGGTAGGTCTTCAGGATCGCCAGCACATCACTGAGCTCAATTTTGCCGTTGGCGTCAAAATCTGCGGCGACCTTGGCATAGCCTGAGTTGTCGGCAGTCGTTTTCCCTAAATACAATTTCAGCGCAGACAACACGTCATTCAAGCCAATCGCGGGCTTCACGGTCACATCCGTCAGCGTGCTTTTGCTCGCGGTCAAACTCACCTGCGTGGCCTCCACCATCGGCAACTCAAAGGTGCCGGCGCGGGGCGTCAGGTCGCTGCGCCAAGAGAGCGTGCCCGCAGTGGCCTTGACTTCTGCGTTTTGCAAGAGTTGGCGCCCTGAGCCCACCAAAGAATCTGCCCAGAAATAAACTTTGCCCGCCAAGGAGCGGTAGGGCAAAGCCGTGACGTTCAGGCTCACCTTGGCTTGTGCTGAGACATCGAAGCCATCGCTCGCCTGGTAGGAAAATTGGTCTGTGCCTGAAAAATTGGCGTTCGGCGTGTATTCGAACGACCCTGTTTGCTCGTTGAGGCTGACTTGGCCGTTTGAAGGCGCTAGAGAAAGCAAAAAAGAGAATGGGTCGCCATCAACGTCGGAAGCCGTCAAGGTTCCAGCTATTTTTTGATTCGCAAAGCCAGAAAAAATGACATCTTTGGCCAACGGCGGGTCGTTGGCGTTCTCAACCACGCCTGGGCGGCTCACCTGGAAGGCGGTCTCCACGCCGAAGGTGTCCACCGCGGTCACCTGCAAGCCGATTTGATGCCCAACCTGTGCTTGGCTGAGGCGCAAACTTTTCTGGGTCGCGTCCAGCAATGGGGCCCCGTCCACCAACCACTGGTAACCCACAGTCGCAATGCCATCCTCATCGCTCAGGTAGACGTCCGCCGTGAGTGTTTCGCCTTGCGTTGCTGAGCCCAAGATGTTCAATGACCCAGTGCATGCGTCTTGGACATTGGCGACCTGGGTGGTGGCCGCGCTGGTGACGGATTCGGCCTGGCCAAGCGCGTCGGTGTAACTTGCAGACAAGGTGATCGCCTTGCCGACATGGGCCTGGGTCAACGCCAGCTGGTCAGCCCCATAAGACACCATCTGATCATCTGCAAACCACCGCCATGTGATGACGCCCAGCCCCTCTTGGTCTGCCAGGTTTTGCGTTGCTTTGAGCACTGCGCGTTCTTCTGGCTTGCCAACGATCGTGACTTGACCGGAAGGTTTGTGGTTTTCGCTGGCGATGGCGAGCGTCTGGGCGCTCGTCACCTCTTCTTTGGCGCCCAGGCTGTCGGCATAGCTGACGGTCACGCTGACCAACTGCCCGACCTGGGATTGCGTCAGCACGAAGCTTTGGGACGTTGCGCCCGCAATATTGCTGTCATTGGCTCGCCACTGATAAGCCCATGGCCCCAGGGGTGAGGCGCCATTGTCTTCATCGGAGAGCGCCTCTGTATTGGCCGTGAGGGTCTCGCCGAAAAAGAGCTTCCCGGACACCACAACACTTCCCGTTGGGGCGTCATTGACGTTTTGGACAGCCTGGGTGGCTGCGCTTGACTCTTTCTCGAGGGTTCCAAGATTGTCGGTATAGCTCACCTGCACGCTGATGCGCTGCCCCACTTGTGCTTGCTGCAACACCCATTTGGAAGCCGTCGCATGGGGGATCAACTCGTCTCCTGCGAACCATTGATAGTGAAGCTCGGAGGGCAGCCCGTCCAGGTCGCTCAATGACTGAACAGCCGTGAGAACGCCGTCTTCGATCGGCTCACCGACAATTTCAATGGCGCCCGTCGGTGCGTCGTTGGTGTTTTCAACTGTGGCGGATGTCGATTCAATGGCCGGCTCGGTGAAGCCGAGCGCGTCCGTGTGGACCACACGCGCTGTGACCTTTTTCCCAACATAATTTTGGGATGACAACCGAAAGGTGGCATCGGTGGCGCCTGCCACGGCTTGCCCATCTACCAGCCACTGGTAGGTAAAGGCGCCATTGCCATCTGCGTCACTCAAATTGAGAGTGACGGCCTCTAACAAAGACCCTTGGCTGGCTTGGCCCTTGATGGACAAGCTCCCAAGGGTGGGGTCATTGACATTGATGACCCTGCCGTCATTTTCAGCGCTTAGCTGCTCCAAGCGCCCTTGGAGGTCTGTGAACTGAACAACCAGGCTGACTTTTTTGCCTACCAAGTCCTGAGTCAAAATTAAATCACTGGAAGACGCCCCTGCGATGACGGCCTCATCGGCTTTCCACAGGTAAGTGAAGCTGGAGGGAAGGCCGTCTTCATCTGCCACATTCAAAAGTTGAGCTGACAGCGTTTTTTTCTCGGTGAATTCGCCGACCACTCGGAGCGCGCCCGTGGCAGGGTCATTGAGGTTGCGAACGGCCACACTGGGTGCGCTGGTCGCCTGCTCCCACTGGCCATCGCCATCCGTGTAGCTGGCACGAACGCTGAGTTTTTTGCCGACCTGCTCTTGGCTCAAGCCCAAAAAGGCCTCGGTTGCGCCGGTGATTTCAATGCCATCCGCCAACCATTGGTAGGCAAGGGGGAGGTCTCCCATGCCATCGGCATCCGTGAGGGCTGAGGGCGTCACAACCGTGACCAAGCCGTCTTCCTCAAAGGTTCCTGCAATCACGGGGAGGCCCTCTGGCGCCGCATTCACTTTGACCGGGGCACTCATGAGGCTGACCGTCGCCCCCAACGCGTCCACATAAGTCAGCTCAACCTTGACCGCGCTGTTGACCCATGTGCTGGCCAGCAGCAAGCTTTGCCCTGTCTCGCCTGCCAGCAACTCGTCATCCAGAAACCACGCGCAAGACGTCACGCTCCACGCAGCAAGCGGCAACACGCTCAGCGTGTCCCCGGGTCTTGCAAAATTTTGAGCAGATAACGTCAGTGTCGTCATGAAAACGCGTTTGGAATGAAATCGGCGAATGAAGCACTGTCAAAAATTTGACCACGTACTTTCCCAGTCACATACAGCAAAACCCATGCCAAAAAATTGCGCCCGGCGTGGGAGAATGGCGCCATGTACGCATTGTTTGAAGAAGCTGGCAAATTTTTGTCGGGCCGCATCCTTTCAGAATCCGAAGCTTCGGCTCAAATTGAGCTCGAGTCGGGCAAACGGGTCAAAGCAAAGTCTGCCCACATTCTGATTAAATTTGAAAAGCCCAGCCCCGGCGAGTTGATCCAGCAAGCTCAAAACCTGGCGCAATCCATTGAGCTCGACCTGGCCTGGGAGTTCGCCCCCGAAGACGAATTTGGATTTGCTGACTTGGCGCGTGAGTATTTCAGCAGCCAAGCCTCTTTGGCAGAGCAAGCTGCCGCGCTGTTCCGACTTTACGAAGCGCCCCACTACTTCCGGCGCGCCGGCAAAGGCCGCTTCAAGAAAGCACCAGCTGAAATTCTCCAGCAAGCCTTGGCCGCCATCGAAAAGAAAAAGCAAATTCAGCTGCAAATCGAGGCCTGGGCCGCCGCTCTGGCGCAGGGCAGCTGCCCGCAGCCTGTGCTGTCGCAGCTCTACAAAATTTTGTTCAAGCCTGACAAGAACGGGGCCGAATACAAAGCCGTTGTGGAAGCCGCCAGAGCCACGCAAAGCGCGCCACTGGCCTTGCTACAAAAGGCGGGGGCGATCAACTCGCCATACCAATTTCATTGGCAGCGCTTTTTGTTTGAGTTTTTTCCCAAAGGCACCGCCTTTCCCAAGCTGGAAGCCCCCGCGATTGCAGAGCCTTTGCCGCTGGCGTCGGTGCAGGCCTACTCGATCGACGATTCGCAAACCACCGAGATTGACGACGCCCTGTCGGTACAAGGCCTGGGCAGCGGCGCTGTCACGCTGGGTATTCACATTGCAGCACCGGGACTGGCCATTGCCCCCGGCAGTGCCTTGGATGCGCTGGGTCGCGCGCGATTGTCCACGGTGTACATGCCGGGCCACAAGATCACCATGTTGCCTGACGAGGTGGTTCAAAGCTACACACTGCAAGAGGGGCGGGATTGCCCAGCCGTGTCGCTTTACATGCGTTTTGACGAAGCCACTTTGCAAGTGCTGGCGTCGGAAACCAAACTGGAGCGTGTGCCCATTGCGGCCAACCTGCGCCATGACCAGCTCGACAAGGTGGTGACGGAAAGTTGGCTGAGGCAAGCGCAACCCGAACCCTGCGCAGAGCAACCTGCCATGCCCCATGCACAGTTGGCTTTTCTGTTCCGCCTGGCGCAGCACCTCAAGGCCGAGCGCGAAAAGGTGCGCGGTAAGCCAGAGAACTTCAACCGCCCCGACTACAACTTTCGCTTGCGAGGCGTTCAAGGCAGCGAGCCGCAAGGGCTCGAAAGCGTGGACATCAGCATTCGCCAGCGAGGCGCCCCCCTGGACCTGATGGTGGCAGAAGCCATGATTCTGGCCAACAGCACCTGGGGCCAATGGCTGGCCGAACTGGGCGTACCCGCCATTTACCGCAGCCAGGCCAGCTTGGCGCCGGGCGTGAAAGTGCGCATGGGCACCAAGGCCCTGCCGCATGCGGGGATTGGCGTGCCAAGCTACGCATGGAGCACCTCCCCCCTGCGTCGCTACACCGATCTGGTGAACCAATGGCAAATCATTGCCTGCGCACGCCATGGACGCACGGCCGCATTGGCAGCGCCCTTCAAGCCCAAGGATGCCGAGTTGTTCTCGGTCATATCTGCCTTTGATGCTGCTTACTCTGCCTACAACGGCTACCAAGCCAGCATGGAACGCTTCTGGACATTGCAGTACCTGCGCCAGCAAGGCATCACAGAGCTGGAGGCCACCGTCTTCAAGAGCTTCCCGGGGCAGCCGCCCATGGCGCGTGCGGACCACTTACCGCTGGTGCTGCCGGTGCTGGGGGGCGGCGAGTTGCCAAGGGGCTCGCAAGTGCTGTTGCGCCTGGGCAGCCTGGACGACATCACGCTGGATGTCAGCGGCCAATTTTTGGCCTTGCGCGATGCCGGCCCGTCCCCCAGTGAAGCGGAGGACGAGCAAGAAGACGACAGCGCAAGCGCTGGCCCGCTGACCATCGCCGTCAACCTGGAGGATGCGGATGCACCCTCTGCCGAAGGGACTGTCACGCCGTGAGCGTCATGGGTCTGCGACAGCCTTGGCCCCTGAGCGCTTTGCAGGTGGCACTGCTGGTGTCCTTGGCGCTGCACGCCGCACTGTTGTCGCTCAAGCTGGCAGACCCCGCGCGCTTTGAACGCTTGTTCAAAGAGAGCCCGCTGGAGGTGATTTTGGTGAACACCCGTGCGGCCCCCAAAGAAAAGCCCCCTGCACGCGCCCAAGCTTTGGCGCAAACCACCTTGAGCGGCGGGGGTGATGCACGCCAAGGCCGTGCCACATCCCCTTTGCCCGATGCCACGCGGCGTCAAGCGGGCCAGGGCAGTGAGCAATTGCAGCAGCAACTCAACGCCTTGCAAGAGCAGCAATCCTTGATGCTGAGCCAAGTGAAAAAATTGCTGGCGGATTTGCCCCCAACCAACCCGAAAGAGCAAAACAGCAAGGTGGAGCAACAACGGCTGCAGTTGCTAAAAATGCTGGCCGAGATTGAGCAACGCATTCAAGAAGAGAACGCCCGGCCTCGCAAGCGCTATCTGAGCCCGTCCACGCGCGAGGTGGCATACGCCCAGTACTACGACCAATTGAAACGCAAAATTGAAACAACAGGCACGCGCAACTTTCCGCAGAAGCAGGGTCAAAAGCTTTATGGCGCGCTCACCATGATCGTCACCGTCGATGCGCGTGGCAAAGTGCTGAGCACCGAAGTCGTGGAAAGCTCGGGCCAACCGGACCTGGACCGGCGCGCCCAAGCCATTGCCAACCAGGCGGGGCCGTTTGGGCCATTCACCCACGCGATGCGACGTGAAGCAGACCAACTGGCCTTGGTGTCACGCTTCATTTTTTCACGTGACGGCGATGTGTTGCAAACGCGCCTGACTGGACCTTGAGCCTCAGCACCATGAAACGCTGGCAACCTCTGTGGCAATGGCTGGGCTTGTGGGTGCTGGCAGTGCTGGCCTTGCAGGTTTTTTTCGCAGGCCGCATCGCGCTGATGGCGGCCATAGATCCGCAGTCCAGCAGCTTTCAACGCTCTGAGGCCTGGCGCTTGGCTCATAGCGACAAAGGCCTGGCCTGGCGCCAGCAGTGGGTGCCATATGCCCAACTGCCTGACGCGTTGAAGCGCGCCGTGATTGTTTCTGAGGACGATGTCTTTGTTCTGCACCATGGGGTGCAATGGGAGGCGGTTGAAAAAGCCTGGCAGCGCAATGCGCGCGCTGAAGCGCAGGCACGCCAGAACCGGCCCGCAAAAATCGTTGGCGGCTCGACCATCACCCAGCAACTGGCAAAGAATTTGTTTCTGTCAGGTGAGCGCACCCTGTGGCGCAAGTCGCAAGAGTTTTTGCTGACCCTGATGCTCGAGGCGCTGTTGGACAAGCGCCGCATTCTGGAGATTTACCTCAACAACGTGGAATGGGGAGAAGGCGTCTTTGGCGCAGAAGCGGCCGCACAGCACTACTTTCGAAAGCCCGCCTCACAGCTGCAAGCTTGGGAAGCTGCGCGCTTGGTGGTGATGTTGCCGCGCCCCAAATATTTCGAGCGCCTGCCGAATTCCGCGTACTTACAAAGCCGCACCGAAGTGATCCTGGCCCGCATGGCGCAGGCGCGCCTCCCCTAGGTGGTCAGTGGCTGCGCCCTTGGCGGTACATGCCACTGACTTTGCGGGTCGAGGCCCCTGCGGCAGCCAAGCGCGACAAGGCCAAGCCGCTGTGGGCATGGGTGATGGCCAGGCCCAAGGCATCGGCCGCATCTTGTCCAGGCACGCCGGGCAATTGGAGCAAGCGTTTCACCATTTCTTGCACCTGCGCCTTGGCTGCACGCCCATGGCCTGCCACGGCCTGTTTCATTTGCAAGGCGGTGTATTCGGCCACTGTCAGGTTGCGATGGACCAAGGCGCTTAAGCAAGCCCCCCTCGCTTGTCCCAGCTTCAAAGTGGCCTGCGGGTTGACGTTCACAAAAACGATTTCCAATGCAGCTTGCTCAGGCTGGTAGCGGTCAATGACTTCTTGAACGCCCTCAAACAGCACTTTGATGCGCGCTGGCAGATCGCCCTGCGCCACTCGGCTGGTACGGATGGTCCCACTGGCCACATAAGACAAACGCCCTCCCTCGGCGTCTATCACGCCAAACCCCGTGGTTTGCAAGCCGGGGTCAATGCCTAGCAAGCGCATGACAGCGTGGTTACCAAGCCGGCGCGAGCTGGGCCAGGCCGCTGGGCGCGTCGCGTTCGTTGTCGAAGGTCACGACCTCATAGGCATCGGGTCGGCTCAGCAACTCGCGCAGCAAGCGGTTGTTCATGGCATGTCCCGAGCGGAAGGCACTGTAGTCTGCCAACAGGGGCTTGCCCAACACATACAGGTCGCCCATGGCATCGAGGATTTTGTGCTTCACAAATTCATCGTCGTAGCGCAGGCCGTCGCTGTTGAGCACTTTGTAATCGTCCATGACAATGGCGTTGTCCAAGCCGCCGCCCAGCGCCAAGCCATTGGCGCGCATCATTTCGACGTCGCGCGTGAACCCAAAGGTGCGGGCCCGCGCAATGTCACGGGTGTAGCGGCCATTGTCCATGTCGAACTCGACGCGCTGACCGGTCGAGTCCACCGCTGGGTGGTTGAAATCGATTTCAAAGCTGAGCTTGAAGCCGTGGTGGGGCGAGAGGCGCGCCCATTTCTCTTGGGCGCCCTGGCCTTCGCGAACTTCGACGTCCTTCAAGACGCGCACAAAGCGCTTGGGCGCGTTTTGCAGGGCAATGCCGGCGCTTTGAAGCAAGAACACAAAGGAAGAAGCTGACCCATCGAGGATGGGCACTTCTTCGGCCGTGATGTCCACATACAAATTGTCAATGCCCAGCCCAGAGCATGCCGACATCAGGTGCTCTATGGTGTGCACCTTGGCGCCACCTTGGGAAATGGTGGACGCCAGGCGCGTGTCGGTGACGGCCGTGGCCCCTACCGGAATGTCAACGGGCTGCGGCAAATCGACGCGACGGAACACAATCCCTGTGTCCGGCTGGGCCGGACGCAGGGTCAACTCCACCCGCTGACCGCTGTGCAGGCCAACGCCAACGGCGCGGGTGATGGTTTGAAGTGTTCGTTGTTGCAGCACCCTGTGATTTTAATCCGCCTGCTTGCGCAGGAAGGCCGGGATCTCGTAATCATCCATGCCGCCCGAGGCCAATGCGTCAACCTTGGCGGCGGCTTGGGTGCGGTTGGTGCGCCACACGCTGGGCACCGCCATGCTGCCGTAATCGGGCTGGGCCATCGAGGTGGCACCGCCGGTTGCGGTCGACTGATTGGGCTCCATGGTGGGCACGGTGAAGGGCACGTTGTCGGTGCCGGTGCGAATGACTTGCAGGGGCTGGGTGTTGCGGCGCCCGCCCACCGAG
>JACCDT010116930.1_pt1 | contig 11746 bp, 7 predicted proteins | sample 7446291 | NCBI WGS metagenome assembly JACCDT01 (sample SAMN15323446, study PRJNA562643) | freshwater metagenome | isolation source: river surface water | place: USA:Blue River Watershed | collected 2017-08-17 | reverse complement strand
GTCCTGTATTGCCCGATTTCGAGCAAGGACAGATTCCAGGCTGTCTGCTTGAAGCATTGGTGACTCGTCACACAGGTAGTCGGTTTGATGTGTCACCAGGAGGACTCGATAGCCACGAAGACACTACTCAACAAAATAATTTCAATAGGTTGGCAGACTCTCTTGGTTTTGAACCGCGGCTATCAAACCCCGATTCAGAGCACAAGTAATGTCTCGCCTGGACCCACTTTCTGTAACAGGAGAGTGGGATCGTTTTTTTTATGAAGAAAATCAGGTATACTATACGTGTATAGCGTGTATGTTTGACTTAGATTTTAGAAATCTTACCGTCGTCGTGTCACTGATTATTCATGCTGCGTTACTGTGGATTTTGTATCGGTATGGCAGACGCACTCTTGGTGGAAAAGCATATTCAGTTGCAATTTTAGCTATTGCAGGCTGGATTTTCCCCATGATTTTATATCGGAGTCATCTTTTCGGTCAAACTCTTATTTGGGCAAAACTGCTTTACATCATGGCTTCGTTTACGTCGACCAGTTTTTTTTATTTTACTCTTGTTTTTACTCAAACAAAGCGGGTAAAGCGCTGGCAAGAAATACTTCTCTTTTTGGAAAATATAGCCATTGTTGTTTTATGTGCGTATCCGGGAGCACTTATTACTGAGGCAATAATCGTTCCTGAAAAAGAAACGTTTCTTGTTTGGGGTCCGTGGTACTGGGTGTATGTCTCTCACATTTCTTTATTTTTTATTGCTGGTTTTTTCGTCCTTTTTCGCTATATGCGAAAATCCACAGGTACCGTATACAATCAAACAAAAAGCATTTTGATAGGCTATTTTTTTGGTTCAAATTTAGCGATGGTAACAAATCTTTCTCTTCCGTGGTTTGGATACTTTGAATTAAACTGGCTTGGACAATTTTTTTCTACCCTTGTTGCTGTGTTTACGACCTACGCCATTTTACGGCATCAGCTTCTGAATATTAAGGTCATTACTACCGAATTTTTCTTGCTGCTCATCAACTCAACACTTATTATTCAGTTTATTTTGTCCGGAACATTTTCCCATTTCGTTATAAATGGGACCATTCTCGGTATGGTTATGCTCATCTCATATTTGCTTATTCAAAGCGTAAAAAATGAAGTGGAGCAAAAAGATCAAATGGCAAAACTAGCCGATTCGCTCCAGCGTGCCAATGTTCGTTTAAAGCAGCTCGATAAGCAAAAGACCGAATTTCTTTCGATTGCCTCACACCAACTTCGCACACCTCTTTCAATTATTAAAGGGTATATCGAGCTTATCCAAGATGGGGCATACGGGAAGATTACTAAGGATGCGTTTACTGTTTTAAAAAACATGGACGAGAGTAATGAACGACTTGTAAAATTGGTTGATGAATTTTTAAATATTTCGCGTATTGAGCAAGGGAGAACAAAATTTGTCTTCAAAGAGCATGACATGTCTGAGCTTATCATTCCGGTTGTGGATGAATTGCGACAAAAAGCGAAAGAAAAAAGTTTAGATGTTGTTTTTGAAATACCACCGACTCCTGCGCGTGCGGTTATTGATGAGGAAAAAATTCATCATGTTATTTATAATTATGTAGATAACGCAATTAAGTACACACCAAAAGGGAGTGTCTGTGTGCGCGTAAAGGAAGAAAATAACGGTGTTACGGTGCTTGTTCAAGATACTGGGTTAGGGTTTACCGATGAGGATACACCAAACTTTTTTAATAAGTTTTATCGTGGCAAGAATGTGCGGGGAACAAATGTGAACGGAACAGGGCTGGGTATTTACGTGTGTAAACAGTTTATCGAAGGACATTTGGGACACGTATGGGCAAAAAGCGCTGGACTTGGAAAAGGGAGTGAATTTGGATTTTGGGTGCCGTTTGATGCTCCTGATCGTGATACAGAAACGATCGTTCAGAAAGGGCAAACTGTGGTGAATCAGTACGGCCTGTAGGAGTATTTATCCCCACTTTTATTTTTGATGCGCATTGTGTACAATAGTCGTATTACGATACTATCTCTTTTTTATGTTTCAGAAATCAACCGCACAGTATGTTAACCCCTCAAGAGGGGCTGATTACCAGCCCGTGTCCCCTCAACTAGATGAGGTGGAAACTGTTGTCGGACCTTCTGTTCATGTAGAAGGTGATTTTGCATCGGAAGGGAATATTGTGGTTAAAGGGATTGTGTCCGGGAGTGTTGCAACCAGCAAGCATCTTCAGGTGGAGCATGGGGCAAAAATTTTTGCGAATGTGAAGGCAGGTAGCGGTACGATTTCTGGGGAAGTAAAGGGTAATATTCGAATGCAAGATAAATTAGAACTTACGTCTACCGCGCAGGTGGCTGGCGACATTGATTGTCAGGTGCTTGTGGTTGAGGCGGGCGCTCTTATTCTTGGAAAAATTACCATGAAAGGTCTTGAGGTCCAAGGTGTGAAAACGCCACGAAAACTCTCTTTAAGAAAAAATAGAGATATGGAGGAAGAGAGAGATGACACCAACATGCTTCTTGAACCGGCTGCCTCAATGTAAAAAACCAACTTCTGTTTTTACAGAAAGCCATGGCTATGTACGTGTATTTGTACGACAGCTTTCTTAAATCACGTCGTTTTGACAGTCAGGTTAAAGCCATTGAGACTCGCCTGACTGATTTTGGTATTGCGGGGAAAATAGTTCGGTTACAGCATTTTACGAGTGCACCCGCCGTCATTGAAGAAGAAATCAAACGCGGTGCCACAACCATTGTGATCGTGGGAAACGATACAACGTTTGGGAGCGTTTTGTCACGGGCCGCATCACTTCCGGTGGTGGTAGGTTTTTTGCCGATTGGGCCGCAAAATGATATTGCTGAAGTGTTGGGTATTCCGGTTGGGGTTGATGCGTGTGATGTGCTCTCGCGTCGTCGTAAGATACCACTTGATGTGGGTTGGTTTAATAATCGTTATTTTATTTCACAACTTCACATTCCTCTTAGTGACATCACTATTCGCTATGATGACACGTTTCAGGTGTCTTCCTCAAAAGGAAGGATGGAGCTTGTCGTGTGCAACTTAAAACCATTTATTTGGAAAGAGAAGGGGAAGGGTGAATATGTTGTCCACCCACAGGATGGAAAGTTGGAAGCATTTGTCCGCCCCTTGTTACACAAGGGGGTGTTCAAACAAGTATTTGAAGAACCGAGTATTTTCCCGTTTGAAGAAATGATTGTCACGGGGAAACGACCGTTTGAGGTGATTGCTGATGAAAAACATTCGAAAGAAACAGAGATTACGATACGACTTGCAAAAAAGAAGATTGACATGATTGTAGGGAAAGAGCGGAAATTCTAACTATGTAAAACATAAAACCCCATATATGGGGTTTTATGTTTGGTGCGCGAGGAGAGACTCGAACTCTCATGACCTTGCGATCGCTACCACCTCAAAGTAGTGCGTCTACCAATTCCGCCACTCGCGCATTTGTCGTGACCACTATACCGCATATACTAATGTTTGTCAACGGGCACAGACGGTTTGGGGAGTTTTCTTTTTTGCTACGAAAAATCCACCCATAACGGGTGGATTTTTTTCGGTTGTACTATGGATATAAGCCGAATTCTGTCTCTCGCTCTAAGCAAGCGATGATCATTTCTCTATGCTTTTTGTTACCAAAAAGCTGTAACGAGCGAACTTTTCCAACGCTTCGCGACGATAGAGACCGGTGGGTCACTCTCGTCGCGAAACGGAGGCTGCTCTTTCTCCAGGCAGGGTTTACCACTCCAAAACCTCACGGCTTGGACCGTACTGTCACTTAAGAGCGCAGTACACTTTTCACCTTTCTCTATTTTTGCAAATAGATAGTATTGTCTCTGTGGCACTGTCCCGCCCCTTTCCTTCGCAGGAAAGGGGGGTGGGTGTTACCCACTACCATGTCCTTTGGTTGCTCAAAGGGGAGTTCGGACTTTCCTCTCTACTCTATAAGGAGTAGAGCGATCATCTTCCATCTTAAAACAGCCTTAGTATAGCACAAAAATTGTTGTGTGTCAAGGTAAAACCACAACAGTGTGTGTTGCAAAAGTACAAAAAAATCGCTATGCTATGCATAACTTCTATGAAACGACTTTCACTTATTCTTACGGTTATACATGTGCCGGTTGATATTGTGGCTTTGTGTGCTTCAGGTGCGCTCGCTTTTTTTATCCGCCATAGTGTGTGGGTGAGTACGTATCGACCTGTCGTGTTTACATTTTCTTTGGAAGAGTATCTTATACGATTACTTGCACCTGTCGCATTGACACTTTTTTTCTTTGCGTGTCTTGGTCTGTATCGACCTGTTGGTGAGCGAAGGCTATTGTCTGATGTTGGGCATATTGTTATTGGGCTCACTATGACACTCGCGGCGGTTGCGCTTGCGCTATTGTTTACTCAGAGCGTATTTGATTCTCGCTTTTTGGTCGTAGCGACATTTGCATTCGCATGTATCCTTGTGGTTGTGTTTCGGTTGTGTCTATTCGCGCTTAAAGTTTTTTTGTACAAACAAGGTATTGGAGTACGATTTGTCCTTTTTGTTGGCGATGGAAAGCGTACGGAGGAATTGAAACATATTTTTTTGCACCGCCCTGGTTTAGGATATGTTGTGGCTGGAGAGGCGAAGACCTGGAGCCAGGCCTTGGAGGTGTTGCAAGAACGTCCACTTATTGATCAGATTTTATTTACTGAAGGCGCTCTACCGCATAGTGATGGTGTGGCCGCCATCCAATATGCTTCAACACATCATGTCATTTTTTCATATGTCGCTGATGTGTTTGATACATACAACGTGAATATGCATATCCGGCCCGTGGCCGGATTACCGCTTGTTGAGCTCGGGGCAACTCGTCTCGAAGGGTGGGGAAAGGTGGTAAAACGATTGGTAGATATCGTATGTAGTACCGCACTTATTGTGGGTACGTTACCATGTTCATTTGTTAGTATTGTGTGTATTTTATGTGAAACTGGACGACCCATATTGTACAAAAATGAACGTGTTGGGGCGTATGGGAAGCGATTTATGGTACTCAAGTTTCGTTCCATGTATCAAAAAGATTCGACCGGTCCGCAATTTGGTTTGGCGGGTTTTGAGGCAGAAAAAAAAGAAAAGGTCTTGATTAAAGAAAAAAATACACGCCAAGGTCCAATTTATAAAATAGCAAATGATCCGAGAGTTACACCTATCGGCGCGTGGTTGCGTCGATATAGTATCGATGAATTGCCACAACTTATCAATGTACTTCGTGGGGAGATGAGTTTGGTTGGTCCGCGACCGCATCAGCCACGTGAAGTGGTGCACTATGAGCACGTGTATCCCCATATTTTTGCCATTAAACCTGGTATCACAGGACTCGCGCAAATTTCTGGAAGGAGTGATTTGTCATTCGATGAAGAGATGCGTCTCGATACGTATTATGTTGAGCGTTGGAGTATTTGGCTTGATTTTCTCATTCTTCTAAAAACACCATTTATTCTTTTTCGTCGTCGTAAGGCGGTGTAGTGTGTATATGCGAGTTGCCCTTGTGCATGATTCTTTGGTTCAAGATGGGGGCGCGGAACGAGTATTACGCGCCATGCACCGTCTGTGGCCTGATGCCCCAATTTTTGTACTTGCACATAGTAAGGGAGCGGTGGAAGGCTTTAGTGATGCCGATATTCGCGAGTCTTTTTTGGGAAAACTCCCTTTTGGGCGAAAAAAATATCAATGGTACTTACCACTTCTCCCATATGCGACATCGACCCATGATGTAAGGGGGTATGATGTGGTGATATCTTCATCAAGCACGTTTGCTAAGGGTGTACGTGTTGACCCTGGCGCACTTCATATTTCATATTGCCATACGCCAGCACGATTTTTATGGATTGACGCGGAAGCCTATATATCAGGACTTAAGCGGGGCCTGGTTCGAAAAATAATTATTGATCCACTCATCTATCGTTTGCGAAAACACGATACACAGAATACGACAGTTCATGTTTTTTTGGCAAACTCAAAAAATGTGCGTGGGAGAATTGCTACATACTATCATCGCGAGAGTACAGTGCTTTACCCACCGGTCGAATTGGCAAAGGCTCATGAAACGACAGCTCGACCTACCTCACCCTATTTTGTGGCCGGCGGTCGACTTGTGCGCTATAAACGATTCGATATCGCGATCAAAACGTTTAACCGTCTGAACATACCGCTTTTTATTTTTGGCACAGGGCCAGAAAGACGACGTTTACGGCGTTTGGCGCGTCCCCATATTCAATTTGTGGGACGTATTTCAGACGAAGAAAAGCTTGCCTTACTGCGCGGTGCAGAAGCATATATTCATCCTCAGGTTGAAGATTTCGGTATCACTGCTGTTGAAGCTATGTCCGTCGGTCGTCCGGTTATCGCGTATCGTTCGGGCGGCGCGCTTGAAACGGTTATTGAAGGAAAAACAGGGTTATTTTTTGATTCCCAGTCATGGGAGTCACTCCTTAATACCGTCATACATTTTCGCGGAGACATGTGGAATGCAGAGGTACTCCAGGGCCATGCAGAACAGTTTTCTGAAGAAAATTTTGAACGGAAGCTTCATGAATTTGTTCGTTGGTGTTATCAAAAACATGCCACCAAAAAACTTAGCCCATGAGGTTAATACGAGGAAGTGTATCAGATTTGTCCATAGCCTCTTTTTCAACTTTTTCTGATTCATGTTGCAGATGAACTTCCCCTCTCACAAGTGAGATATTTTTTGTAATGGCGCCTGCCTCTGCCGATTCGGGTAGTACAATCGGTGTAGTGCTTGAGCGGTATCCTGGTTTCTCGGCAATAATGCGATAACTGCCGCCTCCGACCAAAAATACATATTCTCCTTTTTCATTGGTAATTTTGGTGTCGACTAATTTTTTAAGCGATTCATTGTAGAGGCGTACGATGGTATGCGCCAGCGGTTGTTTAGTTTGCGCGTCAACCACGACTCCCATGCGTTTTGGTATTTTTGGTTTTGCGTAGCGAAAGAATACAATGCCCAGGCCAACATGTAAAAGAATATATCCAAAGGTTTTGATATTTGGGGTCGCGACAAATGAAACACTGGTGGCTACCGCGCCAGCCATGGCCATACCTTGCTGGAGTGCTCGGACTGGTTGTGTGAATGAACGGAATCGGCGAGAGTGTTTTGCCCCTTCACGATCAAGGGCAATATTTCGAGCAATGGGTTCGCCATCAGTAGAAGTGATTATAGGTCCACCGTAGTACAAGTCTGTGTGTCGTCCGTCGGCTGGGGTATTTTTTAGTAAATGGGATGGAAAGGAAAAACCATCCTTTACCACATCAATGCGGTATGTGCCAGCCTTAGGCGAGAATAAATACCGTCCATGCATATCTGTCACACGTGTTTGAACTACCTTTCCACTGACGGCATCGGTGAGTCGAACAATGGCCAAATCAACCGGGAGTTTGTTTTCGGTTTCATATACTTCACCCCACACTTCACGACGCCGAAGGCCAAGAAACATGAGCGGCTGAAGAAAGAGGAATCGAACAAGTGGTGCAACAACTGACCAAAGCGAACTCGTTACCGCAATGGCACTGATAGTGGTTGCCACAGGGGCAGTTATGCGCGCGGCCTGGGTTACTTCGGGCAGTGTTTGAATCGTGTTAATGGTTTCAATAATTTTCGCAACAGGTGTGGTCGCTGGTAGAGTGCGCGTTTGTGGTTGTTCAGTTGGTTGAAGTACCGAGTTTTCTTCTTCTGGATCTTGCTGACTTGGAAAATCAGGCACGTCAGTACCTTCTTCTGTCGGTGTGGCTATGTCAACCGTGGTTGTATTTGGTTCAGCATCAATTTCTGGTGTTGGCTCGGGTGGTGGAGGTGCCGGTTGATGTGTCGTTTGGGGGGCAGGCGGAGTGGGGCGGGGATTCGTGGTGCCACCTGAAGAACCCCCTTGTTGCTGGGGTGGATTTGCTGGTGTGGGGTGCGCGACAGTGGGTGGTGGTGTTGGTGGTTGAGGATTTGCTGGGTTGGGGGGTGTCTGTGGCGGTGTTTGTGCGGGCGGTGGTGGAGGTGGTGGGGTTGATTCTTCAAATTGAATATATGAAATGCTGTCTGACGCATCGAGTGTCCCACCGCTACTAGCAAGAAATCGCGCGTAGACGGTTTTCTCGCCGTATCCATCCGTAAGTTCCCATTGAAACAGCTCGGCGTAGGGCTGATACACTGCGTCAAAAAAATCAGGATAATTAGAGATGGCAACGAGCTCCGCGGTCGGTACGTTCATGAGAAGAATAACGCTTCTCGATAACGTTTCAGGGTAATCATTATTAATAATCATGGCGCGACCTGAAAAGTCAGGAGGCGTGGTTCCGTCACCGTTCTCTTCGTCGCCGTTATCAGGTGTGGTTGGGTTAAGGACATCTCCACCACCACCCCCGCCACCACCACCCCCGCCGCTTCCAATAGGCGGTGGAGTTGGTGTGACCAAAATGCCACCCCCTGCCGAGGCAGTGGTGAATGGCCCAACAGTAACACTGTTTTCTTGGTTGTTACTGTCTCGTGCGACGATAGTAAAGCTATACTCCTGATTAGGGTGTAAATTAACAAGATCAAAAGATGTTCCGGTAAAAAATCCTGAAGTTCTCGTTGGGTCATTCGTATCCGTAATGTTGTATACAGTGGCGGCATCGTTGTTGTTTGTGTCCCAGCTGATAGTTAGGCTTTGTTGTTGAATATTCGAAGCACCGATATTGGTGACTGGATTAGGAAGTGTTGCAAAGGTTATGGGTGTTGTTCCAGAGGCGGTGTTCCCATATTCGTCATATGCCCATATATTGGCGGTGTATACCGTCGATCGTGTAAGACCTTCCAGTTCAACTCCGGTTTGTCCACCATAATTGGATCGACCGAGAATGGACTGTGTACTTGAGGTGAGACCAGTATCGCTTGTTGAGGGGGTGGTGGTGCCAAGCGTATAGAAAATTCGATAATCAAGAAAATTTGCGTCGGTCGATGAAGCGCCAAAAACAAGTCGTACGGTATTATTAGTTTCATTTGCTGTCGTGAGACTACCTGGAGTGGTAGGGTTTGTAATATCGATCATGCCAAACCAACCATCAACGCTGCCATTATCGATAACATATTGCCCGGTGGCATCAATGGGGGTGGAGGCAATATTTCTATTATTTGTAACGTTTAAATTTTGTACAGTTGTGCTTCCAAGTGGATTAATACGTGCTTGCTCTGCGTCGAATATTGTACCTGTTGATGACGCAGAATGAATAGAAAGGAGTGATGATGTTGAACCACCTTGCAAGGTGAGAGCACCTGTAATGGTCGTGGTGACACCGGCTGGAAAGTAAAAATTTTGAGTGTTTGTGGCGGTTTTGCTGAGCCCGCCAATCGTAATGTCACTTGACGCAAACAGTGCTTGGCTCGCGTTTCGGTCAAAAATAAATGTAGTGTTTGTTGCGCTAATCGAACCGACAATACTTGAGGTCACTGCTGAAATGTACACTGGTATTGGCGGAAAGAGTAATGTAGAGCCACTGTTTACTCCAAGCACGCTCACAGTTGATTGTGAGCTAAATGGACGGATCATAAACGATGAAACGCGGGATAGGTCGAGAAGACTGCCTGTATTGGAGGTACGTACGGTAAGACCTATATGCACAATTCCCGTGCTGAAAATTGCCTGTCCTCCCCCAAAGACAAATAATATTTCTCCCTGTGTAACTCCTGTTCCACCATTGTAAAGTCCGCTCGGGCCGAGTACAGAAACACTTGATAGAATATTGCCACTGTTTTGGTTTACCGTGCCCGCGGTAATGTTGAGTGAGTTGATAGTTGTTGTCCCGGTACCATTAATGTTTACCACGGTACTTGTTGAGTTAATGTCTACACGGGGTAAGTAGCCGTTTGGATACATTTCAACAGTTCGTCCTGGTCCGGAAATGCGCAATATGCCATCGCCCCCAGCCCACCCCGCACGATGAATAATCGGCCCCTGTGCCTCTAAAATCGTAAGAACGGAGGAGGATGTGGCCGTGGCTGCGGTTGTACGAAGTGTGCCTGTGGCTAGATCAAGCGTGCCGGTTACAGCGATAACCGCGCCGGTGAATGCGCCACTTTGTATGCCATCGCTCGTGAGTGTTTTTGCAATGGTGACGTTTGCAAAAGTGAGGGTACTCAGTGAACTTGTAGCAAAGGTAATGTAGTTTGTTGTGCCAGTGCCATCAAATACGGTAGTACCATTATTGTGCAGATACGTTCCTCCGGATTTGATAAAGTTTGTGGCAAAACTCGTTGTACTATTCGAGGCCTGAAATATGCCTCCGGTCTGGGTGTACGTGCCGTTGATGTCAATGGTATTGGCGTTTCCTAAAAATGAACCGTTTGCAATTGTAAATGAACCGGTTACATGAAATGAACGAGCAGGCGTGATTGTTCCGGTGTAGCCGCTTTGAATTTGAATACTTTGCACTGTTCCTTGAAAACCAGCATCAATGGTGGCGTCGGATACGCTTGTTCCATCAAAAACAACATCATCAGTTGTGGTAGGTACCGTATCTGTTGACCAGTTAAGCGCGCTGCTCCACAATCCATCACCTGCGCCACCATCCCACGTAATGGTAGCCGTTTGGACAAATGTCACTAAGGAAAAATAAATTCCAAGTATCCCCAAGATAGGGAAGGTGATGGAGACAGTGACACGTTTACGTAGGCGGTACAGAGAATACGCACACCCTTTTTGATTAAAAAAAGAGGGCCTAGAACGTGATGTATTGTAAAAGAGGTACAGCGGTAGTGCGAGAATACCAAGGACGCTTTCGAGTAGTACAATTGCTCCTGCTCGCCAAAATGTTTCAGTTGGGGAAGCCTGAATAAGCGCTTCCTTGTGGTGGTGAATGCGCCCTGATATATGAGCTACAACATCAAACCAAGCCTGCATACGCGTGTTCGTCGTCAATTCGGAGCTAAACTAGACACAAGTATATCACGGGAGGTGAGAGCTGACAAAAAAATGTTGTACGTAGTAATGCACGCCAATCGACAGGGGCATGAATGGGTCGAAATGGGTCAATGATACTCATTATTTTTTCTATCCACACACGTTTTTACTCCCGATTATGTTATACTTTATACAAAGTTATTTTGTATGGCCGCTCCTCGTTCGTGTTCCCGCTGTGGTATTCCTGGCCACACTAAACGATATTGTCTACTACCTCAAAAAGAAGATGAGGTTTTTGTGCGTACCGTAAGCGATATTTCTCCAGCTTCACGCCATGTACTGTCGCTTCGTCACAAAGAACAGTCTTACGCGTGGGATAAAGTGCAAACCTATACCACCCCTGATCATCAAGAAACTAAGCGTGTAGCGCTCGATTTCGCGGAGGCTATTAAAAAAAATGAACCCATAACAGATATTTTTGTACCCCCAGTTGCCGATTCATCTCTTTTACAGACTTCGTATCATGAAAAAGCCAGCGATGGTGTCGAGGTTTTTGAGCAACATGGTATCGAAGAAGAAGACATCAGTGTGTCGACCATACTCCCACAAAAAGGGGTGGAGTCCTCTGCAATGCAATCCCAAGAAACATCAAACGTAACATCTGTTGTTCCTGACGCAGTCGTAGATACGTTAATAGTAGAAAGCCCTTCGCAGGTGTTTTTAGCGCCACTTAAAGCAGAACCAAAGAGAAAATGGTTTGCGTATAAAAAAATAAAAACAGAGAAATCAACAAGGGACACACCTCGCGCG
>JACCDT011319317.1_pt1 | contig 11751 bp, 13 predicted proteins | sample 7446291 | NCBI WGS metagenome assembly JACCDT01 (sample SAMN15323446, study PRJNA562643) | freshwater metagenome | isolation source: river surface water | place: USA:Blue River Watershed | collected 2017-08-17 | reverse complement strand
TGCTTCGATCACAGAAAGATATGCATCTGAAAGCACAAAATCTCCTGTCTCGAAATATTTACCTATCATAGCTATATTTACAGTATCTTTTGAATTGTGTACTTTTCTTACAAAATTTTTCCATTTATCCCAATTTTTTTCATCGACTTTTTTACAAACAACACCAAGTAAATCACAAAGTCTCTCTGAGAGCTTTTCTTTTTCAAAATTTATAGGAACATCATAAATACTCTCTACATCTGGTGCAGAAATAATCCTATCTACTGGAATATTACAGAACATTGAGAGTTTCTCTTTTCTTTTTTCATCTAGAGGCGTATCAGCACGAGCAATTAAAATATCAGCTTGAATACCAGAACCATTCAAAAGTCTTGATGCATGTTGTGTAGGTTTTGTTTTCATTTCTCCTACTTTTGAAGGAGTCGGCAAATATGAAACCATAACAAATATAACATCATGAGGATTTTCAATTTTTAACATTCTTGCAGCTTCGAGATATAAAATATTTTCATATTCTCCGACAGTACCACCAACTTCGATAATCACAACATCTGCATTTGCATCGCTTCCTGCTTTTTTTATTCTACTCACAATTTCCATAGGAATATGAGGAACAACTTGCACGCATTTACCTTTGTATTCCAAATTTCTTTCTTTTTCTATAACTGTCTGATACACACGACCAGTCGTCATATAATTCACACGAGTTAGATTGATATCTAGAAATCTTTCATAATTTCCCATATCTTGATCTGTTTCATCTTTGTCACCCAAAACAAAAACTTCTCCGTGTTCTGTCGGATTCATAGTACCTGCATCCACATTGATATATGGATCTATCTTTATCGCTGTTACATTGAGACCTCGATTTTTTAATATAAGCCCGAGTGAAGATGACGTAACACCTTTTCCTACTCCAGAAATAACTCCTCCTACCACAAAAATGTATTTACGGTTATTTTTCGCCATCGGTATATAAAATCTATTTCTTTAAATATCTTCTGACTGCGAGAGAGCTCGAAATCATTCCTAATAAAACTCCTGATAATAAAATAATTATGAAAATTTGAAAGAAATTTGATTTGTAATATGAAAGTAAATTCATACCAAGGAAAGAAGACATATTACGACCAAACCAAGCCATAGCTGGCCAAAACATAAGCATTGTAGCAATTGTAGCTATTACTCCATAAATAGCGCCTTCTATCATAAATGGGCCTCTTATACGCATATTACTTGCTCCGACTATGCGCATAACAGATATTTCTTCACGAGCAGTAAATATTGCAATACGAATAGTACTAAAAGCAATAATTACAGAAAGTATTATTAAAATAAGTGTAATAAGAAAACCTAGTTTGTCTGCGCCGTTTATAACAGAGTTTAAACGATCTATCACAAGTTTGTTTTCATGATAATTTATTTTGTCGATAATAGATGAAGAACCAAGTACAAGTGCATTGTCAGACTTCAAGAAATTCGCAATGCTTTCATATTGAGAAACTTCTTTTGCTTTTACATTCAAATATGCACCGAGTGGATTTTCTGATATTTCATCAAGCGCTGCTATTGTAGGATAATCATCACTGTGTCTGTCACGGAAATTTTGAAGGGCTGTAGCAGAAGAAACATAAGAAACTTGTGCTACTTCCGGCAATTTTTCTATTGAAGATTTTAAAGTAAGAATTTTTTCTTCGTCTGCGCTAGTATTGAAATAAATAGTAACATCTACTTTGTCTTTTATTTGATCAAGTGATGAATGAAGGACTGCTTGCAAAAAAACAAGAGAACATATAACAGAAAGTGTAATTGTAACTATTAAAACTGCTGCCCAAGAAATAAGCCCGTTACGAGCAAAGTTTACAAATCCTGCTTTTATAATTCTTTTTAATTCAATCATTTTAAAATTTAGAAAAATAAATTAAATTTTTATAGTCTGGTGACTTCCCCCAAGAACTTAAAAATTTAAGTTATTTTTCTACTCCCATTATATTATATATTTACCGTCTTTGTCATCTCGTACAACTTTTCCTTTTTCTATCGTTATAACTCTCCTTCCTATTGAATCCACCACTGTTCTGTTATGTGTTGTTAAAATAACCGTTGTACCCAAATCATTTATCTTTTTTAATATTTGAATAACTTCAAAAGCATTTACTGGATCTAAGTTGCCAGTCGGTTCGTCGGCTATGATAAGCTCGGGTTGGTTGATGATCGCGCGAGCAATAGCAAGACGTTGTTTTTCTCCACCAGACATTTGATGAGGGAAATTCATCATTTTATTGCTTAAATCTACAAGTTCAAGAACGTGAGGAACATCACTTGATATTTCTTCATCTGTTTTACCTGCTGCTTCCATAGCAAAAGCTATATTTTCATAAGCGGTTTTATTTGGAAGCAATCTGAAATCTTGAAAAACTGCACCTATTCTTCTACGAAGTTTTGTAAGGTCACTATTTTTTAATTTGTGAACATCGAGAGATTCAAAAAAGACTGTACCTTCTGTTGGGTGTTCGTCTGCAAGAATCATTTTGATAAATGTCGTCTTTCCTGCACCAGAATGACCTACGATGGATACAAATTCACCTGAAGATATCGTAACATTTACATCATATAATGCTGTTGAATCTTGATTATAAATTTTTGAAACTTTGTTGAAATAAATCATAAGGAATATACATCCCATTATATCAGAAATTAGAAATTTAAGACAAGAAAGCTATAAATGTTTCTCTGCCTCGATAAATAAATCTAAATCTCCATCAAGTACGGAGTCAACATTTGAAGTTTCGGTATCAGTGCGGTGGTCTTTGACCATTTTATATGGATGCAAAACATATGAACGAATTTGACTTCCCCATTCAATGTCAGTATTTTTAGAAATCTTCATACTTTCTTCTATGCTCTTTTTTTCCTCCTGCGCTTTTTTAAAAATCTTTGCGTAAAGCATTGAGAGTGCTTGTTCACGATTCTGCTCCTGAGATCGTTCATTTGAAGCAGCAGCTGAAAGACCTGTCGGTATGTGTACGACACGCACCGCAGTCTCACGCTTGTTCACGTTCTGCCCTCCTGGTCCACCAGCACGAGAGAATTCTATTTTTAAATCAGCAGGATTCACAGCAAAATCTTTCTCATCCATTTTTGAAATCTTCGGCAATACTTCAACAAGGGAAAAAGAAGTATGGCGCATTTTTTTTGCATTAAATGGTGAGATACGCACAAGCCGATGCACACCGGATTCATTTTTTAAATTTCCATAAACATTTTTACCTATAACTTCAAAAGAAATATTTCGATATCCACCAGAATCATTTTTATTTTCAGATAAAAAGTTTATTTTCCAATTCTTTTTGTCAGAATATTTCAAATACATTTCTAAAAGAATTTTTGAAAAATCTTCTGCATCATCTCCACCTGCTCCAGAAAAAATAGTGATAATTGCATTACCCTTATCGTATTTTCCTAATCCATCTTTTTTGTCTTTGAGTTCTGCAAGTTCTTTTAATGTAGCTTGGGCTTTATTTTTGTCAGCCCAAAAATCTGCACTATTCATTACATTTTCTAATTCTTTTATCTTTTCTTCAATTTTTTCTTTATCTTGATCCATGAGCCAAAAGTGGGAATCGGACCCACGTTCCTACTTTACGAAAGTAGTGTTCTGCCACTGAACTATGTTGGCTAAGTCATTTTAGAGCCGTCGGTGAGAATCGGACTCACGCTCTCTGTCTTACCAAGACAGTGCTTTACCACTAAGCTACGACGGCTATTTATTTAAAACATCACTCTTTATAGCACCATCGGCCATAGTAATTGTCCTATGAGCTAAAATAGCATAATCAGGCTCGTGTGTCACCATTATTATGGTTTGTCCTTCTTTATTTAAATCAAGAAAAACTTTTATAACTTGATCTGAGGTTTCAGAGTCTAGGTTTGCTGTAGGCTCATCAGCAAAAATAATTTTTGGACTATGTGCAATAGCACGAGCGATGGAGACGCGTTGTTGTTGTCCTCCTGAAAGTTCACTTGGTAAATTATTTACTCTATCAGAAAGTCCTACACGCTCGAGTGCTTTGAGTGCTTTTATTTCTGCATTTTTAAAATCAAAACCCTGCATAAGAAGAGGAAGTATAGTATTTTCTAATGCAGAAAGTGAAGGCAAAATAGCATAATCTTGAAATATATATCCGAAATCATTTAGTCTTATAGCAGTACGTTCTTGTTCAGAAACTTGCACCAAATCTTGATTTCCTATAATTATTTTTCCTTCTGTTGGAATATCTAAAAGTCCAAGTTGATAAAGAAGTGTAGATTTACCAGATCCAGATTTTCCTGTGATAGTGAGGAATTGTCCTTCAGGCACAGAAAAAGAAACATCATCTACTGCAACAATTTTTTCATCTCCACTTTTGAAACTTTTTGTTAAATTTTTTACTTGTATCATAAAATTACCTTCCTAAGATCGCACTTAATGTATTTTGTTTAATAACGATTCTCGCTGGTATATATCCAGCTATCATAGTCGTAAGTAAAAGTATTCCTGCACGTATGAGTGAAGTAGGTAATGTAGCAACGAGTATACCATCAGAAAAAGGAAAGTTTATAGGATGTAATGCAAAATATGGTTTAATCAAAAAGAAAATAAGCGTCATACCAAAAATAATTCCGAAACCAGCATATATACAAGCTTGATACATATATGAATACAATATCGCTTTTTTATTTATTCCAATACCTTTCAAAATACCGATAAATCTTCGACGAGTAATAGCATTTACGAATATCACGATGAATATCGTAATAGAAGCCACAACAAGACCAATACCAGAAATAGCACTACCCAAAATTCCAAATGTTGCTTTTATATCTTTCAAAAACTTTGGGAAAGCTTCTTCAGCTGTCTGCACACGAGCATAATTTCCTACTCCACTATCCAATAAAAAGTTTTTTGCAAAAGTCGGATCAGTACCAGGAAGTAATTGTATTGCAATAGTTCCAGCATCAAGATCGCTTCTTCCTGTAAGTTTGCGTACTTCACTTGAAAGAGCTACGACAGAAGTATCGAATTCATCTACTTTAGAAGACAAAATTCCTTTTATAAAATATTCTTTTGAAACATCACCAACTGTTATCTTTACTCTCGCACCAATACTAATATTTTTCAAAGTTTGAAATCCTGGTGCTTCGATAGGTGTGAATTCATATAATAAATTTTTACCGATAAGTACACTATCTTGGTCTGTGCTATTTAAATATGATCCACGAATAATAAATTTTGAAACTCCAGAAAATTTTTCTTCTTGATCAGGATCAATACCTAAAAGCGAACCTCCGACGCCGTCACGTTTATCGCCTGGTTTTAATGTATCTCGATAATTTGATTCAACACGAGCAGAGCCTGTGTAACGAACAGTATGATCTTTGTACCCTGGTATTGTCTCTACTATGTGTTCTACTTTTGGAGTTTGTTCTATTACATTTCTATTTAGAAAAGGAGAAATAACAATATCACCGATGGCATATTTTTTTTGAGCATCTTCAGAACCTTGAATAAGACCGATCAAAATACCAGAAACAACGATAAGGTTCAAAAAAGTAAGCGTCATCACAAATATGATAAGTAATGTCGTCCAAATATTTGCTCTTTTTATATCACGTTTTGCTAAAAACCATCCAACAAGAATATTTTGGTAAAAAGAATTTTCTATTCTTATTCTTTCAGAAATTTTTTCAGACATTTTAAATTAATGTAATGTTATTTTTGAACAAAGATTATGTGATCATTCACAGTAAGACCAGATATTACTTCTACCATATTGCCATCACTTACAAATCCTGTAGTAATTTCTCTTTTTTCGTATTTTTCTTTTTTCTCATTTGTGACAAAATTTACAAATGATTTGCCATTTTCTTTTATAATAGCAGCACCTGGAATAGCTAAAACGTTTTGTTTACTTCCCGCTTCAATGTTTATATTTGCATTCATTCCAGGACGAATCAAATCGTTTTGTTCATTTATAGAGACTTTTATTTTATAATTTACAACACCATCTTTTGTGTCAGAAGAAGGATCGATATGTACTACAGAACCAGTAAAAGTTTTATCTTTACCAAAAGCATCGAAACTAACAGCCACGTCTTGTCCTATTTTCAAGTACGCAATATTTGATTCATTTATTAATGCTTCTATGTATAAATTTTTAACATCTTGAAGAACCATAACATTTGTTAAGGCTTGTGCAAGCTCCCCTATTTTTATATCAACTTTTGTAATAGTACCGTCTGCTGGTGCACGAATAACTGTATTTTCATAAGTTGCTTGAGCTGATTGTAATGCTCCTTGTGCATTCAAAACTTCTGCATTTGCTATATCTAAATCAGATTGATGAGTCTCTGCAGATTTCAAATTAAGTTCAGCAATTTTCTGATCGACATTTGATTGAGCTGAAGATACAGCAAGAGACTCTGTTCGAAGTGCATTCTGATAAGTATTTAAATTTGTAAGGTAATTTGATGCTTGAACATTTGGTATATTTATTTTCCAATTTATTGTAGAAGTATTGTCGGAAGTTTCTGATGGAAGTCTTATGTAAAGACCAGAATTTCCTAATGGTTGTGGAATATTATAATTTAAAGTTCCAGAACCATTAGCAAGACCTGAAACATTGAAACTATAACCACTTGTAGATTTATATGTTTTTATATTAAAAACTCCTTCTTTACCTAGTGTATATGTACCAGAAATAACAGGACTAGCATAATCGTTTGTATAATCTTCAGGAACAGCTTCAATAGTAGAATTAAGTAAAGTATTGTAAGCATTACTCACTAATATTTTTTGACTATTTTTTGTATTTTCTAATTCTGTTTTTGCACTATTCAAAGAAACTTGTGCTAAATTTAATTCTTGATTAGAAAGTACTTTATTGTATTTTGCTTGAGCAGAAAGAAGATTTCCTTTTGCTTGTGTAAGAGAAGCCAATACTTGACCTTGATCAAGATTTGCTAAAATTTGTCCTTCTTTTACACTGTCACCTACTGCGACTTTTAAAGATTTCACAACACCACTAGCATTGAAAGATAAATTTAAATCTGTTTTTGATGTTACTTGTCCTGTAGCTAAAACGTTTTGTTTCAAATCTGTATATTTTACAGTATCGACTACCATCGTATCGCTCACATCTGTAGGCATTATTATTTTTACAATAATAAAAATAACCAAAAGACAAACAACTCCGTAAATGATTTTTTTACGAAGAGGTAATATTTTTATTTTATTAATTAAATCTAAAGAAAAGTTTTTTATTTTTTGCATATATATTTTTAGGATTATATCCTTCTTGTATTATAACAAAATCTGCAGGAAAATCCATCATAGATTTTCCTGCAGATTTTTAAAAAAGATAAATAATTATTTCTTAGAAATTTTCTTTACAGCTTTTTTAACTTTTAATGCACCTTTTTTTGAAATAGATTTCCAGTGACTCTTTAATTCTTTTGCAAGCATTTCAACTTCTGCTTTACTCCCAGAAGAAGTATAAGATTTTGCAACAGTATCCACAATATTATGATAAGTATCTTCTGTTACATCTTTTACTTTTTCAATTTTCTCTATTACATCGCCTTTCATTTTTATCATCCATCCTTTTGTTGCTTTTCTATTTTTTGGACCATTTGGACCAAACAAAAAATATCCCGCCGCAGCTATAGCAGCAGCTCCCGCACTTATAGCTAATATTTTACCTGAATTATTTGTATTTTTTTTCATATGTTTTATTATTTAATTTATAATTACAGAAAGACGATCATCCGACTATTAAGAATTCTTTTTCTTCTTTTTCCTTTTTGGGAATAAAAAATTAAAAATAAAACTTTCTTTTATCTGATTCGTTATATCTTTTATATCATCACTTACATTGTCTATATTATTTTCAACTTTATCTAGAAGTATTTTTAATTTCCTAAAAGATTTTATTAAGTAATAAAATAAAATAATAATAAAAACAGAAACAACCACCACTGAAATAGTAGTAACAAAAAAGAAAATATCCATTTTCATTAAGCTGTCCATAATTTTGTAATCGACTTACATTACAATTATAGCACGATTCTGCGCATCTTAGTCAAAGAAGTTGTTTTACAAAATAAATTACATTAAAAATATTTATATAACGAATTTTATTCTCTAGAAGCTAAATAAAAAACCCATCCTTTTGGATGGGTTTAATCTTATTCACAAAACAAATGCTTCAAATCAGAAGCAAGGGATATCTGGCCTACGTTGATATGATCCAAATATCGTGTCCTAATTTTTTCTGGAAAAAAAAGTTCTTCTTTTATCTGAGAAATATATTCTATTTGCTCATCTAAATAAACACTTTTATAACTATCCCAAAAAACACGCAAGGCATTCTTTATAACGCCGTTCTCAGTCTTAAATATGTTTTTACATACATACGATATAAGATTCGTAGTTTTCAAGATTTGTACAAGATATGCTTCTCTTATACCAGAACTAGGTTTGGATGATTCAGGTGCAACTGGTTTTCCTGTAAATTCGGCTAAAAGTTTACTTATTGATTGTTTAATGCGAGTTTCATCACTATGCTCTGTTTTAAACAAACCACCAATATCCATTACCACACCAGATATCGTAGTATCAATAAGTGTACAGTGTTCTGAATAACCTGCATGATAACCAATAGAACTCTTATGCAAAACACCATAAAATTCTCCGAGCTTAGAAGAAAATTTGTATAATGCATCATTTATATTATTAGCATTATTCGCTTTCATAAAATACCACTTACGAGCAGAAAAATCCATTATCATTAAATCTAGAATACGTGTGTTAGGTCCTTCAACACGGTATCGATATACGCTCTGCTGGGACTTTTCCAAGTATTGTTTGTATACCCATGAGAATGGCTTTCTCTTAATATCTTCACTGGCCTCTTCACTCATAGGATAATAGATATCTATTCCAAGAGCCAATGCGCTTTGTAAAAGATTTATATTTGTAAAACCTAATTTTCCCAATCTTCCATCTTCTTTTTGTATTGCAATTTGAAAGAAATCAAACAGCTCCAAAACATTATTCTTTTTATGAAGTATGTAAGGAGTAGTCTTCACATCTATTGGCTCAGGACAATTAGCTTTTTTATTCAACAATAATTTAAATTGATCTTGTATCAAGCACGCTATATTGTATTCTTTTTGTGCCATTTCAAATGAAATACCTCCGTACAATTCATTCAAATTAATATTGTTTTTTAAGAAAAAGTTTTTCATTTTTTTATCAACAAAAAAACTTCCTCCTTTTACTATTACAGTTGAATGTTCTTGTGGGTTGTGAGTATTAATTCCATAATTATACGATCTTCCAGAACTTGGATTTTTATACCATCCATCATTCCATAGTAAAGTTGGCTTAGCTTTTATTTCTGTAATATAGGCCATACCATCTTTTTCCTCCCAGTTTTTGATTTGTTCTAAATCTAAAAAAGAGTTTCTTTTATTTGTTATTTGCATTTTTAGTATATCTAATTGGTTTCCACAAGAGGCGAAACCTCCTCTGAAAACCAATCAAATATGAATGTAAAAGAGCGATTACTTAATAAAGTAATATCATATTATGAGTTAAAAGTCAAGCGCGACCGACCGGATTTGAACCGGCAACCTCCCGCGTGACAGGCGGGTGCTCTAACCAGTTGAGCTACGGTCGCAATTTATTATTTTCGAATGCCCTGCCCCAAGCGAGCACAGCAAGTCGAAGGGTGTCGGCGACAGGGATTGAACCTGTGACCTGAGGCTTATGAGTCCTCCGCTCTACCAACTGAGCTACGCCGACATTAAGCCAACTGCTTGGCTTAATGTCGATGACGTTGCCACCGAGTAAAGCATGAGAGCTATGTGAGGCTTTCGCCGAACAGCTCTTTCAAACATTGACCAGTATAATCTATCACATTTAATAGCTTTTTTCAAATTTGCGGAGGCGGTGAGATTCGAACTCACGGTCCCGATTAAAGGACGACGGTTTAGTAAACCGTTGATTTAAACCACTCATCCACGCCTCCATCTAACACACAATTACTACCTACTTGAGCATTTACTATATCATATTTACGCCTTATGTCTATTGTAGATTTTTGATAAAATATTGATATAATATCAATATGAAAAAATATAAAATAATGTTTTGGATTTCCACATTGTTAATCGTTTTCACACAGGGAATCGGAGAATTAGTCACTTATTTAAATGGTTCTGCGCAAATGGGTATCGTTGGACTAGGCTATCCTATGTATTTTGTACTCATTCTTGTTGTCGCAAAAATATTAGGATCTATTGCATTAGCTTTCCCACAGACACCTAAAAAATTAAAAGAATGGGCTTATGCTGGTTTTACTTTTGATTTCGTTATAGCTTTTGTAAGTATTTGGGTTGTAAGTGGTTTTTCTATATTTTTACTTGGACCAACAATCGCAATTATTATCTTAGCCATCTCTTATTATTCTTACAATAAATTAAACACAGCAAGTGTAAATAATTATTAATTAATAAAATAAAATTATGTTATCAATAAATTTAGTTTCAGTTTTAGTAGCAGCAATTGCATCATTTATCATTGGTTTTATGTTTCATGGCCCATTGTTTGGAAAATTATGGATGAAACTCGCAAATATTCACCCTACAGGTAATGAAAAATTTTCTGACATGATTCCTCAAATGTTAAAAAACTTATTAGCAAACATAGTATGTGCTTATGTTCTTGCTATGTTTATATTTGTAACAGAAAGTTACTACAACAATATAGGAAATATTGTTGGTGGGATGGGAATTGCATTTTGGGCTTGGCTCGGTTTCCTCGTCACATCTTCTTCTATGGATGTTATTTGGATGGGTAAATCAAATAAGCTTTGGCTTTTTGAAATAGTATCTTCACTCGTCTCATTCGTCGCAATGGGAGCAATACTCGCTATCTGGTAATTTAATCAGTAAAAGACTAATTTCTTACCAGTTATATATGTTTATAGTTTATTATGTGCTAATTATAAAAATTTCAAGAGAAGTATATTAGTTACAGACATAAGAAATACAATAATCGCGGGCATTGTTCTGATATACGGATCCCCTACTTTTATGTGCATTGCGATAGCTCCGATCATAAGTATTACTAAAACAAGTGAAGCTGGGTATACCAAAAATGGAAACCAAAATCCAGCAATCAGCAACATAGCGATCATTATTTTCATTGCACCAACTATATACATAAACCACACAGGCAACCCGTATGCAGAAAATTCATCTGTCATATTTTTAGCACCACCACCTCTATATTTTGTTGGACGAGAAAAACGTACGAGCCACACATTAATAAGTATTACAGCGAGAATTATTTGAAACACATATACGATATACATTTGTATGATTTGTGACATAAAATAAAGTATTAAGATTAATACTTTTAATTATAGCTCTTAATTAGATTTAAAACAAAAATCACCCAGTTGGGTGATTTTTGAATCAAGGCTTGGTACAAATATGAATAGTGCTAGCAATATAAGTTGTGAAAGTTTGGATAATTTTATATGTATTAGACATTTATTGAAAATTTGCGGTGTGTATTGAACGAAGTTCGAATGTATTTTGAATTGAATCCTGACGACCAATGATGCGCGCCTCGGACACGCTAGCGGACTCGCGTGTGCAAAAACCAAAAAATTTCCTTGCATTTTTCTCGCGCCTCCTCCC
>JACCDT011234471.1_pt1 | contig 11757 bp, 11 predicted proteins | sample 7446291 | NCBI WGS metagenome assembly JACCDT01 (sample SAMN15323446, study PRJNA562643) | freshwater metagenome | isolation source: river surface water | place: USA:Blue River Watershed | collected 2017-08-17 | reverse complement strand
CACCACTCATTATGTACCACATTGGTGAAGTTTCACTGGTGGCCGTACTCGTGAACGTGCTCGTGCTACCAATGGTGGCGGTTGCGATGTTGCTGACGTTTATAACCGGTATCGTTGCGCTCGTTTCAACTACCATAGCATTACCGCTTGCCTACCTCGCGCACCTTTCTCTTTCCTATATTCTCTTTGTCGCAACCACCTTTGCCAGACTACCGTTTGCCTCAATCACCATCCCGCCGTTTTCAATCGGGTATCTATTTCTGTTCTACGTACTAGCGGCATGTATGTGGTGGCAGTTGATGCGCGTGAGAAAGCAACGAAAGAGCCGGGAAGTTCTAACTGATCCGTTAGCGCACTGGACGATTGTTGAAGAAAAACCATAACGGCCGGGAAGCTTTGCTTCCCGGCCGTTATCACTGTTGTTGTCTTACACGCGTGCTGCAACCACCTCCCAGTTCAAGTTTTTAAAGAAGGCGTCAACGTAGCTCTTCTTCTGGCTCGGCGGGTAATCGAGCATGTACGAGTGCTCCCACATATCGAGTGCAAGGATGATGTCGAGATCGGCGAGCTGCCCTAGGTGTTGCTCATCAACCCATGTTTCCACAAGTTGGTTATTCTGGCGGTCAAGGTAGAGCATGGCCCAACCAACCCCGCGCGTCATGGCGATTTTTGTGAAGCGCTCGAGGAAAGCTTCAACCGAACCCCACTGCGCTATAAGCATGTCTTTCAGCGTTCCGTCAGGGAGTGCCTGGGTACCTCCTTCTAATTGGGTGAAGTAGTACTCGTGGTTTCGCATCCCACCGAATTCAAACCCAAATCGGCGCTGCATTTCACCAATAGCGTAGGCGTTGTTGTCAGGATCATTGCTGTACGCAGCAATCTTTTCCCGAATAAGATTGGCGTGCTTCACGTACCCGTTATAGAGTCCAATGTGCTCATCAATTGATTGCTTTGAAATTCCTTCAAGCTCCGGAACGGTAAATGTTTTTGGTGTGTAGTGCATATGATAATAGTTATGTAAGTAAGACTAGCACAGTATAGCAAATGAAAAATATAGCTCTGTAGGTGCAAGGGAAACCTGTGAGTGAACTTTGACTTTTTACTTAAAATATGATATAATATAAGTGTAGATTGTGAAATATCTACATACCCAATGAATACCATTCAGTTCATCAGCGTTGGTGAATTGAAAATGTTCGTTGAAAACAGAAAAGGAGTACGTCTCTAGACTAGCGTTCATTGGCCATCAGTTGTAAAACGAGATGGCTTTATTCCAACGTTCTCGCTTCAGGCGGGACACACAAGGGAGCTGGGTTCTAACAACCTGGTGTCATCGATGTTTCAAAAGATGTTCAAGACGCTTTCCGCCCTCCCCGTTTCGGGGATCACCGCCTAAGTGGTTGCCGATATCATGGGCGGAACCGTTACCGTTGTAGCTTCGGCTACCGGAAGCGGCAAAACGCTCCTCCTGCCCGCGTCGCTCCAGCAAGCGCTGGCGCAACATGGCTTTCGCTTGGGTGAAAACACCGTCGTGGTGCTTGTCCCGCGCCGCTTTCTTGCGGTGAATGCAGCTGAAACGGTCGCCGAACTCTCGGAGCTTGAATTGGGCGACGAGGTCGGCTACGCCGTGGGCGCACAATCGGGCGAAGATTCGCGTCGGTCGGCTAACACGAAGGTGCTCTACTGCACCTACGGCTATGCGATCGCGAGTGGACTCATCAATACCGCACGCTTCGTGGTGCTTGATGAAATCCACGAAGCGTCGCTTGATATGTCCATCTGCCGCGCCGTCGTGCATCGGCGGCTTGCGGCCGGTGAACGCGTCCACGTGCTCGAAATGAGCGCAACCATTAATGCTGAGCGCCAGGCTGCCTATTGGCGCCCGGTCGCCCCGGTCTCGGTGGTTGAAATTGATGGTCGTACTTTCCCGTGCGAGCGTCGTCATCGGCCGGCCCAAAAGCCGCAAGATGCGGTGCTCGAACTGATTGCTGAAGGACGGGCGGGCATCCTGGTGTTCCGGCCGGGTCGCGGCGAAGTTGAAGAAACTGCCGAAGCCATTCGCCAGCTTGTTGGTGATGATGTCGAGGTCTCCGAAATCTACGGTGAGCTCGACTATATGAGCCGTAAGGCTGCAGTCGAAGCACCAAAAGGAAGAGTGAAAGTGCTCGTCAGTACCAATGTCACTGAGTCAGGGGCAAATATTCCTTGGCTTGATGCCGGCGTTACCTGCGGGACCGCAAAAGAGCTGTCGGTGCGTCCCGAAACGGGTGCTACCTACCTGGCGCTCATTCACTTGCCCCGGTGGCGGCTCGACCAACAAGAAGGTCGGGTGAAGCGTTTCCGGCCCGGTGTGTTTGTACTCTGTTCGCCGCTTGCCTACGGGGAGCGGCCAGCTGAGACAAATCCGGAAATCAAGCGGTTGTCGCTGACGGAGCTCGTGATGCACTGTGCCTCTTTTGGTCTTCGGACTAATGAGCTGGTGTTTGACTATGCTCCAGAACGGACCCGTCTTGTTGAGGCTGAGACAAAGCTGCAGCGGCTTGGGCTCATCGATAATAACTGCCGGTTGACGAAGGCTGGACAGTTCGTCTCGGGGATGCCCCTTGGTCCAGAGACAGGCGCTATGCTTTGGCACGCTAAAGAGATTGGTGTGCTTGACGCGGCGCTGATGCTGGCCGCAGTGATTGAAGTTGATGGGGTGCGAAAAGACTTCCGGTATCCGCATAGACTAGATTCGAACTCTGATTGGCTTGATGCCTACAAAGCCTTTCAGATTGTGTATGCTGAACGTGACGCTGCTGCGCGTAAGGATCTTATGGAGCGCTACAATGTGGGCTTTAAACGGTATAAGGCAGCAAAGGAGATGTATCGTGATCTCGCTCGTCGTTATGGAGAGGGATCTGCAGCGGCGGAAGAGGTGACCGATGCACAACTTGTGCAATGCCTGGTTGCTGGCTTTGTCACGAATCTTTTCAGGGTTAATGAGAGGGTTATGGTTCCCGTGATAAGTCCCTTTAGTGTTTCGTACAATCAAGGAAATGGTTCTTCGGTTTATCTCTTCAGCGGATGTGCCCTTGGGCAGCTGCGGACAATTCAGCCGAAAGACCGGACGAAGTCGTCGTTCACCATCGTTGAAAAAGTGACCATCGTGTCGCTCGAAGACGTCATGGCGATTGTGAAGATTCGTCCGGCATTGGTAACGATTGAACGTCATCGTGTGCAAGTTGCTTCGTTCGAGTATGAAGAAGTGACAGAGCGGAAACTCTTCGGAGTTTACGCATTGCCGACCGAGCGTCGGGAAAGTCCGTTGACTGAAGCAGAGCAGGCCTTGAAAGCTGAACGCAATCAGTTTCGCGTCCGCCTGCAACGGCTCAACGAACCGCGCGAAGCGCTCGGTATGGCGTCGCTCCGCTTTCATGACGACTACTTCCGGGTTGGCTACACTGGCCGTGTGTACTCGTACACGGAAGCAGATGTGTGTGACGCAGAGCGTGCGAGTGCCGACGATGTGGCTCGCATGCATGCGCTGATGGAGCGTGCCGAAGAACGTGCTCGGCCCACCGTTGCCGAGCCTGTGGCACCTCGTCCGGCTCACGTTTCGCCGGTGCATAGAGGAACGAGTGTTCCAGCAGGTCCGAGTGACTTGGCCGCTTTGGCAAGGCACTTCAACCGGCGATAAATCAAGTACCTCGGGCGGGACACCTTATGTTTCGCCCGAGAAATCCTACACTGCGTAGGTACGGTCACCTTGGGTGAGCGCCGTCATATAAGCTCACCCTCATTTCACAATTGAGAGATTCTGTCTGTCAGGTGTGACGTGAACAGTGTGTACGGTATACTTTTTAGATGGATGATTCGGTGGTGCGGATGCGGCTCATGGTGCTCATCGTGTTGTTGGTGGGCGGGGTTTTGGTGTGGCTTTGGCCACCAGAAAACCCCGCCTTTTTGAGTGCAGACACGAGCCTTCTTGAAGTTCACTTCCTCGATGTCGGTCAGGGCGACGCTATTTTCATAGAAAGTCCGACGGGCGTGCAGGTTCTCATTGATGGTGGTCCCGATGCTGGTGTGCTCCAGGAACTGAGTAAACAGATGTCGTTTTTTGATCGTTCAATTGATGTAATCATTGCGACACACCCAGACAGTGACCATGTCGGTGGACTCAGTGATGTACTTACCCGTTACCAAATTGGGGCCGTATTGCTCACTGAGAACGAAGGTGACAGCCCAGCAGCCAGTGCATTCATGAACGCAGTTATTGATGAAGCAGTTGCACCAATCTACGCGCGGCGGGGCCAGCAGTACGACCTTGGTGGGGGAGTAGTACTTGAAGTACTGTTTCCAGAGACTAATCCAAAAGACATGGAAAGCAATACTTCCTCAATTGTGGCGCAACTCCGCTATGGCGAAACGGAAGTAATGTTAACCGGCGATTCACCAAAGAGTATTGAGGAATACTTAGTACTCATTGAAGGTGAGAATCTCAAGAGCGATATTTTAAAGGTTGGGCATCATGGCTCACGCACCTCTACCTCTGAACTATTTTTGGCTGAAGTCGCACCTCAATACGCTATCATCTCAGCAGAAAAAGATAGTCGCTATGGACACCCGCACGTGGAAGTAACCGACGCGCTCTTTAATGCGGGCATAGAAATGCTGAGTACAGCTGAATCGGGGACGATTACCTTCGTTAGCGATGGTGTTACGGTGAAGCCGCGATAGTTTTCCACAAGAGCAGGTGGACTGCTGGAGTACTACCCTGTATAAAGTAACTATGGAGGCCGGTCTCGTAAGAGGCCGGCCATTTCCGTGTTTAAAAAATAAATATTTACCATGTTTACAAAATCAATAACTGTTCAAAAGCACATAGCGATCGGCGTGATGGTTATCGCTCTGTTCTTTGGAACAATGCTCGGCGTTGCGAAAGCGCAAACTACTTCTATCGGTGATTTACAAGCACTTATTTTGCAGCTTACTGAGCAGATTAATACCCTTTCAAACAAAGGTATGTCTACAGGTGGCGCATCGAAACCAAGCGCAGGTACCACAACAACTGCGACGAGTGATTGTAATGCTGGTTTTAGTCGAACACTCGGACTTGGTGCACGCGACGCTGAAACAAGTGGAGACGTAACACGCCTTCAGAACTATCTTGCATCAACCGGTCACTTTACTTACGGTAAGCCAACAGGATACTACGGCCCTGCAACAGCACAAGCAGTACAACGCTGGCAAGCAGAGAATGGTATTGTAAAAAGTGGCACACCTGACACGACAGGGTATGGCGTATTTGGACCATCTACACGAGCAAAGTTTCTGACAAAATGTACACCTGGTGGCTCTGTATCGACACAACCAATCGTGTCGGGTACACCAGCTCTAACTATCACTGCACCGCAAGCAGGAGTTGATTATGAACCAGGTGATTCGGTTACGTTGAAGTGGAATAGTAAGAACCTCAAGGGGTACACTGCGGCGGTCATACTGAAGAGTAATGCCGCTACAGGTGCAGAACGGTATTTGGCACGAGGTGTTGATTTAAGTCGTGGTTCAATACGTGTACAGATTCCGGTGTCTGATTCTTTAGGTACGGTTATTCCTGGGTCATATCAATTGACGCTGGCTGTGTTGAATGTAAAAGATGGGTCTCCGCAAGATGTTCGTGACTCAGTGCGAATTGATATTACAGAAGAAGAGGAGATTGAAGAGATTGCTGAAATCACTGTTGTTGAAGAGGATACGAGTGCTATTGCTTTGAATGGAGGTAAAAGTGGTGAATTTAAAATTACCTATACCGTGACCGCGGGCGAAGAAGATATCTATCTTCCTAATGCTCCGGGCTACTTTGGTCGACCGATGACTGATGAGAATTTCGTCAATTTCACGCTTATGAAGAACGGTGTGGTAATTGATGGGTACAAGCTGGAATCAAGCTATACAGTTGATATAACAACAACGGCGACCAATCTTGGGAATGTTGTTGGGTATATTAATAATGTACCAGCCACAACCCGTCTCTACCTTATTGAGGCTGGTGAAACAGAGGAATTCACCCTGACTGTTGTGTTTACTCCGATTGATACAGCAGCGGCAAATTATCGAATGCACCTTGAAGGACCGTTGCACTATAGTCTTGATAGGCAGCTAAATGACGGAGATGACGTAGATGTTTCATTTAAGGAGTTTGCCACACCATCTGTGTCATTAGGTAGCGGTACATCAGCGGTGACCTGTATAAATAATGGTGTTTCATACCCTGAGGGAACCACTCGAACATCACTCACCAATGCGGATGGGTCAACCCGGACCATCATGGATGCTTACTTCGTCTGTCGTAGTGGCGAATGGAAGATTGAAGGAAGTCTCCCTGGTGTGACCACTCCAACACCAACTACCTCGTGCTTAAGTGGCAGCACTTCATACCCAGAAGGAACTAAGCGCACTAATATCACCCTCGCTGATGGCACCAGTAAATCAATAATGGATGCTTACTTCGTCTGCCGCTCGGGTGAGTGGAAAATTGAAGGAAGTCTTCCTGGTGTAACTACTCCAACACCAACTACATCGTGCTTAAGTGGCGGTGTGTCTTACCCAGAAGGAACTAAACGCACTAATATCACCCTCGCAGACGGCACCAGTAAATCAATCATGGATGCCTACTTCGTCTGTCGTAGTGGTGAGTGGAAGATTGAGTCTGGTTTTGGGACAGGATCAGGTACTACAACGACAAGTCCAACCTTTACTTCAAGCGTTTCTGGACTTACTGCAACCTTGAAGTTCTCTATTGCAAATGCGTGTGCTGGGTACACACTTCAGTGGGGAGATGGTATACGTACTACCCGTACTGCTGCAGCTGCGGGAACTATGTGTACACAAGCAATTGTGAATCTTGAAAAGCCGCATACCTATGCGCAAGCTGGAACATATCCAGTAACTTTGACTCGCTTTTCGGGTAGTACGCAGACCGATACATACACTAAAAATATTACTGTCGCAGCACTCACGTCTACAGGATTCGGTACAGGATCGGTGCGCGGAGCTGCCACAACAAACATCCAAGAGGCGATAAAAGAAGCTATTGCCACCGTCGAAGCAATGATTGCTGACATGCAATAAATGCAAAATTCTAAACAGCCACCTTTCATGGTGGCTGTTTTTATATGTTCAGTCTTCATTGGTACTTGATAATGTCTGGAGTCCCTGGTACGCTGCGTCGAGTAGTTCGTTCCCGCAAAACCTCCGGCTTGATTGGCCAAGATGTAGAGCCAACGCGTAGTGACGTAACGCGATAGCAGTGATCCTGAAGTCAGCTTGTGAGATAGAAGCAGGTTGGTGCTGGTGGGCACGCATTCCCGACGGGACGTAGCGAAAGCACGGAATGCAAATCACTGTACCTCGTCAAAGAAAAGGCAATGTGCTGGAACACGTTGCCTTGGGGCGGTGCGCTTGCGCACCGCCCCTTGTTTGTATGTAAAAACCCAGGTTTAACCTGGGTGCATCTCTGTAAAAACGGGGCACTAGCATAAGATATCCCATGCTGGTGGTATGTCACGAACAATTCCTTGGTACGCTCTCCAGACCCAGTCTTTAATTTTACGATCATAATGGACTGTGGCGAGGAGTCGCGACATCAGGGTACGCATTACTTTCAGTTGTTGGCGCTCGAGTTCTGGAAAGCTGATGCGCAAGTGGTAACTGATAATAATCATTTCCAATACTTTCGGAGCGTCGTCTTCACTAAAATGCCGTTTCAGCATGGTGAGGATTTTTTTCTCCGTTTCTGTTTGCGGGGCCTCTCTGGCTTTAAGCTCCTCGTTGTAGTAGAGCTCTTGGCAAGCCGCGATGAGAAGTATCCAACGTTTATTGCTGAGTCCAGGACTTCTTCTCTTGAAAGGAACAACTACAGCAGTGCGCATCACCGTCTCCTTTGTGATTACCGCTCTCTTCCAAAAATATGTTTTTAACAAGTGGCTGTCAACAGCGAAATGGGAGATAACAAAACAGCCGGCGCCCTATGGGCGCCGGCTGTTTTGTTTCGTTAGATCAACTTCGCTGCCTTCAGGGTGGCGTAAGCTCCGTTCTTGGCGATAGTGCGGAGTCCCTTGGTAGAAACGTTAACCACAACATGCTTATCGAGTTCAGGAACGAAGATACGGCGCTTCTGGAGGTTCGGCTGACGAGAAACCTTACCACACGGGTTGAACTGAGTCGCACGTGTGCGGTTACTGTAGCGTCCGCCGATTTGGGTCTTCTTACCCGTGATTTCGCATTGCTTTGCCATACCTATAAAATGAGTTAGTGCCGGCAATACTAGCATAGTAGGCCAAATATGCAACCTTTAAAGTCGTCACTATGCCCCACCTACTTTGTCAGACTGCGGTAATTTGAAACTCACCATACGTCAGGTATGGCTCGTTCCAAATTCCTGGTCTTCCGCGTATCTGGGGCATCTGTCGACTTTAAAGCTGACAAATACAGGTATTTAATATGCTATGCTAGAACCCATATGGAACAAGCCTTACTGATTGCCGTCCTTATTATCTCAATCGTTATTCACGAAGTAGCCCACGGCCATGCGGCTAATTGGCTTGGTGACCCAACCGCGCGCCTGCAGGGTCGTTTGTCGATGAATCCCATCGTACACATCGATCTCTTGGGATCAATCATCATTCCTGCCTTGATGATTATGGGAAATACTGGTTTTCTGTTTGGTTGGGCAAAACCCGTCCCGTACAACCCGTATAATCTGCGCAACCAGAAGTGGGGTGAAGCTATCGTGGCCGCCGCTGGCCCTGCGGTTAACCTACTCATCGCCCTTATTTTTGCGCTCGTATTGCGTGCTGCAGACCCACTGGCGCTCAGTTTACCGATGATTTCAATTATTGAGTACATCGTCTACATCAACCTTCTCCTTATGTGCTTTAACCTTCTGCCACTTCCACCCCTTGATGGTTCAAAGATACTGAAAGCACTCTTACCTTTTAAAGCTGCCCGAAGCTACCAGCAATTCCTCTATACCGTTGAAAGTTATGGCTTATTTGCGGCCTTTGCGACGCTGTTTATCTTTATGTACGTACTCGCGGCTCCGTTTAGTGTCTTTATGAGTCACTTTTTCACGCTCCTCACTGGCCGCGTGTTCTAGCGTATTGATGCCGGTCCTGCTCCTACGCAACGTGTCGAGACAGCCAATCGGCTAAAACCATTGCAAAATATTGAATTTGTAGTATCCTGACCCAGCTATCTTATGGCAACAATCAATCAATTAGCAAAGAAGAACCGACGCGACAAGATCACCAAGAGTAATACTGGTGCCTTGCGAGGTGGCTTCGATTCAATCAAGAACAAGCCTAACCGATACGACTCACCATTTAAGCGTGGTGTATGTACGCGCGTAACTACCAAGACCCCACGTAAGCCGAACTCTGCAATCCGCAAGATTGCCCGCGTTCGTCTCTCAAACGGTCAGGAAATTACCGCTTACATTCCAGGTATTGGTCACAACCTCCAGGAGCACTCCGTAGTACTCGTTCGTGGTGGTCGCGTGAAGGACATCGGTGTTAACTACACCATCGTCCGCGGTAAGTACGACGCAACCGGCGTAGACAAGCGTCGCCGCGGTCGCTCTCGCTATGGTGCGAAGCGTCCAAAGGCAGCGAAGTAGTCAAACGGTAACGGGACGAGCGAAGTCCCACCTTAATAGTTTATATTCGCTACAGATACCGATTGGTAATCATACATCCGTATGAGAGACCATTATGCGAAGAATGAAAACATGATTTGTCATATTTCTCATTCGCATTAATAACAACATTATGCGACGACCAATTAAAAACCGACCCGTTGTAAAGCCTGATGTACGCTTTGGTTCAACAGAAGTTGAGCGCTTGGTGAACTACATCATGCTCCGCGGGCAGAAGGAAACAGCGCGCAAGATCGTGTACGGCGCATTCGAGGAAATCAAGAATGCAAAGGAACACGGTGGCGACCCGCTTGAAATCTTCAACACCGCACTCCGTAACGCTGGTCCACAAATGGAAGTTCGCTCACGCCGCGTTGGTGGAGCAAACTACCAGGTACCACGTGAAGTTCGCCCAGAGCGACGTCATGCCCTTGCCCTCCGTTGGATCATCAACGGTGCGCGCAACCAAAAGGGTGTGCCGATGCACAAGGCGTTGGCTTCAGAGCTCATGCTCGCAGCCCGCAACGAAGGCGCAGCCGTGAAGAAGAAGGAGGATACACACAAGATGGCTGAGGCTAACCGAGCTTTTGCCCACTTCGCCTGGTAACTCCCATTTTCAGCGAATTACTTCGTTGAGTACGCATAAAAGGCCGCTCCCTGGACTTAGGTCCCGGTCGCGGCCTTTTTGCTACTCGCCTCGTACTTCATCTGAAAATAGAAGTTACCTTAGTAATCGTCTCTCACCACTAATGAAAGAATTTCTTGTTACTTTTGGTTTAAGAGTTATACTGCATTGATGCCAGAGATACTCTCATCAATCCATAATGATTTTAAGGAAAGGTTCAGTAGTCCTGTTTATGGTGTTTTTATAGCTAGTTGGCTAGCTGTTAATTGGGAATTTGTATACACAGCATTTTTTGTAAGTGAGGATAAAATATGGGAATCAACACAAGGATTGTTAAAAAACGAATATTTGGTAAATACATTTTTTAACTATTCGAGTTACACCTTTTACATCCACGCACTTTTACCAGTAGTACTCACATGGTTGTTCATTTGGCATTTTCCTAAATACATTTCTATACCGGCCTTTAGAGAAGCGGAACAAAATCGAAATCTAAAAATAGAAATTGCAAATAATCTTAAAATCAAGCTTAGTGAACAGAAGCTCCATCAAATTGAAATAGAAGAAGAGACTATAGAAAAAGAAATTGATATTGTTAAATCAAAACGAGAAATCGGTTCGGAAGAGTATGCGAAACTGAGAGCGCACCCATTATTTAAGAAGATACCCCAAGTCATTGATGTGATTTACCGTAATGGTGGCGAGACACGTTTTTGGAATTCAAGTGGATATCTTGAAAACAGAATTGATTCAGATATCTTAGCATTTCTTGATACAAAAGGTTTGTTGAAGATTGGTGGTCAAGGTGAGAACGAAAATATCGAACTGACCGAACTTGGTAAAAGTGTCTTTGCGCAATATTTGGAAGATAACAGTAAGACCTAGTTTCAATGATAAAAGTCAAAATGCGCCTACACCCCGAACCATTTGCGCGGATTAAGTCGGGTGAGAAGAAAGTGGAGTGTCGGCTGTACGACGAAAAACGGCGGGAGCTTAAGGTGGGGGATGTGATTGAGTTTCAGTTGCGCCCAGAGTGCATTGAGAAAATGGATAAAACAATTGTCGCACTTCACACGTTCCCGACGTTTGCAGATATGTTCGAACAGTTCCCAGATGAAAGAATTAGTAATGTTTACCAGTACTACACCCCCGAAGAAGAACAGCAGTATGGCGTCGTAGCGATTCAGCTTGGAGATTAAATACTAAAAAACGCTCGTACCCATTGGGACGAGCGTTTGAGATTTGGCGTCAGTACAGCTTCTTATTGTAGAAGGCAAGTTCGAGCTTACCGTCGGTGCCGGCGTCTGGGTTGCAACGATAGTGTGTCGCACCCAAGTTGATAGGTGGGTTTTTGTCATCGAGTTCAATGAACTGCTTTGGGGTGAGGCGTTCGATGTTTGCCCTCGTGCTCAAAATGGTCAGATGGTGAGTGACCAGAAGAACACACTTACCTTTG
>JACCDT011868392.1_pt1 | contig 11761 bp, 10 predicted proteins | sample 7446291 | NCBI WGS metagenome assembly JACCDT01 (sample SAMN15323446, study PRJNA562643) | freshwater metagenome | isolation source: river surface water | place: USA:Blue River Watershed | collected 2017-08-17 | reverse complement strand
CGGGAGGTGAAAAGGATCGACCGGCTGGTGGGGCCGCTCCGCGATGTGTTCAGCGCCATCTTCTTCACTTCTTCCGGCATGCTCATCAAGTTCGACTTTTTGCAGGACGGGTTCGGGCAGGTGATTTGGATCACGTTTTTGGTGATCACTGGAAAGGTCCTGTTCAGTTCGCTCGGGGCCCTGCTGGGGGGATGTGATCTGCGGAAGGCGACGCGGGCGGGTTTCAGTCTGGCCCAGATCGGGGAGTTCTCGTTCATCATTGCGGGGCTGGGAGTCACCCTGGGGGTGACGAGTGACCGGCTCTACTCGATTGCGATTCTGGTATCGGCCGCCACCACCCTGACCACCCCTTATCTCATAGCCGGATCCGGGCCGGCGGCGACATGGCTGGAGGACAAGGGACCAGGGTGGTTTTCCGGTTTTTGGAAAACTTACCAGTCCTGGCTGCGGGGCCTGGCGTTCACCCCGAGGGACCGGCACCAGATGGCTTGGATGTTTGTGCGGAAGCTGATCGGGCAGCTGGTTCTGCAGTGGATTCTGATCGCAGCCTGTCTGCTGGGAACGGCGGCGCTGTGGAGAACCTATGGGGACCGCTTTCCCGATCGCTTGGCCATCGCCGAATGGGGCTCGCCGCTGTTTTGGCTGGCCGGGGCGGTCCTGGCTTTGCCGGTGGTGGTGGCATGGGTGCGAAAGTTTCATGCCCTTGGGGTGTTGGTTTCGGAAATGGCTTTCCCCCGGGACGAGGAGAAGGGCCGGCCCGGGCCGGGAAGAAAACTTTCGCAGGCGCTTTTTCTCGGGGCGGGGTACGTGGTGTTTGCCTTGAGCCTGATCCTGCTGAGCGCTCCGCTCCTGCCGATGGGGAAACTTTTCCTGGGACTGGGATCCTTACTTTTCCTTTTGGCCGTCCTGATGCGCAAACGGCTGGTGCATCTGTATTCCCAAGGGCAGGCCAAGATCCGGGAGACATGGGAAACCCCGCCAGACCAGGATGGGTTGAACCTGCCGGGGGAATCCAAGGTGCACGTCCATCAGATTGATCCGACCTCGGCCTTAATCGGGCAAACCCTGTCGGAGACAAGTCTGAGGCAAAGGACCGGGGCCGTGATCGTGGCGATTGAGCGGAGGGGAAAAAACTTAGTCTCGCCCGGGCCGGAAACCCGGCTGGAGGCCGGCGACCAGCTGTTTGTTTTTGGCGAGGCGGGGCAGATCCGCGCGGCAGACGACTACCTGCGGCAGGCGGGAACGACGGAGGTTTAGCGACGGGAACGCGCCCCGGGACGGGTGCGATACCAGTGGAACAGCGCCAACTGGGCGAGGCCGCGGGCCGGCCCGAACTGTTGTTCCGACCAAGCTTCCAGTTCCGGCAGGGGAAGCGGGCGACGACGGCGCGGAAAATAAAGTTCCCGCACAAGGCGGGCAACCCAGACATCGACCGGAAAGGCGTCCCACCTCCCGTAAGCGTAGAGCAGGACACAGCGGGAGATTTTCGGACCGACGCCGGGCAACTGTTCCAAATGTTCCGCCGCCCGTTCCGTGGGCCAACCGGCGGGGATGTGGAGGAGCCCGGGTTGGCGGGCCAGAACCTTGGCGGTGGCGGCGAGATGTTTGGCGCGGTAGCCGAGTTGGCAGGCGCGCAGGGCTTTTTCCCCGGCGCGGGCCATCTGGGGAGGAGAGGGGAAATCCCCGGCCGTTTTGCGGAAGGCTTGCCGGAGGCGGGCGTTGATCTGACGGATCTGGACGATCTGTTTGAGGGAAGAGCAGATGAAGTTGGCCAAGCACTCCCAAGGATCTTCCCGGAGGGGCCGAAGTCCCGGATGGGCCTGCCGAGCCTGAGGCAGCCACGGATCTTTTCCGGAGCCGGAGCGCAGGAGGGGGTCGAGATCGAGGTCGAGGCAGAGATAGTGTTGGAGGGCGGAGGTAGGGAGGAGGGGATTGTTCCACAGGAGACGGCCGTGCCGGACCGAAAGGGTGACGGGCTGACTCCGGATCCAACCGCGGAACTCTCCCGGGGCCGTCTCATTCCAGCAAAAGGACTGCCCTCCCAGCAGGGTGGCGGCGAGATCCAGTGGAACGGGGAGTTGCAGGGCGGGCATGATGGGGAAAAGCTTAAGGGCTAATGAAGATTGCGGAACCACGAGAATGAAGGCGACGTTTCCCCTTTTGGGCCTGGCTCTCATGGTCCCGGCCGGGCTTCTCCGGGGACAGACCGGGGAGGAAGTCGTGCGGCGGGCGGAACCGGTGCCGGAGGAGGTGCGGTCGGCCGAGCCCCACGCCGAGCCGGTGCGAAAGGCGGAGCGTGCCGTGAAGCCACCGACCCACACGGGGGTACCGATCCATGCCGGGCAACCGGTGCACGTGGTCGTCGAATCGCCGCAGGAGGGCGAGGTGATGCCTTGGGAAACCGTGGATGTCTTTGTGCGGGCGGAAAACTATGCGATCGGTGAGGGGGGGAACCGACTGCACGTGATGCTGGACAACGGATCGCCGATCGAACACGCCAATGAGCTGAAGCCGGTGGTCCTGCGCGGGCTGGCTCCGGGGGCCCATGTCCTGCGGGTGTGGGCGGTGAAGCCAGACGGCAAAATGTTGGCCGATCCGGAAGCCAGTGCCCGGGTAAATTTTTACGTTCGCCGCAAAGACTTTTCCAATTTTCAACCTCCCGATCATCCTTACCTGACGGTGAACCTGCCCTTGGACGGCACGGCCTTTCCCGATCCGGAGGGAAGAGTGTGGCCGGATTTCCGGGTGCACAAAGTGACTCTGGCCCCGGATGGGTACCGGGTGAGGTTCCGGTTGGATGGGGTGGAGACAATTTTATCCACGGGGGATCCTTACGCCTGGAGCGGGCTTTCCGAAGGGCGGCATCGGTTGGTGGTGGAGCTGATCGACGAGGATGGGGATCCAGTTTCGGAGATTTTTGCCAGGGTGGAGCGGACCTTTGAGATCCCGCGCACAGTAAAGGCGGTGAATCCCAATGAAGTGGACACCACGAACTACTGGCTACGCCGCGAACGTTAGTTTCGCGAAAGGGGAAAATCGGAAGTTACGGCCCGCGCAATGCCACCGGCGGCGTTGCCTTGGGAAGGTTATCGTCCGCATAATGTCTCCGGCATGATTCCTGATTTTCTCTGGTCCCTGCCAGATCTGGTCATTGTGGTTCTTTTTTTCGGCCTATTTGCCGCTCTGGGGCTGCTTCTGCCCAAGCTGGGGCAGCGGTTCTTCGGGCGCATGGCCAATGAGCCAGAGACGCGGTTAGTGGACCGGACCCAGCGGGGGTTGCGGGCCTTTCTCGTATTTTTATTGGCGCTGACCCTGAACGATGTGCGCGAGAAGTTTGTCCGGATGAATGCGGAGGCAGCGCGGGAAGCCGGGGAGATTAAGCAGCTGCATCGTGTTCTGGAAATTGACTCCTCATCGTTGGCGCGGCGGGAGCGGGAGCTGCTGCGGGATTATGCCGGAGCGATCGCGGAGGATGAGTGGAAGACACTCGGCGGCCAACCTCCGGCACTTTCCGTGCGGGCGGACGAGATTTTGGCGGAGTTGCGAGCCTTGGTGAAATCGAGGGCCTTAAATAATCGGGCAGGAGACGGAAACGAGGTCTGGGCCGGGCTGAACCAGCTGGAAGATCTGCGGCAGGCGAGGTTGCAAAAAGCCCAATCCTCCACGGCCTCGTTATTCTGGATCGTGATTGGCTTGATGATGGTTTTCGAGTGTCTGATGACAACCGAATCGAGGATGACCCCGCGAAGAAAAGTGACCTTGGGAGGATATTATGGCTGTTTGGGGATGATCATCGGATTGATTTTGATCTTCGAGCGGCCCTTTAGTGGCGCCACCCGTCTCTCGGCCGAGCCTTTCCGGCAAGTTTCGCAATTGGTTGACAAATAGTATTTTAAGAAATTTCACCTCGGAGGTGCTTACGAGGTCAATTACTTCCCAGTGGGCCCTACGGGCTTTTGCGCAAACGTGCCTGCAACCGGCGCATTTTGAGGGCGCCGGATCGTGAGGAGTCGCGAAGGCCGGCGAGGTGAAGAATGCCGTGGAGAATATAAGTCAAAAGTTCATCGCGGAGGCTGAGGCCGTGGCCTTGGCGTAGTTGGGCGGCCACATCGGGGCAGACCACGATTTCGCCGTGGGGGAAGGCGAGAACATCGGCGGGGGTGGGGTCGCCCAAATGGCGGTCATGAAGCCGGCCGCTTTCCCGGGCGGAGACCAAGATAACGCCGAGCTCCGCCGGCAGGCGGCGAAGCCGGGCGGCGGGTAGGCGGCGCAGGGCCGCATCCACCCTACGACGAAGGTAGGCGAGGTTCGGCGGATGCCGTCTTTGACGGTTGATCCACCGGATGGTCGGTTTTTTTGGAGCCACGGCGGTCCTTGGGGTAACGGATGCGGGGACGAAGCAGGTTTTCCACGCCCTCGGCAAGGGCTTTGCGGGCAGCCTGCCATTGGGAGGCGGTGAGGCCGCATTCGGACCAGTGGCCTTCTTTTTCCCGCTCGTGAAAAAGCTGGTCGACCAGTTTGGTGGCGTCGCCGGGAGCGGGTTTTTCCAGAGCCCGGGAGGCAGATTCGGCGGCATCGGCCAGGGAAAGGATGGCGGTCTCGGGGGACTGGGGGTGAGGGCCGGGATAGCGGAAGGAGGATTCGTCTACCTCGGGAATGTCCTCCTCGCGCAGCCGGAGAATTTTTCCGCCCGAGCGGGCGTCCTTCTCCTGCTGCAGTGCGCGCTGGTAGAAGTACCAGACGAGGCTCCGGCCGTGATGTTCCCGGATCGCATCGCGGATGCGGCGGGGAAGGCGGTGCTGGCGGGCGAGGGCGACGCCGTCCTTCACGTGGGCCAGGATAATCAGCGCGCTCATCGAAGGCGGAAGGGGGCCATGGGGATCGGGATGGGCGGTGGTGAAGTTTTCCGTGAAGTATTCCGGGTTCTTCAATTTTCCAATGTCATGAAACAGGGCCATGGCGCGGCAGGCGCGGGGATTGGCGGCTTGGGAGGCCGCGGCGGTGGCTTCGGCCAGATGGCCGACGAGGACGCTGTGAAGGTACGTGCCGGGGGCTTCCACCGCCAGGCGGCGAAGAATGGGCCGTTCGAGGCTGGTTAGCTCGAGCCAGGACAGATCGCTGGTGCGATCGAAGATGGATTCGAGAAGGGGGAGGAGGGCGCCAACGATGATAGCCCCGAGCAGACCGATGGCCGCGGCGGAGACCGCCTCGGTCAGGATCACCTCCCAAGTCACGGTGAAGGAGAGACCGGCTCCGAGCACGGTGGAAAAGAGTGCGACCAGACCGATGCCGGCGCCGGCTTTGATCAGATCCGACCGTCGATAAAGGTGGCGGGAGAGGATGACGGCTCCAAGGCCGGTGGTGATGGAAGCGACGAGATAACGATGGTCCGGGCGCAGAAGAAACAGTTCCGCCAATCCTGCCAGCACGACCAAGAGGGCACCGGCGCGCGGGCCGACCAAGGCAGTGAGCGTGAGGGCGGCCAAGGCCGGGGGAAGAAGATAGGTTCCCGCCCCGAGGGCGTAGTGCGGAGCCATTCGCAGCAGAAGAAGAATAAAAGCGAAATTGCCGATGAGCGTGAGCAGGAAGAGACCCAGCAGACGGTTCCGCACAAAAGCTTCCGGAAGAACCAGGGAAAGAATGAGGGGCAGGACCAAGGCGGTGAAGAAAACCGCGATCCAGGCGGCCGGGCTGTGGGCTGCCGGAGTGAGCAGGGAAAGTCCGTAGGTGAAAGCGGCGGCGAGAGCGAAAAGGACTGAACGGATGCGGGTGTCGGATTCGAGCCGGTTTTCCGTCACGGCCCGCCCCAGGAGCGGTGCCGTCCGGCTCACAGGGTGAGGCTGGTCTGGCGGACGCCCCGGTGTTCTTTGTAGGCGCGCACAATTTTCCCGACGAGCTCGTGGCGGATGACATCCGTGTCCTCAAAGCGGACGAAACCGACTCCGTCGACATTGGCGAGAGCCTGGACGGCCTCGACGAGGCCGGATTTGCGATGATGGGGCAGGTCGACCTGGGTGGGATCGCCCGTGACGATACATTTGGAGTCCGGCCCGAGGCGGGTAAGGAACATGAACATCTGTTCGGTGGTGGCGTTCTGGCCCTCGTCGAGGATGACAAAGGCGCCGGTCAGGGTGCGGCCCCGCATGTAGGCGAGCGGGGCGATTTCCAGAATGCCTTTATCCATCAACTTCTGGATCTCCTCGACATCGAGCATGTCGTAGAGAGCGTCGTAGAGTGGGCGGAGGTAGGGGAAGATTTTCTCCTGCAGATCGCCGGGCAGGAAGCCGAGGGCCTCGCCGGCTTCAACCGCGGGGCGGGTGAGAATGATCCGGTTGATCTTGTCCGTCTTGAGGTAGGAGACGGCCATCGCCATGGCGAGGTAGGTTTTACCGGTGCCGGCGGGACCGAGGCCGAAGACGAGATCGTTCCGGCGGATCTCATCCACGTAGGCTTTTTGGAGAAAGGTCTTGGGGATGATGACCGGTTTCTTGCCGGAAACCTGGATGCGGGTGGACCAGATGCTCTCGAGCTGTTTGCCCTCACCCCGCTGGACGGCCTTTAGGGCGTAGAGAAATTCGTGGCGGCGGATGCGGAGGCCGTGCTGGTGGGCGAGGTGCAGCTGTCGGAATAGTTCCTGGGCGGAGGTGACCGAGCCGTTGGCCCCGTCGATCTTGAGCTGGGCGTCCCGGGCGGTGAGTTTGACCCCTAGGGCGGACTCGGTCTCGCGCAGGAGGGTCTCGTCGGCCGCGTAGAGTTCCGAAAGGGCGTGAGCGTTCTCGAAGGTCAGGGTCTGGGCATTCAAGTTTCGATTTTTTTGTAGGCGAAGGGTGGCAGGTGGGAAGAACAGATATTGGGTGTCACTGAATATCTACTGAAGGCGGGAATCGAGGGCGGAGGCCTTTCTTTTGAGGGTGGCCAGGGTTTCTCCCACTCCGCGGGAGGCTCCCTTGGCGTCGAGGGGCAGGGCGGGGCCGGCTTCGAGCGAGGGCACCAGCGCGCAGAACTGGTCGTTGACCATGACACCGAGGAATTCGCCGTTGAGGGACAGGACGAGGTCGCCGGCTTCAGGAGCGTATTCACCTTGGAGGCGGTTAAGGAAGCGGGAGTCCATCTCCAGGTAGCCGGGGAAGGAGGGCTCCAGCTTAAAGGAGCACTCGCCGTATCCCTTGCCGGAAGGGGAAATGAGCAGGGCTTTAGGGAATCGGAAGGGATCTGCGGCGATGCGGTAGGCCAGCTCCGGATGTTTTTCGACGAGGGAAAGCTCCACCGGGGCGAGAAGGAGACGGGGATCCGATCCTTTGAGGGTCTCGAGGGAAGGGAGGGGTTTGGGGAAATTGGATGGGGGCGGCAGGATGAGGGTGCCGGTCACCGAGTCCCAGGAACCTTCGGCATCGCCCAACCGGAAAGGCGTCTCGGCGAGCGGCACGAGGGCGGCGGTGCGGCGGCCGTCGGTAAGCAGGATGGCGCGGGATTCCGTGCGGCGGACGCGCTGGTTCTGGACGGAGGGGCGTTCGGCCATGAGACGAACGGTGGCGCGGCGACTGAGATAGTCGGAGTAAAGGGCGTTGGGAGCGACGGGGCGATATTCCCGGATCTCCTTGGTCATCTGGCCGGATTTTTCGGCCAGCTGGGTCACGCCTTGGGAGAGAGACTGGTTTTGTTCGAGAAGTTTTTTCTTCTCCTCCTCCGCCTGACGAAGAGTGGCGGTAGTGAGTTTTACCTTTTCTTCGGCGGACTTGGCTTGCACTTCGGCGACGGTGAGTTGAGAGCGGAGGGCGTCGGTCTCGGTGCGCAGCTTTTCCTTGGTCTGACGCAGCATTTCCGCCTCGGCCTTGGCGGCCTCGAGAGCGGCGCGGGTGCGTTCCGCCTCGGTTTGGGCCTGTTGGGCCAACCGGGCGGCCTCCTGCTCGGTTTTCTGAAGGCGCTCAGAAAGTTCGGTGGTGCGGGCGCGCGCCTGATCGAGCACGGCGGCGCGGGAGCGGGACTCGTCCTGGCTGGTGGCGAGGTCGCGGGCGAGTTTCTCGCGGTTGGATTTCTCGTCCTCCAACGAAAGACGAAGGGCGGCGACGACATCCTCCTGGGGGGAGACGGCCCGGGCGGTGACGGGGGCGGGGAGCGGGGTTTCTGGCTTGTCCCACCGGGTGAGGGCGAGGAGGTTGAGAAGCAGGAAGTCGCAGAGAATGAGGAGGAGGGTTTTGTTCACGGTGGCGGGCGGAGATCGGGCCCGGGGCTTTCCCTTTAGGTTTTGACGGGGGGAAGAAGCAGCCGCTGTTTGCAGGCACGGACGTGAAAGATCTTGATGACGGCGACGCAGGTGATGCCGAAGAGATTGGAGGAGTAGGCGGCGAGGAGGCTTGGCTGGATCACGCCCACGACTTGGAGGACCAGGGCGATGGCGGTGCCGCCAATGCCGACATAGAGACCGGAATCGAAGAGATTGTCTTCGTTCTCGAGCAGGCGGAGCTTGAGGGTGGAGTCGCCGGGGCCGGTCTCGATCTGGCGGATGCGCCGGACACAAATGCGGTAGACGGCGATCTGAATGGCCAGGAAAACCACGAGGGTGATGACATTGGTCGGTTCCATGGAAAAACGTGGTCGGTCAGTCATTTTATCAACAGCACCCGGCAGGGCGAGACTCAATCGATACGTGGGCATGGGTTTGGGGCGGGTGACGGAGGGTTCGGGCATGGCGCCCAGAAGCAGGGCGAGGAAAACCGCCTGGGCGAGAACCGGGGCGGGCCGCCACGGGCCCGGCCCATTCGGGGATGCAGGATGCAGGATTCCCCAAAGGGCGCGCACGAGAACCCAAGAACCTAAAAGAAGAAGCACGGCGCGAAGAAAGAGAAGGGGCCTTTCCCAAAGGAGCAGCCAGGGAACGAGGGCCGGGGGAGGCGGGATCGGGTTGGCAAAGACGGGGCAACGCCGTTGGACGAGTAGTCCCACGGCACCGCGCCCGGCGGCCAGACAGGAAGATAGAATGGCCCAGGGTTTCTGGGCGGAGGTGGGTAGACGGGTGAGGCGGTCGGCTGGCCCGGCCCAAAGGGTGGCGGCGAGCAGGAGATCGCCCGGCTCCGCGGGGGAGCGGACTTCGCCGGCAAGCCAATCCAGCGATGTGAGGGTTTGGGCACTGCCGACAAGTTCCCGCAAGGAGTCGTAATCGAAACGACGGGCGAGGGAAAGGAGGGAGAGGAAAGCCGGCTGGACCGGCTGGAGGGACCGTTCTTCGTTGGCGGCATAGGTGACGGTTTTCAGTTCGCTGGCGAGCGCGGGGGAAAAGGCGGCGGTGTCGAGCAGGTGCGCGGTCAGCAGGGTGACTGCCTCGAGAGGTTGTCCGCCAGGTTGCCCGGCGGGGAGGAGTGGCGGGAGGGGTTTGAGATCAAGCGTCTGCAGGATCGACTGCACACCGGGGGAGGGATTTGCCTTGAGGCTCTGCCGCAAGCGGAGCCGGACGGGTTCGCGGAGAAGCAGGGTGAGGATGGCGGGCGGAGTACTGACATTTTTTTCAAACGCCAACCCGGAGGTGGCCAGGACCTGTTCGAGGCGCGGGTCCCGGGTGCCGAGCCAGGCGAGATCCCGGCGGGAAGAAAGAATCGTGTGGGCTGAGGCGACTGTGTCTGCGCCGCCGGGCAGGTCCATGGATTGGGCGAGTAGGGCGAGGCGAAGTCCGGCGCCGAGGTGTTCGGAATTCAGGAGCGAGGCGGCCAGCTCCGGCAAGGTGGGAGTTCCTTTGCCGGCGGATAGAAGGACCTTTTCCTCGAGGGCGTGGAAGCGGACCGGCAGGAGCAGGCCGATGGCCAGAGTGGCCGCTCCGGCGAGAATTAAAATCCAGGAGGGGGTTTTCAGGAGTAAAAGCGGGGAATGCGCGGGGCGATCCGGGTAAAAATTTCCCACGGAATCGTATCGGCCTCGCGGGCGAGATCGGCGGCGGTCCGGGTTTTCTTGCCGGAGCGGCCGATCCAGACCACTTCGTCGCCCCTTTGGGCGACCGGGAGGGAGGAGACATCCAGTAAGGTCATGTCCATGGTGACGCGACCGAGGATCGGGCAGAGGCGTCCCCGGATGAGGGCGTGACCTCGGTTGCCGAGGGAGAAGGGAAGTCCGTCCGCATACCCGGTGGCCACGGTGGCAACGCGGAGATCCCGCTTGGCGCGGAAAGTTGCGCCGTAGCTGATGGTCTCGCCGCGGCAAACCCGGCGGACAACCAGGATGCGGGATTTCCAGGAGAGCACGGGGCGGAGCGGAGCGCGAGGTTGGGGGCGAGGATCGATGCCGTACAGGCCGAGCCCGGGGCGGATATGGGTTTGCGGAAACGGAATTTTGGACAGCGTGGCGGCGGTGTTGGCGTAATGGATCCGCGGGTGTGGTGGGAGAAGGAGAGCTCCCTCAAGTTGGCGTCGGGTGAACGCGGGGTTGGAACCGGCGCAGGCGAGATGAGTGAAGGAGCCGGCAAGTTCCAGGCGCGGGTGGTGGAGAATATAGGAGAGAAGGCTTTGAAATTCAGCCGGCTTGGCGCCGAGTCGATTCATCCCGGTGTCGAGCTTGGCTTGGACGAGGGCCGTGGTGCGGGCTTTCTCCGCCGCCCGGGCCAGTTCGCGGGCCTCCGGCATGGAGGAGAGGGTGACGGTAAGCCGATGGGTCAGTGCCACCGGGAATTCCGCAGCTAGGGAAGAGCCCAGAAGAAGAATCGGTTCCCGGATGCCGGCTTGGCGGAGCTCCGCTCCTTCAGAGGCGAAAGCAACGCCGAACTCCTCGCAACCGGCGCGGGCGAGCGCGCGGGCAACGGGAACCAGACCATGTCCGTAGGCGTTGTCTTTCACGACGGCGAGAATGCGGGTGCCCCGGGGGGTGGCTCGGCGCAGGGTGCGCAGGTTGGAGCGCAGGGCCGAAAGGGAAATCGTGCACCAGGTGCGGAGTGGGGCGGGCATGAGACGATCCTAGAAAAGATTGCGGACGCGCGAAAACTGTTCGTTTTCGTTGACGTTTACAGGGGCGGAAGCAAAAAAGTTCAAGCTGGTTTCAGGGCGGGGCGGAGATGGATGGGTTCGAGGGGAAGACCGGGCTCGAGACCATGGGCGTGGAGGTAGGCGGCAAGGGTCAGGGCGTTGGGGACGGCGTTCTGACCGACCCCGGGCAGGCCATCCGGGGTGACGGCCAAACTGCAGCGGGAGAGAAGGCGGGGGAGTTCCGCGGCGGGGTGAACCCCGGTGGGGCGCTCCAGTTTTCCGGCGGCGTAAAAGGTCGCGAAAATGTCGCCTCGGCGGGCATCCGAAAAAACACCCAAGAGTGTGACCTTGGGAAACTGCCAAGCAAGGGAGCCGGTGCTGCGGACCGGCAGGACGGGGCAGTGCCAGACCGCCGCCAATCCTTCCGCCGAGGCGATGGCGGAGCGGATCCCCGAGAAAGAGCCGGGCCCCACTCCCACCAGGATCTGGTCAGGCCGGGGCGGATCGCGGAGATCTTTTTGGAGGGAGGGGACAAGGCTGGCCGCAACCGTTCCGTCCAAAGTGCCGGCGGCGAGGATTTCGCCCTGACGGCTAAGCACCCAGGTGGCGGGGGTGGCGGAGGCTTCCAGAATCAGACGGGTCACGACTTTGGATTTTGGATCCAACGGATTTTCCGGGAACCATCGGGTTGGGGGGTGATTTCCAGGTCCACGGAGGTTGTGGGCCACGGACCCGAAAACCGGTCGGGCCATTCCACGGCCACCAGGCCGGGGGTGATGAGGCAGTCGGGCCAGCCGAGCGAGTCCCAGTCGCGCGCG
>JACCDT010755603.1_pt1 | contig 11762 bp, 9 predicted proteins | sample 7446291 | NCBI WGS metagenome assembly JACCDT01 (sample SAMN15323446, study PRJNA562643) | freshwater metagenome | isolation source: river surface water | place: USA:Blue River Watershed | collected 2017-08-17 | reverse complement strand
TTCTCGATTTCTGGAAAACTGATATCCACGACTGTGTTGCTGCCGTCTGATTTTTTCAGCATCTGCGGTAACTTGTGCAGCGTTTGCGGGCCGAACACGACATCGACATAGGGCGCGCGGGTGACGATGGCCTTGCCTTCCTGGGAGGCGACGCAGCCGCCGACGCCGATCATGAGGCCGGGCTTTTTCTTTTTCAGCTCGCGCGCGCGGCCGAGGTCGGAAAACACTTTCTCCTGTGCCTTCTCGCGCACCGAGCAGGTATTGAACAGGATGATGTCGGCATCGTCGGGCGTGTCAGTGCGCACCAGGCCTTCGGCGACCTGGAGCACATCTGCCATCTTGTCCGAGTCGTACTCGTTCATCTGGCAGCCAAAGGTCTTGATGAATAGCTTCTTTTGCATCTGGGGTGGTGTGCGGCGGCCGGTGTCCCGTGGCAGCTGCAGGGAATCTGGCGCGGCGGGTCGCCGGAAATCAGCGGTGGAATGATGAAAAGTATAGCAGGCTCAGGGGTTTTGCCTGCTGCCGGGGCCGGTTGCAATAGACCAAAACTGGCCTGAACCGGCCTGAACTGGCCTGAACTGGCCGGGAATGCCCCTGCGGGTGCAAGGGTATTTCCAACTTACAATAGCCACGCTTTCTCATCCATCGCCTTTTGCGTCGCCCGCATGTCCACTCAACTACTCGGCTATGTGCTGGCCTTTCTCTACCTGGGCCTGCTGCTTGAATTCATACCGCACTCGCGCGGCCGCCTGCTCAAGCACATCAGCATTTACTGGCCGATCGCGATCGCCTGCCTGAGCATCAACTTCCTGCTCAGCGGCATGGTGCCGGGCGCGCCGGATTTTGTCGTCACGCTGATGAATGTCTTCGGCTGGTGCGCCAGCCTGATGATCTGTGCGGCACTGCGTTCGTTTCGCTCGTCGCGCTCGCCGCTGCCGCGCCGGGTGAAGCTGGGGCTGACCGTCGCCGTCGTGCTGGCGGCGGCAGGCTTTGACTGGATCCGTCAGCTGGGCAGCAGCTACTACGTGGTGCGCGCGACTTACTCGACGCTCATCTTTGCGCTGGCATCCTTGTGGCTGATCATCGAGACGCGCCATATCCAGCGCATCCACAAGTCCAGCCAGTTGCGCATTACCCTCATCATTGCCTGCACCATTTTCCTCCTGCTGGCGCTGCGGCTTGTCTTGCTGTCCTTGTCCGACATTGCCAGCCTCGATCACGTCCATCAGGAAGGGGCCATGCTGACCCTGACCCGCCTCGGGCCGGCCCTGGCCACCTTCCTGCTGGTTTTCTCGATCAACAATTTCTTCTTCGAGCGGGTCTTGCAGCTCGAAGATGCGGCCAGCCGCAACCTGCGCAGCACGATGGAAAGCCTTAGCCAGGCGGAAGGGGAAAACCAGCTGATCCGCGAGCTGAACCAGTCGTTGCAAGAGACCATCGACGACAAGCAGCAGCTGCTGCAGGCGCTGATGGTGTCGAACAAGACCCGCAACCTGAACATGTTCTCCGCCGCGCTGGCCCATGAAGTCAGCCAGCCGCTGGCCGCCATCCAGCTGAATGCGCAGATCCTGATGCGCGACGACCTCGACAAGCTGCCCGCTGAGCAGCGCCAGCAGCGCTTGAAAAATATTGTCGAGGGCAGTCGCCGGGCTTCGACCATCGTGCAGCGCCTGAAGCGCTTCATCAACAATCGAGAGAAACAACCGGAAAGCCTGGTCCTGGAAGCGGTCTTGCAAGATGTGCTGGGCCTGGTCCAATCGCGACTGGAGGCCGCCGGCATCCGTGTCGAGTCCTCAATCAATGCCGATATGCGCGTGTTTGCCGATGAGGCGCAATTGCAGATGGTGCTGCTCAACCTGATCAACAATGCAATGGATGCCGTCGAGAGCGTCGCCGGCGATCGGCGCATCTGGATTTCATTGACGGCCAGCGAGGCAGCGACCGAACTGGTGGTCGAGGACAATGGCCCGGGCATCGAGCCGGGGCAAGTCGAGAACGTGTTCGAAGTCTTCCAGACCACCAAGAGCGAAGGCATAGGCCTCGGGCTCTGGCTTTGCCGCGAGGTCATGGCCTTGCATGGGGGCTATATCCGCGCTGGCCAGCGCAAGGGCGGCGGCGCCCGCTTCGTGGTCGGGCTGCCCGACCCCCTGCGGGTTGAAAGTGCCTGATCGGAAAGGTTTTTCGTCGTATTTGTTTTCGCTCTGGAAATGAGTATTCCGTCGCAAGCAACTTGAGCGGGTTTTCAGCAAAAAGCCGCAAAATATTGCACAGATTCAAGGATTTATGAAATCATCGCCGCTCCTGCACCAAGATGTGGCGGCGATGATCGGCAAAAAGCTAAGTGATCGACGGATGGCCCTCGGGCTGGAAATAGCGGATGTCTCCCGTTTGTCCGGGATGACGCCCCGTCAGATCACGGCTATCGAAAGATCAGACTACCAGTACTTCAACAGCGAACTCGAACTGGCGCGACTGTTGAAGCTGTATGCCAAGAAACTTGATCTCGACCTCCTCGATCAAGACCTGGGCTGGCTGCAACCTCGCCCCGAGGCTGCAGCGCCAGCCGAACGTGAAGTCCTGATCCCCGCTTTCCTGCTCAAGCGAGCCGGCGAGAATTAAGCCGGCGACCAAGGTCTGTGGCCAGATCTTGCCTGCTAGATATTGCTCAAACTTTCCGTATTTCATCATCCCTATAATTCCTGCAGGCACCCGGCCCGGAGGAATTCATGTCATTGGCAATCCCGAGCATGATCGCCCGGCAGCCAGCGAGGCTGGCCTTCTGGGTCGCCATCGCCATCGTGCTGGCCTATCTGGTGCAGGACTTTGCATTGGGCGGGAATGCCTACAAGCAGGGCGACTGGCTGATCAACATTGACCAGGTCGTCGTGCGGCGAGGCATCCTCGGCTCTGCCTTCATCGCTGCCGCCGATTTCCTGCATCTCGATCTGCTGCTGCTGGTCGTGCTGGTGCAGGCGGGCCTGCTGCTCTTGTTCGCGGCTTGCCTGTGGCGAGTGATCAGCAAGCTGGGCGAGCATGCCGAGCATGCGCTTTACTGGCTGCTGATCTTTTCCCCGACCTTCGTCATCCTGTTCTGGGCCAATGATCCGCAGGGCAGCCTGCGCAAGGAAATTCTGGTCTATGCCGCGTTCGGCCTGATCTTGTATGCACTGGCGAACCGGGCGGGCGCTGCCGATGCGGCTGGCAGCCCACGCTGGCCGTGGGCGGGGGCGGTCGCCTTGTTTGCCGCCGGGATGATCGCGCATGAGGCCAACCTGCTGTTCCTGCCGGCCTTTGCCTGGCTGTTGTACCGAAGCGCTCGCGCGGGCCTGGTGCCATGGCGCGAGCTGGCCCTGACGCTGGCCCTGCTGCTTGCCGTTGCCGCCTTGTCGGCCGGGTTCTTCCTGTTGCATGTGAGCCTGACGGATGCCGGCCCCGTCTGCGCACCGCTGCTCGCGCGCGGATTGAGCGCAGGTTTTTGCGACGGCGCAATCCGCTGGGTCACGCGCGATCTCAGCTACGCGATGCGCGTCACTGCCGGGAACTGGTCAGCAGCGAGCTGGGGTTTCTGGCTGATTTACGGCTGGGCCAGTGCCCTGGTCCTGTGGTTCAGCCTGCACTTCGTGCAGCGCCGGCGACTGCTGCTGATGTATGGCCTGACTGCGCTCCCTTTCCTGCCGCTGTTCCATGTCGCGCTGGACTGGGGACGCTGGATGAATTTCCACATCAGCAGCTGGATCTTCCTGGTGCTGGCCGACTATCTGCTCGGGCGCCTGCAGCAGTCCCGGCCCTGCAACGACCGGCATTTGTTCGTGCTGCTGTTCAGCTTTGCCGCCTGGGCCCCCAGTCACATGACCTACCTGGTCTTGCCGCGCGCCCTCATCGTGCTCGCCGGCGTGTTCCTGCTGCTCCGTTTGCTCGACATCGGCCTGCTTGGTTGGCACAGGCTGGCGGGGCGCAAGTCACTGGCATCGCCCAACCTGCCCGATATCGAAAAAACCTGAACACGGCGGCAGCTTGCGCTCTCGGGCCTTTGGTCAGGGATTTCGCTGTCAGGCCCTGCGCTGTCAGGCCTTGCGCATGACCGAGGCCAGTTCGTGATGGCCTCTGTCCTCCAGCGCACCGGCGGCGCCAAGGCGGTCCGTCGTTTCGCGGTTTTGCCCCAGCTTGGATTTGGCGACGATACGGTTGACCTCAATCTCGACGCCGACGACGGCCTTCAACATCATTGCCATGTAATCCGGCGGCGCATCGGCCATGCGCCAGGCTTGCTCGCCCTCGGCCCTGGTTTCATGGGTACGTGTCAAGCGACCAAGCACGGCGCGCAGGAATTTTTCATCGTGCACGAAGCGAATGCGGCCATACAGGTTCACTACCCGGTAATTCCAGGTAGGCACATGCCGGTGGGTTTCTTTCTTGCTCGGATACCAGTTGGGCGAGATATAGGCATCGGCGGCACGGAACACGACCAGTACCTCACTGCCATCGGCAATGTCCTGCCATAGCGGATTGGCGCGCGCGACATGGGCCTGCAACAAACCGCGGTCTTCATCCAGCGCCGCCAGGTCGAAAGGCAGCTGATTGGCGTCCAGACCCTGCGCACCATTCGTCACCAGCGTGCCCAGCGGATGGGTCTCGATGAGGTGACGGATCTCGGCGGTGCGTGTTTCGGCAAAATGTGAGGGCAGGTACATGGCATCCGTATCGGCAACGGGAGCAGGGTGGGCATGCCGGTCGGCGCCGGCGGGCCCGGTCAAAGCGCTTGAACTGGCTAAACCGTTTTAACCATTGAGGCCGATCATACGAACAAGCGCGCGGATGTTCAACCGGGTGTTGTGGCAGATCGGGCAGATATTTCGACGGCGGCCGTCGAGATGATCTTTATGCGTAGTCCTTCAGCACGGTTCGGGAGGTTTCAAATGACGAAGCCTCTGGCATTAAATGCCTGAACATCTGCTGCACCCGCATCAGGCGCTCATCGTGTTGCGGCGCGTCGTCACTGGTGTCGTTGATGCAGAAAAACGGCACGCCGCCAAATTTCGCCTCTAGCTGGTCGAGCTTGTCGTCCAGGTCCGTGTCGCCGGTGCCGATATGCAGAGGATTGAAGACGATGGGGTCGGCATAGCCCTGATGCACCATCCAGCGCGGCACGAAATCGGGCACGATGGGCGGGATGCGCCAGGAGCGGAACGTCGTCGAGCGCACGCCGGCAAACAGCTCCGGCGCCAGATGTTCAAGCTCGAACATCAGGCTTTTCAGCATGGGTCGCGGTGCATGGGTAAAGACGCGCGCTTCGTGCTGATAGCCCTGATAGGCGTTCGACAGCCAGTCCCGCGACAACAGGGAAGCATTGACCAAGGCGGTTTCGGTGGGCTGGATGCCGCTGAAATCGGGCAATTCATTATCTTCGAAGAAGACCTTGAGTCGCTGCCCGAACCACCAATCGGTATCGACCGGCGCGCCGAAGAACACATCATCATTCAGGTAGATGAAGCGTTCGGACAGGTTCGGAATATGGTGCAGGTAAGACTCGATGTGCCCGGAGTCATAGACGCCGCCCGGGTTATCTGGCATCAGCTCGGTGTGATCGATCACGGTCAGGCGCGGCCCGGTCTGCAGCCAGGACGGTGTTTGCCCGTCGGTGACCAGATAGATGTGGCCATGCCCGGGGAAAAATCGCTCCAGGCAGCGCAAATTGAAACGCAGCTCGCCATTGTCGCGGTAACGCCCGGCGGTATTGCCATGAACGGCGAGGTCGGCATGGTGCCGCTGCTGCCAGTCGCGATACGACTGGCGCCGCTTGTGTTGCCAATGTTCGTCGGCGCCGTTGACCCACAGGTAAACGACATCGACGTCGGAAGACGGATTCAAATTCAGCACATCCCTGGTGTTTGATCGGCGCGTGTCATTTGCCCGGCGCGCGATCGTAAAGCGCCCCCAAGCTCGCTACGGGGGCTCAGGCCGGTTGAGTCAATTCCCGAAAGAGGAAATCAGTTCCATCGGCAGAATAACAAATCAGGCTTTTCGAGCAAGTACTGTCCCGCTGCGCCTGCGGCGGGAAAATTCCAATAAAAAAGCCGTTGATCCTCAATGGAATCAACGGCTTGCAATATTTTGGTGGTGATAGGTGGATTTGAACCACCGACCCCAGCATTATGAGTGCTGTGCTCTAACCAACTGAGCTATATCACCACGAAGCCCGAAATTATGAAGTGCGCGGTGCATGCTGTCAACCCAGCTTTTCTTGTGCTTTTGCCAGCACCCGGGCAGCGGCGTCGGGGGCGAGGCAATCGATGACGATGCGGTCATCCATGCTGCGCAGCCAGGTCAGCTGGCGCTTGGCCAGCTGGCGGGTGGCGGCGATGCCTTTCTCGCGCAGGCTCGCGAAGTCGTCAGCGCCGTCCAGGTATTCCCAGGCCTGTCGGTAGCCCACGCAGCGCATGGAGGGCAATCCGGCGTGCAGGTCGCCGCGCGCGCGCAGGGCCTTCACTTCATCCAGCAGGCCGGGACGGGCGGCCAGCATCGCATCGAAGCGCTGCGCGATGCGCTGGTGGAGCACGCTGCGATCCGAGGGTTCCAGCGCGATCGGCAGCAGCTCGAATGGCAGTGTCGGCGGTGCCGCTTTGGCCAGCAGCGAAGACATCGGCTGACCAGTCAGCAGGTAAATTTCCATCGCGCGCTGTATGCGCTGGGTGTCGGTCGGTTTCAGGCGCGCCGCCGTTGGCGCATCGACAGCGGCCAGCCGCTGATGCAGCGCCGGCACGCCGTGGCGGGCGATCTCCATGTCGATCTGCGCGCGCAACGCCGGGTCGGCCTGCGGCAGCTCATCGAGGCCATCGCGCAAGCCCTTGAAGTACAGCATCGTGCCGCCAACCAGCAAGGGCAGCTTGCCGCGCGCCCGGATCTCGCCCGCAAGCCGGATCGCATCGTCGCGAAACTGTCTGACCGAATACGATTGGGTCGGGTCCAGCGTATCGATCAGGTGGTGCGGCACGGCCGCCAGCTCGTCGGCGGTCGGCTTGGCGGTGCCGATGTCCATCCCGCGATAGACCAGCGCGGAATCGACCGAGATGATTTCGCAGGGCAGCGTCTGTGCGATCGACAGCGCAGCGGCCGTCTTGCCCGAGGCAGTCGGCCCCATGATCGCGATGGCCAGCGGCTGCAAGCGGCTCATCCGGGCACGGCCCGCTTGGCGATCAGCCGCACCGATGCGAAATTCAGGGCGCCGAGCACGCAGGCCAGGATCGCCAGCGGGTACAGCGTGCCATCGTGGGTCGCGCCGACGATGCTGCCGACGACAAAGGCAAAGGCCATCATGATGGCGCCCATCAGCCCGGCCGCCGTGCCGGCCTGCCGGGCAAACGGTGCCACGGCGCCCGATTGCGTGACCGGGAAGTTGATGCCATGGGCCACCATCGCCAGGAACATCGCCAGCACCACCATCGCCCAGTGCCACAGGCCCATGAGGGTGGCCACCAGGAAGTACACACCGGCCACCAGCGACACCGTGGTGCCGATGCGCAGCGCCTGTTCACCGCTGATGCTTTTCAACAGCCGGCGGCAGATCAGGGTGCCTGTCATGTAGCCGGAGACGCCGGCGCCAAAACAGAAACCGAACCATTGCGTCGGCACGCCCAACACCCGGATCAGCACGAAGCTCGAGCCGGAAATGAACAGGAAAATCCCGCCATACGACAGCGCGCCCGGCATCACGTGCAGCCAGAATTCGCGCGAGCCCAGTACCAGCCGGTAGTTGCCCATCAGCCCGCGCAGGTTGGTCGCCAGCGGGTTCTTGTGTTCATTGGTCTCCGGCAGGCGCAGGATGCAGGCGGCCATCACGCAGGCAGAGAAGGTGCCGAGGGCGACGAAGGCCGAGCGCCAGCCAAAGCTCACCTGCAGCCAGGAGCCGAGGATGGGGCCGATGATGGGGGCGAGCGAAATCCAGGTGCTGGCGCGGGCGATGACACGTGCGCTGTGTTCCGGCGCATAGGCATCGCGCACGATGGCGCGCGCAATCATCACCGCCGCGCAGCAACCGAGCGCCTGCAGGAAGCGGGCGGCGATCAGCAGCTCGATCGATTGCGACACGGCGCACAGGGCGCTGGCCGCGACATACAGGCCAAGGCCGGTCAATAACACCGGGCGGCGGCCGTAGCGATCCGACAGCGGGCCGACCAGCAATTGCGCGCTGCCGAAACCGATCACGAACAGGGTCAGCGTCAGCTGCACCGTGGCCACCGGTACGGCGAACACGGTCGACAGGCTGGGCAGCGACGCCAGGTAGAGGTCGGTGGACAAGGGCTGCATCATCAGCATCGCCGTCACCAGCACGAGGATGGGTGCGTGGCCGAATTGCGAATGCGGGGCGTGATTCATGTCGGGACTGGCCTGGGATCGGGTCGGGCGCAAGCTTACTGGCCGCGCAGGAACAGCTTGTCCAGCTCGGAGAGCGCCAGCTGCACCCAGGTCGGCCGCCCGTGGTTGCACTGGTCGGAACGCTCGGTCGCTTCCATCTGGCGCAGCAAGGCATTCATTTCGGGCAGGGTCAGCAGGCGGTGCGCGCGCACCGCGGTGTGGCAGGCCAGTGTGCCCAGCATTTCATTGCGGCGCTCGAGCAGCACGCGCGAGCCGCCGAACTCGCGCACATCGCGCAGCACGTCGCGCGCCAGTGCCTGCGCGTCGCTGTTTTTCAGCAGCGCCGGAATCGCGCGCACGGCGAGCGTGGTCGGCGACATGACGGCGATGTCGAAACCGAGCGCGGCCAGCACTTCGCCATTTTCTTCGACCGTGCCGACCTCGACCGCGTCGGCATGGAAGGTGACCGGGATCAGCAGCGGCTGCAGCTGCACCGCATCGGTATCGAGCGCCTGCTTGAATTGTTCATACAGGATGCGCTCGTGCGCCGCATGCATGTCCACCAGCACCAGTCCGGCGCGGTTTTGCGCGAGCACGAAGATGCCATGCAGCTGGGCCAGCGCGAAGCCAAGCGGGTTTTCGTCGGTCGCATCGAAGCTGGCCGTACCCGTGCCAGCGCGCGCCGGGAACAGCGCAGACAGCGGGCCGGGCTGGCCAGTCGGGTTGCCCGCCGTCTGGCCTGGCATCTCGCCTGTCGTCTGGCCATAACCTTGCCCGGCTGCCGGCGCGCCTGGCCGGGATGGATCACGGCCCAGGGCGTCGGCAAACAGGGTGCCGTACAAGACCGGGTCTTGCCCCACCGCCAGTGTGGTCTGGTGGCGCGGCATGTTCATCCAGGGCAGCGAGCCGCCCGTCGCTGGTGTGGCGGCCGGCATCCCCGGCTGCGCCGGCGACGCGCCCTGCGCACTGGCCGAGGTCCTGGCCAGCGCGCGGCTGACGGCGTGGAACACGAACTGGTGCACTGCGCGGCTGTCACGGAAGCGCACCTCGATCTTCGACGGATGCACATTCACGTCCACCAGCGCCGGGTCGAGGTCGAGTTGCAGCACATAGGAAGGGAAACGGTCGCCATGCAGCACGTCCTGATAGGCCGCGCGCACGGCATGGGTGAGCAGCTTGTCGCGCACGAAGCGGCCGTTGACATAGAAATACTGCGAATCGGCGCGCCCGCGCGCCGCAGTCGGCAGCCCCGCATAGCCGCGAATGCGCAATGGGCCCGCAGCCTCTTCCAGCGCCAGCCGGGCTTGGGCGAATTCGTCGCCGAGGATCTGGCCGCTGCGCTGTTCCAGCGATGCTTCCTGCCAGTGTTCGGTGGTCTTGCCGTTGTGGGTGACGGTGAAGCGCACATCGGGCCGCGCCAGCGCCAGCCGGCGCACGACTTCGACGCAGTGGCCGTATTCGGTTTGCTCGGATTTCAGGAATTTGCGGCGTGCCGGCGTGTTGAAGTACAGGTCTTGCACATCGACCAGGCTGCCCTGGCCGCCGGACGCCGGCGCCACGGCCTGCGGATGTTGCCCGTCGATCTGCCACGCATGGGCTTCGCTGTCGGTGCGCGAGGTCAGCGTCAGCTGCGCCACCGAGGCAATCGAGGCCAGCGCCTCGCCGCGAAAGCCCAGCGTGCTCACGTTTTCGAGATCGGTCAGGTTGGCGATCTTGGAGGTGGCATGGCGCGCCAGTGCCAGCGGCATCTGCGCCGGCGGGATGCCGCAGCCATTGTCGGCAATCGCGATGCGCTTCACGCCGCCTGCTTCGAGCCTGACGGTCAGCTGGGTCGCGCCGGCGTCCAGCGCGTTTTCGAGCAATTCCTTGACGACGGCAGACGGCCGTTCGATCACCTCGCCGGCTGCGATCTGGGAGATCAGCTGGTCGGGCAAGGGGCGGATGATGCGCTCGGCGCGGGCTGCAAGGTTCATCACGCGATTATACCGAGCGAAACATCCGGCTTTTCCGCATGAGGCGCGGACGGGCTGCGTGTATCATCCGATCTTTCTTGCATACCGGTTGCCGCTGGCCAGCACCGCGTAGCCCCGATTCGTTTCATTGCCCTGTTTCGCCGCCCGGGATTGCTGCCATGGATTTCTCACAATTGCTCGACCTGATACTGCATGTCGACAAATCGCTCGACAGCCTGCTGGCCATTCACGGCTCGCTGGTGTACGCGGTGCTGTTCGCCATCGTCTTCGCCGAGACCGGCCTGGTGGCTTTCCCTTTCCTGCCCGGCGACACCCTGCTGTTCATGGGCGGCGCGGTCTGCGCGAACGGCGCGATGAATGTGTGGCTGCTGATGGCGATCCTGGTGCTGGCCGCAGTCTCCGGCAATACGGTGAATTACCTGATCGGCCGCGCCATCGGTGCGCGCGCTTTCACGCACAACTATCGCTGGCTGGACCGTTCGGCGCTGGAAAAGACGCATGCCTTCTTTGAAAAGCATGGCGGCAAGACCATCGTGCTGGCGCGCTGGCTGCCGGTGATCCGTACCTTCGCCCCTTTCGTCGCCGGGGTGTCCGACATGGGCATGGCCCGTTTCCAGCTGTTCAATATCTCGGGCGCGCTGGCCTGGGTCATCGGCTTGGTGGCGGCCGGCTATTTCTTCGGCAATATTCCTGTCATCCGCGACCACCTGAATATCATCGTGCTGGTCGGTTTTGCGGCAGCGGCCGGGCCGGTGGCGGCGGCCGCCCTCTGGCGTTTCGGCAGGAAGCTGATTGCCCGCTCGCGTGCCGGCAAGGGCGCGGCCTGAGGCTTGGGCGTTGGAGAGTGAAGCCTGGAGCCTGAAGCCTGCGCTTCAGGTCAGGCGGCCGCGGTTCAGCGTCGGGTGCTTGTGCACGTATTTGCGGATGCCGCGCATTAGCGCGTCTGCCATCTGGTCCTGGTAATTCTCATCGGTCAGCTTGGCTTCTTCTTCCGGGTTGGAGATGAAGGCCGTCTCGACTAGGATGCTGGGAATGTCCGGCGCCTTCAATACCGCAAAGCCGGCCTGTTCGACTTGCCCTTTGTGCAGCTTGTTGATCGAGCCGATCTCGCCCAGCACGGACTTGGCCAGCTTCAGGCTGTCATTGATCTGCGCCGTGGTCGACAAGTCCAGCAGCACGCTGGCCAGTTGCTGGTTCTTGCTGCGGATATTGATGCCGCCGATCAGGTCGGCCGCATTTTCCTTGTTCGCCAGCCAGCGCGCCGCCGTCGAGCTGGCGCCTTTCTCCGAGAGCGCAAAGACCGACGAGCCGCGCGCCGTCGGCTCGATGAAGGCATCCGCATGGATGGAGACGAACAGGTCGGCCTGCACCTTGCGCGCCTTTTGCACGCGCACATTGAGCGGCACGAAATAGTCGCCGTCGCGGGTCAGCAGCACG
>JACCDT011050897.1_pt1 | contig 11774 bp, 8 predicted proteins | sample 7446291 | NCBI WGS metagenome assembly JACCDT01 (sample SAMN15323446, study PRJNA562643) | freshwater metagenome | isolation source: river surface water | place: USA:Blue River Watershed | collected 2017-08-17 | reverse complement strand
TTATTTTCCGTTCATGAAAGAACAATGAATTTGGTGAAGACTTAATTTATTCAGCAATGATTTGAATTTCGTCGATGCTGTCTCCTTGTCTGATGTCATCAATCACATCTAACCCTTCGGTAACTTTTCCAAAAACCGTATGATTGCGGTCGAGGTTTGCGGTATTGTTTCTTGAATGACAAACAAAAAACTGAGAACCACCTGTATTTCTTCCGGCATGTGCCATTGATAAAACACCGCGGTCATGGAATTGATTTTCTCCGTTCAATTCACAATCGATTTGATAACCTGGACCACCTGTGCCTGGCATCCCTGAAGCACCTTCACGCGTGTTTGGGCAACCGCCTTGAATCACGAAGTCAGGTAAAACACGGTGCCATTTTAGACCGTTATAAAAACCATCATTGGCTAATTTTACAAAGTTGGCCACCGTATTTGGCGCATCGTTTTCAAAGAAGCTCACGTGCATGTCTCCTTTGTTTGTTTTGATAATTGCTTTCATCTTTTAATTTTTTGCAAAGTTAAGGTGATTTTTGTGCTTTTCTTGTTGAAAACTCAGTTGATAAAGCACTTTTTGTAAAGGTCGTGAGCGCTGAAGTGAATGTTAAATTTGTAATGAAGCAAACCAAAACCAAGATGTTCAGTTCATTTACCAAGAAAAAATTGACCGACAACCAAGTTGCCAACGTTTTTATAAATGGCATCTTTGATAGCGTTGATAAAGGTTTTGCCGAAGTTGCTGCCATGATCAACGAAGACAGCGCTTTTGTAGTTTCACCAAATATTGCCCCTTCAGACAGCGCTCATTTTGGACTCATCATTGTTGTTGGCAATCTTTCCTTCTTAGAAAGTACTTTTGAACCAGATCAGGCTGCAAGAGTAGAACAACTTATTTTTGAAAAATTAGCACGCGTTTATGAAATGGAAATCTATGCGTTTCAACAAATGATCCGCGATTACCAAAGTTTCATCATGCGTGTGAATCATCCTTCGAAAAACTGGATTTACGGCATGTCAAAAGCCATTTTTCATAAGTACGAGCTCTATGAATACCAAGACGACTACTTCAAAAAAATGCAGGCACCCAACCCCCTTTTCCTCAAAAGAATGGATGAAATTGTTTCCAACTTCGTTTGGGACTGGGATGCCTTTTTCAAGAAATTCAGACTCTAAACAAGCACCGATTTACACCGGTAACTCTTCACTTTCGTGAATGGGTTTTCTAAACACTATCTTGCCGTCAAACATATCCATTACTACATTTTTGGACTTGTCTATATTTTGCGCCAGCAGTGCTTTTGATAATTCATTCAGTACTTGTTTTTGAATCACGCGCTTCACAGGACGTGCACCAAAGAACGGATCATAACCCAATTCCAGTATATGGTCAAAGGCATCGGGTGTGAGCACCAACTGAATGCCCATCTCCTTGAGTTTTAACTTTAAGGCATCGAGCTGCAACTGAACAATTTGCGCCACATTGGTGCGTGTCAAAGGCAAGAATAATATTTGCTCATCGATACGATTGAGAAACTCTGGGCGAATATTTTGCTTTAATAAATCTAAAACCTCCACCTTAGTTCTTTCTGCAATTTCAGGGAAATCTTGTTCTTTAGCTTTTTCGAAACGCTCGTGAATCAAGGACGAACCGAGATTTGAAGTCATGATGATCAAGGTGTTTTTGAAATTCACCAAACGTCCTTTGTTGTCCGTGAGCCTACCATCATCTAGTACTTGTAATAAAATGTTAAAGACATCCGGATGCGCTTTTTCTATTTCGTCGAGCAAAACAATGGAATAAGGCTTACGTCTGACTGCTTCTGTGAGTTGCCCACCTTCTTCGTAGCCAACATATCCCGGAGGCGCACCAACCAAGCGGCTTACCGTATGCTTTTCTTGATATTCACTCATGTCGATTCGCGTCAGGGCGTTTTCGTCATTGAACAAGTAGGCAGCTAAGGCCTTCGCTAATTCGGTTTTTCCGACACCAGTGGTTCCTAAAAAGATAAAAGATCCAATCGGGCGCTTGGCATCTTGCAAACCTGCACGGCTTCTACGAATGGCATCTGAGAGTGCAATTATGGCTTCCTCCTGCCCTACTACACGCTGGTGCAGTTCTTCTTCCAAGCGCAAGAGTTTATTGAGCTCGCTTTCCAACATTTTACTTACAGGAATACCCGTCCATTTGGCAACAACATCTGCGATTTCCTCCACATCGACCTCTTCTTTGATCATGCGGTGTTCGCCTTCCATTTGCTCCTGAGCCACTTTCATGGCTTCTAGCTTACGTTCCTCTTCTTTGATTTTACCGTAGCGCAATTCGGCTACTTTACCGTAATCGCCATTGCGTTCAGCAACATCGGCTTCAAATTTCAAGGACTCAATTACTTCTTTGGTTTTCTGCAGGCCGTCAATAATTTCTCTTTCGGCTTGCCAACGTGTTTGCAAGGTCAATTTTTGAGCATTGAGCTCAGCAAGCTCTTTTTCAACCACTTCCATCCGTTTGTTGTCATTTTCCCGAAGAATGGCGGCTTTTTCAATTTCTAGTTGCATGATTTTGCGTTCCACTTCATCTAATTCTTCAGGTTTTGAATTGATTTCCATGCGCAATTTTGAAGCGGCTTCGTCGATCAGATCAATCGCTTTATCTGGCAAATGTCTTTCTGTAATATAGCGCTGTGATAATTCTACAGCGGCAATGATTGCGGCATCTTTGATGAGTACTTTGTGGTGATTTTCATATTTTTCTTTGATGCCCCGAAGTATCGAAATCGCATCTTCAATGCTTGGCTCATCGACCAAAACGGTTTGGAAACGACGCACCAATGCTTTGTCTTTCTCGAAGTATTTTTGATACTCATTGAGTGTTGTTGCGCCAACAGCCCTAAGTTCACCTCGTGCCAATGCAGGCTTCAAAATATTGGCTGCATCCATGGCTCCATCTCCTCCGCCAGCTCCTACCAATGTATGAATCTCATCTATAAATAAAATGATTTCCCCTTCCGCTGATATTACTTCTTTAACAACCGATTTTAGCCGCTCTTCGAATTCACCTTTGTACATGGCACCAGCAATGAGGGACCCCATATCCAAGGAATAGACCGTTTTGGTCTTTAAATTTTCTGGGACATCACCATTGATAATTCGGTGTGCTAAGCCCTCAGCAATCGCGGTTTTCCCGACACCCGGCTCACCGATCAGTATTGGATTGTTTTTTGTGCGTCGGGTAAGGATTTGTAAAACCCTTCTGATTTCGTCATCGCGACCTATCACAGGATCGAGTTTTCCTGCTTCTGCTAAGGCATTCAGGTTTTTTGCAAATTTCTCTAGTGATTGATAATTGGCATCTTGATTGGGTGCCGATGTATTTGCTCCGTTTCTAAGTTCCATAATTTGTTGTTTTAAAATGTTTGTTTTGAGTGATTGATCTTAAGGCTGCTTGCTAATCGATCTTCACGATAAACAATTGCTCAAAGCTCAATCCAAAGCAATTTTTCACGCCATTATTTCCGATAAACACTTGAATTCGTGTCAAAATAGCAGGTTGGTGCCCAATTTTATAAAAAGTAACCTGACAATGTAACCATTTTAGGGAGGTGCCCGTTTGAGACAAACATGAGACTAGCTGTACTGCTCTTATTTTCAAACTTCATTGTACTTTGTGCGAAGGCCAATACTGAGCCTCCGCAAAAGAGAGTCAATAAGGTTCAAGTAAAGGAAGGACAAACTGCCTACTCGATTGCAAAAGAACAGGGTTTAACGCTCAGACAACTCCATAGCTATAACAATTTTGATCCCAAGGCAGATTTCTTGGTTACCGGAAGCTGGGTATATCTGCAAAAAAACGGTGTCTCAAAAGGCACTTCTCCGGACAAACAACGCGATTAAAGGAGAATAAAATATTCCTGCATTCAGCCGCATGGGGCTTGCAGGGATTGTTTGTTGTTTGTTTGAAAGTCCCGCCTCGTGCGGGACTTTTATTTAATACAAATTTCAGTTCCTTTTTGTATTTTCGTAGCCATGCGAAAAATTTGCGTTTTGTTTCTTTTTGCATTGGCCCTCCAAAATAAGGCTTGGAGCCATGAATTTTACTTCGCATATGCAGAAGTGGCTTATAACGAACTTGCCCAACGTTTTGAAGGCACCGTTATTTTCACCACCCACGACCTCGAAAAAGCCCTTGACCCAAGAGGCTCACTCATCGGAAAGCTAGAACAATCTGATGAAAGCTCACCGATCAGAGCACAGCTTGAAAAGTACATCAACCAACACTTAAGCATTCGATACGGTTGTGCACTAGATTCTAATGCTTTTGATGCCTTTTGCACAACTCAGTTTAGTTTAGAAGGCATCTCACCACAACTCAATGGCACCATTGAGTGTTTTGTATCTGCACCCGTGACACTCATTTATTTGCCAGCAAGCTTAGGTTTACCTTATACCAATACCTTAAATGTCCACTTTGATGCTTTGTTCGATACTTTTTCAGGACAACAAAATAAGCTCACCCTCATTTACAGAAATCAAAAAGAAACCCTGAATTTTATTCCGGGAAAAGAAATTCAAAATATACCCTTGAAACCATGAAATACAGTTTACTCAGCCTTTCATTAGTACTCAGCACCATGGCTTTTTCACAAGCCAAATTTGCACAACTCGATCAAGAATTACCAACCGCGAATTCTTACCGAACTGCATCAGGAGCGCCTGGCCATGCTTATTATCAGCAAAAAGCCGATTACAAAATGAACTTGGTTCTCGACGACGCCAAGCAGCGTCTCGATGGTTTTGAAACCATTACTTACACCAATAATTCACCAGATAGGCTTGATTATTTGTGGCTACAACTCGATCAGAACATCTATGACGAGAACTCGGACACGAAGTTGATTGAAGTGGAGAAAATGGAAAACTTTAAGAGTGTGGGCGATTTACGCAAACGTGATTTCAAATACGACGGCGGTTTTAAAATTGAGCAAATCACGAGCACTAGTGGTCAAAAACTTAGTTATTTCATCAATAAGACCATGTTGCGCATTGACCTTTCCAAGCCTTTGCTTCCTGGTCAAAGCATTTCTTTTCAAATTAAGTGGTGGTACAACATCAATGACCGCATGCAAGTGGGCGGTAGATCGGGCTACGAATACTTTGAAACGGATCAAAACTACCTTTATACCATTGCTCAATTCTTTCCACGCATGTGTGTCTACAATGACGTAACAGGCTGGCAAAACAAGCAATTCTTAGGACGTGGAGAATTTACCTTGCCTTTTGGTGACTACGAAGTTTCCTTGACCGTACCTGCTGATCACATTGTTGCAGCAACAGGCGAGTGTCAGAATTATGCCAGCATCTTGACACCTGAGCAACGCAAGCGCTATGAACAAGCCAAAAAATCAAATAGCCCTGTTTTAATTGTAACGCAAGCCGAAGCAGAGGCTGCTGAAAAAAATAAAAGTTCCCAAACCAAAACTTGGGTTTACAAAGCACAAAATGTGCGTGACTTCGCTTTTGCCACCTCAAGAAAATTTATTTGGGATGCCCAAAACCAAACGGTGGGTTCAAAAAATGTACTTTGCATGAGCTATTACCCGAAAGAAGGTAATCCACTTTGGGAGCGTTATTCTACAAAATTGGTGGCGCACACCATCAAAACTTATTCTAAATACACCATCGATTATCCGTATCCGGTTGCCATCTCAGTTCACTCCAAATGGATTGGCATGGAATACCCAATGATTTGCTTTAACGGCGGCAGACCAGAGGCAGACGGCACCTATTCAGAAGGAGAAAAATATGGCATGTGGGGTGTAATTATCCACGAAGTTGGGCACAATTTCTTCCCGATGATCATCAATTCAGATGAGCGCCAATGGACCTGGATGGATGAAGGTCTCAACACTTTCGTGCAATACCTCACCGAACAAGAATGGGAACGCGGTTACCCTTCACGTCGTGGGCCAGCCTACCTCATTGCCGATTACATGCGCGGTGACAAATCGGGTATTTCTCCGATCATGACCAACTCAGAATCCATCAAACAATTTGGAAATAACGCCTACGGAAAACCTGCAACCGCATTAAACATCCTGCGCGAAACAATTATGGGCCGAGAATTATTTGACTACGCCTTCAAAACGTATTGCGAACGCTGGGCCTTCAAACACCCTACCCCAGCAGACTTCTTCCGCACCATGGAAGACGCTTCAGCCGTTGACCTCGATTGGTTCTGGCGCGCTTGGTTTTATTCCACAGACAACGTAGATATCGCACTTACCGACGTCAAATGGTTTCAATTAAATACCCAAAACCCAGCGCTTGAAAAAGCCTTCCTTCAAAATAAAGACGCACAAAAAGACGCCTTTATAGGAGACACGCGCAATAAAACCGCCATTACCACAACGGTCAATGAAAAAGATGCTAACATCGATGACTTCTATGCCAAACGAGATTTATATAAAGTAGATGCCCTCGATGAAAAAGCATATCAGTCTTTCTTGAGTAAAACCAGCCCTGAAGACCTCGCATATTTGAATGCAGGCAAACAACTTTACGAACTCAGCTTTGAGAATATAGGTGGGATCGTGATGCCACTGATCATCGAAGCCACCTTTGCTGATGGCAGCACCAAGGTTGAACGCATCCCGGCAGAAATCTGGCGCATTGAAGAGCAAAAAGTGAGCAAAGTATTTATCTATGACAAAGAGGTGGTTTCATTCAGACTAGACCCTTTCTTAGAAACCGCCGACACCGACCTCGATAACAATACTTGGCCGCGTCAGTTGCAACCAACTCGTTATCAACTCTATAAGCAAGAGCAAACCAGAGAGAACCCGATGCAACGCCAACAGCGCTTGGAGCAAATGCAACGCGGGAATTAAGCGCTTTTACAATTTCTGAAAGGCAACGAGCTCCTGTTTTTCTGCAGATTTGAGCAGGTAATAATAAGTTCCTGTGGCCAGTTTTTGCAAATTGAAGCTGAGTATTTGCTGCCCAGCTCCTAAATAAGCGTCGTGAATTTTCGCTTCTACTTTTCCTTGTGGGTTCACAATAAAAATTTCATAGTGTGCACCCACGCTCCAAAATTTGAGTTGCTGTATGCCTACACTAGGATTTGGGAACGCGAGCGCTTTAATGCCTTGGTTTGTGCTTTCAATGCTTTCAACTGCGCTAGTACAACCCTGTAAAAGGTCTAAATATTGAATGTTTTGTTCAAATAAGCTTTGAATAATATTTGAGTCCACTTCAAACCAGTCTTTGAGCAAACTCGCGTAAACATCTCTAAAATCAATTTGCATCGGCAAACCTGCTTGGTTATTGACCTGATCAGGAATTTGCGGATTAGCGCCTACAATACCAGTACTGATACAAGCACCAAATAAAAACAACGGGGCTGCATCTCCGTGGTCAGTACCTAAACTCCCATTACTAGCAATCTGACGACCAAACTCAGAAAAGGTCATGCCAGCAACGCGCTGTTCAAGGCCTAATAATTGTAAGTCGTGTTGAAACGCACGGATGGCATCTGACAAGCGCTGCAACAAAATTGCATGTGCTCCTTCACTGACATCATTGGCATCAACTTGAGCATCATGGGTGTCAAAACCATTGATATTTAGAATGTAAACTTTTGTTTTCAAACCGCCTGAAATCATTTGGGCGATGTACTTTAATTGTACGGCCAACGGGTTTTGCGGATCATATAGATTTGACAAAGAATTTCCGGCAACAGCAGCACTATTGATTTGCTGCCCGTATTCGTTGGTCTGATTGATCAAGGTAGAAATGTACTCAATTTGTGAACCATAATAAGTCCCATCATTGACGACCGGAGTTAAGGGCAAAACCGAGCTGCTAAATGGATCATTTACGGCATGGCTAAAATTGCCGACCAAGCCTTGACAGGTTGCCGAAACTTCTGAACCCATGGAGATAGCAAAAGGATCCGGGTAATCTACATTAGGATATGCCTCCGGGAAGTTTGGATACGTCGCATCAAAATATCGCCCCAACCATCCACTGGTCTGATTGATATCCAAAGCACCGGTAGTCCAGATATCGGTAGACCTAAAGTGTGAGCGATTTGGTTCTGGATAGCCCACGTTTTGCAGCACTGATAATTTCCCTTCGTTGAAAAGTGTTTGAAGACCCGTCATTTTCGGATGCAAACCTACATCGGTCGTTAAAGGCAAAATACTCGATTCTGGAACCAAAATATTGGCGCGCTGTATGACTAACTCGGCATATTGATCTCGGGGGAAAACCATGTTTAGACCATCGTTACCACCGTTCATTCGAATGAGCACAAGCACCTTGTCTTCAGCACTTTTGGGCACTTCAAATAAATGCTTCGCAACAGCCTGCATGGAAAATCCATTTTGCACGAATGGCAAGGAAATACTAGCCAAGGCACCTTTTTTGAGGAAACTTCTTCTTTTCATTAGTAGACATGGAATTGAGGCATTCTGAATAAAGTATTGAGAACAGCTTTCACTTTCTGAATGACTGGTAAAGAAAAAACTGGGTTGGTTGGGTCTGATAAATACTCGTTGTACTGAAGCGTCCATTCAAAATCTGGCAAGCCACCCGTAAGTAAACTTTTTAAATAAAGTTGATCTGCGGCGTCTATTGGCTTAGGGCAAAATACCAAACAAAGATCTGCAATGACCTGAGGGGCTGAATTGGGATTTGATAAACCATTGAGTAAACCCAAAAAATTCAAAGAAAAATTTTGCCCGTTCATGGTCAAGCCATTGGTTGTCATTAGAAGTGCGATATCAAAGCGCTTTTTTAAATACGTGGAATTGATCCATAACTTAGAAAAAGCTGGCGCTTGATAATAAGCAGTCCAGCCTGCTACACTCGGTGGCGCACCGTACTCTTGACCCATTTGATCGGCAATGGTGTACATTGCCAAATACATTTGATAATTTGTTTGCAAGTCTAAATTGAGCATAGACTGACTCGAATTAAACATAGAGAGAATAGCTTCTAGCGGCGACTTAACGATGGCTCCTCTGACGCTTGTATCATAAAAATGTTCGCTGCCAAACAATTGACTGAGTACAGGTTGAATTTCAAAGTTTGAACTAATTAAAGTTTGGGCAAGCTCATTTATTACATTTGTTTCTACCCACGGGCTGAGGTCATAATTTACAAAATAGCGGTAGAGCTTTCTACAAATATATTTTGCTGTCTCGGGCTGAGCGAAAATCAAATCGATGTAATCGAGGTGCTCGTTTGCGCCATTTGGACTGATTTGCTGGTTATTAAAATGGTAAGATAAAGTCTTGGTGCTGTTGTCATGAAGTAGTGGCATAAACTGGCTGCTTACTTGTGTTTGCGTAGCACTACGCACACCTTGAACGGTAAAACCAGTGAATATCTTTGCTGCTGCTGCAACATCTTGCTCTGTATAATTCCCATAATCACCTGCCGCCAATTGTGGGCCTTTGCCTATCGTAAAAAGTTCAAGAAGCTCACGGCCAAAATTTTCATTAGGTGAAAAAACAGTGTTGGTCGAGCCATTTAAAAAAATAAGCATACACGGATCCGTGGATACTGCCTTTACAAGCGCCTTTACATTTCCTAAAGCATGCTGTTGCAAGACACTAATAAATTGGTACATAGCCCTTGCATCTCCTGAAGTCGTGACACCGAAATGGTTTTGCCAAAAGAAGAGCATCTTTTGATTCACATTAAGTTGCTCTTGGTTGATATTTTTCATCAACCAAGCACCTAAAGATTTACGGCGTGCGTTCTCAGTTTGCTGATTGGCAGTAATTGCTGCCGGATAAACCGCATTGACCCAAGTTGTACCCAAACCGACAATTTGCTCTTGTGGGTCATAGGCCAAAGGCTGGTCTAATACGCTTGTATTCAATAATTGGGCGATCGTCGCATTATAACCCAAATTAACCGCTTGATCAATTTGCGAAAAAGTAGCGCCAAAGGTAGCGCGTCTTAATAAATGCGCGGCTTCCAAGTGTGTCCAGGGCCCTGTGTATGGGTTCATAAATAATTGTTTGATAGAAAATTAGCGTTTTCAAACGTAAAAAGCAACCCTCACAGGAGTTTTTCGTTCTAAAATCACAATAATTTAACTTAAATTTGTCTACCTACATTAACCTACATATTATGTTCAAGAAGTTACTCTTCTCTCTACTTTCTCTTGTTTTTATTTTCACTACCAAGGCACAACAAAGTGTCACATTTAATTATACCGGTGCCATCCAAACCTGGACAGTTCCTGCTTGTGTTTACTCCATTCAAGTAGATGTTCGTGGAGCTAAAGGTGGTGGTATTTTAGGCACTCCTTTTGTGAGTTCTCTTGGTCAAGGAGGTAATGGCGCACGCGTGCAACACCCAAGTATTGCAGTAACACCTGGCCAAGTACTCGAAATTAGAGTTGGAGGTTGCCCAACTGGCCCAGCCGGGGGTTGGAATGGTGGCGGAAATGGCCATGCTAGCCCTTCAAATCCTCAATATGAATCCAAAGGTGGAGGCGGTGCCTCTGACATTCGTGTAACGCCATTTGCCATGAATAACCGCATTGTAGTTGCGGGCGGTGGTGGCGGACGCGCTGGCGGCTCCCAGCAAGCCAACTATCAAGCTTCTGGTGGTGCTGGTGGCTGTGCTGCAGGCCAAGCAGGATTGGGCTCAGGCTTTACTCCTGTAGGTGGCGGTGGAGGCACACAAACTGCCGGCGGTAATGGCGGCCCACCATGGGGTGGCGGTCAGATTGGTTCAGCGGGAACTATTGGCACTGGTGGAGCTGGCGGCTTTTATTCAACTGCTTCAGGCGGCGGCGGCGGCGGCGGCTATTTTGGCGGCGGCGGCGGCGGCGGCGACAACTGTTGTCCTGGTTTTAACGGCGGCGGTGGCGGCGGTGGCGGCTCTAGCTTTTACCCTGCTGGCGGTACGTGTACACAAGGTTTTCAAACTGGTCATGGTCAAGTTGTCATCACGTACACTGCAGGTGCTACTTCCGTAACTGTTGCCAACAATGGACCTTATTGTGCTGGTAGTCAAATCAACCTAACTGCCACAACTGGTGCTCCTGCTTATTCTTGGACCGGTCCAAATGGCTTTACCTCAACTGTACAGAACCCAACTATTCCAAATGCAACTGCTGCAATGGCCGGGACTTACACACTTACTTATGACGCAGGAGGTTGTATTTCTACAGCAACCACAACAGTTGTTGTAAATACGCCTGTTCTGCCAACTTTCAATCAAATTGCGCCAATTTGCGAGGATGCAGCTGCACCTGCGTTTGCCAATAACTCTACAAACGTCCCTACTATTGCCGGTACTTGGAACCCAGCTGCGATAAACACCACAAATTCAGGCACATTTACTTATACTTTTACCCCGAATGCTGGTATCTGTGCTACACAAGCAACCATGAACATCCAGATTCTTCCAAATGAGCAAGCAACATTTAATCAGTTGCCTGACCTCTGTATCAACGATGTTCCACCAGCTTTACCTGCATCTTCTACAAATAACATTCCTTACACAGGAACTTGGAGCCCTGCTACAATTTCTACTGCAGTAGCCGGAACAGCAACTTATACTTTTACCCCTACAGCTGGTCAGTGTGCATTTCCTGCGACCATGGATATCGTAACACATGCACTTACTACTCCGCAATTCAACCCAATGGGTCAAATTTGTCAGTACATGACCGGTGTTGTTATCCCGACAACGGCTACAAACACAACAAGCTATTTGAATGGCCCACTCATTACAGGCTCTTGGAATAGCCCGAC